>Ga0265313_10003175_pt1 | contig 13556 bp, 11 predicted proteins | sample 4123metaG_FD_203122 | JGI IMG/M metagenome (GOLD analysis project Ga0265313, IMG submission 203122) | Rhizosphere microbial communities from Carex aquatilis grown in University of Washington, Seatle, WA, United States - 4-1-23 metaG | ecosystem: Host-associated > Plants > Roots > Rhizosphere >...
AGCGGCCGGATCAACGGCGTGAAGTCGCAGATCGTCTACGAGAAGACGGTTGATCTGTTGCTGACCCAGGCTAAGATCGTCGACGAAGATCCGGAAAGCCTGATCATCACACCCGATCAGGCGAGCAAAGAGCGGTTGGTCGTCACGCCCGAGGAGGCTGCGTCCGAGGCAGCCAAACACGGGAAAAGGAAATAGCGTCCATGCGAGAGTCGAACGAAGCGAACTCCATCGTCAGCAACTTCATCATCCCGACGGTGATTGAGCAGACCCACCGGGGCGAGCGCGGTTGGGACATTTTCTCGCGCCTGCTCAAGGATCGCATCGTGTTCATGGGCACGGCGGTGGACGACCAGATGGCGAACATCATCATCGCCCAGCTGCTGTTCTTGGAGAGCGAAGATCCCGACAAGGACATCATGCTCTACATCAACTCGCCGGGCGGCTTGGTGACGGCGGGCATGGCCATCTACGATACGATGCAGTACATCCGCCCCGACGTGGCCACGTTCTGCATGGGCCAGGCGGCGTCGATGGGTGCGTTCCTCCTCGCAGCCGGCGCGAAGGGCAAACGCTATGCGCTTCCGCACGCGCGCATCCTCATTCACCAGCCACTCGGCGGTTTTTCGGGGCAGGCGACCGACGTAGACATCCACGCCCGCGAGATCCTGCGCACTCGTGACAGCTTGAACCAGCTCTTGGTCAAGCACACCGGACAGCCCATCGAGCGCATCAAGAACGACACCGAGCGCGACTACTTCATGAGCGCGACCGAGGCCAAGGATTACGGCATCGTCGACGACGTCTTCGTGGGCAAGGCGCACGGCAAAGAAAAAGAGAAAGAGAAGTAGGGAAGAAACTCGCCGACCTCGCGGTGGCGACGGGGCTGGGGTGATGCTAGTTTAAGACTCGTGTCACCCGCCAGGCGCGAAGATCAAACCAGCCTTTCCTGCTCGTTCTGCGGCAAGGGCCAAAAAGAGGTCAAGAAGCTCATCGCAGGACCGACCGTCTACATCTGCGACGAGTGCATCGGCCTGTGCAACGACATCATCGCCGAGGAAATCGAGAAGGACGGCGAGAATTTCGGTCTGGCGGCGGTGCCCAAGCCCGCTGACATCAAGACGATTCTCGACGACTACGTCATCGGGCAAGACCGCGCCAAGAAGATTCTCTCGGTCGCCATTCACAACCACTACAAGCGCATCGACGCCAAAGTGGGCGCCGACGACGTCGAGCTGGGCAAGTCCAACATCTTGCTGCTCGGGCCGACGGGCTCGGGCAAGACGCTGCTCGCGCAGACGCTGGCCAAGATCCTCAACGTTCCTTTCGCCATCGCCGACGCCACCAACCTGACGGAGGCGGGCTACGTCGGCGAAGACGTCGAGAACATCATCGTCAGCCTGCTGCAAAACGCCGACCACGACATCGAGAAAGCCGAGCGCGGCATCGTCTACATCGACGAGATCGACAAGATCGCGCGCAAGGGTGAGAACCCGTCGATTACGCGTGACGTTTCGGGTGAAGGCGTGCAGCAGGCGCTGCTCAAGATCCTCGAAGGCACGGTCTGCAACGTGCCACCCAAAGGCGGCCGCAAGCACCCGCAGCAGGAATTTCTGCAGGTGGATACGACGCACATCTTGTTCATCTGCGGCGGCGCCTTCGTCGGGCTCGAAGACATCATCGAGCAACGCATCGGCCAGAAGCAGATCGGTTTCGGCGCCAAAGTTCAGTCGCGCAAGGAGCGCCGGGTTTGGGAGCTGCTGCGCGACGTGCAGCCCGAAGATCTGCTCAAGTACGGCATGATTCCCGAGTTCGTCGGCCGCATGCCGGTCATTGCCCCCTTGCACGAGCTCGACGAGGCCAGCCTCATCGACATCCTCACCAAGCCGAAAAACGCGCTGACGCGGCAGTATCAGCGCCTGTTCGACATGGACGGCGTGAAGCTGCGATTCACCAAGGGCGCCTTGTCCGCGGTGGCGCAGGACGCGCAGAAGCACAAGGCCGGTGCGCGCGGCCTACGCGCCATTCTCGAGCAAACCATGCTCGAAATGATGTTCGACATTCCGACCGCCCAGCCGCCCATCAAGGAAGTGGTCATCAGCGAAGAGACCATCCAGAACGGCGCTCAGCCGCTCTTGCTCTACCAGAAGAACGGCGCAGGCGCTGCGGGAGGCGAGAAGGCGTCGTGAGCCGCCAGCTGCGCAGGCGACTGTTCTGGTTGTCTGCGTTGCTGCTGTTTATCGCGGCCTACTTCATCATGGCCCCGGACGCGCCCAACTTGCCGCTTTCACCGGAACAAAGCGAGACCGTCGGGCGAACCGCGTATTAGCGGGGTAGCGCAGAGGGCACGGCGACGGGAGCCACGGCGCCAAGGCGGCTGCCTTGCTGGCGGATTGGGCAGCAATGACGGCGCGCGGGTGGCGCGCTGCCGGCTGACGTGTCCCAAACCATGCAAAAATTGGCTGTCTCGATCGCGCATTGATACGATCCGGCGCATTGCCAGGCGCCCCGTCGGCGGTTGGAAAGGAATACCGTGGCTGATCATCGCGACGCCGAAAACAAACTTAAGCGTGTGCCGCTCCTGCCGTTGCGGGACATCGTGATCTTTCCGCATATGGTGGTTCCACTTTTCGTGGGGCGGGAGAAATCGTTGGGGGCGCTGGGCGAGGCGACCGCGCACGGCGAGAACCAGGAGATTTTTCTTTCGGCCCAGCGTGGGCCGGAAATCACCGAGCCCACGCCCGATGACATTTTCCCCGTCGGTACGCTGGCCAGCTTGATTCAAGTGCTGCACTTGCCGGACGGGACCGTGAAAGTTCTGGTCGAGGGCAAGCAACGCGGCACCATCCGCCACTTCGACGAAAGCGAAGGCTTTTTCGCCGTCGAAGTGGAACCGCTCAAGGAGATCGACGAGCGTTCGGCGGAAATGACGGCAGCGGTGCGTGGTTTGCTCGCGGCGTTCGAAAGCTTCATCAAGCTGAGCAAGGGCCTGGCGCCTGAGCTCATCGAATCGGTCCACACCATCGAGTCGCCCGGCGAGCTGGCGGATACCGTGGCCGCCCAGCTCCAGCTCAAGCTGGCAGCGAAGCAGGCGCTCTTGGAAATGACGAGCCCGCTGGAACGGCTGCTGCGCCTGACCGAGCTTCTGCGCGGAGAAATCGAGGTCCTTCAAGCCGAGCGCAAGTTGCGCGGCCGACCCCGGCACAAGCGGCGCGAGGAAACGCTGGCGAGCGACCCGACGCTGGGCTCCCCCAAGGAGCCACCATCGGATCGCGATGAGCTGAGGAGCGAGCTGGCCGAGCTGGAGGAGAAGGTCGCGCAGGTCAAGCTGCCGGCCGAGGCGCTGGCGCGCGTGCGCAAGGAAATGAAGAAGCTGCGCATGATGGCGCCCATGTCGGCGGAGGCGGCGGTGGTGCGCGGCTACATCGACTGGATTTTGGCGTTGCCGTGGGGCGTGCGCACCGAAGACCGCCTGGACGTTGCCGAGGCCGAGCGCGTGCTCGACCACGACCACTTCGGCTTGCACAAGGTCAAGGAGCGCATCCTCGAATACCTGGCCGTGCAGGCGCTGGTACAAAAGCAGAAGGGACCCATCTTGTGTCTGGTCGGTCCGCCCGGCGTCGGCAAGACGTCGCTCGCGCGCTCCATTGCGACGGCGACCGGTCGGGCCTTCGTGCGCTTGGCCCTGGGCGGCGTGCGCGACGAGGCCGAGATTCGCGGCCACCGGCGCACGTACATCGGCGCGCTGCCGGGCAAGATCATTCAGTCGCTCAAGAAGGCCGGCAGCACCAACCCGGTGTTCCTGCTCGACGAGGTGGACAAGATGTCGGCAGATTTCCGCGGCGACCCGGCGGCGGCCCTGCTCGAGGTCCTCGACCCCGAACAGAACAATGCTTTCAACGACCACTACCTCGATCTCGATTACGATCTATCCGACGTCATGTTCATCACGACGGCGAACTACATGCAGGGTATTCCGGTGCCGCTGCAGGATCGCATGGAGATCGTCCAGATTCCGGGCTACACGGAGTTCGAAAAGCTGGCGATTGCGTCGCAATACCTTTTGCCCAAGCAGCAGCGCGAGCACGGGCTCGGGGACCTCGACATCGGCGTGCCCGAGGAGGCCTTGCGCGTGCTCGTCGACGGCTACACCAAGGAAGCAGGGGTGCGCAGCCTCGAACGTGAGATCGCGGCTATCTGCCGCAAGATCGCGCGCGAGTACTTAGCCGACCGGACGAACCGGTCGTTCAAGGTCACGCCCAAGCGTCTCGTGAAATATCTCGGACCGCAGCGGTTCCGCGTGGGACAGCAGCAAAGCAGCGACGAGGTCGGCGTGACGAATGGTCTCGCGGTGACCTCGCATGGTGGCGATTTGCTCGTGACCGAGGTTTCTATCGTCGCCGGAAAAGGCAAGTTGGTGCTGACCGGCCAGCTCGGCGACGTCATGCAGGAATCGGCGCAGGCGGCCATCAGCTACATTCGCTCGCGTGCGCCTTCGCTCGGCATCGATCGCGACTTCTACTCGCGCGCCGATATTCACGTTCACTTGCCCGAAGGCGCGATTCCCAAGGACGGCCCCTCGGCGGGCATCACCATTTGCACAGGGATGGTTTCCGCCCTCCTGCGCACGAAAGTTCGGCGGGACGTCGCGATGACGGGCGAGATCACGCTGCGCGGACGCGTGCTACCCATTGGCGGGCTCAAGGAAAAGATCCTGGCGGCGCATCGAGGCGGCATCTCGACGGTGATCTTTCCCAAGGAGAACGCCAAAGATCTGCGCGACATTCCCAAGCGGGTGCTGAGGAGCCTGCGCTTGGTGCCGGTCGCCCACATGGACGATGTCTTGCGAACCGCGCTCGCCGTCGAGGATCCGAGCGAATTCTTGAAGGAGCCGTCCGTGGCCGTCGACTGGCGCGTGGCCATCGAACGTCGAGGCAACGAGCGGCGCGGTTCCGATTCCCGCCTGCCGGTGGCCAGTGCTACTCCACCCGCGGCATCCGAGGCGCCGGTCTCGGCTAGGGATCGCCGGGCATCGTCAACTGAGGCGGGCACGACTCGGGCAAATGATGTAAAAACAGCCGGCCTGGAGGAGTGGCCGAGTGGTCGAAGGCGACGGTCTTGAAAACCGTAGTGCCCCAAAGGCACCAAGGGTTCGAATCCCTTCTCCTCCTCTGCCTCCTCAACCGTGAAGTCAGGCCTTGAGATCCGACGCAATCTCAAGTAGTACCAAGCATCTCGTTTGGAGAGGTGGCCGAGAGGCCGAAGGCGGCGGTTTGCTAAACCGTTATACGGGCTAAAACCTGTATCGGGAGTTCGAATCTCCCCCTCTCCGCAATTTTCCTTTGTCCGGCGCATGGCGCGTCGTCTCTGCTCGAACACCTGGAATCGACATGGCGAATCGAACTTTGGCAAAGGTGGCTGGTGCGTTGTTGGTTTTGGCGGCCTCCTGCGGCCGAAGCGCGATGGAGATTCCTGACGCGGCAAGGGGCAGTGGTGGTGTCATGCGCACTGGGGGAAATACCAGTGGTGGCTCGGGCGGCGTCGTCGCTGGCTCCGGCGGTGTTGGTGGTGTCGGTTCGGGTGGCGGCGGTGGTGTTGCCGGCTCGGTTGGCGGAGGCGGAACCACGGTGGTCCGCCCTCCCAACGGCGGGTTGCCTGCTTTGCTTGGCGACGGCGGGCTGTCCGCTTTGCTTGGCGACGGCGGGCTGTCGGCTTTGCTTGGCGATGGCGGGCTGGTGAGCGGCATCTTGGACGCTCGTCGCGACAGTGTTCTCGGCCAAGTGATCTGCGGCCCCGAAGCTCGCCTGGGTGCCCCGTGCTCGGCGAGCACGCTGGTCTGTGTCTTGCCGAGCCTGGGCGGAGTTTGCTCCTGCGTCGCCGGCAGCTATCTGTGCCCGGCGAATACCAACGCCGTGCTGACTCCGTGTCCAAAGGGCGCCCAGACCGGCTTCGCTTGCAATTCACCCCTTTCGACCTGCGTCGGCGGCGGCGCCAACGCGTGTCTTTGCGGGCTGGGAACCTACACCTGTTTGTAGCCCGCGAACTCTGGATTTTACAAGCGCTGCAGACAGCACAACAGCTGCCTGCAGCGCGGAGACGAACTACTGAACCTGAATCGGTTGCACCAACTTACCGTTTTCGTTTTTCAGTGTTTCGCGGCGATCATCGGACAGCTTGCGCAGCCGAATTATCTCTTCCGGGCTCAGGCGCTGGAACCCGTGATCTACTTCCTCAGTCTTCGCGTCTAGCCAATCGAGCGAGCCCGGACGGATGTGACGTATCTGCATCTTACCCTCCTACCGTTGAATGCGGCGATTGCCTCGCCTCTCTCTCGTGGAAAAACCATCAAGCATGAGAGCCCATTCCCCAACACGGCTTTAGTTTCCACGATTTTTTCGGATGCCGCTTCGAAAAATCGACCAACGCCAGGCGTTGGCGAAGGGCATGAGCGCCAATTCGCTCGCCGAGTGCCTTGGGGCACGTGCTTCATGCTAAAAGGCTCTCCGCCATGCGACTCTCGAAGACCCTTATTCCGACCCTCAAGGAAGCTCCGGCCGAGGCCGAAATCCCGTCTCATATCCTGATGGTACGGGGCGGCTACCTGCGAAAAGTGGCAGCCGGCGTCTACTCGTTTCTTCCGCTCGGTTGGCGGGTCATCCAGAAGATCTCCAGAATTATCCGGGAAGAAATGAACCGCGCCGGCGCGCAGGAGGTCTTCCTGCCCGCGGTCATTCCGGCCGAGCTGTGGCAGGAGTCCGGCCGCTGGGATCAGTACGGTGAGCAACTCTTGCGCTTCAAGGATCGCAAGGGCGCGGACTTCGTCATCGGACCGACGCACGAGGAAGTGATGGTCGATCTCGTGCGCGGCGACGTGCGCAGCTATCGTCAGTTGCCGCTCAACCTCTACCAGATTCAGTCCAAGTTCCGCGACGAGCTGCGGGCGCGCGCCGGCCTCATGCGCGGCCGCGAGTTCATCATGAAGGACGCGTACTCGTTCCACGCGACGGAAGAGGACGCCAAGCGCGAGTACCAAAACATGTACGACACGTACACGCGCATTTTCGAACGTTGCGGTCTCGCGTTCCGCGCGGTGGAAGCCGACACCGGCGCCATCGGCGGCTCGCAATCGCACGAATTCCAGGTGCTGACCGAAACCGGAGAAGATGCGCTCTTGGCGTGCGATTCGTGCTCGTACGCTGCCAACGTCGAAGAGGCGAGGGCGCGACCGCCGCTCGCTGGCGTCCCATCGTCGACGGCTGTCGAGAAGGTCGCGACGCCGGGCAAGCGAACGATCGAGGAAGTCGGCGCGTTCCTCGGGCTGAAGCCGGCCGACCTGGTAAAGACGCTCATCTATGTCGCCGACGGCAAGCCGGTCGCGGTGCTCGTGCGCGGCGATCGCAACTTGAACGAGATCAAGCTCAAGCGCGAGCTGAAGGCGCGTGAATTGGCGCTGGCGGTGGACAAAGTCGTCGAAGAGGTAACCGGCGCTCCGGTGGGATTCGCTGGCCCCGTCGGACTCAAGATTCCGATCTATTGCGATCTCGAAGTCTGCGCGCTGTCGTCGTTCGTATGCGGCGCCAACGCGGCGGACGCGCACTACAAGAACGTCGTGTCCAAGCGCGACTTTGCGCCCACGGCGTGTGGCGACTTCCGCGAGGCGGCCGTCGGCGACGCGTGCCCGCGCTGCGAGAAGGGCCATTTCACCGGCTACCGCGGCGTCGAGGTCGGCCAGGTCTTCTTCCTCGGCACCAAGTACTCGGTGCCCATGAAGTGCAACTTCCTCGACACCGACGGAAAAGAAAAGCCGATGACCATGGGCTGCTACGGTATCGGCGTCACGCGCATCGCCGCGGCGGCCATCGAGCAGAATCACGACAAGGACGGGATCGTCTGGCCCGTGGCCATCGCGCCCTTCGAAGTCGCCTTGGTTTCGTTGCAAGCGGGCGATGCGCAAGTTACCGAAGTGGCCGAACGACTCTACGCCGAGCTCGAAAAAGCGGGGCTCGAGGTCCTGTTCGACGATCGCGACGAGCGGCCGGGCGTGAAGTTCAAGGACGCGGATCTGGTGGGGCTTCCGTACCGCATCGCCGTGGGCAAGAAAGGCGTGGCCGAAGGCATGGTCGAGCTGAAGGCCCGGCGCGGAACCGAAGTGCTCAAAGTGAAAATCGACGAGGTGGTGGCCATGGTCAGCGCCAAGATCCTTTCCGAACGCGCTGGGGAAAAGCGGTGAGCGCCAAGAGCATTCCAGCCGACGAGCGGGTCATCGTCGCGCTGGATGTGCCGGACATGGCTGGGTTGCAGGCCTTTCTCGATCGCTTGCAGGGGCGGCCGCGCTTTTTCAAGGTTGGCCTCGAGCTTTTCGTGGCCGAGGGCGCGCGAGCCGTCGAGGCCGTGCAAAAGCGTGGTGGCAAAGTCTTCCTGGATCTCAAGCTGCACGACATTCCTGAAACGGTGGCGCGGGCGGTTGCGAACGCCACGAGCCTCGGCGCTGAGCTCCTTACCGTGCACACGGCGGGCGGCTTCGAGATGGTGCGCAGAGCGGCCGATACCGCCAAGGGCAAGCCGGGCATTTTGGGTGTGACGGTACTAACCAGTCTGTCGGAAGATGATCTGCGGGCCGACGGGATTCCATCGACGGTGCGCGAAACGGTCGTGCGGCGAGCGAAGCTCGCGGAAAAGGCAGGCGCCACCGGCATCGTGTGCTCGCCGCAGGAAGTGGCAGACGTGCGCGTGGCCAGCGGCAAGCTCGTGCTCGTGGTTCCCGGCGTGCGACCAGCCGGCACGGCCCTCGGGGACCAGAAGCGCGTCGCCACGCCAGCGAGCGCGATAGCGGCGGGGGCCGATTACTTGGTGGTGGGTCGGCCGATTCGCGACGCCGACGATCCTGCGGCGGCGTTCACGGCGCTCGTCGCTGAAGTCCAATCGGTCCTCGGGTCGTAGGCGGCCAGCATGTCGCGCGTGGTATTCGGCGTTCGTCCCATCGAGGAGCTGTGTCGGGCGCGTCCGCGCGACGTCGTGATCGTGTACGTGGCGGACGGCTATCGCTCGAAAGAAATCGAGACTGCCGTCGCGGTGGCCAAGGATCGCGGCATCACTGTCGAGTTTCGTCCGCGGGCCTTGGTCGCCGACCTGGCGGCCTCGCCCCATCACCAGGGCATGGCGGCCATCGCCGGCGAATTTCAGTACGTGCGGGTCGATGAGATGCTCGTTGCCGCCGCGACCGCAGGCGAGCCCTCTCTTCTGTTGATCCTCGACTGCATCACCGATCCGCAGAATTTCGGAGCGCTGGTTCGCAGCGCCGAGGTGCTGGGCGCTCACGGCGTGATCGTGCCGGACAAACACGCCGCGCCTGTGACCGGCTCAGTCGTCAAGGCGTCGGCCGGCGCCAGCGAGCGCATGCGCATCGCGCGCGTGCACAACCTGCTCGGCACCATCGATTGGCTACGCGAGCAGGGCGTGGCGGTGTGGGGTGGCGCTGCCGAGGAAGGCGCCCTGCCGCTGGCGAAAGCAGAGCTGCGTGGTCCGGTGGCGCTGATCGTTGGCGCTGAAGGTCGGGGCCTGCGTACGGCGGTCGCTCGTCGTTGCTCGTCGCTGGTACAGATTCCCCAGCGTGGCCAAGTGTCGTCGCTCAATGCCTCGGTGGCCGGCGCCATTCTGCTTTACGAAGCCGTCCGACAGCGACAGCGCTCGTCGTAGACCTACTGGCCGAAGATAATCGCGTTCAGACAGAGATTCGCGACTTGGATGGGAGTCGAGACCGCCGACGATACCTGGATGCCGATCCAATCTAGGTTGGGAACGTCGGAGAGCGACAGCCACGCGCCGGTACCGTCCCAGCACGCGGTATTGAAGACGGTGAACGGAACCGAAACTCCTGCCGTGATGAACGCGCAGTAATTCGTGCCTTCGGGATCGCCCTTGCGGTGGACGGCGGCGCGCAGACCGGTGCTTGGCGAGCCAGCGAGATTGAAGGTCGCCGTCCGGTACGAAACGCCGAGCCCGCCGCCGGGAGGATCCGTCGCCTCTACGGCGAAGAGGATTCCCCAGTTGTCGCTGTAGTCCGTTGCCGACGGGTTTACTGGCAAGGCAGGCAGGGAGCCGGTGACGCAAAGATTGGAGCCAGCCGGCCAGTAGATCAGCCCCGTGCACGGGCTGGCGGCGGTAATGGGCCTGCCGCTGCAGGTCGGAGACGTCACCCAGTCGAGTGCCCCCAGGGCCACCCAGCCGTAGCCGTTCATCGCGCCTTGAGCGTGTCCCGCGACGAGGGTGGTGAAAGCCGTTCCACCTCCTCCGGACACTCCGCCGAAGGCAACCGCCCCAGCGACACCGCCCGTAGGCATGCCGCCGGAGTTCGTAACTGTTGCGCCAGCGAAGCCCGTGGGAGCGCCTCCCGTCGTGACCATTCCTCCGACACCGGGCAGGGGTCGCGTCGTCGTTGTGGGTGCGCCTCCGGACCCGAAGGCGCCGCCGATTCCACCCTGCGAGACGCCCGGGTCCGTGCACGTGCCAGCCATGCAAACCAAGCCCGGATTGCACGTCAGTCCGGGATAGCACTGACACTCCACGCTGCCTTGAGCGCAGCTCTCCAACGTGGAACGAACACCGCAGCCCAGAAGCAGAACGGTCAAGGAAGACAAACTAAGAAGCCACCTCATGCCATGCCTTTCTTCGGTTGGGCTCGCTGACGCCCGCGTAGCCTCTTCGATCCCATGAGACTCGCTTGGCAGCGTTGTCCGTGCAAGAGGTCAGATCCGCGCAGTCGAAATGGCGCGCGATCTTGCCGGCCAACGACCGATCGCGGTCACAGGATTGGCCATTTTTGCTTCCGAGGTTGACTCTTCCGCAGCGGTGCTTTCATGGCTAAACATGATGGATGTACCCCACACGAAAGACACGACCGCTCCTGCGCCGTCTGTCCGAGAGCCAGGCAATGCAGTCGACTTCGTGTCGCTCACGAAAATGCAGCAACTCTTGACCCAGGCGGCCCAGGTAGCAGCCTCGGCCGGTCTGCCTCCGGAGGCATTTGCCAGTTTGGCGTGGCAAGCGTATCTGCGTGCCTCGCCGGAGGTCGCCGAGCGCTTGGCCGAAGCGCAATTCGACGCGGCTCTCGAGGAATTGCGGAACAGCGGTCGCTTGGCCAAAGCCTAAAGCGCCCCTCTCCCGCCTCGATGCGCGAGGCGACGTCTCCTCGCTGCGCGGGGCGAGGTGTTTCTCGGTCTCAGCTAAGGCGCGCTCCCTCGGGGCCCGCGCCTTTCCTGTCTCCGCCCCGAGGAAATAGCGGAGTTGCCGAATCCGGCGCAAAATGGAGCAAGCAGTCGCGTCGGAGAGCTACGTGGTCGAGCTAAAGCCAGGGGTACTGCCTTTTCGTGTCGCCATGGAGGCGCAAGCGCGACTCTTGCGCCAATTTGCCGTGAAGTCGAGGGCGCGGCTCTCCACCGAGAAGTGTCTGGCGGCGTTGGCGAGCGATAGCAAAGACCGATCCTTGCGCGAGCTTTGCAGGGTGATGCACGCCGAGGTCGTGCGAGGCGCTCCTCTTTCGGTCGTCATGCGCGAGCACGCTGTCTTCGACACTGCCGTGCTGGCACTTGTGGAAGCGGCGGAGCGCTCCGGCAGCCTCACGGATGCCCTCACCCGCGCCGCCGATTATCTCGATCGCGTCGGGCGTTTGCGCCGAGACATGCACGACGCGATCGTCAAACCGCTCAACGTCCTATTTCTCGTGCTGCTCGCGATTTTCGTTGCTGCCGTGGCGCTGGCGTTCCTGGTCAAGGAAGTCGTGCCGGAGATCCCGCTCTCCCATGCTGGCGGATCGAGCACTCTCGACCGGGTTGCCGTCGAGGTGGCAGGGCTCGTCCGAACGGCGTGGCCTTTCGTGGGCGTGGCAGGCGCGCTCGGGTTTCTTGCTCTTCAGCTCGCGCCTCGCTGGCCAAGGCATCAGTTGCTGCTCGAGCAACTTGCTCTGAAGGTGCCGCTGATTTCCGCGGCGCTGTTGACTACGGCGCAGGCGTTGCTTTGTCGCACGACGGCCATCGTGATGCAGGCAGGCGTTCTGCTCGGTGATGCGGTCACCACGGCCACATCCATGTCTCCGTACGGGTTCATGCGTAGTCGTATGACCGAGACGATCGCCGCCATCGAAGGTGGCCAGCCTTACATCGAAGCCTTCGTTGCGGTGGGCTTCTTTCGACGAGCGGAGATCAACATCTTACAGGCGGCCCAGCGCCGTGATGATCTGGCTACGACGATCGTCGGACTGGCGGCCGAGCGCGAACGGGAGGCGCACGCCACGGTCGGAATCCTCAAGGCGGTAGCGCACACGCTTGTGATCGTTCTTCTCGCCATCGCCGCGGCCGCGGTCGTGGTTGCTCTCTATGTGCCGGTCTTCGTATCCCGTTAGTCCTCTCAAAACCCCACGCGGTACCCAACATCGAAGGCAATGCCGGCGGCGTTGCCTTTGACGGAGTCGCCGCTCGAAAAACGTGCGAGGGACACGAAGAGATAGTGCGCCGCCAACACCAGATGACCGTGCCGCAGATGAAGTCCAGTTTCCACGCTCGCCTCGGCAGCAGTTCCGTAGCTCGTGCCCGCGATGGTGGTGTCGTAGGTTTCGAAGCGTCCAAAAGAGACGGCGAGCCCAGCGCCTGCGCCCAATCCGACGAACGTTCGTCCGGCATTCGCGCGGTAGTGCAAATGGACTAGGACCGGGACAGTCGTCAGTTGTGTCCTCGTCAGTGCGTAGGGGTTTTCTGCCGCAAAGTAAGTCTGAAGCGCTCCGACCGAGAGTCCAAGGCCGAAGTCGGGCAGTCGGGCGATTCGAAACGCTATGGCATCGACGAAGAAGGTAGCGCCTTCCGCCGCTCCCAGGCTCCACAGCAAGCCCAGCCGCGGCGTCAGGGTGTACTTCGGCGATGGATTGGAAAATGGCAGCGCCGGCGCCGGCGGCTTTGGCGGAATGCCCACGGGAATGCTGCGCACGGCGTGGGCATCGTCAAGCACGCCCTCGACGACAATCCGTTTCTGCCGGGCGGACGGCGCGGGCACCAGAACGATGGGCGGTCCCTCGATTCCAGCTCTCACCAATTCTGGCTGGCCGTCCACCAGAACATCGGCGCGGGCGGCGTCGACCGGGTTGCCGAAGGCGTCTTCTGCGCCGAGGAAAACTCGCGTCGATCCGCCGCCGGGTGCGATGAAGGGCGATTCCGGTTCCAAGGTGAGGCCGGTAGCTGGGCCAGGCCCAAGTTCGATGAGCGTCGCCAGCCGGGTCGTGCTTTGCCCTTCGAGCTGCGCTTCGACGCGCAGGCGTTTTTCCCGCACTATTGCCGGGGCATGCACGAGAAAGCGCGCCTCGCCGGGACTTCGGCTGCCGAGTGGCGAGATGCGGGCATTGGCCGCGCGCAAGATCAGGCTGGCTCCGTTGGCCGGGCGGCCGGAAGCCTCGACGGCGTAAACCGCCAATTCAGCCAGTGAGCCTGCGCGCATGCTTACCGGCGCTGCGAAAAGAAGGCGTTGTGCGTAGGGCACGTGCAGGTCGACGACCTGTTCGGTGGCCTTGCCATACT
>Ga0265313_10003181_pt1 | contig 13530 bp, 17 predicted proteins | sample 4123metaG_FD_203122 | JGI IMG/M metagenome (GOLD analysis project Ga0265313, IMG submission 203122) | Rhizosphere microbial communities from Carex aquatilis grown in University of Washington, Seatle, WA, United States - 4-1-23 metaG | ecosystem: Host-associated > Plants > Roots > Rhizosphere >...
CAAAGGTCTTATCCTGAAAGCACTCAGAGAAGACTGGCTAGTGACCAAGGGAGGCACATGCCTTCAATCGCGTCGAGACTTCCACGACGATTTGCGACCGCCGGAATCATCATAGGCTTTGGGTATATGGCGGCTTCTTGGTACGTGTATAAGTTCAATCCCTTCCACCTGCCAACTGTAGAGCAGGCGGCGAAGATGGGCAGCTTCTCGGAGCCACTGTTGTCGAGATTATTTGACGACCTGACGTTTGTCCTCTGTCCTGCATCATTCCTGTTCTTCTTCACGATGGACATGGGAGACGCAGCAAACTACATAATGTGGGCCGTCGTTGCGCTAATCAACGGCCCTATTTACTACTGCGTGGGACTGATATTCGTCGCGCTGACGAAAGTATGGAAATCAAACTGAACCACCGCTAAAAGCGCGGACGGGTTGCCAGCGCGGCATACCGACCGATATACTTGGGGTTTGCTCATATCAATTTTAGGCAAGTGAGGAGCGCAGTTTTCGCATGCCCAAGCGCACATTCCAACCCAACCGTCGTCACCGCTCGAAGACGCACGGCTTTCGTTCTCGTATGAAGACCAAGAGCGGGCGGGCGGTGCTGTCGCGCCGGCGCGCCAAGGGACGCAAGCGCGTCTCCGTGAGCCCTGGCTTCCGCGATTAAACCGGAAAACCTTAAGTTCTGCGTTGACCCGCAGCCTTTCCTGTAGGATTTTGGAGAACCGCCGCAAGACTCGGCCGCAACACGAATGGTAAGTTCGGCGGAGTCGGCGCCGAGCGCTGAATGTGACCTCCGCCGCCAGCAGCAAGTTTCCGAAGTCGAGGCATCTGCTGAAGCATGCGGACTTTCAGCGGGTCTACAAGAACGGGCGCCGGCAGTTCACGGGTAACATGACGGTATTTTTTCTTCGGCGCGGAGCCCCGGCCGAAGATGCTGTATCGGGTGGGCCACGAGTCGGTTTTACCGTGGGCAAGGTGCTGGGTGGGTCGGTGGAGCGCAATCGCATCCGCCGGCGTGTGCGGGAAGCCGTCCGCCACTCGGCGCAGGCCTGTACCGGGCCGGTGGATGTGGTGTTCAATCCGCGGAAGAGCGTACTCAGTCTTCCGTTTGCTGAGCTGCTGGACGAAGTGGCTCGGGGTCTGCGACTGGCGGAGCAACGGGCCCGCGTGGGAGAGCGGAAGTGAAGCAGGTGGTGCAATTCGCATTGCGGTGCTATAAGCGGCTGATCTCGCCGATGCTGCCGCGCGCCTGCCGTTTTGTCCCCTCTTGCTCGGAGTATGCGATGGAAGCCGTCGAAGTGCATGGCGTCATGCGCGGAGGCCTGTTGGCGACGACGCGATTGCTGCGCTGCCATCCCTTCGCCAAAGCTGGATTCGATCCGGTTCCCGCGGCGCGCGTGACGCCCACAGCGGAGCCGCGGACTGTAGCGCAACAAGATTCTCGCCCCTTTACGGGAGCAAAGCTGGAAAGTCACTGCTGAACGGAACCTAAACTTGGCCGAGTACCGCAATCCCCAACAAGAGCCGGGCGGCGATCGCCGCATGTTGATGGTGTTCGCCGTCATCTTTGGGCTCATCATCCTGGGTCAGATCTTTTTCTTCAAGGACCGTGGGAAGCAGCAGGCGGGCCCTGCTCAAAACCAGACCGCGCAGAGTAACAAACCGGCGCCGGAAGCCGCCAGTGCGCCTGCCCAGGCATCCCCGAATCCGTCGGCTGCTTCCGCGGCCGAGGCGCCTAAGGGCTCCGTCCCCACCAAGGCCGCCAGCAGCGAGGCCGAGACCGTCGTCGAAAACGGTCTCTACAAGATTGTCTTCACCAATCGCGGCGCCCAGGTGGAACACTGGTTCCTGAAGAAGTACAAGGACGAAGATGGCCAGCCGCTCGACTTGGTGAACAAAGACGCCGCCAAGCTCGGGCTGCCACTTAGTCTTTACGTCTTCGACGAGAACCTGCGTAACCAGATCAACTCGGCGCTCTACGTAGCCAGTGCCGGCGGCACGCTCAACGCTCCGGCCGAGCTGACGTATGAATTTGCCCAGGGCGACACCACCGTCCGCAAGAGTTTCCAGTTCGGCGACAGCTACGTAATTTCGGTCGAGACCGAGGTCACCCAGAACGGCAAGGCGGTGCAGGCCTATCCCATGTGGCCCGCGGGCTTCGGGGATGAGACCAACGGTCCGCTCTACGCCTCGGCGCGCATCGAGTACATGGCCAATGACAAGGTCGAGCGGCTGGCTGCCAAGAAGGTCAGCGGCGGCAACACCCTGCATGGGCCATTTAGTTGGGCGGGAGCGCAGGACCAGTTCTTTGCCGCCATCTTCCTGCCGGACAATCCTGATACCGCCGCTATGGTTACCCTGCACGATTCCATCAGGGTTCCCAAAGACCCCAAAAAGCCCGATCCGAACAACACAGTTCAATACGAGGTGCTGGGGGCCGCCGTCGGCGATACCAAGGGCGTCACGCGCGAGCGGCTGTTCGTGGGCCCCAAGGCGCTGGAAGTCCTGGAATCCGTGCGTTCGAACACCGCTCCCGGGCAGATGAATGGTCCCGACCTGCGCAATGTCGTGGACTTTGGCTTCTTCAGCATCATCGCCCGCCCGCTGTTCCTGTGGCTGAAATGGACGCAAGAGCACATGGCCAGCAACTGGGGCGTGGCCATCATCATCCTGACCGTCATCATCAACCTGGCGCTGCTGCCGCTGCGCATCACCAGCATGAGGTCGGCGCTGAAGATGCAGAAGCTGCAGCCGCAGATGAAGGCCATCCAGGAGCGGTATAAGAAGTTGCCGATGCGCGATCCCAAGCGTCAGGAGATGAACGCCGAGATCGGCGAGCTCTACAAGCGCGAAGGGGTGAACCCGGCGGGGGGCTGCATTCCGCTGATCATCCAGATGCCGTTCCTGTTCGCGTTTTACTCCATGCTGCAAAATGCCATCGAGCTGCGCCAGGCGCAGTTTCTGTGGCTGCACGACCTTTCGTCGCCGGACAAGCTGTTGATCATGCCGGTGGTGATCGTCATCAGCACCTACCTGATGCAGAAGATGACGCCCAACTCCGGCATGGACCCCAAGCAGCAGCAGATGATGACGCTCATGATGCCGCTTATGATCGGCTTCTTCAGCTACTCGCTGCCTTCAGGATTGAGCGTGTATTGGGTGGTGGGAAACATTATCGGCATCTTGCAGCAGTACATCATGAACCGCACCGGCCTGGGCCGCGAGATGCGCGCCGAGATGGAGAAACGCGCTAGAAAGAAAGCCAAGTAAGTAGTACGGACGGTTTTGAAAGGGCACGGCTTCAGGCCCGCCGTTGGGTAGGAGCTCATAAATCCGCTTTGAAAGGGCACGGCTTCAGCCGTGCCGCAAACAGCGTTTCCAAACTTGGGCTTTAGCCCCTGAGGCACATCGGTTTTCGACCGCTTCAGCACTTAGGAGACGGGGTCTAGTTTGTTCGCGTCCCGTAGGGACGGCACATTGAAAAAGGGACTTTAGTCCCGTGACTGCTTATGCCGATTCAGGACAAAATCGCCGCCGCTAAGAAGATCAGCGAACTGCTGAACGCGATCATCGCCACGGGTGACTTTCGCCTGCGCTACAAGATCACCGTGGACCCCCAGGTAGGCTCGGATCGCGAGTGGGAACGCCCGGAGATCCTGGTGGAGCTGGCCGGCGCTGATAGCCCGCTGGTGCTGGAGAACGGTGGAGAACTGCTGCGCGCCTTCGAGCATGTTTCGCTCGAGATGCTGCGGCTTGCCCCCGACGAGCACGAGAAGATCAGCTTCGATTGCCAGAACTTCCGCTCCGCCCGCCTGCAGGAGCTTCGTCTGGCCGCCGATGTGGCCGCCGAGCGTGTCCGCAAGACCGGCACACCGTATCCGTTTGCGCCGATGTCGTCGCGCGAGCGTCGTATTCTGCACCTGGCCCTGCGCGACCTTGACGATCTGCGCACCGAAAGCGCCGGGGAAGCGGCTCAGCGCTACGTCGTGGTCTATCCCAAGGACTACCAAGGGCAAGCACCCACGCCGCCCGTGTCGCGCCGACGGTAATCATTTACCGCAGAGACACAGACCAATCCACGAAGAAGCAAGTCCTCTGTGCCTTTGTGCCTCTGTGGTGAATAATAGTGTCCGCCATGCAACTCGACGACACCATCGTTGCCATTGCGACGCCTCCGGGACGCGGCGGCCTCGGCGTGGTGCGTCTCTCCGGAAGCAAGGCGTGCGACATTGCCCGCCCTATGCTCCGCTTGGCGCATGGGCACGACTTGGAAGCAGGCCACGTGCACTTCGGAGAGCTGATCGAGCCTGCCACCGGCCAGCGTCTCGACGAGGTGGTGGTCACCTTCTTCGCTAAGCCACACTCCTACACCACCGACGATGTCGTGGAAATCTCGTGCCACGGTTCGCCCGTGGTGCTGCGCCAGGTGGTGCAGACCGCGGTGACCGGCGGCGCGCGGTTGGCGGAGCCCGGCGAGTTCACCATGCGCGCCTTCCTCAACGGCCGCATCGATCTGACCCAGGCCGAGGCGGTGCGCGACCTGATCGAGTCGCAGACCCTCTACCAGGCGCAGGTGGCGGCGCGGCAGCTGGAAGGCGCACTGTCCAGGCGTTTGCGCCCCACCAAACAGAAGCTGGTGGAGTTGGTGGCCACCCTGGAGGCGGGCGTCGATTTTGCCGAGGACGATGTTGCGGTCATGCCCGACTGGCAGATCCTTTCCCGTATTGCCGAGGTGCGAGCGTCGCTCGCGGAGCTGCTGGCCAGCTTCGCCTATGGCAAAGTGGTGCACGAAGGCCTGACCCTGGCCATCGTCGGCCGGCCCAACGTGGGTAAGTCGAGCCTGTTCAACCGGCTGGTGGAGCGCGAACGCGCCATCGTAACCGCCACTCCCGGCACTACCCGCGACTTGATCAGCGAAACCGTCTCTATTGGTGGCATTCCTGTGCGCCTGGTCGACACTGCCGGCATTCGCACCGCCTTCGACGAAGCCGAGAGTATCGGTGTCCGCAAATCCATGGAAGCGCTGGCCGACGCCAACATCGTACTGGTGGTGCTCGACGTGTCCGAGTTTGGCAGTGACGATTTCACTCCGGACTGGGAGCTGCTGGAGCAGACCCAGGGCCGCCCGCGTATTGTGGTCTGCAACAAAACTGATCTGTTGAAGGCCGATCGCGGCGCGATCGCCAGAAAATTACCCGTGGAGGAACAAGCTTCCGCGGTGGTTTTCACCTCGGCCGTTAGCGGCGAGGGCATCGAAGAATTGCGAGGCATGGTTCTGGACGAGGTGCATGGCGATGCCAGCACCGAGCAGGAAAGCGGCTTGCTCACCAATGTCCGCCAGCAAAAGCTGGTGGAGGACGCGCTCGCCGCGCTCGACCGCGCCGCCTTAGCCGTGCCGCTCCGCACGCCCCACGAGATGGTCCTGCTCGACCTCTACAGCGCGCTGCGTCCGCTGGACGACATCACCGGCGCCACCACCGCCGACGACATCCTGAGCCTGATCTTCAGCTCGTTCTGCATTGGTAAGTAAAAACAATTCCGCCAACGTTTAATAACGTCCGGCATGGTCTTGTATCAAGCCTGAAATCAGTAATTATAGTTGTCTTACAAGGTCCAAGGGTTAGGATGGCAGCCAACACATTCTGTGTCCATCACCGGCCATGGAGATATTCCCATGACGGTGAAAGCCATGAAGTCTGGGGCGGTGGAGTTCCTGACCAAGCCCTTTCGGGACCAGGAGCTGCTGGATGCGATCGACTTGGCTTTGGAGCGCGACCGGGTTACGCGCCAACAGCAGAGTGAGGTTGCGGAATTGCGAAAGCGCTACGAGTCGCTGACCACACGCGAGCGCGAGGTCGTGGGCCTGGTGGTTTCGGGCATGCTCAACAAGCAAATAGCCTTTGAGCTTGGGAATAGCGAAATTACCGTCAAGATCCATCGCGGCTTGGATTGAAGCGCACTACGCTGATCCACAAGATGAAGAAGCTCGGGATTTCCCGCCCGTCTCCTGAAACCAGACAGGATGTGCCAGGGCCAGTACCCCGGGAGGCGGACGCGCGGTTGCAACTGTAGCTCACATGCAGGCATCCTATGGCGCTAGCATCTGCTGGACGCGATAAGAGGTAAGGCAACATGGCAGATAAAGCAGACTTCAAGGTAGTCCACGACGCGCCAAGAGCTGTCTCGAGGCGCGACTTCATCAAAGGGGTCATCGCCGCCGGCGCGACAGTTTCCTCGGCAGGCTACCTGTTCCGAGCCTCATCTCTCCTGCATGGTCAGCAGCTGCCTGCCGGTGGGGGTGAACGGCTGCTTACTCTCAACATCAACGGCCAGCAGCGTCGTGTCGATGTCATGAAGCAAGAAACGCTGGCGTGGACCCTGCGCCACAAACTGGGACTCACCGGCACGAAGCTGGGGTGCGACCGGGCCGAATGCGGCTCCTGCACCGTTCTTATCGACGGCGTGCCGCACTATGCGTGCTCGGTGCTGACATACACAGTCCGTGACAAAAGAGTTCTTACCATCGAAGGGCTGGCGAGCCCCGACGGCACGCTGCACCCAGTCCAACAAGGCGTCGTCGATGAACAAGGCTTCCAGTGCGCCTTCTGCATGCCGGGCTTCATCATGGCGGGGGTGGCATTCCTGAAGACGAATCCCAATCCCACGCGGACCGAACTGGCGCAGGGCCTGTCAGGCAATCTGTGCCGGTGCCAGGACTACGACAAGATCCTGACAGCAATGATGCGCGGTGCGGAGAACATGAGGAGGGCGAGCCGTGCCTGAGAAACCTGATAAATCTCCTGGAACCACCGAGCGTGTGTACGGAGAGGGGCACAAACTGATTGGCAAGAACTACCAGACTCCCGACCTATACGCGAAAGTCACGGGACAGGCAAAGTACGCCGAGGACTATCACGCCGAAGGCATGCTGTTCTGCAAGCTGCTGCTGAGCCCTTTGCCGCACGCGCGCGTCAAGCACCTCGATGTGCGCCAAGCGCTTGCAACGCCTGGAGTGAAAGCGATTCTCACGGCCGACGAGCTTCCGCCTCCAGCCGATACCCTCACCGACAATGGGACAGTGATTAAAGCCAACCCCAAGAGCGAGCGGGGGCTCAACATGGAGCCGCTCTACCAGGGTGAACCGATTCTCGCTGTCGCCGCCGTCGACGAGCTCACTGCCGCTGATGCGATTGAGAAGATTCGAATCGAGTTTGAGCCGTTGCCCTTTGCCATCGATCCGCTTGTGACCTTGCGCCCCGGCGGCCCTAATCCGAGAACGGACGGAAACATCTGGGTGCAGTCTCCGACGCCGGCGGCCGTGGCGGGAGCTCCACCGCCCGCCCCACCGCCTCCCACAATCGGCGTGCTCAAGTGGACCGAGGCGGACTTCGCGGAGGAAAAGAACGGCCGTCTGCCGATGGGCAAGACGCCCGACGAATGGTCGTACGGTGACCTACAAGCGGGTTTCCAGAGCGCCGCACTAGTCCTCGATGAAACCTTCGTCACACCCGACACGAGCCACCAGACGCTTGAGACCCGCACTGCCCTGGCCTACTGGCGGAACGGAAAGGTTTACGTGCACACCGGGACGCAAAGCACCGCTCAAACCGTGCCTGCTATCGCGCGATGGTTGAACATCGATGTCAGCAAAGTCGTCCTCATCAGCGAATACACAGGAGGCGGCTTCGGCAGCAAGATCACGGCCGGCGTGTCTCTGATTATTCCAGCGCTGTTGTCGAAGAAGGCCAACGCGCCGGTGATGATGCGGATCAGCCGCGAAGAGGAAACCTTCATTGGCCGTGCGCGGCCCAGCCTGCTGGGGCGGATGAAAGTCGGCTTCTCGAAGGACGGACGCATCATCGCGCTCGACATGTTCGTTATCTCCAACAACGGTCCCTACGACGCAAACGGCGATGTCCCGACATCGGGCCGTATCGTGTCGCTCCTCTACCAGCCTCAAGCCATGCGCTGGCGGGGAGTCACAGTTCTGACCAACACGCCCCCGCGGAGCGCGCAGAGCTCGCCAGGCGGCATGCAGGGCATTGCAATCATGGAGCCGATCATCGCGAAAGCTGGGCGTAAACTCGGGATCGACCAGGTAGCCATCCGCCGAATCAATTGTCCGGAGGGCAAGGCGCCATTCGGAGCGGCGGTGAACGGGCAGAGGCCACACGCCACGAGTGCGTTCCTCAAGGAAGCGCTCGACCGGGGAGCGGAACAGTTTCAATGGAGCGAAAGAGTCTCACGCACGCCGAAGCGGATCGGTACCAAGGTGCGCGGCGTCGGCGTGTCGCTGAGTTGTTTCGTCGGTGGCACGATCGGCTTCGATGGCATTCTGATCATCAAGCCCGATGGCCGAATCACCTTCCAATCGGGAATCGGCAACCTGGGGACGGAATCGGTGATCGACGTCCACCGTGCAGGCGCCGAAGTTTTAGGAGTTCCGTGGGAGAAGTGCGACATTACATGGGGCGACTCATCGAAAAACTTTCCGTTCACCTGCGTTTCCGGCGGCAGCCAGACCACCCACGCAATGACGCGCGCGGCCTACGCGACCGCGATGGACGCCAAGAAGAAGCTTCAGGAAATCGCGGCGAAGAGACTCGGCGGCAAGCCAGAGGCTTACGATGTCGCCAACGAGCGCGTATTCCGTAAGGGTGGAGGCGCCAGCATGACTCTGGCGCAGGCTGCGCAGTACGCGGTTCAATTGGGTGGCATCTACGATGGCCATGAAACATCCCCCGACCTCCACAAACTCACGAAGGCCTCCGTAGCGGCACTGGCTGGACAAGGTTTGGTGGCAGCCGCCAAGGACAATTACCCCCGTGATGGCACGACATTTTCTTACGTTGCCAGCTTTGCCGAGGTCGAGGTTGACGTTGAAACGGGCAAGTATTACATCGTGGATTTCCTCGCCTACGCCGATGTAGGCTCGGTAATTCATCCCCGCGCGCTTGGTGGCCAAGTGCTCGGTCGCTCAGTTCTAGGCATTGGACATGCGATTGGACAGAAGTGGGTGTACGACCCTCACTACGGCGCCATGCTCTCGACGCGCTTTTACCAGAACAAGCCGCCAACAATTTTGGACGTGCCCGTCGATATGCAATGGGCCGCGCTCGATATCCCAGATCCGGAGACGCCGGTCGGTGCCCGCGGCGTGGGCGAACCGCCCGTTGGAGGCGGGTGCGCTTCCATCTTGAACGCGCTTTCGAACGCCCTTGGTGATGAGATTTTTCAGCGCGCGCCCGTCAACGCCGATACCATACTCACCTCCCTCGAAGCGGGACGTCCGATGCAACATCCCTTAACGGCACATATTTAGCGGCGATGCGAAAGGAGGCGCCATGGCTGTAATCCGAGACGTCATGCCGGCTTTTGAGCTGGCTCAGCCGAACTCAATCTCTGATGCGCAAAAGCTGCTCGAGCAGCAAGGCGAGAACGGCTGGGTGCTGGCCGGAGGCATGGACAGCTTCGACTGGCTCAAGGACCGCATCAAGAAACCGAAGGTGGTAGTCGATTTGAGCGGGATCGCGGAACTCAAGGGAGTTCGGGCCACCCCCGACGGCATCGAGATCGGAGCGATGACCACGCTGACGGAAGTAGTCCAGCATCCCGTCATCAGGGAGAAGTACAAGCTGCTGGCGGAGAGCGCGGAGTTAGTGGCGTCTCCGCAAATCAGAAACCAGGGCACGATCGGCGGCAACGTATCCCAGGATGCGCGCTGCTGGTATTACCGTGCGGGTTGGCCGTGCTACCGCGCCGGCGGGAACATCTGCTATGCCGACACACCGGAGGGCCGCAACCGCGAGCACGCGATTCTGCATGCGGACCGCTGCGTGGCGGTGAATCCTTCTGACTGTGCTCCCGCACTGATCGCGCTCGACGCCAAATTCGTGATTCGCACTTCCAAAGGTGAGCGCGTAGTGGACGCCGAGGACTACTTTATCGGCCCTGATATCGACATCACGCGACTACACATCCTGCGCCCCGGGGACCTACTGACGGCCATTCGTATTCCTTCGACTTGGGCCGGAGCGCAATTCTATTTTGAGAAGGTGCGAGACCGGAATGTGTGGGACTTTCCGCTGCTCAACGTCGCCTCCGCAATGATGGTCTCAAGTGGCAGCATTGAGCGAATCCGCATAGCGGTGAACGGTGCCGCCGCTCGTCCTCTACGCTTGAAGCTTGTCGAAGACGCCGTCCGGGGCAAACCACCGAATGCAACAACCGGAGAAATGGCGGGAAAACTGGCGGTGCAGGGTGCTGTCCCCTTGCAGTTCAACGCCTACAAGCTCCCGCTGATGAGAAACCTGGTGAAGCGCGCCATCGGAGGCGTGGAGGAGGCAACATGGACCCCCTACAATGGGCAATAGATCCGTGGGGAAAAATTGTTCCCATCCACATTGCGTGGTTCTTGATATGGGTGGCAGTGATCGCGGGATTGCTCTTCATTATCGTCCATGCGATTTACCTGCGGTATTTCGCGAAGCCTAAGCAGTTCGAGCCCGATGCTGCTCCGGCACTCCCCGCCCGAATCCCCGAACACGTCCCGCGACACTCGCTAACGGCCCGTGCATTTCACTGGATCATGGCGGCTTCCATGTTCACGCTGCTGTTTACCGCTTTCTTGCCGAAGGTGGTTATTCAGTTTGACTGGGTTACCTACCATTGGATCGCTGGAGCTGTACTGACCCTTTCTATTGTGTTTCACATCATCCATGCTTCGTTCTTTATGGACTTCTGGTCGATATGGCCTGACCGGATTGACCTGCGGGACGCGAGGAGAAGAGTGGTGCGGTTCATGGGGAAGCCCGCGCCACCGCCGGAGAGGTTTGCAAAGTATCCCTTGGAAAACAAGCTCTACCATACCGCCATCATCGCCGCAGGGCTGTCTGCAATCGTGACCGGCGTCTTCATGATGTTTCGTGTTCGTACGATCTTCTTTCCCCGAAATCCGTATCTCTTCAGCGACATGACTTGGGGGATGATGTACGTGCTGCATGGGCTGGCAGGCGTTGGATTGATCGCGTTAATCATGATGCACGTCTACTTCGGGCTCCGGCCGGAGAAGCGCGAGATCACGAAATCAATGATTTTCGGCTGGATGGACCGAGACTTTTATCTGAAGGAGCACGATCCAGCACGATGGCCGGTCGAAACTTCTGCAGTCGAAACTTCTACGCCATCTGCGAGGTCCCAGGGAGCCAGGACCGAGGGGTTAACCGATGCTGGCTGAGATATGGAATCGCTGTGACGCTATGGAAGAGTGTTACGAGTTTATGTTGGCCTATGCGGCCCAGGGGCTGCCCAGTGACCAAGGCAGCGAATCGGGTGGACAAGTCCGTGAGTTCCTGCATCGCGCCGTGAAAGCCCTGGCGGGGCTTTCCGAGACTTGTGTGCTGGCAGTCAAAGAAGAGGGCCTTGAGCCAGCCGACAAATACTTGGCGTTCTTTGCGGTGCTCGACCGCGACGCTCGCGATTCTCTTGCCGCCATTGAGCTGGTTCTGGCACAACCCGCCATCAGCTCCCAGTTGATTGACAATCTGAACGCATCGATCCATCTCCGTGCGCTGCTCACCGACTTGTTTCTGGTGGGTGAGATCCTAAAACCAAAAGTCATGCCGACCAAGCTAGCGAATACCGGTTGAGACCTGGCGGCGAACAGCGGCAGTCCTATTTCATGCACGGCATTGGGACAAGGAACCTCAAATGTTGTAGGAGTGGCCGACGCCAGGACAGAATATTAGGGGATAAGAACTGTGAGATCCAACATCACAGCTGGAGGATGGCTTCTTACAAAGAAGATCCAAGCTACAAACGTGACTTCAGCTCACATTGTCGGTGAACGCAAAGGTCAGCAGCAGCGTCCGAACGGTGCAACCTGTAATTTCGGCCGCGATCGTAGGACTCGCCGATGAATTCTCTCCAGCGATATGTTCTAGCCCTTTCTCGTGTTCTCCTAGCGATCATATTTCTTCTGAGTGGCCTCGGGATCATCAGCCAGGCATTTCGCGGTCAAACGGTGGGGAATGGTCGAGAGGCGAGAAGGCTTCTCCCGGCTTGTTAATCACAAAGGCCAGAAGATGAACTCCACCCACGAACCACACTCGCCAGAAAACACGGGAGACACCTCAATCAGTGCGCTCAACTGGATGTACGCATTGGACGACAGCGCGTTGCTAGAAGGTCACATGGCGCCAGCCTATCCGCAGGGAGTGAACGTCGTTCTGGCGCGCGTCGGTGGCGCGGTCTACGCCGTCTCAGGGACGTGCGCTCACATGGCGTGTCCGCTGTTCATGGGGAGGCTGGAGGGCTACACGATCGTCTGCCCGTGCCATGACTGGCGTTTCGACGTTCGAACAGGCAGCTTCCTAAACGCGCCGGAACTCGGCCTCGCTGTGTACCCCACAAGGCTCGAGGCGGGCAAACTGTTCGTTAAGCTTGGTTGAAAGGAAATGGCATGAAAAAGGTCACTCTCTATACTCTCTCAACTTGTCCCTGGTGCCGCAAGGCGAAGAAGTTTTTCACCGATCGAAACATCCCGTTTACCGACACCGACTACGATCTAGCCGACGAGGCGACGCAGGGAAATATCTTGAAGGAGCTTGATGCCGCCGGCGCCACCGGGTTTCCCTACGCCAAGATCGGAGACCAAGTCATCGTGGGCTATCAGCCGGAACGGTATACGAATGCGCTGGAATCGTGAGGAGGTGCTGGATGGAAACTGAATCAAGAAAAAAGGCTCTCGAGTATTTCTTCGATAAGGTCGTCGGGCCGTTGGGCTTTAAGTTCACGCCCGACGTGGAGTTGAAGGATTTTCTACTCGAGCAGGAGGTCGTGCTGGAGAGCAAGCACGGCATCCCATTCTGCCCCTGTCAGCCGCTGCGCCACGACCGCACTCGCGACATGCAGATCGTTTGCCCATGCATTCCCTTCCACCGGGAGTATTTCGATTCCATCAAACGATGTTGGTGCGGCCTCTTTGTCCACAAGGATGTCACTGACCCGGACAGCCTGCCTCAACTGCCGCCAAAGGACGTGGGCCTTGAGTGATAAGTTCATGCCCGCAATAAGCACCGATGAGCTCGCACCTGGCGGGATGAAAACCGTCGAACTCCAGGGACATGAAATCGTCATCTGCAATTGCGGCGGAAATTACTATGCCATCGAGCGACGCTGTGGACACATGAATGCCCCGCTAGAACTCGGCACGCTCGACGGTAAGATCGTCACCTGCGCCATGCACTGCGCCCAGTTCGACGTGACTACCGGCCAAGCCCTGTCCGGCCCGGTTCCAATGGACATGGGCAACGTGAGCCCTCCCCCCATACTGGCCACATTCCTGCAGCACGTCGACATGCTAATGAAGCACGTCCGCACGGAATCTATCCGCACCTATGAGACGAAGATCGAAGCCGGCTGGGTCCACGTCGCACCATGATTCGCAAGTCAGCGCTTATAGACTTTGATAGCCGTAGGATTCCATCGCATACTCGGCCTGATCCGTGCTCGCGAAATAAGTGGTTC
>Ga0265313_10003182_pt1 | contig 13523 bp, 10 predicted proteins | sample 4123metaG_FD_203122 | JGI IMG/M metagenome (GOLD analysis project Ga0265313, IMG submission 203122) | Rhizosphere microbial communities from Carex aquatilis grown in University of Washington, Seatle, WA, United States - 4-1-23 metaG | ecosystem: Host-associated > Plants > Roots > Rhizosphere >...
TAATTAGAACGGCAAACCAAACATAATCAGATGCTTTGACACCAACTCAGGTTGCTCGAGCAGCACCGAAAGTGCGGCGGATGGTGGGCCTAGCGGCAGCGGCTTCGGCATTGGCAGGTGGTCTGGTGGCAGTCTAGTGGCACCGAAAAACCATCAAAAACTCCGTCAAACGGTAGAAATCCACGAAACTACAGATTTCGGGATATCTTTCGGCACTACCGACCCAACAGTGATCTCTAGGGTTTAGGAGCAAGGTAGAGTGAGCTCGGCGCTTTACGCTAGCTTTTCTATCCCGCCCGCCAGCTCGAAGTCTTTTTCAGTCAAACCACCAGCGTCGTGAGTCACTAGTGCGATCCGCACCTTGTTGTAACGGATATCTATATCCGGGTGATGACCGGCCCCTTCAGCAATTTTTGCAATCTGGTTCACGAAATCGATTGCGCTCAGAAAATCTTTAAAGTTGAACGTCTTGGTCAGCTGACCTGATTCGATCTGCCAGCCAGCGAGGTTGCGAACGCGGGCGTCTGCGTCCTGCGAGGAAAGTGCGGACATGATTATGCTCCTGCTCGGGAATTGAGCGTGCTGTACTCATTGGCTTTGATGTCAAAGCGACGCTATTGGGCCGCTAGCAAAAAATGATACTAACGCAATTCCTGGCTGCCGGGAGGTGGCGCCATATCGAAATTCGAAAAGCGTTTGCTTTGACCGCTGATCTCCGACCGAAGTTCCTGCCAAAGTTCATTCGGAATTTTTAAAAATGCCTCGACCACGGCTGGGTCGAACTGCGAGCCGGAGCAGCGCAGAATCTCTTCACGCGCCGCATCGAAGCTCCGCGCCCTGCGGTATGGCCGGTCGCTGGTAATTGCGTCGAGTGTGTCTGCCACGGCAAAGATCCTGGCGCCAATTGGAATTTCGCGGCCCTGCAGGCCGCTCGGATAGCCTGTTCCGTCGTAGTGCTCCTGGTGGCAGAAAACAATTTCTGCTGCGCCTGTCAAAAACGGAATTTTGCGCAGCATGTGGTAACCGCGCGTGCAGTGCTCGCGCATCACCTCTTGCTCTTCCGGCGTCAGCTTGCCGGGTTTGCGCAGAATCTCGTCGGGGATAGCCATCTTGCCAATGTCGTGCAGAAACGCACCACGCGCAATCACCTTGATCTCGGACGGAGCCAGTCCCATGGCGCGCGAAAGTGCGATTGTATAGGCGGTCACACGCTTTGAGTGGCCTTCCGTTTCGGAGTCCTTAAGATCCAGCGCGTCACCCAACGCTTCAAGCGTCACGTCGTAGGAGTGCTCCAGATCTTCCATCGCGTGGCGAAGCATCTCAGTCCGCGCGCGCACCATTTGCTCCAGGCTCTGCTGGTAGTTGTGACTTTCTTCTAAAATCTGGCGGTGCTTTAACGCACGTTCAACCGTGTTCATCAAGTGATCGCGCTCAAACGGCTTGAGCAGGTAGTCGTATGCACCCCGGCGCATTGCATCGATGGCAACGCTGATATCGTGAATGGCGGTAACCATCACCACTGGAAGATTCGGTTGCTGTAGGTGGATCCGTTCCAGCAGCGCGATGCCATTCAGATCCTGCATTACTATGTCAGTCAATACCAGGTCATACTCGTTCATGGCGAGCAGTTCTAAGGCTTCGCGGCCGCTTGCGGCCAACTGAACCTCATACCCGCGCCGCTCAAGGGTGGATCCCACCATCGAACGAACATGCGCTTCGTCGTCCACAATCAGAACCCGCGCTGCCCGGCTGTTTGCTAGTGAACGAGCCTCGGCCTCTGCATTGGCAGCGATTGCTGAGTTATGCGCCGAAGGTCCCGCCAGATTCAGGTTCACGAAGTCTCCTCCCCGCCCAAAAGGTCGCGCTCCAGGGTGGCTGTCTTGCTCCACACCGCTCCCAGGGTTCGCGCCGCGGTTTCCGGGGTCTCGTTTAAGTAGACTAGGATTCATAAAGGCTGGCTATCACTAAAAAGCGTTATATGGTTGACTTTGCATAAGAAAAGTAACAAATAGATGTTGGCTTTCTATGCAACTTTCGCGGGCTGGATTCGTTAAGAACTGGTGCGAAGCGGTAACTGGGGAATCGAAATAAATAGTGCAACAACAATCTAATCTTTCCCAACAGGATACAACGAAACCAGTTAAGGCAAACCAATTTAGTTTCTATCAGCCGCTCGAATGCAAATAAGCTGATTAGAATAAATTACTTAGAGGCATCAAGTCGGTCCATCAGCCTTTTTCGCCTTGCGGGCGCGCCGGCTTTCCGCCCAACCCTCTTTTGTAACCTGGTGGCTTCGTCCCACGGCGAGCGCGCCGGCCGGAACGTTCTTTGTAATGCAGGATCCAGCTCCGATATAGGCCCCGTCCCCCACTTCAACCGGAGCGACCAGCGTGGAATCGCTCCCAACAAAAGAACGTTCGCCAATGCGTGTACGGTGCTTGTTGACTCCGTCGTAGTTGCAGGTAATTACCCCGGCGCCAATGTTCGATCCGGCGCCCACGTCCGCGTCTCCAAGATAAGTAAGGTGATTGGCCTTTGCACCCTTGCCCAGCTTGGTTTTTTTTGTTTCGACAAAGTTGCCCACATGGGCGTCTTCGCCAATCTCGCTCTCCGGCCGCAGATGCGCGAACGGGCCAATCTTCGCGCCGTCCATTACCGTGCTTTCAGTCAGAATGCAGCTCTGTCGTACCAAAACCTTGTCGCCCAGAATACAGTTCTCGACCACTGTGTAGGACCGGATCAAGCACCCCGCTCCCACCCGCGTCTTCCCCAGCAGTTGAACAAAAGGCTCAATTACAGTGCCCGCAGAGACTTCAACTTGGGTGTCGATGACACACGTTTCCGGCCGGTAGATTATCACTCCGGCAGCCATCAGCCGTTCTGCGGCATCTTTTTTAAGCCTGGCGTCTTCAGCTACCAACTCTGGAATCGTCTTCACGCGTTCTAATCTCCCGTGCTCTAGCTTCGCCGCTCTCTATTTTCAGCTACTATTGCGGCGCTTGCCCCGCTGCTCCGGCCGGGCTTTGCGGTTGCTTAATCGTAATGTCCACCGCGTGCACTGCGCCCATGTCCAGCGAGTCAAGTCCTGGTTTGATTTCCGGCTCGTTGCCCACTACAAGCACGGCAAGCTTGGCCGGTTGGATATATTTTTTGGCCGCCTGAGTTACATCTGCAAGCGTGACCTTTTCCAACGCCGTCCTGTATGTCTCAAGATAATCTGCTGGATAGCCGTAAAACTCAAGCTTAACGCGTTCAGCCAGAACCTTGTCCCGCGTATCGTAACGGAACAAGAACGAGTTCAGGATATTGTCCTTGGCGCGCTTTAACTCCACATCTGAAAACGGCTCCGCGGTCAGCCCCTTGATTTCAGTCAGGGCGGCTTTAGTTGCGTCTACCGTAGAGGGGCTTTTCGTCAGCACTTCCACCCGTAAAGTACCAGGATGGTCGTAGTCGAAGCCGAGGCCGCCGCCCACCGCGTAGGCAAGCCCCAGTTCGGTGCGCACCTTCTGGAACAGGCGGCTTCCGAACCCTCCGCCAAGAATCTCATTCATCACGGCCAGCGCCGGTACATCCGGATTGCGGCGATCGGTACCAAGTCCTACGATCTCAACGTTCGACTGGTTCACGTCGTCTTTGTTGATGAAATACACGCCCGGCGTCGGCCCTTTGAACTCGTCATGACGGGGCGAGGTTGCCACAACTGGAGGCAGGCGCTCAAAAGTGGCGCGCACTTTGGCTTCCATTGCTGCAGGATCGAAATCACCGGCGATGGCGACTATCAATTTTCCCTTCAGTGTCCTGTCGTGCCACGCCTGCATATCCGCCACCGTTACTGCGCCGATGGTTGCCAGTTCGGGCTGCCGCGTATAAGGGCTGTTTGCGCCGTATACCAGCTTTGAAGCCTCGCGCGTTGCGATGGTGCCTTCATTGTCGTTTCGTCGAACAATTCCAGCAGCGGCCTGCTGCTGCGCTAGTTGCAACTTCTCCTCGCTGAATTTGGGATGGAACAACAAGTCTATTGCGAGGTCGAATACCTGGTTCGCATCGCCCTTCAAAGAGTCCCATGAAACTTCGGTTGAGTCGATGTCTCCACCTGTCTCAACGTGCGCAGCCTTGGCCTCAAGAAAATCGTCCATGGCGTCGCCACTCATTTTCTCGGTGCCGCTGGTACGCCATGCCTCGCCGTACATGCCCACGAGTCCAGCCTTGGTCTGTTCAACATCGCGCTCGCCCCCCGGAATCACCACCGAACCGGAGACGAACGGTAATTCGTGATCTTCCTGAAGGAACACCACGATTCCATTCTTCAACTGGATTCTGGTTGGCTGGTGCGGCTTGAACTCGTGCATTGCGGGAATGGAAATCTGTTCCCACGGCTTGCTCTGTTGCGCGGTCAGCACAGACGGGGAAGCAATCGCGGCCAGACTTGCAGTAGCCAACAGTATTGTGGAAGCACCCTTCATCATCGACCTCATTCCGCGCCTCCATTCTTGCTATCACCGGGCTTGCCTGCACCAGCCGGCGGAGTTTCAGTATCAATCTCCGCGCTGGTTCGGTTTGAAACCACAAAGACTCGATTTGCCACTCGTTGAATGTCCGACTTGGTCACTTTATCTACGCGGTCCAATTGCAGAAACAACTCCCGCCAGTCTCCATAGCGCGTTTGATACTCTGACAGCGCATTGGCTAGTCCCTGGTTATCCGCCAGGCCGCGCAGCAGGTCCGCGCGCGCTCGTGTTTTGTACATCTGCAATTCCGCGTCGGTCACTTCGGCGGACTTCAGCTTGTCGATCTCTTTATGAATGGCGTCGCGCATCTCTGCCGGCGTGTGGCCTGGCAGCGGAACCGCGTAAAACGCAAACAGGTTCGGATACTTGGCGCCAGGGAAGGGGCTGAAACCTTCTGCCTCGGCCGCAATTTGCTGTTGCTCTACAAGACTTCGATACAGGCGCGACACCCGCCCGTTCGACATGATGTCCTGAATAGCGTCGTAAACCGCGTCATCGGGATCGTGATAGCTCGGCCGGTGATAGCCCTCAATATAGAACGGCTGCGTCTGCTCGCGAATGATCAGCGACTTTTCAGCAAACTGCCGCGGCTCTACGGTAGTTAAATCCTCCGGCTTGGGCCCCGGCGGAACTTTGCTGAAATACTTTTCCAGAATCGGCATGGCGGTCTTGGCGTCCACATCGCCCACCACGGTGACCACGATGTTGCCGCCGACGTAGTACTTGCTGTGAAACTCCATCGCCTCTGTTGCAGAAAGCTGGTTCACTTCGCTAGGCCAGCCAACCGAACTACGCCCATAATTGTGCGCGACGTACGCTGTAGCCAGAAACTGCTCGACGAGCCGCCCGATCGGGTTGGAGTCGGTACGCATGCGGCGCTCTTCGAGCACAACGTCGCGTTCCTTGTAGAACTCCCTGGGAACAGCATCGGCAAGCCGTGCACTCTCAAGCCATGCCCACAGCTCCAGCCGGTTTTCCGGCATTGACCAGAAGTATTGAGTTTCATCCAGGCCCGTGCTGGCGTTCAAACCGCTGGCGCCGTTCTGCTCGGCCACTTCAGTAAATTGGTTTGGAACCACGTACTTGTGTGCCGCCGCCTGGGCTTCAAGGAATGCTTTGTGCAGTTCCTCAAGTTTTTTCGGGTCCTTGCCCACTTGCTTCAAATACTCAGCCTCATATGCTTTGTTGGTCTCTTCAACTTTGGCAAGCGCGACTTTCTCGGCTGAATAATCCGTGGTGCCAATCTCCGTAGTCCCTTTAAAAGCAAGGTGCTCAAACATGTGAGCCAGACCGCTATCGCCGGTGGGATCGTCCACATCGCCCGCATCAATAAACGTGTTGTAACTGAACACAGGTGCATCAGGCCGGCTGCAGATGATGAGCGTAAGCCCGTTGGGCAACACTTTGGTCGTGATCTTCTGCTCAAAGATTTTCAAATCCTGCGCCCGTAAGGTCGCAATGGGCAGAGCAGCAATGACCAGCGCTGCTGTGGCTGCAGCCACAAAATTCTTTAAGAACCGGGGATAAGCTCGGTTTTGCATTCAGACTCCTTGTCTGCGGGAATCGCTTGGATCGACCGGAGAACCGCGGCTTCGACCCCTGGTAAAGCCGCACATAATTTAAACCTAGTTCCCCTACCCAAGCAGGGTCAAACTCGGCCCGTGCGATTTTGGCTAGATAGTGACGAGTAACCTCATTCCGTACGCCAATCAGCGATCGCCGAGTTCCTTTGCAAACGAATAAAAAAAGTCCAGCGACTTCCAATACGAATCCACGGGAATTCGTTCATCGCGTCCGTGCGCGCGGTCGTCGTTCCGCTCCATGGCAATTGCCGAAAACCCGTAGCAGGGAATTCCTGCCTGGGCAAAATAGATCGAGTCGCTTGCGCCGTTTTCCATCACCGCTGTCACAGGAATGCCAGGCCAGATCGCCTTGACCAGGCGCGACAGAGGATCGAAGACCTCAGGAATCGGCGCAGGCGGCGAAATCGGCTTCCGATCGGGAGCCGTATCAGATACCACTCCGGCATCTGAAACATATTTCACCGTCAACTGGCTGTCACCAAATACCTCAGTCAACCCTTGCCGAATCTCCTCTGGCGAATGGCCCGGAAAAATGCGGCAATTCACAATCGCCTGCGCAGTCTGCGGCAACGCATTGTTGGCCACGCCGGCATTCAAACGTGTGGCCACGCAGGTAGTTCGCAAGTTCGCATTAAAGCTGGGCTCGGCGCTCAGTCGCTCTATGGCCGACTTATCCGGCGGCGATGCCAGAATGGCGCGAATGTTTGCGGCCACCGGCGGGCTCTCCTGGTCCGCTAACTTTTTAAAATATCCGCGCGTCACCTCGTTCAACTCGAATGGGAAAGTGAAAGCCGCAAGTTTGTTGAGTGCCGTGGTCAGCTCATAAATAGCGTTGTCAGGCCGCGGCAGGGAACTGTGTCCACCGCGATTCACTGCAGTGATTTGAAAATCCGAATACACCTTTTCGGTTGCTTCAACAGCGGCAACCACAGGCCGCCCGCGTTCCAGTTGAACGCCGCCGGCGTCGAGATTGATAACGAACGCCGCGTCTACAAGGTTGCGATGCTGATTCAGTAGCCATTGGGCGCCGTTGAATTTGCCGCCTTCCTCATCCGCAGTGAGCGCAAGAATCAGATCGCGCTTCGGCTTGTAGCCCTCGCGGTGCAGACGCAGGAATGTCGCTACCATCACGGCGTCGCCGTCTTTCATATCCTCACTGCCGCGACCGTAGAAATAGCCGTCCTTCTCGACAAGTTCAAATGGATCGGTCGTCCAATCCGAGCGCAGCGCCTCCACTACATCCACATGACACAGAAAAAGAACAGGCTTGGCTGTTGGCGTTCCTGCCGCGCGTATTCTCACAACCAGGTTCTGCTTGCGGGGATCAGGACCAAGCAGTTGCATATCCTGCGACGCAAATCTTGCATCAAGCAGCCGTTTCTGCATGGCCTCCGTCGCGGCCGTCACATTGCCGCGCTGCGTATCGGTAGTGTTGATCTCGATGAGATCTTTCAGAATAGACCGCGCCATCGCACGATCTTCCGCCGAAGCGATCGGCAATGGACTCTGGGCATACAACTGCGAAGTCACTGGAACCAGCAGGCTCAATGCGGCAATGATCGGAAGCGATACCCGGCGCAGCATGCACCCATTGTACGGTTTCCAAACATCACCGCGTTCAGGTATCCGTCAGGCCGCCAGCCGCGCCTTCGGATTCACCAGCAGCCACGCCGCTGCGCCTAAAACCGCCAGCACCGTCGCTGTCAAAAACGACGCCTGCCATCCAAACTGCGCAGCAATCATCGGCGTCAGAGAAGAAGTGACAGCGCCCCCGATCTGGCAGGCCATGTTCATGGTTCCTGAAACCACGCTAGAGTGTTCACCGGCAAAATCCGCCGTCACACTCCAGAACGAGCTCTGCGAAAGATAAAGCGCTCCGGCAGCACAGGCCAGCAGCGCCGTTGCCGTAACGGCGCTCTGCACAGTCGATCCGATCGCGAGAAGAATGCCTGTAAGGAAAAGCGAGAAAGCAGGCAGATAACAGCGGCCCACGCGGGGACTTACGTGGTGTGCAAGCCAGTCGCTGGCAACGCCGCCTATCAGCGATCCAAGCGTCATGGCCACAAACGGAAAAATGGAATACACGGCGCTGGTCTTCAAACTCAATCCGCGCACCTGCGCAAGGTAGATGTAGAACCAGCTAAAGAAAACCCAGCCAATGTAACCGAAGGTGAAGTAGCTACCGCTAAGTGCCAGCACTTCTTTGCTGGTAAAAATCTTTACCCACGGCGAGCCGCTTTTCTTTTTCGCGGCGACAACGTCCGCGGAAATCATAGCAGCGTCGCCGCGACCAGCGATAATCATTGCGCGTTCGCTGGCACTCACCCAAGGATGCTGTTCTGGTTTATCGCGCGCCACCAGGAACCACACCGCGGCTGCAAGCAGACCAACTACCGCGCAAAACCAGAACGCCACATGCCAGTCGTATGCCAGAATGATCGCCGTCAGTACCGGCGGCGCAAGTGCCGACCCCAGGCCGACGCCCCCAAACACGATGCCGCTCGCCCTGCCGCGCTCGTGCCGCGGGAACCAGCGTTCGATAAATTGATTGCTTGAGGGATACATCACGGCGCTGCTGGCGCCCAATGCCATTCGCACCAGGATGATCATCATCAGCGCGCCTGGAGCCGCCGGCGGCACCATTGCCGTCAGCACCGTAAAGACGCCCCACAGAATCACGCAGAACGAAAGTACGCGACGCGGACCAAATCGCCGCAAAATTACGCCGCCAGGAATTTGGAACCCGGCGTAACCGACAAGAAACGCGCTGAAGACCCAACCCAATCGCGAGTTATCGATCTTGAACTCTTTGGCAATCTGAACGCCCGCGATGGAAATGTTGGTCCGGTCAAGAAATGCAATGGTGCTCATGACCAGGAGCCAAAACACGAGCAGGTAGCGCATGGGCAGCCCTTGAACCGGCTGTCTTTCCGGCGATTGATTCATGCTTTTATGCTTCTCCCTGGGCCGGTCCAGGCCCGATCCAAAACTGCCGATTTCGGCGAACGTCCATTCTCTACTCTCGACCCTCAGGTTGGAAAATCAATTTCGGCTGGTGGTTCCAAAATGTAATTCCTGGCTGACTTTTATCCCGGACTCCCGCAAAATGCTCTACTCTTGCCAATGAGCGCATGAGCCTCGTGCTAACCCAAATCCGAAAAGCAATCCTGCAGGCTTTTGAGCACGACGTCTTCAACACAGCCAAGGCCGCAGCGTACTCAGGCATTCTCATGCTCTTTCCTGCCTTGCTGGTGTTAACCACAATGTTGGCCCAGGTGCAGGAGGGGCCTACTCTGATGGGTGAAATCCGCGCCGTCTTCGAACAGTTTTTACCCGCAGATGCGTTGGACTTGCTGCAGGGATATATCCTTTCCCGCCGCGTGTATTCCTGGCAATTGATCCTTTCGGCTACGGGCCTCAGCGTCTTTGCCGGCCTGGGTGCCATGCTGTCGCTCATGGAAGGATTTCGTCGCGCATATAATCTGCCGAATGAATCATGGGGCTTCGGCGAGCGGCGCCTTCGCGCGATGCTGCTGGTACCCATCGCGTTGGTGCCGCTTTCGGTCGCCACACTCGTAGTGGTCTTCGGGCACCAGATTGAATTGTGGATGGTCGAAAACGCCGGCGGTGAGACGAGGTCGATCGTGCTCTTCTTTTGGCGCATGATCCGCTGGACGATCGCCGTGGTGAGCAGCGTTACTGTTCTGTCGGCACTCTTCCATTTCGGTACAAAGCGCAAAGAACACTGGCTATGGGTGGCACCGGGCGCAATCGCCGGCACATTTCTCTGGTTCCCTTCAACACTCGCATTTGGCTGGTATGTAACGCGGGTCGCCGACTACTCCATGTTCTACGGATCATTTGGCGCAGGCATCGCCACGCTGGTATGGCTCTACATAGTTGCATTCAGCGTGCTGCTCGGTGCTGAATTGAACGGCGTTCTCTACGAAAGCCGGCAGGAGCGAACCCTGGCAAGCCAACCGGAATCTGCAAGTGAACGCAACGACGAGCTCTCTTCCATTCAGCACTAAGGCACCGATGTACAATAGAAACAGTCGTTCCCCGCTGAAAACACTGACCAACCTGAGCCCTGTTAAGTCAAACCTTGAAGTTCTTTAAGTGGAGCTATCTCTATGTCTTCCGTCGATTTCGGCCTGAAAGAGTCCCCGTTAAAGCGCCGCGCCAAGATCGTGGCCACCCTGGGGCCCGCCTCGAACACCGAAGGGGTGATTCGCGACCTGATTCGGGCTGGCGTTGACGTCGTCCGGTTGAATTTTTCGCACAGCACTCATGAGCGCAAACTCGCGGTCCTCAAACTGGTCCGCAAAGTAAGCCGCGAAGAGCGCAAGCCGCTCTGTGTCCTCGGCGATCTGCAGGGGCCCAAGATCCGCACCTCCGCTTTGAAAGATCATCAGTCAGTGTTGCTTAAGGCCGGTGGACGCCTCACCATTACTCCGCGCGATGTGCCGGGAACGGCCTCGCTCATAGGCACAACCTTCAAGACCCTTGCAGAAAATGTTGAACAAGGCTCACGCATTCTGCTCTCGGACGGCCTGATTGAGTTGCGCGTTCAAGAGGTGAATGGCGGCGATGTTCACTGCGACATCATCAATGGCGGCATGCTCGGCGAAAACAAGGGTATCAATTTGCCCGGAATTCTCGTGCGCGTTCCCTCACTCACGGAGAAGGATGCTGAAGACCTCGAGTTCGCTTTGAAAAATGGAGTGGATGCCATTGCAGTGTCGTTCGTGCGCACTGCGGAAGATGTTCGCATGGTTCGCAACCGTGTGGCTGCTCTCGGATTCGATACGTGGATCATTGCCAAGCTTGAAAAGCCCCAGGCGATCGAGCATCTCGACAGCATTCTGCAGGCTGCAGACGGCATCATGGTCGCCCGCGGCGATCTAGGCGTAGAAGTTCCGCCGGAAATGGTTCCTGCAATTCAGAAGCACATCATTCGTCGTGCATCCGAGTACTCAAAGCCCGTCATCACCGCTACCCAGATGCTTGAGTCGATGATCGAAAATCCGCGCCCTACCCGCGCAGAAGTTTCTGACGTTGCCAATGCGGTCTACGATGGCACCGACGCCGTCATGCTCTCCGGTGAATCGGCGGTGGGCAAATATCCGGTTGAAGCTGTCGCCATGATGGCGCGCATCGTGACCGAGGCCGAGCGCGACATCAAGGACCAGAATCTGTGGGAACCGCGCGAACGGCACGCGCACTTGTCCATTGCTGAGACGATTTGCGAAGCCACAGCCCACGCTTCTGACGATCTGGATCTGCGCGGCGTAGCGCTCTTTACTGAATCAGGGCAAACCGCGCGCCAGCTTTCGAAGTACCACCCATCGGCGCCAATCTTTGCGCTCAGCCCAGTCGATGTCACCATCAATCGACTGAATCTGCTGTGGGGGACAACGCCTATCCGCTGTCCCAAGGTCAACAGCACTGAGGCCATGGTGGAAACAGCAGAGAAGCTTCTCGAAGTGAACGACTATGTGCGTCCTCGCGAAGTTGTGGCCATCGTTGCCGGAACCCGCACCAAGTCGGGCTCAACAAACTTCATGCGACTGCACGTGATGGGCGAACAACAGCTTGAGGGTTATCGATTCAAGCTGCCCCATGACAAGGAAGCGGTTGAAGGCGCCTCGGCCGAGAGCAAGCCGAAGCGCGCAGCTCGCAAGCCCAAGACCTTCAAACGCTATCCCTCGCCGAATCCACCCAAAATCTCAAATCCGTAAACGCGACGCATTAGCGTTCTTTCACCTCGTAACGCGCCACCATTCCGGCCAGCATGTGGTCGCTGATGTGGCAGTGGTAGAGCCAGATTCCTGGTGCGTCCGGCACCATGTCGGCGGTGACCATCTGTGCAGAAGTAACGGCTAGAACATCGGTGCGTTGCCCCGCGACAAGCACCGTGTTGCCATGCCAGTGCGGTGTGTGTGCGTTGTTAAAGTCTCCCAGCGTGGTGACATACCAGCGCACGCGATCGCCTTTCTTCATAGTCATCATTGGCATGTTGCCATAAATGTAGCCGTTGATGGACCACTTGACGTTGGTAGCCGCAAAGCCCGTGGTGGCGACGGTACCGGCGATTCCGGTCGCTGTGGACTGACCGAAATCTGCCCGCTTGATGCCTTTTGGATCGGTCGTGTGGTCACGGATATTGTCGTCCAGATACCAGCTTTGGTTTTCATTGATGGCGATGTACATGTTCACAAATTCGTGGTCTACGTCCTTCGGGCGGCCATCCGGGAGCGCCATGCCACTCTTGGCAATAATGATTCCTCCGAACAGGCCGGAAGCTACATCGCGCAATTCATCGCAATGCGAATGGTAGAGCCAGAAGATCGAGCTTGGATCGTTTGGTCCCGGGCCGGCTCGCTCAGGAATCCGCCAGGTGTAGATATGAGACGCGCCGGGCGCAACGCAACCATCCATCTGATCTGAGCCGCTGGTGTTGTCGTTGTAGTCGGCGCCTTCAGAGTCTTTCGAGTACAACACTCCGTGAGGATGCATGCTGTAAGGATGCGTTGCATTGTTCTTGAAGACAATCTTGATCGTGTCTCCCACGGCTCCGCGTAGGATCGGACCCATGATCCCGAGATACGCATCCTCGGGGCTGCGCTTTTTGAGCGTCGAAAACGTGGCGTCGGTATATTCGCGATACATCGCCTTCTTGTTAATGCGGCCAATCTGGTGAGGTCCCGATTCCGTGAAGCCTTTGGCGATCTCGTCGAAGTCCATGCCCATCGCTTCATCGCGGCCTGAAGGCGCGTAGTCCCAATTCAATTCATCGGCCGCCACGTAATAGGTGCGCGTTTTGCCCGCATCTTTTGCTGTCGCTGCGCTTGATGCAACACCATGCAGACAGAAAACAGCGACGCACAGTTGCAGCAATCCGCCGATTGCTCGAATTATCTTTCGCGAGATCATCTTTCCTCCGGGGAACTGAACGCTGCCATCGGGCGAGGCAAACCCTCGGTCCGCCGATGCAGAAGTGAGATATTTTCGCGATCCATCCTGAATGCGAAATATTTTGGTTGATTGATCCTCCGCCGCCCAAGGGAAATGGCGAAAGGACCTCCGATGATGGGGATTTGAAACGAAGCTGGTAGCTAAGTCAATGCAAAAAATGGATCGGCGAGCCGAATCCATTTCCTATACAGAAATCGATCCCGACTCGCCGAAGAATTTCACCTTAAAATAATGGTTCTACTTCGCCGCCAACTGCCGCAGTACGTACTGCAGAATGCCGCCGTGTTCGAAGTAGCCGATCTCTTGCGGTGTATCGATGCGAACCACTGCGTTGAACCGCTGCACTTTTCCGTCAGCAGCAGTCGCTTTCACTGCGATCGTACGTCCATTTGCGAATTTGTTCTTCAGCATGGTTGTCAATCCAGGGAAGTCGTACACTTCCTCGCCTGTCAGT
>Ga0265313_10003184_pt1 | contig 13521 bp, 12 predicted proteins | sample 4123metaG_FD_203122 | JGI IMG/M metagenome (GOLD analysis project Ga0265313, IMG submission 203122) | Rhizosphere microbial communities from Carex aquatilis grown in University of Washington, Seatle, WA, United States - 4-1-23 metaG | ecosystem: Host-associated > Plants > Roots > Rhizosphere >...
CCGAATTCGGATTACTGTTGTCGCACGAGTAACGGTTGTAGCTTCCGGCCAATTTCGAGAAAAACTTGGTGAACGGGCGAACGGATGCCACATCCACCTTGCGGCTCCGGTGCCGCTCCTTGAAATCCTCGACCATCTGGCGGACAATCTCATCGTTCGGCGTTGGGAGCAAACCCGCCTCAACCAATTTCTGCCAGTGCGTCCGTTGATTATCAAGATAAGCAGCGGCGAGTTTTTCCAACTCCGTGTCCGGTGGTAGACCCCGATCAGACTTTGACCGCAGTCGTCGGCGCTTTGACCGGGGTAGTAGGGCATCGCCGTCATCCGAGGCCGGCTGATTAACACTCGAAAAGTTACTGTGATCCATGAGACGATACCCTCGCGAATTGGCGGAGGGTATCGAGGCAAAAACTGATTGGCACAATGTGCCAATCAGACTGACCATTCCTGAGAGTCCTTGACCGGGGTTGACATTTCATGACCGATCACAAGTCCAATGGTCATTGTGACTTGTGGTCATAAATGCCTGTTGGCATTGGCGTTGCGAAAACGGGAAAGGAGTTTCCTGTCCTCTCCGCTTTTACTGCTGCCCGCGTTCCATAAGTCCCTTGCACGTGGGCAGTTGCGTTTCCGGACTCCTCCGGAAAAGGCCCGTTTGTAGCGCTTTTTGTAGCGTTTTGTAGCGGGAACCTTCTCTGAAGGAGCGCCCCGATGGGCAAAAAAACTCCGTCCTATTGCATCGGTCGCGTGCGTCTTTACCTCCGCGGCCAGGTCTGGTATTTGTCCTACGTCGAGCGGGGCCGGCGGCGGCAACCGCGCGTCGGTCACGACCGCCAGGAGGCGCGCCAGATGGCCGCCGAGATCAATGCCCAATTGGAAGTCGGCGCACCGGCCGCGCTGAGCTACGAGCCGGTTTCCGTCGTCGCATTGCGTCAGCAATGGCTCGACCACCATGAGCACGTTCGCCGGTTGAGACGGTGCGCCGGTATCGATCGGCCACCGAACACCTGATCCGATTCGTCACAGTGGTCCATCCCGTCCGCCGGGCATCGGATTTCCGGCCACGCGAGGCCGAGGCATTCGTGCGTCACCTGCGATCGCGGTCACAAGAATGCCCGCCGACGAACGCTGCGCGACGCAGGCGTCAAGTTCATCCTTGAAACCTGCTGCTCTCTATTCAATTATGCCCAACGACACCGGCACTTGCCACCCTACGCGGAAAACCCCTTCCGTACGATCGAAGTCGGGCGCATCCTGATCCAGGATGCCCGGCCGGTCGTGGCCTTTACGGACGACCAGCAACGCCAGTTCCTCGAGGCGTGCGACGATTGGCAGTTCCCGGTCTTCTTGACGCTGCTCCTGACTGGGCTTCGGCCTGGGGAACTGGTGCATTTACTGTTGCCGAACGATCCTTGTCTGCTTCAAGTCCCGTCGCTAGCCGCAAGAGCGCGCTCCAAAAATCCTTTCTCTTTGTGAGCCCGTGTTTGGCCTGGATTTCGATCGACGTGCCGGGAAGGAGTTCGACGCTATGATCGTCGCCGGGGCCACCGGTTTCCGAGGAGATCGCGACCGGGGTATCTTGAATCTCGTCGAACCAAGCGAGAGGTTGCTTGGCAAGCATGTGCGCCGCCAGATAAGCGAACGCATCGGCTTGGTAATCATAGCCAGTATCGCCTCCAGATCCGCCCATAATCGATCCCCTTGTTTTCTGGCTAGCCCATTTTGTTCCTGGTAGATGCCTTTGTCCAGGCGGAGCCGGACCTAGACAGTTTGTGGTCAGCCCGAGCGCCCCCCTGCGCCGAGGGAAATCGGTGGTGCAATATCCACAATCGTCGAGGGAGCTACAGCAAATTGTCCGCGGCCCTTTTGTCGACGGGCGAGTCGTACAACGCTCCCCGGGATGTCCCTGCACGACATGCCCGACGCGCCCCGTGGGCCGGTGCAAGAGTCGCGGCTGTTCGCGGATGACTCAAAAGCGGCAGAACCCGACGTCCCCTTGCCCGCCGGCGTGACAGTCAATCGAATCCGACCGCCGTTGAAGGCCCACCGCGGCGAGTACAACCTAGCCAGACGGATCGTCCCGATACTACGTGGCGTCCGCACAAAGATCAGCGAGTACCTGGAGCCCTGCGCCTTCCGGGCATCGGTGTACCTGGCGATGCCGCGGGCGTCCAGCACCTCACCGCCACCACGAGAAGGCGTCGAGATTTACGGAGCGGATTGCATCTAGGCCAGTCCGCTAAATCGTTCCATTGATAGGGCGCGTCGGCGGGGCCGATCGCCGAATCCAGACACGGCGCCGCCAGCGGGAGAGTGCTACCTAAACCCGACTAAGGCCGATGTTCTGGTTGATCACGGCGCTTGCTCGCATGGCATCCTGCCACGAGTTGAAGTGGTTGTATTGTTCCCAACCGCTTTCGAAAACAGCATCAATCGCGCTGATGTTGGGTGTGATGCCCAGCTTGTCGAAGCCGTTGCCGCCGTTCAGGCTCAGATCGTGGGCAAACACCGAATCGACCGTCAAGTTATCGTCGCCGTCGCCCATATTGATCGCGAAGTTCAAATAAGCGGCGGCATGATACACGTATCCGCGGTCATTCCCCGTCCCAGCGTCGACGAAAATGTTCGTAAAGCTGTACGTGCCCCCGGTGAGGAAGAAATAGTCGTTGCCGCCGCCCAAAAGGACCGTGATCGCCCCGTGGGCATAAACGTCGCTGATCGTCACGCTGTCGGCGTCGCTCTCCGAAAGCGAGTCGTAGGTATAGATGGTCAAGTTTCTCAGGTCATGCGTGCTGCTGACGTTCACGGTATCTACCCCCGCGCCGGTGTGGATCGTCAGCGTGTCAGAGCTGTTGATATTGTCGGACAGCGCCGAGATATTAACGGTGTCGTTGCCGGCGCCCATGTCGACGTACAACGAGCCGACGATCACGGTTCCGGCCGCGGGCTGCGACGGGTCGCTCACGTCTGAGGTGAATTGATCGTCTCCGCCGCCCATCCGAACTGCGGAGCTGCCGCCGAGCGTGACGCTTTGGATATGCACGACGTCTTTATCGAGCTCGCTTGTATACGAGTAGGTCAGCAGATTGAGGTTCATCAAGTCCGTATGGGGGCCATTGATCGTCACCTGGTCCGCCCCCGCGCCGGTGAGGATGTTCGTGGTGTTCGTGGCGCTCCAACCAATGCTCGCGTTGTAGATCGACACCGTGTCGTCACCCGTTCCGGTGTCCAATGTCAGCGAGTCCAGGATCTCGACGGAATACTCGTAACCTTGTGAGCCACTGGCATCGCCGAGGTAGACATTGTCATTGCCGCCCCCGAGCGAGAAGTTGGCGTCTGCGTGGAAAACGAAATTCTTGTCCACATACACCGTGTCGACGTCGTTCTCGGTCAATGCGTCATAGGTCTGGATAAAGGCCGAGCCGGCAACACTGCCACCTTGTAGTGACACAAAGTCGGCGCCCGCACCGGTTTTGATATAAAGTTGATCGTTGCCGACGTAGTCGCCGATCTGGCAGGCGCCGATATAGACGGTGTCGTCATCGGCGCCGGTTTCAATTGAGAGCCCGGCCGAGGTTTGGAGGTTGGCAACCGATACGCTGTCTTTGTCCGAGACACCGGTCGCGACGCTCACCGGCCCTACGTTCAAATCGACCGATTGCAGCTTGATCGTGGGGCCAAGGCTACTGAACTCCACCTTGTCGTTGCCCGCACCAAGGCTGACGAACAGGCTCCCGGGGACGACGAAATCCCTAAATGCCGCGCCGTTGACCAGGCTGGCTGCACCGGTGCCGCTGGCGGCTGTCCCTTGAATGCGGATAGTTCCCTTGGACGTCTCACTGATCAGGATTCCGTTGTCTTGTCCAACCTGAGCGGCGGCTTCGGTGATGTACAGATTGCCGCCTTGCAAGGACGCCGCGATGTCGCCAGCTCGCGTCAAGCGGTCTTCAAGGGCCTGAAACTGGAATCGGCGTTTGGATTTGGGGTGGGACATGGCTTTCATTTCGTGGCTCGTGGGTTGGTAATTTTCTTGGGGGGTTGAACATCAAACTCCGCTATGAATCCATAGCGGGAAAACCGCCCGATTGTTACCATCCGCGCGTCGTGGAATGACGTAGATCGGTGTAGAGCTAGGACTTTGGGCAGCTGTCGCCGCGCAAGTCATTCGCCGGTAGGCATAAGCGACAGCGGCCAGTTCTGGCCGGACCGTCGGCGCGAGGAACCGGCAGACAGCGTTGCAGCCCGCCGAGCCCGGCCGCCGGGCGATCTGGTCCGGCGGGCCCCTCGCGGCGCCCCGGCGGGCACGGGCCGGGAATTGTGCCGTCCGAGAAATCGTTGGTTTGCTCGGGCGCGCCGACGAGGCCAATCGCCGAGCCCGACCGGGCGGAGCCGATTCCGACAAAACGTATGGAGTTTTCGAGATGCGAGCAACCGCCTAGTCCTAGTCCGATGGACTTGGCGGGGTTTCAAAGACCAGATACCGGTAATACGTTGAGCGCGAGATGTGGAGGGTCTTGCAAATCTCGTCGATGTCGATCGTTTTATCGCAGTGCAGTTTTCTAGCGAGCAGAACCTTACCTTCCTCGGTTCGCAGCGGAGGGCGACCGCCCTTGCGACTACGGATTGGCAGCGGCCAACCCTGCCTTGGTCCGTTCCTGGATGAGCCGGCGTTCAAACTGGGCAAGAGCAGAGAAGATATTGAAGATTAGCTCGCCGGAGGCGCTCGTCGTATCGATGACGCCTTCGCTCAACGAGCGGAATCCGATCCCCTTGCCCCGCAGCTCCTCGACCAAGTCTACTAAATGCCCCATTGATCGTCCGAGCCGGTCAAGTCGCCAGACAACCAGTGCGTCGCCGCTTCCGAGCGAGCTCAGGCGTTTGGAGAGTCAGGGCCGATCACTCGTCGCCCCAGACAATTTGTCCGTAAAGATAAGAGACTTCGGAATCCCATGCTTTTCGAGCGCGTCGATTTGCAGGCTCAGGTCTTGGTCATCCGTGCTGACCCGAGCATAGCCGAGAACACGGCTGCTGCCGGGAGGTGTGCCCATGGTCTGCGTGCTTTCTCAACAAGATGTGTGTCAACATAGGAAAGACGTGGCAACTAGGTTCGCGTTCGACTGGGGCGACGCCTACGAACGTCCCAGGATTCGGTCCTTAAATGGGAATCCCGCAAAACGTATGGGCGTTGATGAGATTGCGGTACGACTATGGCTGGGTCGCCGGCTCTCTTAGCGCGGTCGCCTCTAGCTTTACCCGCCACTCGTCGGCCTTCTTAGCCTGGCCCGTGGCTAGAAGTCCACCAGCCGCTTAAGTGCCTCGGTCAGGAGGCCCGCGTCCGTGTAGTTCGCGCCCAGATTCTCCAGCAAGAGAAGGGTTTCCAGGTGCTGCCGACCGAGCTGGGCCTCGTGGCGTTTGGCGATATCCTCAAAGATGGGAGGCCGCCAAAGCCGGCCGGCTTGGTAACGTCGCGAGTGGGCACGGTGGGCGGCGAGTGCACCGGGACGCCTGAACTATACCCTCACGCGATGCCACCCTTTATCTTTATCCCGCCGCCAGCCTGCCCCGATGTTCTGCCCAGGGGCGAACCCTCATTGTTCTACACAAGTCGTGATGGACGCACCGCCCCGTTCACGGGGCCTTCCGCGAAGCGGTCATAGACCTGGCATTCATGCCAGGGAAAACGGGAACAGATTATTGTGTTTTCAGCCCCGTTCACGGGGCTTAGCACTTGCCTGGCTTAAGCCATTTGGGAAGCCCCGTGAACGGGGCTGGAAGAAAGGCAAGTGGCCGGTTTGCGAACCCGGCGTAAACGCCGGGCCGAATACCGCTGCGCGGAAGTCCCGTGAACGGGGCAAATCGGCATCTGGAGGCGACCGAAGATGTGTAGAACAACGAGGGGCGAACCCTGTGCACCCGCCGCCCCACCCGGCACGCAGTCGGCTCGTCCGCCCGCTTCGGAAGGCCTGGGAAGGCCACCCCACGACGGTGTAACATGGTTTTCGACCCGTTTTCCGATGACCTCTTACTTCAAACGGCTCATTGAAATAAATCGCGCCCAAAAGCACCGCCGCCGGGCTCTTAGGTAGTAGGAGTCATCGCATGGATCACTTGCCGGGGACCGAAAGCCAATCGCTGGAGCACTATCGCGACTATCTGCGCTGGCTGGCCCGCACCCAGTTGGATTCCTCCTTGCGTAGTAAAGTCGACCCGTCGGACGTCGTTCAAGAAACGTTGCTCCAGGCCCACCGCGCTTTGCACCGACTGCGCGCCCAGACCGATTCGCAGGTCGCGGCTTGGCTGAGGCAGATCTTGGCTCGCAACCTGGCCCACGCCCAGCGCGATTTGCGCCGCGCGAAACGTGACGTGGCGCGCGAGCAATCGCTGGAAGCGGCCCTCGACGCCTCGTCGGCCAGGATTGAAGGCTGGTTAGCGGCTGAACAATCTTCGCCAAGCGAGCGGGCCTGGCGCAACGAGCATGTGTTACAACTGGCGGCGGCGCTGGAACAATTGCCCGAAGCACAGCGTGAGGCGATCATGTTGCAACTTTGGCAGGGGCGGTCGCTGGCCGAAATCGGCCAACAGATGGGGCGCAGCACCGTGGCCGTGGCCGGCTTGATCAAACGCGGTTTAAAACAATTACGTCAATCGTTACTTGAGTGACCCAACCGGCGTTATCCTGAGATATGACAACCCCAAGTAACCCCGACGACCGTATCGACGCCCTGATCGCGGCCTACCTGGAAGCCGAGCGCACCGGCCGCGCTCCCGATCGCGAGCAACTCATCACCGAGCATCCCGATGCGACCGACGAGCTGCGCTCGTTTTTCGCCGACCGTGATCAGTTCAAGAAACTCGCCGGGCCGTTGCGAGCCGACGAGGCCGACGTCGCTGCGGCACGGCAGGCCGTGGCCATGATGCCGACCTTGGCCCCTGGTGAGGCGCCCGCCTCGGCGGCGGGCAACACACTGCGTTACTTCGGTGACTACGAGCTGTTGGAAGAGATCGCCCGTGGCGGCATGGGCGTGGTCTACAAGGCAAGGCAGAAAAGCCTCAACCGGGTCGTGGCCGTCAAGATGATTCTGGCCGGCAAGCTGGCCGGCTCGAGCGACGTGGATCGCTTCTATGCCGAAGCCCAAGCCGCCGCGAGCTTGCAGCATCCCAACATCGTGGCCATTCACGAAGTCGGCGAACACGACGGGCAACATTATTTTTCGATGGATTTCATCGAAGGGACCAGCCTAGCGGCGTTGGTACGAGAGAACCCTCTCCCGGCGCGGAAGGCGGCGCGCTACGTTGAGCAGATTGCCCGGGCGATCGAATATGCGCACCAAAAAGGGACGATCCACCGCGACATCAAGCCCTCGAACGTCTTGATCGACGCGGCCGACGAACCGCGCGTGACCGATTTCGGCTTGGCGAAGCGGATCGAAGGCGATTCGGCCTTGACCGGCACAGGACAAGTGCTGGGCACCCCCAGTTACATGCCGCCCGAACAGGCCGGAGGCCAACGTGGCGAGGTCGGGCCTGCCAGCGACGTCTATTCGCTCGGCGCCGTGCTTTACGAGTCGCTCGTTGGCCGGCCGCCGTTTCGGGCTGAAACGCCGCTTGACACTTTGCTGCAGGTGTTGGAGGTTGAGCCGGTTTCGCCACGGCTGTTGAATCCGAAGCTGCCCAAGGATCTGGAGACGATCACCCTTAAGTGCCTGCAAAAGGCGCCGCGCGCGCGATATCCGACGGCCGCCGCGCTGGCCGACGATCTGCGGCGGTTCTTGCACGACGAACCGATTCTGGCCCAGCCTCCGAGCCTGGCCGATCGGGCAGTTCGTTGGGTGCGCAAACAGCGCAAGAGCGCCGTAGCGGCTGTGGCGGGCTCTGTCGTCTCGGTACTGGTCGTCGCGGGGGCACTTGCCGGTTGGAGAATGTACGCCGATTCACAGCTTGGATTCCTGGCGCTCAAGACCGACGGTGGCATCCTTGAGGCCATAATTCTCGATGAGCAAGACCTGCCCGTTCGGTCGCCCTTCGCGGTGCCGAACCCACAGCCCGAGCCGTTGGCAGCCGGTTCGTACAAGGTTCGCATTGCGGGAACCGACCGCGTGAGCGAAACCGTGCAGTTGTTGGTCGAAGCCGGTGTCCAACACGAGTACGACGTCGATCTGAACTCGCGGCGGCTCTGGGAACAGGCTGTGCCCGGCTCAACTCATGTCGACGTGCTCGAATCATCCGGCAGGGCCGACGTCGTGTTGTTGGAGCCCGAGGCCGAAGGCTTTCGCCTGCGGCGGATTGACGGCGTGCCTACTTTCACGGGCCGCGACGTCGCGCTGGCCTTCAGCGCGCCCGAAGAAAAGCCGGCGTGGGAACAGGTTCGAAGTGTGTGGAACCGAGTGGCGCCCGGCCTGCTGCGGCCGGCGCCCGATTTGGATGGTGACGGCGACCCTGAAGTCGTGATGACGGCCGCCGAAAAGGGTTCTCTCGTGGCCCTCAAACCCAACGCGAACCGAGTTTTGTGGTGGCGGCGGCCCTCGGCCGACGGGGCCCGCCTGGTTCGAGAGCCCCTGGCGATCGACGCGAATGGCGATTCGCTTAACGACGTCGTGGCCGCGTTCGCCACACCCGAACGGCTCTGGGTCGAGGCGCTGGCTGGGTTCGACGGGCAATCGCTCTGGAGTTTCGACATCGACCGTTCGTGGCTCAGCGATCGGCAGGCCCCGGCGGGCCCCGTTTCGCCCGGAGCGCAGCCCGCCGCCGGAAACACTTCGCCAAATGACGACGCGAGCTTCGCCCTGCTGAAGAGTGCGACAGGGACGCTGTTGGCTGTTGCCGGCAGTCACGTCATTGTCATCGACGCGTCGAACGGCCAGCCGGCATGGCCGCCCTGCGACATGGCCTGCGAGCCGATCAGGCCGGTACAGTTGGTCGATCTCGACGCCGACGGCCATGAGGAGCTGCTGGTGCTGCACTATCCGACGGCCGCGGCGGTGGCGAACGGGGCATCGGTGGAAACGCAACTCTCGGCGATTCGGCCAGGTGATGGCAAACTGCTGTGGCGCGCTGACTTGAGCAGCGCGGTTCCCTTGATGGCTCAGCCCATTTCGTCGCGTGGTTACGATACGGCCAATTGGCCGTTTGTGTTGGCCCTCACTCCTGATGGCGCCAACACCATCGCGGTTCCCACGGAATTGTTCCCGTCCGGCGTCGCATGGGACGGCGTGGAATTGCTCGACGGAGCCACAGGCAAAGTCCGCTGGTCCCGGCGGTTGTGCCCCCGCAGAACCGATCGTACTCCGGCCGTCACGGTCCAGGGCGATTTCGCCCAGGTCTTGGGCTTTCTGGATGCAGGCGATTTCGACGGCGACGGCACGCACGACCTCGTCGTCGTATCAGCGGGGCCATTGCCAACCGATTTGGCCATGGTCGAAGCGGCCAAGGGCGTCGGTGAGGACCGCGTTTATCTTTTCGTCGATCTGCTCTCCGGGGCCGACGGTCACACGCTTTCGATGTGGATGAAGCCCGGCATCGCGCGATTCAGTTTGCGTTCGCTCGGTTGGTGGCAAGGCGATGACCACGGAGGCTGGCAATTGGCCGTCGGCAACTCGACCCGCGCCGCCGGTGTTTGGGACGCTTACCCATCGCAACTCGACGTCATCTCGCTCGCAACCGGGCGCACGGTGCACGAGGGGCGGGGCGAGTTTCTGCCCAGGATCGCCGACCTCAACGGCGACGGCATCGGCGATCTGCTGTCGATCGGGCCCGTGCGGCAAGGCGAAAGCGGGTCAACACGCCGGCTGGCTATCGTGGCGGGCTCGCCGCCGGAGAGCTGGCGGCGCTTTGGCGGCTGGCAACCTGCAAGCGACTTCGACGGCGACGGCGTCGTCGACTGGATCGAAGGGAGTACGGCACAACGGCGGCAGGTGAATGTCATTTCCGGTCGAAATGGCGAGCTATTGCGCCGCTGCAAGGTTGAATGGTCAAGCCAAATCACGTCGGCGGGCTTTGAAGTGTACTCGCCCTCTTTGCCGCACGGCGATCTCGACGGCGACGGCGTCGGGGACCTGCTCGTCGCCGCGCCCTATGTTTACGACACGTTCCGCCGGGCCGACAGGTCGACGTTGGCATTGCGGGCTTATTCGGGACGCACCGGAGAGGCGATTTGGCTGGCGGCTGACCTCTCGTTGCCAGGCGACGCGGCGAAGGAATGGTTGCAAATCAACGTGCGCGCGCCGTATTGCGACGACCTGGTTCGCGCCGGACGGTCCGACGTCTTGTGTCCCCATTGGCTGATAAGACATGGCGCGACGACGACCGCCCAGTTTGGTTTGGCCAGGCTGGGAGGCCAAGACGGCGCCTTCATTTGGGAGGCCAGGCTGGGCGAGAACATCGACCTGGGTGGCTTGTCGTCGCCCGTCGAGTTCGGATATCGTCCGCTCTTTGTGCCCGTCGAACTCGACGGCGACGGCGTCGGCGATTTGTTGGTGACGATCCCTGCCGACTCGGCGATAACGTTCGACCGCAGTTTCAGTCTGCAAGCCGTCAACGGCCGCGACGGCGCCGTGGCCTGGCAACGCAAGCTGAAGGCGCGTTCGCGCGGGGACCAGTTCGATGTTCCTCCCGTGCCGGTGGTTGCCGACACCGACGGCGACGGCCGCGACGAGGTCTTGCTCGTCGACTACACCAGTTTGTCCGACCGCGTCGAATATGACGCCTTGGCGTTGGCCGCGGCGACAGGCGAAACGAAGTGGTCGCGGACCTGGACGACTCCAGGCGCGCTTCGACCATTCACGCGACCGGTTTTGGCTCAACTCGGAGATGGCCGGCGCGCGGTCTGCCTCGGGCTCGCCGAACGTGTCGACGAGGTCGGCGCGGCACTGGCCGAAATCATGGTGCTCGATCCGCAGGGGCAGGTGCTGGCGCGCGCGCCGGGGGGCCCGCAACTGGCCGCCGGCGATCTCGACGGCGATGGCCGTGTCGAATTAGTCTTCGTGCAACAGGGTAAGCTCAAGGCGGTCGGCGTCGATCTGGCGAGAGTGCTCTGGGAATGGCCCTTGCCCGCGCGATTGGGCTTCGCACCGCGCCAGATCCTGCCGGCCACGGCCGAGCGTTCGGCGCTGGTCGTCGTCGCCGAGTGGCAGGGAACGCAGTTTGGCCTTGATGGGCCGAGCGGCCGCGTCGTTTGGCGGGGACAAGGGCCGGGGCATCTTGGAGCATCCTCCGGCCAATTCGTGACTTCCAACGAACCGTGGCCCAATGCGTTTCAACCTTGGCTGCTGTTCGATCGCGAGGATCGTCAAGAGAAGCCAGTCGGCGGCGCATTTCCCTTCCTGACGGCGCTGCCGCGCTTGGGCGGCCTCTCCGATCCGCAGTCTACGGCGGCGACGCCGGCGACGCAGACGGCATTGCGCCGGGCGATGCCGGCCGACTCAAGTGGGAAATGCCACGCTGCGATGGTTGCGCGACGAATCGAGCTTGCCCACGTCGACGATCCGCGCTGGAAACGCCCGTTGCCTTGGGTGCCGCGTTCTGGAGAAATCTCCAAGGAAGTCGTTGGGACGCTCCTGCGCTGGGCGGCCCTGTCGCTGGCGGTGGCCGTAGTGCCCGGTGCATGGTTTTGGTGGGGCATCCGCCGCCGGCGTTTCGGCATTGGCTACCTGCTCTTGCTCCCCCTGGCCGTCGGCCTCGCGATGCTCACCTGGATATGGGCGGCGAAAATGCCGCAGTTCGCACAGATTCCCGATTGGTCACGGTTTTTGGCGATGGCCGGTGTCGCTCTTGGCGGGCTGCCCATGTGGTTGCTGACGTTGACGTCCGCCACATGGGCCGTGCAGCGCCGCTGGCGCCGGCTGACCGTTCTGGTGCTGTCGACCGCGATATTCTCAATCGCCTGGGCTGCAGTGAACGTCTGGATCGACAGTCGCTCGATGGACGCCCAACAGCACTACACATGGGAGGGCTGGCCGCTGATTGGTCTGGCCGGCGCCTACACGTCGGGCATCATCTGCCTCGCCCTTTTCACGCTCGGCCCACCTTTGCGAACCACTTGGCGTGGGCTGCGGCGGATGTTCGCTGAGGAATTGCAGTGATACCATTGACCAGCCGAGTCAAGTTTAGCCGGGCTCGTGTGCCGAGAAAAAATGTCGACGAAAACACCGTGGTCTTCGCTGGAATTGATCGCAGTCGGCGAGCACCACGAAGTAAGGAACGACCGAAAAATAACTTCGGCATTTCATCGGACGTAGTATGGGATGGTCGGTGCGGTGTAGTTTAGCATCGGCAAGACATCGTCAAAATTAAGCGGCATGTTGTCCACAAAAGCCCGGGTGGCTTGACGGCCCTTGCGGTAGACTTTCCGGGCTTTCTCGACAACGACACGCAAGCCCGTGGACGTGCTGGTGTGAGCCATGTAGTCGCGGGCCACGTCAATGGTCTTGAGGACTGCTCCTTGCATGGCGCGAGTGATGTGACAGAACATCCGGTGCTCGATGGGATTGTACTTGGAACAACCGGGTGGGTAGTGCGCGACGCGGACGGGAAGACCCAGGCGTTCAACGAGCCGATGGAGATCTTCCTTGAAGAGGTGCTGACGATTTCCGTTGGAGCCGCCACAATCGCACAGCAACAGCATGCCCGTAGCGCGGGCGTAACGCGTGTGGCCCAGCCGCTGCCACCATCGCCAGATCGCATCGCACGCCAATTCGCTGGTATCGGGCCCGACGGAGAGCAGCATAATTCCTTCGTTGCGTGTGACATCGTAGACTCCATAGGGCACCAGCCGTCCTTGTCCGTGCGAGGGAAAGTCGTGGTCGAGCACGTGCAGCACCTGGTCGGTATATGCCCTGCCTGGCCGAAAGAAATCTCCAAGCAACTCCTTCTTTTTCGTGTCGATGCTCAGCACCGGACACTGCCGCGCCGTGTACCAACGACGCAGTTCGGCGATGTGCTCAAATTGCTCGTTGCGGAAAGGGCACTCGCCGGTGGCCTCATCCTTCAATGCCCGGCGAAGGCCCAATCCCAGATCTTCGGTTAGGATTCGCCGCACGGTGTCGACGCCGATCGACAAGCCTCCCCACTGTAATTCCTCGGCGATCTCTCGCGGCGAGCGATTGGTCCAGAGTCGCCCCTCCTCAACGGGCGAACCGGCGGTGTAGTCAATGATTGCCGATTTCACCGCCGCCACGACTTCAGTGCTAGCTTTCTTCCGACCGCCCTTTTTTTCGGATCCGTCCTGCGCCCTCGTCGGCCGGCAGAGTCTCAACGTCCCGATAGCCCTGACGAACGGTGTCCGGATCACACGCAAACAACTCCGATACGTATTGCACACCTCCGTGCCCCAGCTTTTCGGCCTCGACGGCCGCGTATCTCCGCCGGTCCTTTTCGGACAGCGAGTTGTAAAGAGCCACCATGTGCTGCTCGACCGCCCTCCCGTACGCATCCATGGGCTTCCCTCCAATCTCTTGAAGCTCGTGCCGGCAAACTATCAGGATATCAATTCTCCTCAAATCCGGAAGTTATTTTTCGGTCGTTCCT
>Ga0265313_10003189_pt1 | contig 13512 bp, 11 predicted proteins | sample 4123metaG_FD_203122 | JGI IMG/M metagenome (GOLD analysis project Ga0265313, IMG submission 203122) | Rhizosphere microbial communities from Carex aquatilis grown in University of Washington, Seatle, WA, United States - 4-1-23 metaG | ecosystem: Host-associated > Plants > Roots > Rhizosphere >...
GTCGAGCGCAGCGAGACGGAGGGGGGAGATGCGCGATGACGAAGGAAGGGCGCGCAGGTTTGCCAGACAACTTCGCCGCCGGCTCACAAATGCAGAAACCATTTTATGGTCGCGATTGCGATACTGGCCTGACGCCAAATTCCGCCGTCAGCATCCGGTCGGAATTTACATAGCGGATTTTTCCTGCGTCGCCGCTCGGCCGATTATCGAAGTCGACGGCGCAACTCATTCCAGCAGCGCAGAGATCGCTCACGATATGGTGCGAACGGCATACTTGCAGCAACGGGGCTGGCGCGTCTTTCGCGTGTCCAATGAAGAGATTTATAAAAATCTCGATGGTGTTCTTTCTGCAATGGCGAGCTTACTCCCCCCCCCACCGCTTCGCGGTCCCCCTCCCCCGTAAACGGGGGAGGAAAAATCTTCACTGCACATGCAGCGTCGCCAGCACAAAGACGCCATCGCTGACGGCCTTGTGCGGCAGGCCCTTGGGCACGAAGATGAAATCGCCCGCCTTCATCGGATGATCGGCGTCGCCCACCATGTCGTCGCCGTCGATGTTGGCGCCGGTGTCCTTCGGATTGGTCATCGTGCCGCCGGTGGGAATGTTGCCCTCCCCCGCGATGACATACATGAACTCGCCATCATTCTTGTGCACCGAGGCGATGCCCCTGGGCGAGCGGTATTCCAGCCCCACCCGTATGCCACCCAGCGACAGCAGCGTATCGCCGCCGAAGAAGCGGGCGCTGGTGGGCGCCGCCGCCCGGGCCTTTTCGATCATGGCCGGAAGATCGCCGGCATGGGTGATCAGTTTCGGCGCGCCGCCGCGGCCCGCCGGCTGTGCCGTGTGCGCAATCAGCAGGCTGGCCATTTGAAATGGCGCGCCGCCATCAGGCAGGATCACATGGGGCACACCTTCCGGCACCAGCACGAAGTCGCCCTTGGCGATGTGCTGGTCCGCGCCGCCGCTCACGCCGGTGCCGTTGATGGTGTTGCCGTTCGGCGCGCCCGCGCCCACTATCGTGCCGCCGGTGGTCAGCGTGCCCGACCCCTCCAGGATGATCATCAGCTCGGCATGGGCGGGATGGAGCGCGGCGGGCGCCTTGCCCACGCGCCGTTCCAGCACCAGGGAATAGGGCGGGGCGCTGATGATGCTCTCATGCTGGTTGGGCGAAGGCCTGGCGGCCTGGTCGGCAGCGGCCTTGGCCATGATCTGCGCCATCTGGCCGCCATTGATCACGATGGCGGGCGCGGGCGCTTGGGCCGATGCGGCGGCGGGCAGAAGCAACAGCGCGGCAAAAAGCAAATTCTTCATGGTATCCCCCCGGATTTGACTGAGCGCCGTGCATAAACTTCCGCGCGCCACGTAAAGAAGAGAATTTGCGATGCGCAGATTGAAGCCGCTGCCACGGCAAAGGCAACACTATACTTAAGAAAGAAAACGGGCGCCCACACAATCGCAATCACAATCATTCTGAAAACGCGCCAGCGATTATAGAATAAGTAAAATTGCCTATCGTGTTCGATCCCTACCTTGAATAAGGGGAAGCAAAAGTATCGAAAGTTGGATGGTAACAGCCAATCCCCAAGCCCAAAGAAAGCCAGCATATCGACATAGACCAGGACGGGACTCATTTTTCCGCCGTCATCGGCATGTGCAGCGTGATTGAAACAAAGCGGCCGCCCTGCACATTGGTCACCCAGTGGGGCGTGCCCGCCGGCACGAGGAGATAATCGCCCTTCGCCAGTTTCCGCGGGGCGCCGCCGGTGACCGAGGCGCCCGAAAGATTGGCGCCGTTGGGCTTGGGGTTCACCAGCGTGCCGCCCATGATCATGGTGCAGCCGCCATCCACGACATAGATCAGTTCGGCCTGCGCCGTATGCACCGAGGGCGCGGTGTTGCCGGTGCGGTATTCCAGCTGCACCGGATAGGGCCCGACCGTGGCCAGAACCTCCACCGTGTTGGTGTCGTCGCCCTTGTGCTCGGCCTTGGCCTTGGCCATGGCCTGTTCCACGTCTGCGGCGGAGGCATAGAGCTTCGCAGGGGCCTGGCCGAACGCGGGCATGGCGGCGCAAAGCAGCGCGGCGGCGAACAGAAATCGCTTCATGGTTTCCCCCGTCATTGACGCTGCAAGACTAGCACGGCATACCCCCGCCATGACACAGAATCCGCAGAATTTGGCCCCGCTGTGGAAAGCCTCGGTCACCCTCGTCAAAACCGAGGCTCCCGACATTGCCGCGGCGCTGGAGCTGGAAGGCAGCGCCCAGGCCGTGTTGATCGCCGAGGAACCGTTTGCCGACGAGGCGGTGGTCGAAGCGCTGTACACCGAAGAGCCCGATGCCGCTTTCCTCTCGAAAGTGGCGGGCCGCGCCGTCACGGTGGCGCCCCTGCCCGACCAGGACTGGATTCGCCTGTCGCAGGAGGGCCTGCCGCCGGTGCGGGCCGGGCGCTTCTTCGTCCATGGCGCGCATGATGCCGGCCAGGTGCCGCATGGCGTGATCCCGATGAAGATCGAGGCGGGGCTGGCCTTCGGCACCGGCCATCACGAAACCACGGCGCTGTGCCTTGCGGTGCTGAGCGATCTGGCGCGCGGGCGCGCGGCGTTCCGGCATGTGCTGGATCTGGGCACCGGCACAGGGCTGCTGGCCATCGGCGCGGCCAAGCTGTGGAAGATAAAGGTGCTGGCCTCGGACATTGATCCGGTTGCGGTGACGGTGGCGAAGGAAAATGCCCGCGCCAATGGCGTGGCGCCCCTGGTTCTGGCCGTCACCGCCGACGGGCTGGACAATCCGCTGCTGGCGCGCGGCGCCCCCTATGACCTGATCATCGCCAATATCCTGGCCGGGCCGCTGACGCGCCTGGCCCCCGCCATCACCCGCGCGCTGGCCCCCGGCGGCACGCTGCTGCTGTCGGGCCTGCTGCGGAACCAGGAAAAGCTGGTGACCAGCTTCTATCCCCGCCTGCGGCTGCTGGACCGCCGCCGCATGGGACCGTGGAGCGCGCTAGTGTTCGAGAGGCCCTGAGGCTAGGCTTGCGCCATGAACAAGCATGTCCCCTTCCAGAGCTTCGACGAGGTTTCCGACAAGGCGCAGTGCGCCCCGCGCCTTGCCGCCCTGCGGGCCGAACTGAAGGCGCGCGGGCTGGACGGCTTTGTCGTGCCGCACAGCGATGCGCAGCAGGATGAATATCTGGCGCCGCGCGACGAGCGCCTGGCCTGGCTGACCGCCTTCACCGGCTCGGCCGGGGCGGCGGTGGTGCTGGCGGGCAAGGCCGCGGTGTTCGTCGATGGCCGCTACACCTTGCAGGTGCGCAATCAGACCGACCTGAAGCTGTTCGAAGCGCGTGACCTGGTGGCGGAGGGACCGCAGGGCTGGCTTCCATCCAACCTGCCGAAAGGCGCCAAGCTGGGCTTCGATCCCTGGCTGCACACCGCCAATGGCGTGGCGCATCTGAAAGCCGCCTGCGACAAGGCGGGCGCCACACTGGTGGCGGTGGACAGCAATCCGATTGACGCGGTGTGGACCGATCAGCCGCCGCCGCCCATGGCCAGGGCGGCGCCGCACGCCTTCAACCTGTCGGGCGAGCATTCCGACGCCAAGCGGCTGAAGCTGGCGGAGCAACTGAAGGCGCATGGCGCGCAGGCGGCGGTGATCACCCTGGCCGACAGCGTCTGCTGGCTGCACAACATCCGTGGGCACGACCTGCCGCACACGCCCTTCGCGCTGGGCTTCGCCATTCTTCATGACGACGCCACCAGCGATCTGTTCCTGGCAGAGGAAAAGCGCAGTCCGGAGCTGAGCGCCCATCTGGGCAATGCGGTGCGGTTGCGCGATCCCGGGGAATTCGAGGCCGCGCTCGATGCGCTGAAAGGCAAGACGGTGCTGGCCGATCCCGCCACCGCCGCCAGCGCCATCTTCGACCGGCTGAGCCGCATGGGGGCGAAGATACTGCGCGCGCCCGATCCCTGCCTGTTGCCCAAGGCGTGCAAGAACCCGCTGGAAATCGAAGGCATGCGCAAGGCGCACTTACGCGACGGCGCGGCGCTGAGCAAATTCCTCGCCTGGTTTTCGGTGGCCTCGGCCGACGGCAAGCTGAGCGAGATCGAGGCGGCCGAGGCGCTGGAGGGCTTCCGCGCCGCCACCGGCTGCCTCAAGGACCTTTCCTTCGACACCATCACGGGGGCGGGCAGCAACGGCGCCATTGTGCATTATCGCGTCACGCGCTCGACCAACCGCGTCATCGGGCGGGGCGAGATGTTCCTGCTGGATTCGGGCGCGCAATATCCCGACGGTACCACCGATGTCACCCGCACCATCATGGTGGGGACGGCGACCGCCGAAATGAAGGACCGCTTCACCCGCGTGCTGAAGGGCCATATCGCGCTGGCGACGGCGCATTTCCCCGAAGGCACCATCGGCATGCAGCTCGACAGTTTCGCGCGGCGGCCGCTATGGGAAGCGGGGCTGGATTACGACCATGGCACCGGCCATGGTGTCGGCTCGTATCTGTCGGTGCATGAAGGGCCGCAGAATATTTCCAAGCGGATGGTGGCGCAGCCGCTGCTGCCGGGCATGGTCTGCTCCAACGAGCCCGGCTTCTACAAGACCGGCGAATACGGCATCCGCATCGAGAATCTGGTGGTGGTGAGCGGGCTGCGCGACCTGGGCGGCGATCGGAAGATGATGAGCTTCGAGACCCTGACCCTGGCGCCGATCGATCTCAACCTGGTCGATCCCGACCTGCTGACGAGCGAAGAGCGCGAATGGCTGAACCTCTATCACGCACGGGTGCGCGAAAGCCTGTCGCATCTGGTGGATGAGGAAACCCGCGCCTGGCTGGACCGGGCGACAGTGGCGATCTGACCTTAATTCACCATGGGCGGGCCTGACCCGCCCATCCAACTTTCCATCCGCTTGAAAGAAGTTGGATGGCCGGCTCAAGGCCGGCCATGGTGAGAAGTCAGGAGATCAGCTTCAGCCAGGCGTCCTCGTCCATCACTTCGACGCCATGCTTCTGCGCGTCCTTGAGCTTGGAGCCAGCGCCGGGCCCGGCCACCACGATATCGGTCTTGGCGGAGACGGACCCGGAAACCTTGGCGCCCAATGATTCCGCCCGCGCCTTGGCCTCAGCCCTCGTCATCTTCTCCAGCGTGCCGGTGAAGACCACGGTCTTGCCGGAAACCGGCGAGGATTTCGACGGCGCCGCCATCGGCGTCACTTCCAGCCATTCCAGCAGCCGGTCCAGCGCCTTCACATTGTGCTTCTCGGCGAAGAAATCATGGATCGCCTCGGCCACCACGCCGCCAATGCCTTCCAGGCTTTCCAGTTCCTCTTTCGCATTCTCGGCCTTCATGCCGTCGAGAAAGGCGTCAATCGTGCGGTAATGGCGGGCGATCAGCCGCGCCGTGGTTTCGCCGACATGGCGGATGCCCAGGGCGTTGATCAGCCGGTCCAGCCCGATGCTGCGGCGGGCCGCGATGGCGGCCATCAGGTTTTCAACCTGCTTGCCTTCGCCGTCATCATCCTTCTTCTTGGTCTTCTTGACCGGTTCCTTGCCTTCCGCGGCGCGGCGTTCTTCCGACAAAGCGGCGCGATGCTCGGCCAGTACCCTGGCGACCTTCTCCGGCTTTTCGGTCAGGGCAAAGATGTCGGCGGGTTCCTTCAGCAGGCCCCGGTCGTGGAACAGCTCGATCAGCGTGCCGCCCAGCCCTTCGATGTCGAAGCCGTCGCGGGCGACAAAGTATTTCAGCCGCTCCACCGTCTGGGCGTCGCAGATCAGCCCGCCGGTGCAGCGGCGGTCCACATCCAACTTGCCGGTCTTCTCGTCCACCTCGCGCACGGCATGGCTGTGGCAGATCGGGCAGCGGTCGGGAAACTTGTAGGGCTTGGCGCCGCGCGGCCGCTTCTCCAGCAGCACCGTCACCACCTGCGGGATGACGTCGCCGGCGCGCTGGATCACCACCGTGTCGCCGATGCGGGCATCCAGCCGCGCGATCTGGTCTTCATTGTGCAGGGTGGCGTTCTGCACCACGACGCCCCCCACCGTCACCGGCTTCAGCCGCGCCACCGGCGCCAGCTTGCCGGTGCGGCCGACCTGGATCTCGATATCCTCCAGCACCGTCTCGGCCTGTTCGGCGGGGAATTTGTGGGCGATGGCCCAGCGGGGCGAACGGGAGACAAAGCCCAGCCGCTCCTGCAGCCTGAGGCTGTCCACCTTGTAGACCACGCCGTCTATGTCATAGCCCAGCTTCGCCCGCTTCGAAGCGATGCTTTCATAGAATTTCAGCACCGTCTCCAGCGTCTCGCAGCGCCGGACCAGCGGATTGACGCGAAGTCCATACTCCTCAAACTTTTCCAACATGCCGCTTTGCGTATCGGTGGGAAGATCGCTGACCTCACCCCACGTATAAGCGAAAAAATTGAGGTCGCGGCTCGCAGTTATTTTTGGATCAAGTTGGCGAATGGAACCAGCGGCGGAATTGCGAGGGTTGGCGTAAGTCGGCTTACCCTCCTTCTCCTGCCGCCGGTTCAGCGCCTCGAAAGCCTTGTGGGTCATGTAGACCTCGCCGCGCACTTCGAGGATTTTTGGCGGCTTCCCGCGCAGCCTTAACGGAATATCAGAGGCCGTTTTGGCGTTAGCAGTGATGTCTTCCCCTTCATAGCCATCGCCTCGTGTTGCGGCTTGTACCAGCAGGCCGTTCTCATAGCGCAGGCTGGCGGAAAGCCCGTCAATCTTGGGCTCGGCGGTGACGGGCACAGCCTCGTCCTCCTTCAGGCCCAGGAAACGGCGCACCCGCGCCAGCCATTCGTCGACATCGGCATCGTCGAAGGCGTTGTCCAGCGACAGCATGGGGACACGGTGCACCACCTTGCCGAACTTCTCGCTCGCCTTGGTCCCGACGCGGTGGCTGGGGCTGTCGGGCCGCACCAGCAGGGGAAAGCGCGCCTCGATCTGCGCATTGCGCTGGCGCAGCGCGTCATAGTCGGCGTCGGAAACGCTGGGCGCATCCTCGCGGTAATAGCGGCGGTCGTGTTCGGCGATGTCCTTCGCCAGGCGGTCGAGTTCCTTTTCCGCCTCCAGCGAGGTGAGTTTCTCGACGGGCTTGATACTCATGCCCGTTTGCGCTGCTTTTTCAGCGGCACGGCCGCCTCGGCCATCAGGCGCCTGGCCGCGGCGCGGGCCTCGGCAGTGACATTGGCGCCGGAAAGCATGCGGGCGAGCTCTTCCAGCCGCTCGTCATCGTCCAGCATTTCGATCCTGGTCTTGTCCTTGACGCGCGAAATGCGGAAATGCCGGGCGGCGCGGGCCGCCACCTGCGGCGAATGGGTCACCAGCAGCACCTGCGTCGTCTCCGCCAGGCGCTGCAGCCGTTCGCCCACCGCATCGGCCACGGCGCCGCCGACGCCGCGGTCCACCTCGTCGAACACCATGGCGGCCGGCATCGAGGCCCCCGCCAGCGCCACCTTCAGCGCCAGGGAGAAACGCGCCAGCTCGCCGCCCGAGGCGATCTTGGACAGGGAGCCGAACGGCGCGCCTGCCACCGTGGCGATCTCGAACAGCACGCGTTCGGCGCCCGCGGCGCCGCCTTCGGCCAGCGTCTCCAGCGTGACGCGGAATTTTGCATGGCCCAGCTTCAGCGGCGCCAGTTCGGCGGCCACCGCGCTTTCCAGCGCCCTGGCGGCGGCGGCCCGCGCCTTGCTCAGCGCGGCGGCGGCGGCGTCATAGGCGGTTTGCGCACCGGCAACCGCTGCTTCGGCCTGCCTGATCTGGTCGCCGCCGGAAACCAGCGCCTCTTCCTTCTGGCGGTATTCCTCCGCCAGCGCCGGGAGCGCCTGCGGCGTCACGGCGTATTTGCGGGCCAGGGCGCGCAGGGCGAACAGCCGCTCCTCGGCCTTTTCCAGCGCGCCGGTATCGGTATCGAGACGGGCCAGCAGCGAATCCAGTTCCCGCCGCGCGTCCTCGGCCAGGGCATAGGCCTGTTCCAGCGCCGCTTCCGCCGCCGCCGTCAGCGGGCGGGCTTCGGCGGTGAGGCGCGACAGCTTCTTCAGCGCCACGGCGATGCCGGCTTCGGCGCCGCGCTCGCCCGACAGCGCTTCGGCGGCGGCGGAAATCTCCTCCGCCAGCTTCGAAGCGTTCATCATCAGGGCGCGTGTCGCCGCCAGCCTTTCCTCCTCGCCCGCAACGGCTGCGAAGTCGGCCAGCTCGCGCGCGGCGCCCTTGATGAAATCGGCCTCGGCGGCGGCCCGGGCCGCCAGCGCCGTCAATTCCTCCGCCCTGGTCTTCGCCGCCGCCAGCGCGGCATGGGCCTGGGCCACCTTTGCCGTGTCCAGGCCGCCGAAATCGTCCAGCAGGGCGCGGTGGGTGGCGGTGTCGAACAACCCGCGATCATCCTGCTGGCCATGCACTTCCAGCAGCAGGCTTCCCAGATCCTTCAGCAGGCCGACGCCCACGGCCTGGTCGTTGATGAAGGCGCGGGACTTGCCGTCGGGGCCAAGGCTGCGGCGCAGCACGATCTCGCCCGCGCCGTCCATCTCCTGCGCCTGCAGCAGGGCGCGGGCGGGATGGCCGGGCGCAGGTTCGAAGACGGCGGTGGCGGCGCCCTGGGCCGCCCCCGCCCGCAAGGTGGCGCGGCCCCCTCTTCCTGCCAATGAGCTGCCTACCGCCAGGCCCAGACTGTCCAGCAGGATGGATTTGCCCGCCCCGGTCTCGCCGGTCAGGACATTGAGGCCCGGCGCGAATTCCAGCGCTGCCTGCTCGATCAGAACAATGTCACGAATGGTGAGTGCCGAAAGCACGTCTACCAGCCCCGGAGCATTTTCAAGAAAGCGAGATTGCCAGACCGGGTCTGCAAAGTCTCTCCCGCAGAAAATGCGACCAACAGAGAATCAATCAAAGGATGCGGTGGAAAGCCTGACTGATCCAGGAGCGCTTGTCTTCCTCGGGCTTCAGGTTGCGGCCCTTCAGGATGTTATAGGCGTCCTGATACCAGCCCGAGCCGGGATAATTGGCGCCCAGCACGGCGGCGGCGGTCTGGGCCTCGTTGTCCAGTCCCAGGCTGTAATAGGCCTCGGTCAGGCGCTCCAGCGCCTCGGCGATCTGCGGCGTGGTCTGGTACTGCTCGATCACCACCCGGAAGCGGTTGACGGCGCCGATATAGTCGCCGCGCGTCAGGTAATAGCGCCCGATATTCATCTCCTTGCCGGCGAGATGGTCCATGGTGAGGTCGATCTTCAGCGTCGCGTCGCGGGCATATTCGGTGTCGGGGAAGCGTTGCACCACGTCCTGCAGCGCCACCAGCGCGTCGCGGGTGTTGGCCTGGTCGCGGCCGACATCGACGATCTGCTCATACAGCGACACCGCCTTGAGATAGAAGGCATAGGCGACCTCGGCGCTGCCCGGATGCAGCGAGATATACTGGTCGGCGGTGTTGATGGCGCTGTTATAGTCGTTGGCCTGGTAGGAGCAGAAGGCGCTCATCAGCATGGCCCGCCGCGCCCAGGGCGAATAGGGATGCTGGCGCTCCATCTCGTCGAAGATGCCGGCGGCGACGTCCCAGCGCCCGGCGCGGATCTGCCGCCAGCCGGTATCGTAGATCGCCTCGATCGCCAGCTCGCGGTAATTGGCGGCGTCGGTGTTGACGTTGTTCTTGGCCGTGTCCTCGCCGTTGAGCAGCGAGCAGCCGCCCAGTGACAGGGCGAGAAGTACGGCGCCAAGCGCGCGCGGGGATGGAAGCGTCATCATTGGTTCCTGCATCGCGCCATTTCTACAGGGAAATCAATGGCTTATACGGCCAAAGAGTCCGCCGGGCGGCGCGCCTCCCCTTATACATGGGGGACCGGGCCGGGCAAAGCGCCGGATTCTTTCGAAATGGTCAGGGTTCCACCCAGGCGTAGTTGGCCGGGTCGGCGAACAGGGTCCTGAGCAGGGCGTTGTTGAGGCCATGGCCGGAACGGACGCCTTCGAAGCGGGCGATCAGCGGCGCCCCCGCCAGCGCCATGTCGCCGATGGCGTCCAGGATCTTGTGGCGCACGAACTCATCGGCAAAGCGCATCTTCTCGCGGTTCAGCACCGTGTCGCCGTCAATCGCCAAGGTGTTTTCCAGCGAGGCGCCATGGCCGCGGTCGATGCTTTTCAGATAGTCCAGCTCGCGCACAAAGCCGAAGGTGCGGGCGGGGGCGATCTCGCGGGCGAAAGCCTCGCGCGAGAAGGCGAAGGCGAAACGCTGGGTGCCGATGGCGGGGCTGGGAAAGCTGATCTCGAAATCATAGGACAGGGTCTCGGCGGGATGCAGCACCGCCTTGCCCTTGCCATCGTCCGCCGTCACCACTTTCAGCACTTTCAGCGCCCGGCGCGGCATCGCCTGTTCGCGGCGCCCCGCCTGCCGCAGCAGGGCGAGATAGGAAAGCGCGTCGCCGTCCAGGATCGGCGGCTCCGGCCCGTCGAGATGGACAAAGAGATCGTCGATCTCCGCCCCCGCCACCGCCGCCATCAGATGCTCGACCACGCCGATGGAAGCGCCGTCCAATCCGATCACCGTGCCCAGGCGGGTCTCTCCCACAAGGTCCCAGCGGGCGGGCACCGCCGCGGCAATGTCGCCGCGCTCGAAGATCACCCCCGCCCCCGGCGGCGCCGGCGACAGGGTCATGGCCACGCTTGCGCCGGCATGCAGGGCGATGCCGCTGGCGGTGATTTCGCGGGCGATGGTGGCGCGGTTGGTCATGCGGAAAGCTTATAGCAGGCCGATCAGGGCGCGCGATAAGGCGCGGTCGCCGCGCCGGCCGTTTCCAGCGAGGGAATGAATTGCGGCGGCTGGCGCGGCGGCAGCAGCGCTTGCGCCGCCTCACCCATGTCCAGCAGCCGCCCTTCCGACCAGGCCGGGCCGATGAAGGAAAGGCCCACGGGCAGGCCCTTCACCAGCCCCATCGGCACGGTCAGATGCGGATAGCCCGCCATCGCCGGCAGGGCCGGAGCGTTGCTGCTGTCATTGTCGCCCCTGACCAGGTCCACCCGGAAGGCGGGATCGTCCGTCGCCTGGATCAGGGCGTCCAGCCGGCCCGCGGCCAGCGCGTCGTCCAGCGCCTTGCGCGCATTGGCCTGCATCCGCGCCACGGCCGCACGATAGGCGGGATCATCCAGCCCCTTGCTCTGCTCGGCCTGCTCGAACATATCCTGGCCGAACAGGACCAGTTCGCGCGGGCTGGCGCGGTTGAAGGCGATCAGGTCGGCAAGCGTCTTGGGGCCATCGCCCGGCAGGCTTTGCAGATAGGCGGCCAGGTCGGCCTTGAGCTCCGTCTTGAGCACCAGGTCTTCATCGGCGCCCAGGCCGGCAGGCGGCTTGAAATCCCGGATGACCACGATCTCGGCGCCGGCCGCCTGCAGCTTCGCCAAGGCCTGGGCGAAAAGCTGGCCGGCCGGCGAAGCGTCCGGCGGGGCGATCACGCCCAGCCGCACGCCGGCCCAGGTGAAATCGCCGCCCACGGCGCCGAAATCGGCATGGGGATCGTCGGCCCCCGCCGTCGCCGGATCGGCCGGATCGCTGCCGGACATGGTCTCCAGCAGTTGCGCGGCATCGCGCACACTGCGGGTCATGGGACCGGGCGTGTCCTGGGTATGGGAGATCGGCACCACATGGGTGCGCGAGACCATGCCCACGGTCGGCTTGATGGAGACAATGCCGTTCAGCGAGGCCGGGCAGACCAGCGAGCCATTGGTCTCGGTGCCCAGCGCCGCCGCCGCCAGGCTGGCCGCCACGGCGGCGGCGCTGCCGGACGAGGAGCCGCAGGCGCTGCGGTCCAGGACATAGGGATTCTTCACCAGCCCGCCGATCGCCGACCAGCCGCTGATGGAAAAGCTGGAGCGGATATTGGCCCATTCGCTGAGATTGGTCTTGCCCAGGATGATCGCCCCCGCCGCGCGCAGTCGCGCCACGGCCGGGGCGTCGCGGCGGGTGATGTTGCCCGCCAGCGCCAGCGAACCCGCCGTGGTCGGCATGGGATCGGACGTCTCGATATTGTCCTTCACCAGGATGGGAATGCCATGCAGGGGCCCGCGCACATGACCGGCCTTGCGTTCCGCATCCAGCGCGGCGGCGGCGGCCAGCGCGTCGGGATTGAGGGCGATGATGCTGTTCAGCTGCGGCCCGGCGCGGTCGATGGCGGCGATGCGGTCCTGATAGGCCCGCACCAGCTCGACGGCGGTGACGCGGCCCGCCCGCATGTCGCTCTGCAGGGTGGCGATGTCCTTTTCCGCCACGTCATAGGCCAGGGCCGGGAAGATCGAAGCCATCCAGAAGAATAACGCCGCCGGCATGCGCATGGCGCGATTAAAGCCCTGGCGCCGTTCCCGCGCAATGCACCCCGCAGTCAAAGAATCTTCTGCACAAACACCAGCGTGAGCCAGCGGTCGAACTTGCGCCCGACTTCGGGCATGCGGGCGGTCTCGACAAAGCCCTGGCCGGCATGGAGGGCAATGCTGGCGGCGTTGTTCGCTTCCAGCCCGCCGATCATGACGTGAAACCCCTGGGCGCGGGCGCGTTCGGCCAAGCGGGCCAGCAGCGCCTTGCCGATGCCCAGCCCGCGCACATCGCCCCGGATATAGACCGAATGCTCCACCGTGTGGCGATAGCCGGAATAGGCGCGGAAGGCGCCATAGCTGGCATAGCCCAGCACCGCGCCATCCGTGCCCCGCGCCACCAGCACGGCGAAATCGCGGCGGCGCTCCTCGAACCAGGCCGCGATCTCTTCCTGCGTCATCGGCGCCTCGCGCCAGGCGGCGACACTGCTCACGATGGCGTCGTTGAGGATGGCGGCGATGGCCGGAATATCGACGGGCGCGGCGGCTTCGATGGTGAAGTTCATGGGCGCAGAATAGCAAAAGGGCGGCGCAAGCGCCGCCCTTTCGTTTTCATGGCTGACTCTATTACTGCCCCGACTGACGGCGCAGGAAAGCCGGAATCTCAAACTGCTCGTCGCCGCCCGCTTCCGGGAACAGATCGTCGGACGACGCCGCGGCGGGCTTTTCGGCCGGCAGCGGCTGCACATTGGCGGCGCGGCTGGCGGGCTGCGGCTTGGGATAGACCGGAGCCGCCTGCGGCTCGGCCCGCAGGTCGGGGGCGGCGGCCTTCTTGCGCCCGAACAGGCCCCAGCCGCCCTTCTTTTCCGCGGGCTTCGGCGCCAGCGGCATCTCGGCGGTCGAACGCGAAACTTCGGTGGCGGGATAGCGCGTCTCGGCCGGCACTTCCGGCGCATCGTCGCCGCCCAGGATGTATTCCTCGGCCTGGCTCGGCGCGGAAGCGGCGGCGCCCAGTTCGGAGGCCAGCGCCTCCATCTGGGCATGCACCGGGCTTGCGGCCACCGGCGCCGGCGCCTTGACCTGCAGCGGCTTGAGGGCCGGGCGCAGGGGCGTGATCTTGCGGTCGGGCAGCATCATCTGCTCGGCGTCAATGCCGGTGGCGACGACGGAAACGCGGATGCGCCCTTCCATCTCGTCCAGGATGGTGTTGCCGAAGATGATGT
>Ga0265313_10003190_pt1 | contig 13509 bp, 6 predicted proteins | sample 4123metaG_FD_203122 | JGI IMG/M metagenome (GOLD analysis project Ga0265313, IMG submission 203122) | Rhizosphere microbial communities from Carex aquatilis grown in University of Washington, Seatle, WA, United States - 4-1-23 metaG | ecosystem: Host-associated > Plants > Roots > Rhizosphere >...
GACCAAATCACAACAGGCTTCAGGCGAAAAAGTCCCGGATATGTAGCCGCGCTGTTTGTCTTATACCTCTTTCTGGCAACTTTCGCCTGCTGGCTGTTTTACGAGCTCAGGGTGATTGTCGTCAGCTTGCTCATGGCCATTACGCTGGCCTCGGCAATCGCACCGGCTGCTGAATGGGGAGAGGCCAGAAAGATACCGCGCGTTGCCACCGTGATTGGGATTTTTATTGCCACCGCTCTGGTTTATTCCGTTGTGGCGTACTTGCTCTTTCCTGTCATGAAGGAGCAGTCGATCAGTCTCTACGAACAGCTTCCCGGCTATATTCAAAGTTTGACTGAAAAATTTCCGGCTCTTTCAGAGTATGTCGGATCGAACGGCGGCGAAATGAAATTCGATCCTGTGCATCTGAAGGAGCTGGCTCCCAATGTTGCCAAACACACGCTCAGTCTGACCGCCGGATTTATGGGTGCGGTGGCAAATGGTCTTCTGGTGCTGTTTCTCACCACCTATTTTGTTGTTGAAGCAAAGGATATGTGGCAGAAACTCTTGCTCTGGATTCCGAAAAACAAAAGAGACAGAGTGGGCAGTTTGATCAAACCACTGGGTGCGCGCATGGGTGGTTATGTACGAGGGCAATTGCTGGTCAGCCTGGCAGTGGCGATCATTTTGGGCACAGGACTGTCGCTTCTAAAGGTCGAGTATTCGCTGGTTTTAGGCGCTCTAGCCGGGCTGTTCAATCTAGTGCCCTTTGTCGGCTCGGCCATTTCGATGGTATTGTCCCTGGTGGTAGCTTTCAATCAATCGGCCACCCTTGCTATTTTCGTGTTCTTACTTTTTGGTTTTGAGCAGTGGTTGGAAAGCAATTTCATTGTCCCGCATCTTTTGGGCAGACAAGTCGATTTGCATCCCTTGATTGTATTATTCGCAATTCTCATAGGGGCAACGCTGATGGGGCTTCCAGGCGCGCTGGTCGCTGTGCCGCTGGCCTCGGCCATGCAATTTCTCGCCCAGGAGTTTTACTTAAAACCACTAAACGCCGATCACACCGCCCCCGGTGCGTCAGAGCTGGGCAGCGCAGAAGATGCCAGTTAGAATGTTTTGCTGAAAATCTGAAGATCAGCTGGCGGTGCCGACAGCAGTTTCGACAGTGAGATCGTTGCCTTTCAATAATCTGCACAGGTCTTTATTGATTCTGGCAGGCAAATCGGGTCCGCCGTAGATCAATCCGGTGTAAAGTTCTACGGCCCTTGCACCATGGGTGATGAATTCATATGCATCAGAGCCGCTAGCAATGCCACCGCATCCGATGATGTCCTGATTTTTTTCTTTGATTTGATAAACACGTTTGACAAGTTCTAAGGCCCTGGCTTTCAGCGGTCTGCCGCTCAAGCCGCCATTGCCCATCGATTGAACTGCATCGGACGGTGTCGATAAACCGTCGCGTGTGGTTGTGGTATTGCCCAGAACATAACCTTTTATACCGTATTTGCAGGCGCTGGCTACGAAGGTCTCCAGAAGTTCGGGCGTGCTGTCGGGCGACAATTTCAAAAGCACCGGCATCTGTTTTGTATTCAGTTTTTCAACGCCGGCCAAAATCTGGTCGAGTTCTTCGCTTTCCTGCATGATGCCCTCATGTGTATTAGGGCAGCTGGCGTTGAGCGTAATATAGGCAAGCGGAAGGTCCTTTACGCATTGAAAAGAATGCAGCATGTCAGCCACGCCCTTTTCACCCTTGATTGAGGGGTGGTTGGTCTTGGCTATATTCACCCCTATGGGCAGAGAAAAGTCTGCTGAAGCAAGCCTTTGCGCCACTGTATCGGCACCTTCGCCATTCAATCCGAGCCGGTTGATTACCGCTTCATCTTCGACCAGGCGGAAGAGGCGGGGTTTTGCATTGCCGGCGGAGGACTGCCCGGTAATTGAGCCCACTTCGGCAAAACCAAAGCCAAATTTGGCTAAACAACCTGTCAGGCGCCCGTTCTTGTCGAATCCGGCCGCCAAACCGACCGGATTGGCGAATTTAACGCCGGCGCAGGTGGTTTTCAACCTTTCATCCTGAAAAATTCCCGCCCCAAAAGAGGCCGCTAGCGGAGCCAGCTTAATAGCCAGCGTGTGCGCTTGCTCGGGATCCATCCGGAACAAGAGCGTACGCAAAGTGCGATACCAGAATGGAGCGGAAATTGACCGCACTGGCGTGCCTGCTTTCTCTTTTGCTGCCACACTCATGACCCAGCTTCCCTTTAGGCTCTTATCCAGAAGTTACTCTAAATAATAATGGCATGGCTTACCTTGAGTAAGAGCTGATGATTAATTCGTCAGCCATTGCGGGCAAAATATTTGTATCTATTACGCTCCCTGCGGCCGATAATTCGGTGCCCACTGCCAAAGAGAACCCGGTTTTACGCTTTGATTGAAGACTCAGGCAGAATTACCATCGACAACACCTGCAGTGAATGCGGGCAGCATTTTTCGCCGGCCACTAAAATTTGCCCGAACGACGGCACTCGTCTTGTCGCCCCAAAAGCGGAAAAGAAAAAATCGAAAAAAGACAACCCGCCACTGCCCGACGCCAAAGCTAACGCCAAGATAAGCCAAACATTTGCACCGGCTGACTCAAACCCGCACGGACTTTCAGCAGGATCGCTCTTTGCTCAGGTCTTGAGGGAAGAACCGGTGGTCAGAGTGGTTTCGACAGGGTCAAAGCAATCGGATCAAGCGGACCAATCGGATCATACTCTGCCAATTCAGCATGATGAACTGAACCCGGCAGATGAATGGATAACGCAAGATGGCGATCTCGAATCTTCCGATGGCAATATGCCGGCCGCCTATGCTCGCGAAGCAGCGCGCAAACTGATCGGTAAAATCGTCAACGAACAATATCAAATTCTTGGTGCCATCGGATATGGTGGCATGAGCGTGGTCTTCAAAGCCAAGGATTTGAAACTTGGAAAATATGTTGCTGTAAAAATGCTTTTGCCGCACTTGATGTTGCAAACCCACAGCATGCAGCGCTTTCAACAGGAGGCCCAATCAGCAAGCGCCCTCAATCATCCCAATGTAGTGGCCATTCACAATTATGGCGAGACCGAATCGGGACAGCCATTTCTTGTCATGGACCTGATTGAAGGAACTTCTCTGGCGTCATTGATCAAAAAAGAAGGTCAATTGCCAGTCGACAGAGCGCTCAATATATTCATCCAATTGGCCTCAGCCCTCTGCCACGCTCACGAAAACGGCATTGTGCACCGCGATTTGAAGCCGAGCAATGTGCTTTTGACCGAGCAAAACGAACAGGGTGACTTTTGCAAAATTGTAGACTTCGGCATCGCCAAACTGCTTCCTCACGAAGGACGCGACGCAGTCAGCCTGACGCAGACGGGCGACGTCTTCGGAAGCCCGCTCTACATGAGCCCTGAGCAGTGCAAAGGCGAAAAGCTGGACGCCAAAGCCGACGTCTATTCAATGGGTTGTTTGATGTACGAAACCCTGACCGGCACACCTCCTCATACCGGCAACAATATGCTGGAAGTGCTCTACCGCCATATGAACGAAGTGCCGAAGGACTTCAAAAGCCTGAAGCGCGGCATCATTGTTCCACAGCGCCTGGAGGCGGCCATCTTCAAAGCACTGGGCAAAGAACCCGCCAACCGGCAGAGTATGCAGGCGCTGCACGACGAGTTGAAGCAGCTTTTGCTCTTTCGCAAGAGTTCGCTCTGGGGTCGCCTGATGACCAGTTGGGAGTTATTCGTCCTCAAGCGCAGACCGCGCAAGAGAAGCGAATTCGTCGTGCTTGGAGCACTGGCAGCGTCGCTGCTGGGACTCTCTGCCGCTTGTGTCTACTTGATCTCGCAATATGCCTTTGCCGACGAATCGCAAGTCTTCAAACAAAAAATGGACTGGCGCGTGCCGCCGCCGCCGAGACCTTTGGACATCGGTCCGACGGCAGTGACCATATATGAAAGTGTCATGGGTGAAAGCGAATCACTACTGAAGAGCGGCTCCAATGAGAATGGCACTAGCGCCCTCGAACAAACGACCATTTGGGCCGGCAAAATGGCCGCGGCCAATCACTGGGAGGAGGCAGCCAGAGCATATTCGGTGGCCCTGGAATTAGGCAAACGCTGGAATGGAGAAGCGTGCCTGCCCACTCTGTCCCTGCAGCGGCTGTTTGCAGAAGCTTCCTACAATGCTCACGATTATGCCTTTGCAGCGCGGGAATTTACCCTCTACCAGCAGCACATGAGGGACTTCATGTACGGCGAGACAGTCGCCTCCACATTGACGGGCATCGTTCACACAGCTGAATCTTACTACTACATGCATCAATATTCCGATGCCATTACCGCTTACAGAAATTTCTTCGCATCTACGCACGGCGAGGGCTTGGAGTGGACACACTGGGGTCCGCGCGAAATGGGACGATATGTAGAAGCGGCAAGAGAATTTCAAGACAAAGAAGGATTTGCGATTTTACTAAGCCACTATGGAGACTGTTTGCAAGCTGAAGAGGTTTATCCCAAGGCGAAAGATTGCTATAGGACGGCAGCAGCCCGATGGATAACCTTGAAAGCGCCGGACAATGCGGCATTGGCATATTTGAAGAAAGCGACAATAGAGGAAAAACTGGGTGAGAACCCGAAAGAAAGCTATGAGTCGGCTCTCAGAGCAGTAAAAGCGGACGGTTCCACATTCGCCAAATGCATCGCTGAGAAACAGTACGCCGACTACTTGTGGAAAAACGGCGATGCTATTCAAGCGATACTTTTAAAACTTGACTACTCGAGAGAAGTCCCGAAAGTGAAGCTGTAGAATGCATTAACCTGACTTGCTCAAACTGAATCTGGGTTCAATTATTTGAGTCGCTTCTTGAGTTCTGCATTAATATCCATTGCGCCTGTACCATCTGCGCCGGGCATATCACCGCCCATCATGTCTCCGCCTTCATCCATGAGCACGGACATCTCGTCTTTGACCTTTTTGTAGTCGGCGCCCATCTCAAAAAACTTCTGGGGAAAGCTGGCTTTTTTGTAGCTGAGCGTGTCATAGCTAAGATCAACTTTCTTGGCCTTCTTGCCGCTCCATTCGCGAATCTCCGTCACTCTCATCGGGAAGCCGAGCTTCTCGTCGTAAGTCATAGACAGGGTTTTCTTGTAAAGGTCTATGAGAGACGGCGGCACTTTCAATTCGCGGCAGAAAGACCATTCCTCGGTGTAGGTCTTATCATTGGGCGCAGGCAGATTGTTGGTGCGCATGCGCGTATACTTACCGACCTTCAGCCCGACAATTTTATCGTCGCCCACATGTTTCCAAGGGGAGAAATCAGTGAATCCGGCGTCTTTCGTGCGCCCTGGGTCCTTGTGATAGAAGTTGAATTTTTTTTGCCAGTCTTTGACGGCATAAAGCACATAACGCTTGGTTTGCTGATTGAGAAAATACATTGCCTCGCCCGGCATAGGCTTGAGAAGCGTGTAGTGAGTCGTTTCAAATTTGCCGCCGTACTTATTCGAAACCAACCGCATGCGCCCTGCCATTCGATGCCACTGTTGAAGCTCCCAGCCGGGAGCAGCCGGTCCTGAGGCTTTGGACGGGCTTGGCGTCAGCTTCTTGTCGGCCGGCTCTGCAGTCTTGCCGGGCGCCGACGCTTTATCAACCACTACAGGTTTACTGGTTTTCACCGTGACGGCCGTTTTTTGCGGCGCCTGAGCAATTGCCGGGGAAGCAGACAAAATCTGCGCCGATGCCAGCGCCAAGGCGCTCATGAGGCAGGGGATCGCACGCTCAAAGCAGGGCATTAGTAAATCGACTCCGAAGGAAAAGTCCGCCAGGCATGATACTACGTTCTAAGAGATAGAAGATCATAAAGAGGGAATACTGAAACTGAGATCATTAGGGGATTTAAGAACTGTCGGAAGAGTCACCAGCTGTGGGCGACAAGGAAAAAAGCGACCAGGCCAGGCAGTGCCCCACCTGCAAGGCGGGTTTTTCCGCCGACATGCGTTTTTGCCCCCAGGACGGCACGCCGCTTGCGGACGTACAGGTACCCGATAATGGACAGGCAAAAAGAAAAAAGAAAGCCAATTCTAAGTCGAAGATCGATGAAAGCAGCTCGGCAGAACCAGAAGTCAAAATAAGTGAAAAAAACTCGGACCGCGAAAGCTTGCCTCCATCCAATGGCACAGGTCTAGAAGAAGACCTTAACCTGGAGGAAACTGCCGATCCGAGCCAGGGCAGTGTCACGAAGACTCTCACAACGACAGGCAATCGCCCTGCCCCCAATCTCACTGATCCGCGCCTGGAGCTGCTCGGTCAAATCGTCGAAGACCGTTATGAGGTCACTGAAACGCTCGGCAAAGGCGGCATGAGCGTTGTCTTCAAGGCGCGCGATCGGCGGCTGAAAAAAATCGTCGCCTTAAAAGTTTTGATGCCTCACTTGTCCGTAGATCCGCTCAGCGTGCAGCGATTTCATCAAGAAGCGACAGCCGCCAGCCACCTCGACCATCCCAATATTGTCAAAGTCTATAACGTGGGCACCACCGAAAGTGGGCTCCCTTTCATGGCTATGGACTACCTTGAAGGCACGCCTCTTTCCAGCATCATCAAGGAGAAAGGCAAACTTTATTTTTCAGAAGCGCTCAATATCTTCATTCAGCTCACCGGTGCGCTGGCTCATGCCCACGAAAAAGGTGTCATCCATAGAGATTTGAAACCGAGCAATGTCATTCTCTCCAGCCAAGGAGAGGAAACGGACGTTGCCAAATTAGTAGATTTCGGAATCGCCAAAGTTCTTTCGCAGGATGGCCAAACTCAGGCGAAACTGACTCAGACAGGAGACGTTTTCGGCTCGCCGCATTACATGAGCCCGGAGCAATGCCTGGGAGGCGAACTGGACGAGCGATCGGATGTTTATTCCATGGGTTGCTTGATGTACGAAACGCTGACCGGGCGCCCTCCGCACACCGGCGAATCGACCTTGCAAATTTTGCACAAACACATCTCGGAAACACCGGCCAGTTTCAAATCATTGATTCCGGAGTCAAACATTTCGGCCGAGCTGGAATCGATTGTATTTAAATGCCTGGCACCAAAACGCGACGATCGTGTCCAATCAATGCGGCAGCTCAAGGCAGAGCTGGGCAAACTGTATATGATCCGCGAGAAAAATACGCTGGACCAAGCCTTGGCACAACTTTCGCTGGCCTGGGCCAAGCGTCCAAAATTAAGCAAACGAGAGAAAGCTGTCGCCGTCTCCGGACTGGTGGTATCAATTGTGGTGCTCGGTTTAGCCTGGTTTTCAATTTCATTTTTCGATGTCACAAACAACTCAGCCTGGCTGAACCCCAGTATTGTCAGCTGGGTGCCGCCAAAACAGCAGACTACAGCAGACGAAGACAAGGTTTCGCTTGCCTTTACCCAGGTCGACATGTACATAAAGAAAAGGGATGATCTGATTGCCGACGGTGTCGTCAAACCGGGTGAGATAGTCAGAAGTTTGACTCATGCCGGGCTCGAATTGCAAAAAGCCGGGCGCCTCGATGATGCTGCTGCAGCACTAGATGCAGCCTCTGAGGTAGCCGCCAAATACATAAGCAAATATTCAACCAGCTACGCCAACCTTCTCTTCTACAAGGGCCGGGTTTACTATCAGCTGGAAAAATATGCCAAGGCAATAAGCAATTTGAAGGAATGCATCGAAAGCAGCGAGTGGCCGGCCAGCCATTTGTGGAAAGGAGACTGCGAATCTATCTTGGGCGATTGTTACAACTTCACAGGTGACCGAAATAATGCCGAAATTTACTACGAAAGGGCTCTCGGTCGCTGGAAGCATAATCACTGCGATGCCCCGCGCTTTCCAATCACGGCAGCCCGTTATGGAGATTTGATTATTCCTTACAACACGCAGCAGTCCTTCCGGGTTGCCTATGATCTCTTCAAAACAGCCAGGGACAAATGGCGTGTGCTCGCCGATAATGATCGTCAAAATATTGCTCTATGCGACTTAAGAATCTCACAAATACTGACCAGTGTCGGAAAGAAAGAGACGGCTTTTTTGCACTTGCAAGAAGCAGACCAAGAGCTGCTGCTCGCCTTTGGACGGGACAATCCCAAGCGAGCAAATGTAATGATGAAGCTTGCCGATGCGCTATGGGATAACGGCAAACGCATGGAGGCGCTGAAAGAACGCTATGATTGCTGGCTGATTCTGCGCAACGCGCCACCACCGGCAAAAGCGCGCTCACTTGACGGGTAACCGGCTCTTTGTCTGATCAGACTGAGACTTTGCACTGCCTGACGCAGAGCCGAGATCAGGTATGTCGCCCCCGAAAGATTCGTCTGCATTGAAGAAAACTTCCATCTCGCTTTCCGCCCTGGTCAAGCCTGAGGGCATTTTATATTTGCTAAGCGGTATCTTCGCTTTGACAATCGAAAAGGTTTGGTAGTCGACATCATCCGTATCTTCCTTCCTGGTTACACGGCGACGACCAAGAAAATCCGGTTTGGCCACTTCTTGCTTGTACTTGCTAACAAGCCTGTGCCTGAGTGGAACTCCATCAGGAACATCGGGAGTCACTTTCAACAATGAAAACAAAAGGGCACGAGAATCTTTCGTCATCTCCACCTCTTTAGTCAGCCAGACAGTATCTTCATTTACATGTCTGTCGACCTTGGTTTTCTGACAATAAGCCTTTGTATTCAAACCGCAAATTTTTTCGTCTTTTACGAATTTCCAGGGACCAAGCGGCGTGATATGAACATCCTTCCGGAATAAAATGAATGACTTTTTCTTCCAGGTCTCGGGAGCACACTGGTAGTATTTTTTTGTTTCATCACTGTAAATACACAGCTTTTGACTTTTCGCGCTAAATAATACGGAAAGTGTACTGGAATCAAGTCTGATTCCCAGTGGCGAAAAGTAAGTGGTGCTCTTACCGATAAAACGATACTCTTGCTTCAGTATCAGTCCTTCGACCTCTTTGCCGCCCTTGAGCGTAAAATCCAGCCCCTCTTTGTCTGCGGGCTTGCCGGATTCATTCTTGCCTTTGATGGAACTGAGCTGCCTGAGTGTTTCCCTGAACTGGGCCGTGGAATGATCGTTTTTTTGCGCCAGCTTGATCGGTTTGGAAGCTTCAGGAGAAGCTTGAGCGCTTTGAGCAAGCGTGAGCACGGTCAGAAAGAACAGGATTCTAAATTTGTCAGCCAACAGTATGTTTCTCCACATCCTTTTGACTGGATTTGAATTGTCCATCCTTTGGAGCATTGCCGCGCAAACCGCCCGGCATCACTCTTACCAGCCAATTTTGGAAATCATCAATGTAGGTAAAAACTACGGGTATGACCAATAGGGTCAAAAGCGTAGAGGTGATCAAACCGCCGATTACTGAAATCGCCATCGGAGCTCTCGCCTCCGAACCGGCTCCGATTCCCAGTGCCACCGGCAGCATACCGGCGATCATGGCGATTGTGGTCATAAAAATCGGGCGCATTCTGGTTTCGCCGGCGGTGATAAGAGCTTCCCGCCGAGGTTGCCCGTGCTTCATTGAGACTATCGCATATTCGACCAGCAAAATTGCATTTTTAGTAACCAAACCCATAAGCATGGTGATGCCGATCAGTGCATAAAGACCAATCGACTGGTTGAACAATACCAGAGCGATAAGAGCGCCACACAAGGATAAAGGCAAAGACATCATGATAGTGAGCGGGTGGAGAAAACTGCCAAATAGGACGACCAGAACAGCATAGATGAGGAGCACTGCCGCACCAATGGCAGTGCCGAAACCGCTGAAAACATCACGCTGAATCTCAACGTCGCCTAAGGGCTGTTCATGAATGGACTTGGGCATGGATTTAAAGGCGGGCAACAAGTGCACTTTTTTCAACGCCTCTCCCAGCGTCATCCGGGAGTCGAGGCTGGCTTCTACAGTCACTTGACGCTCGCGATCGAATCTGTCTATTTGGGCCGGTCCACTGCCGAATTCTACTGTGGCAACACTCTTGAGGGGCAGCAGATGATTGTTGATACCCTGCACTTTCAGGTTGCCTATTGTCGCCATATCGTTTCGATATTGCGGATCGAGTTGAACGCGGATATTTATTTGCCTGTCCTTCAGGTCAAACTTGGCCAGGTTGGCGTCTGAATCGCCAAGGGTAGCAATTAGAGCGGTTCTTGCGATTGATAAAACAGAGACGCCCTGACGCGCCGCTCGTTCGAAATCGGGTTTGACCAAGATCTCAGGTCTCAAAAGAGAAGCACTGGAAGTGACGTCGCTCAGCCCCTTAACCGGCCTCATCTGGTCGATAAGCACGGCAGCTGTTCTCTCAAGCTCTTCTGAGTCATTGCTGGTAAGGGCTATCCGCACAGGTTTTCCGGTCATGCCGGAAGAGCGCGAAAAGGATAGGCGAACGCCGGGGACTATTTTAATTTCCTTGCGCAGTGATTCTTCAAATTGTTGTTGCGAGATCTTTCTTTGATCCTTAGGCTTCATAGTTATATAGATGCTGGCCTTGTTTACTTCACCCTGATTTCCTGCAGAGCTGCGCCTGGAAGCTGATGGTGTACCGATGAAAGCGACAGCGGTTTTAACTTCCTGATGCTGTTTGACGATCTCGCTCAATTGATTGCAAGCTTTTTCAGTGTCAGCCAAAACTGCGCCCGGTGGCAACTCGACATTGAGGAGAAGTTCGCCTCTGTCGATATTGCTTATTAAGGAAGTGGGCATCGATTTGAACAGAGCGATGCTGACGGCAAACAACACAATCGAGGCGATCACTGTAACCAAACGGCGGTTCAATGCCCATATCAAAACACGCTGGTAAAGCTTCATCCAACGGCCGCGACCCTTGTGCTCGTTCATGTCCTTCATTCCGTACGCGGCCATCATTGGCGTCACCATACGGGCAACGAGAAGGGAAAAGAGAACGGCAACAGTGACCGTCAGGCCAAATTGCTTGAAAAACTGACCGGGAATGCCGCCCATGAAGGCAACCGGGACAAAGACAACAATCACGGTCAATGTGGTGGCGATAACCGCCATGCCTATTTCTTCAGCCGCTTCGATGGCCGCTTTTAAGGGTGGCTTGCCCATCTTCAAGTGGCGCACGATATTTTCGATTTCAACGATGGCATCATCGACCAAAATCCCAATTACAAGCGCCAGACCAAGCAATGACATGCCGTTTAAGGTAAATCCCGCCCATTGCATGACGGCAAATGTCGGCACTACGGACAGTGGAATTGCCAGTCCGGAAATAAAGGTGGCACGCCAGTCTTTCAAGAAAATGTAGATGACGGCAATGGCCAGCAGCGCGCCAAACACCAGAGAGTCGAGCGAAGCATCATAAGCCTCTTTGACATACTTGCCGTTGGTGCGAATCTTGTTGAGATAAACGCCTTTGGGAAGCGAATTTTTCAGCTCGGCCAGTTTTTTATCGACAGCTTTCTCTACATCGACAAGATTGCTGCCTGTGCTTCTAATGATGGAAAAGACAACCACTTGCTTGCCGTCCATAATGGCCATCTGGCGCACTTCGGAGGCACCATCGGTGACTTTGCCGAGCGTGTCCAGGCGGGCATGCCTGCCTTGAGGCAGGAGAATTTCAGTCGCACCCAGACGTTCTAGAGTATGAGCGCTGCCGAGAGTTCTTATCGACTGCTCGGCGCTGCCGATCTCACCGCGCCCGCCCGGAAGGTCGATGTTGAGTGCCCGGATTTGCACATTGACCATGTCGGCCGTGACGCCCATTGCTTCCAGGCGAGTCGGATCTAGATCAACGCGAATCTCGCGATCGACGCCACCGGCACGCTGGACTTGCCCGACACCAGGCACCGAAAGCAGTGCCCTGCCGATATCGTTGTCGACCAGCCAGCTGATCTCGGTTGGCGTCAATGTATTGCTGGAGACCGTGTAACTGACGAAAGGGCCGCCCACAAAGTCGACCCTTTGAATGATCGGTTCGTCGATTGCATCCGGCAAATCCTGTTTGATTTTGGCAATGGCATCACGCACATCGTTGACCGCTCTGTCGGTATTTGTACCGAGCACGAATTCAATACTGGTTGTAGACGCGCCTGTGTTGACGGTCGACATGATGTGTTTGACGTTGCCGATGCCGGAGACGGCGTCTTCGATTTTTCTTGTTACTTGAGTTTCCAACTCGGAGGGAGCTGCTCCCATTTGAGTGACGGTCACAGAAGCGATCGGCACGTCAATGTTGGGATTCTCGTCAATGCCCAAGCCCACAAAGGCAAGCAAGCCCATGACCATGAGCACAAGGAAAAGAACCAGCACAGGAACTGGATTTTTGATTGACCAGGTTGAGAGATTCCAGTTCATTGTCTAACTTCTAAAACCCAACTTTTACTGTGCGAGTCTGACCAGATCTCCGTTTTTCAAGAATCCGGCGCCGCGCACAACCACTTTCTCGCCTGCGTTCAAGCCACTTTCAATTTCTGCAAATCCATCCACCCGCTCGCCGGTTTTGACATCGCGAGCGGCTACGGTATTGTCACTGTTGACGACAAAAACAAAGCTCTTATTCTCATGGCTAAGCACTGCTGAAGCAGGCACAGCCAGTGGACTCTTGCTGCCCACATCAATGGAGGCGTGAGCAAAATTGCCTGGTTTAAAACCAGTTTTGTCGCCGCCTACGGGGACAGGCAGGTCAATTCGTACGGTGCCAAGCCGCATATCCTGGTCGATCATCGGACTGACCTCTCTGACCACTCCTTCCACCTGGATTGAAGAGCTTGTCGAGGCAGTCACTATCGCCTTCTGTCCGGGATGAATCAAGGGCAGATCTATTTCGGCTACCTGAGCACGTAATTCCAATCGATTGTCTCTAACCATAAGAAACAGCGCTTTTCCGCCAGCCGTGATATCGCCCAGGTGAGCCTCTCGGCGCATGATCAAACCGTCAGAGGGAGCCTTGATCACGGTTTGGGCAACCAGCGCTTCCAGGCGGCTGACATTGGCTTGAGACTGAGCGAGCGTAGCGCGCGAGATGTCCACATCCTCACGGCGCCCACCTTGCTGTCCCATGATCAGGCGTTGTTTCGCTTGTTCTCGCTGAAACTTGGCCGTGCGCACTTTCTGCTCGGCATTGTGCATTTCCGCTTCAGCGGTTTTGGCATCCGTGTCTTTCTGATCGGCTTCCTGCTGGCTGACTGCACCTTCAGAAACCAACTCTCGATAGCGCACTGTGATGTGTTGTGCATTAGTCAAATTGGCCCTGGCCTTTTGCAGCATTGCTTCGGCTTCTGCAACTGCCGATTCGCTTTGAGAGTAGGCCGCTTGCAGCGAAAGCAAATCCTCCGGGCGATTGGGCTGGATAGTTCTTTTTAGCGTGGCGTTTTGGGCAGCCAGTTTGGCCCGCTCTTCGGCCAATTGAGCGTTGAGCACGGAAGCATTGAGCCTGGCCAATACCTGCCCGCGCTTTACCTTGTCACCATCATCGACCAGGATAGACTCTACCTTAAGTCCGTTTACCTCCGAGCCGATTGTAAGCGGA
>Ga0265313_10003192_pt1 | contig 13508 bp, 14 predicted proteins | sample 4123metaG_FD_203122 | JGI IMG/M metagenome (GOLD analysis project Ga0265313, IMG submission 203122) | Rhizosphere microbial communities from Carex aquatilis grown in University of Washington, Seatle, WA, United States - 4-1-23 metaG | ecosystem: Host-associated > Plants > Roots > Rhizosphere >...
CTCACCGGGGCGGAGCTGTCGGTCTCGACCGGCGAGCGCGTTTCGCTGGTCGGCCGCAACGGCTCGGGCAAATCGACGCTGCTCAAGATCGCCGCCGGCCTGGTCGAGCCGGACCGCGGCACGATTTTCGTGCAGCCGGGCGCTCTGGTGCGCTATCTGCCGCAGGAGCCCGATTTTGCGGGCTTCGCGACGACCCTGGCCTATGTCGAAGCGGGCCTGCGGCCAACCGATGACGACCCGCACACCGCGCGCTACCTGCTGGAGCAACTCGGCCTGACCGGACAGGAAGACCCGAGCCACTTGTCCGGTGGCGAAGCCCGCCGCGCCTCGCTCGCGCGCGTGCTGGCGCCGTCACCCGACATCTTGCTGCTCGACGAACCGACCAACCACCTCGATCTCACCACCATCGAGTGGCTCGAAAACGATCTCGACGCGCGGCGCACCGCGCTGGTGATCATCAGCCACGACCGGCGCTTTCTCTCGACATTGTCGCGCTCGACCGTGTGGCTCGACCGCGGCTGCACCCGCCGCATCGAGCGCGGCTTTGCCCATTTCGAGGAATGGCGCGATATGCTGCTGGCGGAGGAAGAGCGCGAGCAGCACAAGCTCGACCGCAAGATCGTCGCCGAGGATCACTGGATGCGCTACGGCGTCACCGGACGCCGCAAGCGCAACATGCGCCGTGTCGGCCAGTTGCAGGCGTTGCGCGAGCAGCGCCGCAGCTACCGCGCCGCCGCCGGCAGCGTCACCATCACCGCCGGTTCGGCGGCGCCGTCAGGGGCGCTGGTCATCGAAGCTATCGGCATCGGCAAGAGCTACGGCGGACGGGCGGTGGTCAGTGATTTTTCGACCCGCATCCAGCGCGGCGACCGCATCGGCATCGTCGGCCCGAACGGCAGCGGCAAGACGACCTTGATCAGCATGCTGACCGGCGTCCTGGCGCCCGACACCGGCACGGTGCGGCTCGGCTCGACGCTTGCTGTTGCCGCGCTCGACCAGCATCGCGATAGTCTCGATCCGAATGTCACGGTCAAGGAAGCGCTGACCGGCGGGAGCGGCGACACCGTCTCGGTCAACGGCGTCGGCAAGCACGTGATCAGCTACATGAAGGACTTTCTTTTTTCGGCCGAGCAGGCGCGGACGCCGCTCGGCAAGCTGTCGGGCGGCGAACGCGGCCGCTTGATGCTGGCGCAGGCGCTGGCCAAGCCGTCCAATTTGCTGGTGCTCGACGAGCCGACCAACGATCTCGACATGGAAACGCTGGACGTGCTCGAGGAAGCGATCGGCGACTATCCCGGCACGGTGCTGCTGATCAGCCACGATCGCGATTTCCTCGACCGGCTGGTGAACGGCGTCGTCGTGCCGGAGGGCGACGGCCACTGGATGGAATATGCCGGCGGCTATAGCGACATGCTCGCCCAGCGCGGCAGCGATCTCGCCCGCGAGCAGCGCAAGCTGGAGGCGCCGAAATCCGCCAAGAGTTCGGCCCCGGCCGCGCCTGCGACGGCCAAACGCAAGATGACGTTCAAGGACAAGCATGCGCTGGAAACGCTGCCGAAGACGATCGCTGGCCTACAGGTCAAAGCCGACGAGTTGCAGGCGAAGTTGAGCGACCCGCAGTTCTATGTGCGCGACCGCGCCGGGTTCGAGAAAGCCACCAGCGCCCTTGGCGAAACCCAGCGCAAGCTGGCGGCGGCTGAGGAGCAGTGGCTGGAGCTGGAAATCCTGCGGGAAGATCTGGCCGGCTGAGCGCCCGATCTTCTAGGCTCGTCTTTCACGCCTCTTTTGCGGGCCGAAGCAGACGGAGCGCCCGCCGGCGCACCGTCGATATGGCCGCATTCGCTTTTGACACGAGTCGAATGAGCCAGTCCGGTGTTCCCAGATAGCGAAGCGCTGCAACCCGTCCCTCGACATCACGATTGTAAAAATCCAGGTTGGAAAAATAATTGGGGTTGTCGGCGCACCATTGCAATGTGCGGTCAAGTTCCTCCCGTAATGGCTCGCTCGCTGGCAGGTTGGCGACGAAGGCCAACTCTCGCCGAAGGCAAATAGCTTCGATGCGGGTACGATCCTTCTCGTCATAGCGGATGCCCCAATGCTCCAGCCGTGCATGGGTCGCCTCGTGGACAATTGTTTTCGCGATCGTCTCGGGCGTCGTCGTCGCCGCGAGAACAAACCTTTCGTCGAATACGCATGCCTGAAGCGAGCGTTGGAAGCATGCCGGAGCATCCGGCAGAATGTTGACCCAGATGCGGTCGAGACTATGAAGCACGCGGGCAAACTGGAGCGGATCGTAGCGCTTGATCAGCGAGAGCGCTTCTTCGACGCGCCGCAGGATCGGCCCCGCTTTTTCATCCTTAATTGTTCCGACCCAAAGCCCGTCGAATTTTCGGCTCACGCACATGAGTAGCATCAGCCGCTCCATGATGCTGGGTCGTGGCGCTGGCTGTGTCAGCAAACGCCTGCGGAACTCGGTCATCCTCGCGGATTTCATGGTCGCGATCCCGGTGGGCAGGGATCGACCATGGCGCGGAAGGATTAACTGGAACGTAATGCCCGTGTCGAGGGAGCCGGCGGGCCATGTCAACGTTGGGCTCAGTGCCCACGATTAGTTCTTCAAACGATACCCAGTCTTGAAGATCCACCAGATGACGGCAAGGCAGACGGCGAGGAACACGAAGGTCATGCCGACGCTGACCTCGATATTCACGTCGGCGATCTCGAAGAAGCTCCAGCGGAAGCCGCTGATCAGATAGACGACGGGGTTGAACAGCGTGATCTTCTGCCACAGCGGCGGCAATACGCTGGTCGAATAGAACGTGCCGCCGAGGAAGGTCAGCGGCGTGATGATCAGCAGCGGGATGATCTGCAGTTTCTCGAAGCCATCGGCCCAGATGCCGATGATGAAGCCGAGCAGGCTGAAGGTCAGCGCCGTCAGCACCATGAAGGTCAGCATCCAGAACGGATGCGCGATGTGGATCGGCACGAACAGGAACGACGTCGCCAGGATGATGAGCCCGAGCAAGATCGACTTCGTTGCCGCCGCCCCGACGAAGCCGAGCACGATTTCGAAGTAAGACAACGGCGCCGACAAAAGCTCGTAGATCGAGCCGATGAAGCGCGGGAAATAGATGCCGAACGAGGCGTTCATCGTGCTTTGCGTCAGCAGCGTCAGCATGATCAAGCCCGGCACGATGAACGAGCCGTAGCCGACACCGTCGATCTGTGTGATCCGCGAGCCGATGGCCGCGCCGAACACGACGAAATAGAGCGCGGTCGAAATGACCGGGGACACGATGCTCTGCGCCAGCGTGCGGCCGGTCCGCATCATCTCGGTCGTGTAGATCGCAGCGACGGCGCGAAAATTCATGGCTGTGGTCGCGGTTCGTTGACAAGGCCGACGAATATCTCCTCGAGCGAGGATTGGGTCGTGTGCAGGTCGCGGATGCGCACGCCGGCCTTGCTTAATTCGCCGAGCAAGGTGGCGACGCCGGTGTGTTCAGCCTGTGTGTCATAGCCGTAGATGAGCTCACGGCCTTCGCTGGCGAGCGTCAGGTTAAAGCCGGAGAGGGCGGCAGGAACGGCGTCGAGCTTGTTGGCGATCTGCAAGGTGAGGCGCTTCTTCCCCATCCTGCGCATCAGCCCGGCCTTGTCCTCGACCAGGATGATCTCGCCCTTGGTGATGACGCCGACGCGGTCGGCCATGTCCTCGGCTTCCTCGAGGTAATGCGTGGTCAGGATGATGGTGACGCCGGAGGCGCGCAGGGTGCGCACGATTTCCCACATGTCCTTGCGCAACTCGACGTCGACGCCGGCCGTCGGCTCGTCGAGGAAAAGGATTTGCGGCTCATGGGCCAGCGCCTTGGCGATCAGGACGCGCCGCTTCATGCCGCCGGACAGCGCCACGATTTTGGAATCGCGCTTGTCCCACAGCGAAAGGTCCTTGAGCAGCTTTTCGAGGTAGGCTGTATTCTTCGGCTTGTTGAAAAGCCCGCGCGAGAAGGTGATCGCCGCCCATACGGTCTCGAACGGCGCTGTCATGATCTCCTGCGGCACGAGGCCGATCAGCGAGCGTGCGGCGCGGTAGTCGGCAAGGATATCGTGGCCGTCGACCGTGACCTTGCCGGCGCTCGGCGTGATGATGCCGCAAATGACGCCGATCAGCGTGGTCTTGCCGGCGCCGTTGGGGCCGAGCAGGGCGAAGATCTCGCCAGGCCGGATGTCGAGATTGATATTGTTGAGCGCCCGGAAACCGGACGCATAGGTCTTTGACAGGTTGGAAACGGAGATCACGCCTGGCATGCGACCCGCGATATAGTCGGCCCCGCTGCGGCGCGCCAGCCCCTAGCCGAGTGCCGCAAGCGCCGACAGGTCGCCCAGTTCCTGCTCAGGCGGGAAGTCGAAATACTCGTCCGGCGCCTTGGCCCGGTTGATCCACAGCGAGCGGAAGCCGTTCGACGTGCCGGCCATCACGTCCCAGCGGTTCGACGACACGAAGATGACGTCGCCCGGCTTGCATTTGAACGCGTCGGTGACCATTCGGTACACCTCCGGCCGCGGCTTGAACATCTTCACCGTATCGACGGACAGTACCGCGTCGAGATCGCCGGCGATGCCGGCGGCATCGACCGCGGCCTTGAGCATGGTCGGCGAGCCGTTCGACAGGATGCCGGTCTTGTGACCCTTGGCCTTGAGCGTGCGCAGGATGGCGCGCGCGTCGGGAAACGCGCCGAGCTTGAAATAGGCTTCGAGCAGCTGCGGCCGCAGCGCCTTGTCGACCGAGGGGAAGCGCGTCAGGCAGAAGTCGAGCGACCGCTCTGTCAGCGTCCAGAAATCGGTGTAGTGGCCGGCGAGCGTCAGCGTCCAGGTATATTCGAGTTGCTTGGCGCGCCACATCTCCGACATGCGGTCGGCCTCGGGCCCGGCCTGCGCGCGAAAGCGGCCGATGGCCGCATGCACGTCGAACAGCGTGCCGTAGGCGTCGAACACAAAAATCGATGACATTGGCGTCCTCCCAGTCCAGCCATTATGCTTCTTGCAAAGCACGGAGCGGCGGGCAAAGGAAGTACCCGGAGAAACGCGAAATGGCGAGTCAGGATTGGTCCACCACCTGGACCTATTTCGACGGCGACTGGCACGAAGGCAATGTGCCGTTGTGGGGCGTGCGCACCCATGCGATCTGGCTCGGCTCGTCGGTGTTCGACGGCGCGCGGGTGTTCGAGGGCGTGGCGCCCGACCTCGACCTGCATTGCGCTCGCGTCAACGCCTCGGCCAAGACCATGTTTCTGAAACCGACCATGTCGGCCGAGGAGATTGCCGGCCTGACGCGCGAGGCGATGAAGAAATTTCCCAAGGACATGACGCTCTACGTCCGTCCGATGTACTGGGCAGAGCGGCCGGGTCCGGCGGCGCTGCCTCCCGACCCGGACTCTACGCGCTTTGCGCTGACGCTTTACGATTCACCGATGCGCAAACCCGACGGCTTCTCGATCACGCTGTCGCCGTTCCGCCGCCCGACCTGGGAGACCGCGCCGGTCGACGCCAAGGCCGGCTGCCTCTATCCCAACAATGCGCGCGCGCTGTTCGAGGCGAAGTCGCGCGGCTTCGACAATTGCATCGTCTGCGACGTCGCCGGCAATGTCGCCGAGCTCGCCAACTCCAACGTCTTCATGGCCAAGGACGGCGTCGTGTTCACGCCGATCCCGAACGGCACCTTCCTCGCCGGCATCACCCGCAAGCGCGTCATCGGGCTGTTGCGCGGCGCCGGCATCGAGGTGGTCGAAAACGTGATGCGCTATGCCAATTTCGAGAGCGCCGACGAGATCTTCGCCACCGGCAACGCCTCCAAGGTGCTGCCGATCACGCGGATCGGCGAGCGCTCGCTGCAGCCGGGGCCGTTCTACCGCAAGGCCCGCGAGCTTTACTGGGCCTTTGCGCATTCCTGACGGCGCCGCCCGCCCTAGTCGAACATCGCCACCGCGCGCGTCCAGCCGCCGGACGCGGCTTTGATCTTGGTCGGGAAGCAGGCGACGGTGAAACCCTTGTCGGGAAGCTGCTCGAGGTTGCACAGCTTCTCCATGTGGCAGTAGGGGATGTCGCGGCCCGCCTTGTGGCCTTCCCAGATGATCGCCGGGTCGTGCGTCTCCTCCCAGTGCTTGCGCATGTGCACGAACGGCACGTCCCAGCCCCAGGCGTCGATGCCGGCGACGCGCACGCCGCGCGAGGTGAGGTAGAGCGTCGCCTCGCGGCCCATGCCGCAGCCGGCGGTGAGATACTCCTCGGTGCCGATGCACTGGCTCGCCCGCGTGTTGACCAGCACGATGTCGAACGGCTTGAGCTCGTGGCCGATGCGCTTGAGCTCGGCCTCGACCTCGGCCGCGGTGATGACGTGGCCGTCTGGCTTATTGCGGAAGTCGAACTTGACGCCGGGCCGGAAGAACCAGTCGAGCGGCACTTCGTCGATCGTCATCATCGGCTTGCCGTCGGCCGACTTCGACTGGAAGTGATACGGCGCGTCCATGTGGGTGCCGTTGTGGGTCCACAGCTGCACGTACTCGATCGCCCAGGCTTCGCCGTCCGGCAGGTCCTCGCGCTTCAGGCCGGGGAATATCTCCATCAGCAGCGGCGCGGTCTCGGCGTTGGTCTTGTAATCGATCTTCGGCCGCATGAACGGGTGATCGTAGACCGTGTCGTTGTCGAGGGGCGACGACAGATCGACGATGCGGCTCGGCATTTTCATGGCGCTTCCTCCGGCAGTGTTCTTGCAGCGTTGCCGCATTGAAACATGCCGCCATCGGCCGCGCCAGCTTCGCCGGTGCTATAGCGCCGCGCGCTTTTCTTGTTGCGGCGGCGCGCCGGTCATGCGGCCATCGTTATTCGCCGGGCACAATTGCGTCGGCAGATGACCTGCGGCCGGCAGGAAAAAGCGCCAGCGATAGAGTCGCGCCCACGGCCGCTCCGATAAGCTGCGCGACGATGAACCCCGGCACGTGATTGATTGCGATCCCGGAAAACGTCGTGGTGAAGCCCCGTGCGATGGTCACGGCGGGATTGGCGAAAGATGTCGAAGAAGTAAACCAATAGGCGGCAGTGATCGTCAGGCCAACGAGCCACGGTATGGCTTGAGGCGCGTAGCGAAGACCGCCCAGAATTGTCAGCACCAGCGTGAAGGTCGCAATCGCCTCGCCAAGCCACTGCGAAGGACCGCTTCGGATTTTCGTGCCTATCATCAACGGCGCCAGATCGAACATCGAGTGAGCGACCATTGTGCCGGCGATGCCGCCGAGGCATTGCACGACCACGTACGGCAGGACCTCGTTCCACCGCATTTCGCCCCGCGTCGCGAACACAAGGCTCACCGCCGGATTGAAATGCGCGCCGGAAATCGGGCCAAAAATTGTGATGATCACCACTAGGATCGCGCCCGTCGGAATGGTGTTGCCAAGCAGGGCAATGGCTTGATTCCCGCCGGCCAGCCGCTCGGCCATGATGCCGGAGCCGACAACGGTGGCGACGAGAATGGCGGTGCCGAGCGCCTCGGCGATCAGCCGCCGCGACAGTGGAGCCGGCGCCTCGCTCATTCGGCGGCGGTCGCCGGCGGGGCGGCGTCCTTTGTCTTGCCGATGGCATCAAGCTGATTTTGCAGGCTCAACCGATCGAGCTTCGCGAGCGGCAGACTGACGAAGATGTTGATGCGGTTGGTGAGCATGCGCAGCGTGTCGGCAAAAGCGTAACGGATCTCCGCCTCGTTGCCGGTCGCCGCCGCGGGGTCGGGCACGCCCCAATGTGCCGTCATCGGCTGGCCGGGCCAATAGGGGCAGGTCTCGCCGGCGGCGTTATCGCAAACGGTGAAGACGAAATCGAGTTTCGGCGAATCGGGCTGAGAGAATTCGAGCCAGCTTTTCGAGCGCATGCCGCTGACGTCGAAATGCAGCTTGCGCAGCAGATCGAGCGTGTAGGAATGGACCTTGCCCTTCGGCTGGCTGCCGGCTGAGAACGCGCGAAAATTGCCTTGCCCGGCACGGTTGAGGATGGCCTCCGCCATGATCGAGCGGGCGGAGTTGCCGGTGCAGAGAAACAGCACGTTGTAGGGTCGGTCGGTCATGACGCAGGCATCCCCGGTTTCAGAAAAATCAGACGGCTTCCTTGCTCTTCTTCTTCGCGGCAGCCGGCACGCATTTGACGGGCGCGCACTTTTCGGCGTCGCCCTGGCAGCAGTTGTCGGTCAGGAAGTCGAGCAGCTCGTTCATCGCCTCGAAGCGCGCGGCATAGATCATCGAGCGGCCTTCGCGCCGCACCGTGACCAGCCCCGCCTCGCGCAGCCGGTCGAAATGGAACGTCAGCGTGTTGGGCGCGAGATCGAGCGCCTCGGCGACGCCGCCCGCCGGCATGCCGTCGGGGCCAGCCTGGACCAGCAGGCGGAAGACATCGAGACGATTGGCTTGCGCCAGCGCCGCAAGAGCGGCGACCGCATCGGGGTTTTTCATATTTCAATGATCATCGAAATGATTTGCCGCGTCAAGAAATATTTCGACGATTATTGAAATGACTTTGCGGGGCGTTTCAGCCGCGGCGTATCTTCCCAACGCCGGCAAAGCTGGCTAGCCTCGCCGCCAAGCTGCCGGGAAGGGACGTCCCGGTGTCCCGGGAACGAAGCAGTGCCAATGTCAGCGGCGGACGTCGCCTAATATCGCACAGCCGGGACTTCGATAGTCTTCGGGGGATACATTGGGAGCGACATGAAAATGTTCACGCGCATTCTTGCAGGCATCATGCTCGTCGCAACTGCTGTCGTCTTGACCGGCGCGATCGAGCCGGCCTTTGCGGCAAAAAAGAAGGTCGGAACGATGAGTAACCAGACCGGAAGCAAGCAACTCGAGCCCGGCCCCATCGCCGGCGCGGGTCTGCCGATCTTCGCGGTCGGCTACGGGGTCTATTGGCTGGTGAAGCGTCGCCGGCAACAGTCAGCCTGAATTGCTGATCCGCGGCAAAGGTCGTCTCAAGGGGCGGCCTTTGTCGTATTGGCCGACCGTACCGCCATCACCGTCGCTGCAGCGGCAGAAGCGTGAGTTCGATGCAACTCCTGTCTGATGGCGCGCGCGGATTTGAAGGGTCCGTCGCGCAGCGAATGGCGTTGACCCGTGCCCAATTTTTCGCGGGCCTTTTTGTCCTTGGCTGCGCCAACGGCCTCGCCATCCGGATGGTGCGCTCGATCGCCGAGCACGGATGGCTTGAAGCAACGTTCGGCACCTATGACGTCAGCCTCATCGTCCTGGCGGCGTGTTTTGCCGGCGTCTCGCTGATCCTTCACGACAAGAGCGATGAGATTCGGCGCGCGGACCTTGCCGTTGCCGTTGTCTTCATTGTTTTTGTCGCGCTTCCGGTGACTTCCTTGAGTTGGCTGGCCGTCGGCGGTCTCAGCCTTTATATCCTTCTTTCCACGGACACCGATCCGGAACGCAGAGGCGCAAAAATTCTTCTCGCCGCCACTGTACCCATGCTCTTGATGCCGTGGCTGTTTGGGCTTTTTTCAAAATTCGTCCTGGCCGCTGACGGATATTTGGTCGGTTGGATGCTCGGCACCGATCAGAACGGCAACTTCGTCGATTTTGCCGACCACTCGGCAACCGTCGTCGTCTATCCCGGCTGTTCGTCGCTGCCGAACATGGCGCTGGCGTTTCTCTGCTGGGTCACCGTGAGTCAGTACGTCGGTCATCGGTTTCGTCCCGGGGATATTCTTTGGTGCCTGCTCGCGATCGTTTCGGTGTGGGCCGTGAACATCGTGCGCATGAGCATCATGGGCCTGAGCCTGTCTAATTACCACGCGCTCCACGGGCCGCCCGGCGATATCCCGACCAATGCCGTCCAGATTTTCCTCATGATCTCGATCAGCCTTCTCGGTGCGCGGCGTGAACTGTCCTCGCGCGTTTAGGTGGTCCGCCCTTTTATTGCTTGCACTGACGCTCGGCTGGAAGCTATGGGTTGCGGCGGCGCCAGCCGACGCCGGCGACGTGAAGCCGGCCGTTGCCGAGTTTCTATCACGCCATCAGTTCAGCGTCGTGCTCGACAAGGAAACGCTGAACGGATTGCCCGTCGTCATCACGGCGAAATCGGACCGGTGCCGCCTTTATGTTGTCGAGACGACGCCGCTCGGCGATCCGGTCGATCCGGTCGACTACCTCGCCGAAGAAACCGATCGCACCTTCGTCGTGTTCGGCGGCGCGGTTTACGATCGGGAGCCGGTGTTCCTGACCCTCGGAAATTATGTCTGGTACACGCTGCTCTGCCGGCTGGGCCTGGCGTCACATATTCCGCGTGTGCTCGCGGTGATCTCGTCGTGCGACGCCGCCTCGCTGCCGTGGCACGAGCTCGGCTCCATCTGAAGTGGGCCGCGCGCCGCCGCACATTACGGCGGCGGAATGGTCAACAATGGCTGAGGTGGCCTGCCACGCAGGTCATAAACGGTTGCATAGGTCACGCCTTCGCGTTCGATCTGCACCAGCACCGGCCCTTGCAGGTGACGGCAATAGAAAGTGCCGAGCGACATGGCGAAATCCGCTTTCTTCTGGTCGAAGGTGGTCTCAAACTGCGGTCCCAGCGCCACGTCTGCAGCCGGCGCCCTGCCGCAGACCGCGACCACCCAGCGGCGGCCTCCGGGAGCACGCGCGTGCATCGCGCTGAGGCGCGCGCGCAACTGCTGTCCCGCTTGCTTGAACGATAGCCCCCAGTAGTCGAGCATGTAATCGTTTTGCGCCGCTCGCACGCCGCCCGACGCGGTGTTGAAGGACGTGTATTCGTAAGGGTGCAGCCGCACCATGTCGACGATCGGCAGCGCAACGCCGGCGATGACAACAGCGGCAAGCGCCGCGATCGCAGGCTTGCCGTAATGGATGGCGCGATCGGCGAGCCAGCCGGCCGCGACGCCGCCGAGCGCGGCGAACGGCGGCACCACGAAGACGAAATGACGCAGTCCGTTGTAGAGCGCCGGCCGTGCGATGAGGGCGAGCGCGATCGGAAAGACCGCGGCGAGCGCCACCACCAGTAGCGTGGCGCGGCGATTGAGCGGCGCACGATGCAAGCTTGCGACCACGAATGCGCCCACCGTGCCGATCAGGCCAAGCACGAGCATGATTTCCGGCAGAGTCAGCGCGAACAAGTGCGGCAGGTAGCTCGCCGGCATGTCGGGCACCGCGATCAGCCGGCCTTCGTACATTTCCTTCCAGGGTTTCTCGAAGAACGTGTCGAAATATTCCGCGGCATAAAGCGGGTTGAGCGGCGACAGCACCGACCAAGGCCACAACAGGCCCATGATCAGGTAACCGAGCGGCAGCGCAGGCCACAGCGCAGCGATGAATTGCCCGAGACGTTGCGCCGCCGGTTTCCACCCTGCGGTGCGGATTTCAGTGACGAGGATGAGAGCGAGGGCCGCCAGCGCGCAGGGCGCGGCGATGCCTGCAAGCACGCGCGAGCCGAAGGCAAGACCGAGCCCAACGCCGGCCAGCGCCATGGTGCGCGCCGAAGGCCGCGGGTATTCGTCGAAGGCGCGCACGATGCCGAGCAGCAGCACCGCCATCGCGGTCGCGAACGGCGCGTCCTTCGCGTTCATGTACATGTGGCCGTAATAGAGCGGGCAGGTGGCAAGCAGCACCAGCGCTACCAAGCCGGCAACCTGACCGCCGAGACGGCGGCCGAGGCGCCACGTTACGAACAGGCCGATGAGGCCGATCGCCGCGCCGGCAAGCCGCCGCGTCTCGAACAGATCGAACGGCAGCACCTTGGCGGCAAGCCCCGCCGCCATGTCGAAGCCGCCGCCGTATTTGTAGAGATTGACGAAGGAGAGGGCGCGCTGATCGGCAAAGCCCGAGCCGTAGAGCTTGAGCAGCAGGTCGCCGTATTGCGAGTGGGTGTAGTCGTCCCAGCCGAGCCCGTAATCACGGAAGGTGAACGCCGCGATCACGGCGGCGGCGAGCAGCACGGCAAGCGCAAGCCAGTCCACGACCGAGAAAGCCGCCGGCTTGGCCGGCGGCTTGGTCGTTTCCGTTTGCGCTATGGCGTCCTCGCCGGTGTCCGGCTCGGATGTCACCTGTCCCGGCTTGAGCAAGGTGGTGGTCGCGTCCTTACTTGGTCGCGGCGGCGAACATCTCCTCGGCGTATTCCCAGTTCACCAGGTGATCGAGGAAAACCTTGAGGTAGTCCGGCCGCCGGTTGCGGTAGTCGATGTAGTAGGAGTGCTCCCAGACGTCGCAGCCGAGTACGGGCGTTGCGCCCTGCACCAGCGGGTTCTCGCCGTTCGCCGTCTTGATGATGGTCAACTTGCCATCCTTGACCGCGATCCAGCACCACCCCGACCCGAATTGGGTGACGCCGGCCTGCGCGAAATCGGTCTTCATCTTCTCGAGGCCGCCGAGATCGGAATCGATCTTGGCCTTGAGCTTGCCGGGGATCTTGTCGCCGCCGCCACCGGCTTTCATCCACTTCCAGAAGTGAATGTGGTTGTAGTGCTGGGCCGCGTTGTTGAAGAGGCCGGCGTTCTTGCCGAAGGAGGCCTTCACCACCTCTTCCAGCGATTTGCCTTCCAGCCCGCTGCCCTCGAGCAACTTGTTGCCGTTATCGACGTAAGCCTTGTGGTGCTTGTCGTGATGGTATTCGAGCGTCTCGCGCGACATGTAGGGCGCGAGCGCGTCATAGGAGTAGGGCAGTTCTGGCAGCTTGAAGGTCATCAGAGCCTCCTCAATCACAAACGATGATGATGACGAAATTGGGCGGGTGTTATCTTGAAACCGGCACGTCTCCGCCGAGTTCCATCCCTACGCTAATTAGGCTGAACGGCGTACTCGGGCAACGAGCATTGCGGGCATTGAGGGCCGAAATACGGGGCTTAATAGCGTTAATAAAGTTTGAGGGTATTTCTTGCTATTTTGGGCGCAGCGCTAGCCGCTAAGGCCCGGTGGCGAAAGAGGAATTCCATTCGCTATACTGGCCTTTGAGCGGGTCGATCGGGACCGGAGGAATGTGACGCGGATGTCAGTGATGTTATTCATCGCCGGTGCGATTGCCATCATGGCCGGCGCCACCCTGATCGGATTCGGTATACCGATCAATGAGTTCAGCTTCGGCAACACGCTGATTTTGGCGGGCGCGATCGTGTTCATGGGCGGCCTCGTCATGTTGGCCCTCGCCACCCTCTCCTCGCATCTTCACCGGATTTTGGAGGCGCTGACGGTGCGGCCGGCGTTGCGGCAAGGGAAACCGATGGAGCCGCTAGACCATGCGGCGATGCGCACTCCCGCGCCGGCGCCGGCCCGCGTTCCGTTTCCACCCAAGCCCAAAGCGGAACCGAAGTCTGTCGAGATGCGGCCGGCGCATGAGGATGAGCCATCGACCGAGGCACCCACTGCTGATGCCGGATTGTCCTTTCCGCCGACGCTGCCGAACCCCGACGAGGCTCCAGCGGCCGGCGCAACGCAGCCAGCGGGCGAGGAGCCCGGCATGCCGCCGAAGTCTGAGCC
>Ga0265313_10003193_pt1 | contig 13505 bp, 9 predicted proteins | sample 4123metaG_FD_203122 | JGI IMG/M metagenome (GOLD analysis project Ga0265313, IMG submission 203122) | Rhizosphere microbial communities from Carex aquatilis grown in University of Washington, Seatle, WA, United States - 4-1-23 metaG | ecosystem: Host-associated > Plants > Roots > Rhizosphere >...
GCAATTAAAGTCACGATTCTCGGGTTAGGCACAGAGCAGTCTGTCCCCATTTTTTGTTCAATGCTAAACAACATTGGGATCCATCTTGTCATGGTGGGCCCAGCAGCCCTTGGCCGCGTCATACAGGAATTTGTACGGATCTTTCCAGGTTCGGGCGAGTCCCTTCATGACGCCGCCGTCCAGCATGTCCTGGGGACCGTCGCCCTCCCGAACTTGTTTGAAAAGGCGAGCCCGTACCTCTTCCATCATGTCCCGCTCCGTCTGGAACTCGGCTTTGCTCATGACCGGACCATACGCAGGCACGATCCTGGTCTGATCATTGGCGAGCTTGAGCACGGTATCCATCGCGTCCACGCGGCCGCCAATCCAGGCGCCAGTGAACCAATCGAGCGCCGGATCGCGCAGGGGTGATGCGACGTCGCCGACCGCGAGGATGTTCGAATTCTTCAAGAAGACGTAAATGTCACCGTTGGTGTGGGCTAGAAGGAGATAGCCGTAGTCGATCTGCTCGGCGCCTGCCTTCACAGTACCGGTGGTCAAAAACGTGTCAGTGGGACGGGCGGCTTTGGGACGAGCCTTTTCGTAGCGCTCCTCGGCCGGAACCCAATAGTCGGTGGACATCCACTCGCGCGTGCGCTCGTGTGCGATGATTTTCGCCCCCGCCGCGGCAAACATTTCGTTATTGCCCGTCTGATCCGTGTGATAGTGGGTGTTGAAGAGTATCTGGACTTTCGCCCCGGCGGCGAAGGCTTTCAGTCCGGCCATCACCTGGTCTCCGGACTTCGGAGCGCCGCTATCCACCAGCACGAGACCGTCGCTGCTCGAGAACGCCAAAATATTCGCGCCGCCGCCGTCCAAAACCGCCAGCTTGTCTGTCAGCCTTACGGCGCCGGACCGCTGGCCCTTGAGGATGCGCGGAGACGCCCATAGAGCCAGCGCGCCCGACGTCAAAAATTGCCTTCGATTGACCACTTGGCTCCGGCTCCTACAGTTGCGAAATAATCCCCGTGCTGTCGCCGAACTTATCGCGCTCGATACCCACCTTCTGCAGCAACGTCAGGTGGAGATTCGCGATCGGCGTACGCTCCGGCAGCAGGATATGCTGGCCGCCAAGCTTCATCCTGCCGTTGCCGCCGCCCACTACGATGTTCGGCTCGGGATAGTTGTTGTGCATGTCGCTATTGCTCATGTTCGATCCGTACATGAAGATCGAGTGGTCGAGCAATGATCCCTGACCGTCCGGCGTGGCCGCCATCTTGGCGATAAACTCCGCGAACTTCTCTACATGCCAGGTCTGAATCTTAACCAGCTTGTTGATTCGTTCCAGATCGTTGGCGTGGTGCGATACGGGGTGGAAGGAATCCGGAACCCCGATATGGTTGTACGTCCGGTTGGTGCCTTCCGCGACCATGATGTAGGAAGCCACGCGGGTCAGATCCGCCTGATAAGCCAGGGCGAGCAGATCGAACATCAATTTCACCTGCTCCGCGAAGTTTTCCAGTTCCCCGATGGGAGCCTCGGGAATCTTGAAGGCGGAAAGATCCTTTCCTCCAGCCTTTTGCGCGCGCCGCTCGATTTCGCGAACGCTTTCCAGATACCCGTTGAGCACGGACCGGTCGCTGTTTCCGAGCTCACCCTGGAGTTTTTTGGTGCGGTCGAGAATCAGGTCCAGAATGCTACTAGTTTGTTGTGAGATCGATGCGCGCTCCTGCGGCGTGTCGCCTTCGCCGAACAACTGCAAGAACACTTTCCGCGGATTGGCTTCCATGGGCAGAGGCGATTCCGCGTCGCGGAAAGACAAGGTCGTGTAGGAGCCGCCGCCGCCGGCTGCCTGCTGCACGATCGTCTCCGAGGCCAGTTCGAGGGATGGAAGCGGGGTGTCCTGGCTGATGACTTTCGCGATCACTTGATCGAGCGTGGTGGCCATATGCGCCTTGGGGCCGCCGGTATCCGGTCGCGTGGCGCTCAGCCACGTCGCCGGAGTGAACGTATGAACCGAGCCCGCGGTGGCGGCGTTCTCGAGATTCCCGAAAGACGAAACGTACTTCTTATACGGCTCGAGAGAGGAGAGAATCGGGCTGAGCTTGAAATCGGAGCCGGAACCGCTGGGCGTCCATTTGTCCATGGCCGCGCCATGCGACGTGTTGTACATGATCGCGCCGTGAGGCAGGTAGAAGAAGCCCGTCCGCAGCTTGGGCGCCGCGGCGGTTTGGGCCAGAGCTGTGCCGGCCGGCACCATGGCATCCAGAAACGGCAGCGCCAGGCTCACTCCAGCGCCTTTCAGCACCGTCCTGCGGGACAGATGTTTCTTGGTGATGAACATGTGATCTCCTTAATTGGCTGCGCCAGACTTCGTCCCGCCCGTCTGCGGATCTTGGCCCTGCCTGCGGAACGCATCCGTATTCACGATTCCCAAAACAAGGGAAGAAAACTTGTAATTGTCCTTCGCCGCCCCACGAACCACAGTCCGAACCTGGGGCATATCGAAATACTCCAGCTCCCTGTTGAGCGCGTACATCATCAGTTTCTCGGTGAAAGCCTTGGCGAAGACTTCGGGGTGCTGTGCCAACTGCGTCCGAAGGTCCACTGGGCCGTTGATCGGAATGCCACTCGGCAGCACTGTGCTCGCATCGATGGGGGCATTGTTCGCCTGGCGGTCCGTGGTCCGGAACTGCCCGATGGCATCGAAAGATTCTAGCGGCAAGCCAACCGGATCGATTACGCCGTGGCATTGCCTGCATACGGCCTTGTCGCGATGCTGCTCCAGGCGCGCCCGGACCGTCTTCGGCTGCTCCCCCGTTTTTTGCGAAAGGTCGGTTGCGGTGTCTGGGGGCGGAGGCGACGGCGGCGTGCCCATCAGCTTGTCGAGGACCCACGCTCCGCGCAAGACCGGAGAGGTGCGGTCGCCGTAAGACGTCTTCAGTTGCACGGCGGCCTTCCCCAATACGCCCCAGCGCTCTTTCTCAGCCAGCGTGACCCTTCGGAACTGAGCGCCTGTGACCCCTGAAATGCCGTAGTGACGAGCCAAACGGTCGTTCAAGAAGGTGTGGTCGGCGGTCAACAGATCCACCACGTTCCGGTCTTCCGAAAAGATGCTGCTGATGAAATCTTCCGCTTCCGTCGAAAAATCGCGCCGCAATTGATCGTTGAATCCCGGGAACAACGCCGGGTCGGGCTTCACGGCGTCGAGATCGGCGATATTCAGCCACTTCATCGCAAAGCTGGTGACCAGGCTGGAGGCTTTGGGATCAGCCATCATGCGCCGCACTTGCTTTTCCATCGCCCCAGGCTTCGACAACCCTCCCGTGGAGGCGAGCGTCAGAAGTTCCTGGTCCGGCCCGGTGTTCCAAAGGAAAAAGGAAAGACGCGAAGCCAGTTCCAGATCGGTGAGAGGAAACTCGCCGTTTGGCGAACTGGCCTTAGGCCCAAGAATGGCTCGATAGAGGAAGTCGGGGCTAGCCAGCACGGCCGCGACAACCTGCTCGACTCCCTGATCGAAGCTGCCGCCGCCCTTGCGCCCAGCGTCATAGAAAGCCATGAGGTGGGACACGTCATCCGCGGTCACTGGCCGGCGGAACGCCCGGCGTGCCAGGGTTTCCGTGATCTGACGGGCGCAGGAGAGTTCTTCGGCTGGCTTGGGATCGCACACGAAGATGAGAGCGCGGCTGGCGGTTTTCGAAACACCTTTCGGATTATACGGTCCTACGATTTCGACGCCGTTGACCAGGCGCGGCATGCGCCCGGCGACCGCGGTACTGCCGGTCAGGCCGTTAAAAACGGGTTGGGCTGCCACATTCTCGTCCGACTCCACGTGCGAACGGTCGATGAAGGCGATGACGACGTCGCGTACGCCGGCTTGAACCTGGACGGGGATTTTCTGGAAGCGTTCCATGATCAGGGCGCGTCCGTCGGCTCCCTTGCGATCTGCCAGAGCCTGATCCGCCGGACCTCCAATGGGCTTGCGGAATACAATCTTGCCGTCAATCATGCCGACCAGCGTGCTCTCATTCTCCATCGAGCCGGTGTACAGGCCCACCGAGAGGTCGTCAATGTTGATGCGATACTCCCCGTCGGCGGGGAAATTGTTCTTGAATCGGATGCCTCCGCGCGTGCCGAGGGGCAGAGGATCGTCAGGGTTCTGATTCGCCGCGATGCCGTATTTGACATTCGAAACGCGAGGATTGGGATTGCCGACCGCGAGCTTCGCCAGCTGCCGGGCAGCGGTGACGTACTGATCCAGGAACGCAGGCGACACGGTCAAAGCGGTCGCGATGTTGTCAAAGCCGCCGACTTGGATATCCTGCGGCAAGATGTCCTTCGCATTTACTTCCACACCGACCAAAGCTTTCACCGTCGCGGCGTACTCGGTACGGTTCAGGCGCTGAATGGGCACATAGCCCGCTTTCGGGGCTTTGCTATGGGCGTCAGCGGCTTGGGGGGTTTCGAGCTGGTTCTCCATCCAGGCGGTGAACGAATCGATATCCTTCTGCGGCGGCTGGGGAGCGCCCGGCGGCGGCATCAAACGTCCTCGCAGCTTGCGGAGCGCTTTCTCCCAGATCTGCGCGTTATCGGTGGCGCTTTGCAGGTCCAGGGCGTCGAACGCGATACCACCGGTCCTGACCCGCGTGTTGTGGCAGCCGACGCAGTAGGTATTCAACATCGCGCGATGTGGATCCGACCCGGCGGCGGCAGACGTCTGCCCCACAGCCCTTTTCGGCAAAGCCGCCACAGAGGCGATCAGAACCACCAGAGCGCTCGCACAAATGAAACGCTTCATATCTTGCAACCTATTGCGTTATCAAAGATTTGCAGTCGGATGTCCATCATAGGGAGCCCTCCCCTTTTATCACAAAAAACTCTGAACTGCCAGGGGTCGCGATTCTACCTGGTGGCGTATCGCTCTTCATCAATATACTGGGATTCAGTGAAGTATCTTACTGCTTTGGGATCGGGCACATCGAGCGCTCCGAAAACGAGAGGGCAACGCACATGGCAACAGGGTTGAAGACTGGTCGGTTCTTGGCGAGAGCAGCATGCCTCGTGGCTCTGTTCGCAATCGCGTGCACGAAAGGCTCAGCGCAGCGCCCGCAGCCGGCTCCAATCACGATCACCTTGGCAGGGCAGTCGATGATCCGGTCGGATATTCGCGCGACCACACCGTCGGCGGTACCCGTGATCCAGGAACTGCTGAAGGGCGATGTGGTGTTCACCAACCTGGAAGCCGCGGTCGCCGAAAAAGGCGAGACGGTCCACGAGGGTAGGGGATTTCTCACTCCTCCTGAAGCGCTCGATGCACTGACGACCCTTGGTTTTAACTTGTTGTCCCTGTCCGGCAACCATGCATTCGATCTGAAAGTGGCGGGCCTTCAGAACACGATCCGGGAGGCGGACCGCCGGAAGATCGCGCATGCCGGAACTGGAAACAACCTGGCTGAAGCGGCAGCGCCGGGTTATCTGCACACTCCGAAGGGCACGATTGCCCTGATCGCCAGCGCATCAGGCCTGATTGCGCCGGGGGCCAGCGCCACGGCGGACCGGCCGGGCGTGAATGAACTTCGCATCGAAGCCGGCGACAAGGAAAACGAGGCGACGGTCGATCTGCCCGGGGCGCCCGGAAACACACCGAATCAGGCGGACTCGCAGCACATCCTGCAAAGCATTCGCGACGCCCGCCAGCACGCGGATCTGGTGATCGTGTACCAGCATAACCACGTTTTCGGGAATCATTCGTTCGCGACGATTTTCACGGAAGGGATGCAGGAACGGCTCGCTCCGAACGATTGGCTCAGGAAGTGGACGCATGCGGAGGTGGATGCGGGTGCGGACATCATAGTGATGCATGGCGCGCCTCTGCTGCACGGGGTGGAGATTTATCACGGCCGACCCATCTTTTACGATCTGGGCAATTTCATTTACAACGTGCCTCCGACGCTGACGTACATCGACGAACCGATGAATTGGGAGAGCGCGGTCGCGTACGTCCAATTTCAGGGAAAGGAGCTGCATTCGATTTCCTTCCGGGCGATCGCTTTGAACAACCTAGGCGAGGGCCAGCCCGATGTTCACGACGAGTATGCCAACAACCAGTTCCTGGTCACCCGGGGTTTGCCCTCGCCGGTGACGGGTGCGCGAGCGGGTTATATTCTCCAGCGTCTGGCCGACGCGTCAAAGCCGTTTGGCACGACGGTTGAAATAAAAGGCGACACGGCGGAAATTAAGCTGAAAGCCAGAAATTAGCGCGAATCTTGCATGGCTTACTTCAACTGACCGGGTCGGCCAGCCCTAAACCTCGTAAATAATTTCGACGCGAGGGAGTTTCCGACGGGACAAACGTCTACGGTTCTCCGGGCACGGGTCCGAAGTCCGGCGGAGGTTTTCGATGCCGCGTTGCCGTCTCGAAAGCCGAGGCGATGCGGAATAGCATCGCTTCGTCAAACGGACGCGCAATAAAGTCAACGCCTACTGGCAAATTGGCTTTGACGGGGCCAACCAGACGCGTGCCGCCATTGCCATCGCGCACGCGATCCCAGACGTCCGTCGTGAAGCCCGCAGGTACGGTGATAGCAGGGAACCCTTGCTGTCCGATGAGCGACCAACCAATCGGAGAACGGCCATTCGCGTTTGGTTCGCGCGGCGCCGTGAGCTTTCGTGGCGGGACAGTGGACATAGGGGAGACTAGCGCGTCGAGCCGCTGTTCTTCCATGCACTGCAGCAATAGATTTTGAAGGGCGAAGCGCGTCTGCAGTCGTACCGATGTGTCCAATACAGTGGCGCGCTCCGCAGCTAGCCTCGCCTGTTTGCGATCAGGGAAGTTAGGGTCGTCATAAAACCTTGCCTTGGTGATCAGGTCCGCGCCGGTTTTGATGTTGGCGTCTCCACGTTCCTGCAGATAGCGGTCCATCATGTATTTCACTTCGCCGGGAACGGCCGGTGTATTCAAACTGCGGAGCGAAAGAACCGCTCCCGGGAATAGATCCCGATACTGCATGCTGTTGAACAGTACGGGCGCGGAACGCGTGATACACCCTTGGAACAAGGCGCCTTCCGGACCCGGATCCACGATCGTCGCACCGAGTCTGCGAAGGTCATCGATGGCGCGGTCGACGATGTCGATACTTTCCTCGTCCGCCTTAGAGAAGAGCTTCTTAGCCATGTACTCGCGAATCACGCCTATCCGGACGCCGTCGAGACGCTGTGCCGCGGCGGACCTGAGGTACTGTGCCGGCCTTCGTCCGATGCTGAACGCCGTCAGCTCGTCCTTCGGATCGTAGCCTGCGATTACGTCGAGTATCCTGGCCGCATCTTGCACGTTGCGACAAATCGGCCCTGTCCGCATGCTCAGGCCCGCGCCCATCATTCCTTTCCGGCTGACGAGTTCCTCCGTTGGTGCCAACCCGACCAGGCTGTTGACGGATGCCGGCCATCGGATGGACACGACGGTTTCTTCGCCGATCGCGCAGGTTACGAGGTTTGCGGCTACGGATGTCGCTGAGCCCGCGCTGGACATGCCTGGCTCGCGCTCCGTGTCGTACGGATTACAGAAGGTCCCCCCAAAGGAACTACGCGCACCGTCGGTTGCATATTCGGCCAGGTTTGCCTTCGCCAGAATGATCGCTCCGGCATCCCGCAGCCGCTTGACGAACGTGGCATCCTCGGGCGGGCGGTCGTTCGCGTACTGCACGTCGGCGCCAGATGTCGTGCGCATGTCGAATGTGTCGTACTGGTCCTTGATCGCCATGACGACTCCATGCAGCGGTCCAACCAGCTTCCCGGTCTGCTTGAATTGCCGATCCTGAGCAGCCGCGACCTCCAGCGCGTCGGGCATGTTCGGATTGTTATCGTCCATGTCCGTCATGCTGCGCGCCTTGCGTTCATCGAAGCCCCATGTCTTGCGCGTAGACGGCCGAAGGTTCAGCGTCGAGAGCGCGTTGATCTGCCTGGCGTGCGGAATCGTGGTAATCGGCCCGAGAATCCCCGTCGGCTCGCTCACGCACGTGCCATTGTAAGTCTTGATCCGCTTTAAGTACAGCTCAACGAGACCCACACTGGTGATCTTTTTCGCCACGAGCGCCCGTTGAATATCGGCAATAGTGGCCTCTTGTAGTTGAAACGGTCGTGCCGATTGCTGTTGCGCGCCAACGCTTGCGCTCATAGCAATAAGGACCGCTAGAATTCTGGCATTGCTCCGACTGCCGTTAGGACAGAGAAATTGGAACATTGCGTTGCGGCGACTTACCGGCAACAAGTATAGTCTGTTTCCACACCGGATCGAGATGAGCCGGCGGCCACTTCGCCGGCCCCGCTCTCCCTACGTCCTTAGCTAGTTGGCGAGCGGATCCGGTCGCATCTGGAACTTCACGAGCTTGCTCGTGGTCCCTTTGCCGCCTTCCATGTGGAATGGCGCTCGCGTCGAAATCGGCGTGTAGATGCCCTTGCCCTTCCATCCGGCCTTCGGATCGTCGATTCGGCCGTCGAGGCCTTTCGCATAGTAGCCCATGGGATACGGCACGCGCAGCGTCATGAACTTGCCGTCCACCAACACCAGCAATCCTTCGGACAGGTTGCCGGTCGCAAGCGGCACGTCCTTGCCGACACCAAGCATGTCGAACCGGTCGACGAAGTTGTAGTACGCCGAGTCGGCGCTGCCGTTCTCCACCGCTCCCTTGTAGTTGGGACCCGGGAATGGATAAAGCGTCCAGCCTTCAGGGCAGTGCTGCCCTGTCGCGGCGGTCGGGCCATTGAGCGGGCCCTTGCACTTTCTGCGGTCGAAGCTGGCGTAATGTCCGCTCGAGAGCGGGGCCCACACGACGCCCTTGCTGTCGACGTCCATGCCGCGAGGCGAGAAGCCTTGCACGGGCGCTTTCGGGTTGGGCGTTAATGGATTAGACCACGGCACCTCGTAATACTCGGCCAACGCCGTCTCGGGAGGGTGGGATCCCGGGACAAAACGAACCAGCGCGCCGGGCATTCCCATGACAGATCCCCAAACAGAGCCGTCCGGCGCCGGCGCGACGCCATAGAACGACACGTTGATCCGCTTGTCCTTGGCTGGATCCGCCGGCTGATTCGGTTCCGTGTAGGCGTCGCGCTTCCCGTTCCCGTTGTAATCGAGGACGAAGGCGCTCCAGCCCTGCGCTGTCTTCTCGTCATGGGTCTTATCCCAGATCTTGGTGTCGAACCATCCCTCGATGCCGGCAGGCCCGAACGACGACCACAGCACACCTTTATCGTCGAAATTCACGTGGCCCCACGTAAAGCAGGTGTCGATGGTGGTCGTTTCTTTGGTTTTCGGATCGTAAAGTTCCAATCCGCGTTCGCCTTGAGCGATCGGGAACAGCTTCGCCGACGGATGATCTGAGCCCGCCTGGCACCATGCCGGCGTCGCGGGCTTACGGACACGCGCCGCGGCCCATACGCGAGACTGCTTATCCATCGAGAAGCTGTGGACGGTCGTCTGGCTGTTCCAGATGGCTTCGTCGCCCCAATACGGCGAGGGCGCCGCCGGCTTCGTGGCGAAGGAACTCGGCGTCTGCGGATCGCGAACCCTCAGTTTTATTTGGCTCGTTGCGTTGGTCTTGGGATCGAGGACCGTCAGGTAATCGCCGCTTTCTTCGAGCGCTCCGTAGATGGGGCCGTTAGCGTTCACGGTCGGATCATTCTTGTCGCTTGCGATGGCGTCATGCAGATAGACTTTCGGATCGGCCCAGTCCCAGAGTGTAACGACGACATTCCGCTCCTTTCCTTGAGGACGCGACGGAGCGGAGGACGGCAACTCTCCATGGGCAATGCGGTCGGACCAGTCCGCGTACATCGCTAGCGCGCGCTGACGGCCAACCTGGTCGAAGCGGGCACTCATCCCGCCGCCCGCCTGGCCGGCCTTAATCCGAAGGTCCCACGCCGCTTTCGAGTTTGCGGTCTTACTGAGGATACTCTGTGGAATCTCGCGCGTGGCCTTGTCGCCCATCTGATGACAGCCGGTGCAGCCGTCCGTGTTGACGATATTGCTAATCCATTGGCCTTGGCTCTTGACGCTGGGAGCAATCCCATTCCCCGTCGGTCCCGTGCCCGGGAAATCACTCTTAGGTGGCACCTGCAGCAAAGAGAACCAGTACAGCGCGGGATAGTATTCGGCCGCAGCCTTTTTGTCCGGCGCCAGGACCGCCTTTAGATCAAGGGTCTTGCCCGGTGTGGATTTAACCTTCGGGGAATCTACCAGCCCGTAGCCGCGAACCCACACACTGTAGTTCGCCTTAGGAAGCTCCGGCACCAGGTAGCGCCCCCTCTCATCAGTGACGACGATCTTGACGAACTTGGTTGGCAGGTCGGTGGTTTCGGCGATCACCCAGACCCCCGCCTCGGGTCCATTGGGGCTGCTCACCACCCCGCCCAAATCGGCATTGCCGACGCGGACGGTCTCGCTCTTGCTTTGGCCCGCAAGCAATCCCGCCAGCGTAACGGCCAGGAGCGCGGCCAGTACGATTGATATCCCCGCATTCAAAGCTCTTTTGCTCATTGGTGTCAGACCTCTTTCAACGGACGAACGCGAACTTATCCGTGGTCATCATACTTCAATTTCTGTTGCGTCTGCGTCTGACGCGGAACCGGTTCTCAGGAGTCCCTCCTATCGAGGCCACAACTGTTTGCTGGCCAACGCCGCGCCCTCGCTTAGCGCTTTCAACTTGGCCCAGCAAATCTGGGGATGCACGCGAAGCCCCATGCCGCAATCCGTGCCGGCGATCACGTTCTCGCGGCCTACCAGGCCGGCGTATAACGCGATTCTGTCCGCCACCAGCTCCGGGTGCTCCACCACATTGCTGGCATGACTGACCACGCCCGGGATCAGAATCTTCCCATCCGGCAGTTTGACGTCCCTCCACACTTTCCACTCGTGCTCGTGGCGCGGATTCGCGGCCTCCACCGAGTAAGCGCCCGCTTTTACCTTCAACATCAAATCCACCAGGTGCTTTAGCGGCAGGTCGTGAGTGTGCGGACCATGCCAGCTTCCCCAGCAGATGTGATAGCGCACGCGCTCCTCCGGCAGGCCTCCGAGAGCATGGTTCACCGCCTCTACCCGCACCTCAGCGAATTTCCTGTATTCCTCGATGGTCGGCCTCGGCACGATCATATCGTAGGTGTCGGGCAGCGCCGGATCGTCGATCTGAAGAATGAAGCCGGCGTCCACGATGGCTTTGTACTCGTGCTTCATTGCGTCCGCCAAGGCAAAAAGATACTGCTCGTCGCTGGCGTAATACTCATTGTGGAAGAAATGCTCCAGCCAGCCCGGAGCCAGCACGCACATGAAGGCTTCCTCCGGCTTCGCTTTCGCCGACGCCAGCGCGGACTGAAAAAGCTGAAGGTCGTTCGCAACTTCCTGCGCGCCAATGTAGGTGATTGGTCCGGCACAGATGGCACGTTCTTTAGGCTCCGGCAGGAAATTGAGCTCTTGGTAGAACTCGGCAAACTCCGCGCGTTCACCGCTTCCGTGGCCCATCCATCCCGACTCGCCCGGCTTGATCGGCCGCGCCTCCAAGCCGCTGAGACGACGCCCATAATAGGCTCTGCCGAAGCCCAGCTTGCCAAGTTCGCCGTCGCTGACGATGTCGATACCAGCTTCCGTCTGCTTGCTGATGATGTCGATCATCCCGCTTCGCACGAGTGGCCTGATGGCTTCGAGATCCGAGGAACTCCCGGCCATAATCGCCCCGGTCTTCTCCCTCAGTTCAGGTGGCCCATCGAGTCTACCGGCGTGGGTAGTGAGAATGCGCTCCGTGCTGCGTTTCATTTGGCTCCCATACTATCGCGAACCATGTTGGTGCGGGACTTCACGCTGAACGCGGCGGTACGCGCCGTTCTTTCAGACGATGCGTCCGAAAGCGAGTATAATCGGCGACAGGCTGGGGCGCGGTCTCATAGTTCTGGGGCTTTTTCGTTTCCTTTCATATGGTCCAAAGGAGGCCGGAGACATGATGAGAACACTCGCGGTCATGGGCTTCATCACCCTCATATCGATGCTGGCGCCAGAAGCGGCGTTTTGTCAGCCGGGCGCGACCAAGCCCTCCTTTGACATCGCCGACGTGCATCTCAGTCCGCGTTCCGATTGGGTCAAGAACTCGACCCATTTGATGCAGGGCAGCGGCGTCCGCGGTCGCAACCGGTCTCGGCCCTATCGCGATCGCCACCGATGGAGGTGGATCGATACGGCGGCCTGCGTCGCACACGGGACTGATCGGCCTGAAACCATCGCGCGGACGAGTTTCTAGAACCGACGGCTTCCCCGCCATTCTGCTGGACTTCGAGACCGTAGGCCCGATCGCCGCTCCGTGGCCGATGTCAAACTTGTCATGGATATCATCGCACCGTCCGATCCGAATGACCCCGCCAGCGCTCAGTTTCGTGATCGGCCGTTTTTTTCGGAAGCCGCCAGGCCTTGCAGGGTGCTGTTTATTCCGCAGTTTGGCGATGCGCCCGTGGACCCGGAGATTGCGGCCGCCGTAGCCAAGTCGGCGGATCACCTGCTAAAGATGGGCCACAACGTGGAAACCGGTCCGGCTCCGTTTGAAGTTTCCAGTATTGAAAGCGCATGGCCGGTCATCAACCAAGGCGGGCTTGCCTGGTTGAGCCGCCTCCACTCTGGGTTTCCGCTGGAAGCTTCAAACCAAATGCGCGAACTAGCCAAACTTGGAAACAATTTGTCGGCCGCAGACTATGTTGGTGCACTAAGTTCGGTCAGGTGTGTGGAGCGTCAACTGTCTATCGCATTCGAAACTTACGACCTGATTATGACGCCTTCCGCTGCGGCTCTACCTTGGAAGGCGGATCAGGCATTCCCGGGGGAAATTGCCGGACAGCCGGTGGGACCGCGTGGACACGCTGTATTTACGGCATTCGTGAACCTGGCCGGCGCGGCGGAAATCAATTTGCCGTGCGGGCAGTCCAGCTCGGGTCTGCCGATAGGGTTGCAGTTAGTCAGTCGTCCTGGTAGCGATGGCTTGCTAATCGGGATCGCGTCACAATGTGAAACCGCGGGCCTGTGGACCATGACAACTCCGAACCATATACCGGCGCTGAACGTCCTTGCCGTCTAACCCACAATTTGTGTGAGCACAGGCCCCTTGTCATCCATCTGTCGATACTTTTGCAGGCGGCTAGTGGCCGCCGCTGGAGAGTTTGCGGTAGTACTCGGCAACTGAGTCCTTGTAGCCGGTGGGGACCCTGGTCGGGTCGGTGTTGCGGATCGTGCCGCCGCGGTTTTCGTCGAGTTGGCGGCGCAATTGCAGCTCCAACGCGTCCAAGCTGCTGACCAGTTGTTGATGCATCTGTTCGACCAGGGCGGGATTGCCGGGGAAACGGCTGGGGTCCAGATTGCGCATTTGCTCGATCAGGGACTGTAACTGCTGCCGCGCCTCGGGGCTGTCCTGCACGACGGCGCGAACCTGGTTGAGAAGGTTCAATCCCTGGTCGATCTCGCGCTGGGTATCGGCCGGGTTAGGGCCCTGCTGGGGCGC
>Ga0265313_10003194_pt1 | contig 13493 bp, 11 predicted proteins | sample 4123metaG_FD_203122 | JGI IMG/M metagenome (GOLD analysis project Ga0265313, IMG submission 203122) | Rhizosphere microbial communities from Carex aquatilis grown in University of Washington, Seatle, WA, United States - 4-1-23 metaG | ecosystem: Host-associated > Plants > Roots > Rhizosphere >...
CCTCGGACTCTTCGAATAGAGGATCGAGGAGATTATGGCATTGATGCAGACCGACTTGCCCGACCCGGTGGCGCCGGCGATCATGAGGTGCGGCATCTTGGACAGGTCGGAGATGAGCGGTTTGCCCGAGACATCCTTGCCGAGGGCTATCGGGAGTTCCGCCTTCATCGAGGCCCAGTCTTCGCTCTCGAGGATCTCGCGCAGCCCGACGGCTGTCGGATGCTGGTTTGGCACCTCGACGCCAACCGCGGCCTTGCCGGGAATGGGCGCGAGGATTCGGACGGACTGCGCGCGCATTCCCAGGGCGATGTTCTTGTCGAGCCCGGATATCTTTTCCACGCGAACTCCCGGCGCCGGGACGACCTCGTAGCGGGTGATGACGGGTCCGACGTGGATCTCGCCGAGCGAAACCTCGACCCCGAATTCACCGAGGATCCTCAGGAGGTTTTCCGCGTTGCGGCGGTGCTCCTCCTCGCTGCTGGCGGCCGAGGCCCGGACCTGCTCCTTGAGGAGCTTGATGGGAAATGGCTTGTAGTTGTCGTCCCCGCTCGCCGGCACCGCGGCCCGCGCCTTCTTCAATTCCTCGGGCTTGACGATGTTGAGTTCAATCCGCTTGGAGGAGGCGGAATCCGAGGCCGGCTTGGGCCTCTCAGGGGACGCCACGCCGGGGAACAGGGAGCCCTCCGTCTCGCCGGCCCTTTGCTGGGCCGCGGCGCGCCCGGCCGCGGTCCTCGGCGCGACGACCGAGGATGCCTCGCCGCCCCTGGGGACCAGCACGTTCTTGTTGGCCGGCCCGATCGGCTCGAGGACGAGGGGCCGGGGCGCGGCCCTCGGCTCGTCCGGCTGCCTGCCGCGGCCGGCCGCCAGGGCTGCGAGTTCGGTCTTTCGCCGTGCCCGTGCCTCCCGCCAGGCCGAGAACCCGGCGAGAGCGCGCTCAAACTCAGCGCCGATGTCCTTTGTGAAGATGAACAGCAGGCCCAGCAGGTAGGTCGTTCCGAGCAGGAGAAAGGAACCGACGCCGCCCAGGGCGTTCTGAAGGAAATCCTGGTAGAGGATGACGCCCACTCCGCCGCCGAGGCCCTGCGGAAAGTAGTTGTGGTTGGTCCCGAAGATTTCGTCGAGCATCGGGGCCAGCCCCGCCAGCGACACGACGCAGACCAGCATCGCGGCGGCCCGGGTCGCGACAAGGCGCCGGACGTTGCGAAGCGCCAGGTAAAGGGTCCAGTACAGGAAGACGGGCAAAAGCCACGTGCTGATGCCGATCACATACAAGAGGCCCGAAACCAGGTCGGCGCCCACCCAGCCCATCAGGTTTCTTGAAACGGGGGAGGTCTGGTGGATCTTGCTTTGCGTGACATCGAAGTCCAGGAGCGCCACGGTTAGAAACGTGCCGCACACGAAGCAGACGACAGCCGCCGCCCAGTTGGGCCGCGGCCGTGGCGCAGACTGCGAACCTCCGTTTGGGTTTGAACTCTCTGTCTTGGGCATTTTTGTGGGCCGATCAGAACTCATCCTAACGCCCGTACCGGTCAAATGTAAACACCCTGGGATTGGTAGCCCGGGCACCCAAACAAACTGATGCGAGAACTTCTGTCATTTCAGCCTCTTTTCAAGGAACGGATCTGGGGTGGACGGGCGATTGAGGCCGTTCTTGGCCGCGCGATCCCCACGGGAATGCCGATCGGGGAAAGCTGGGATGTTGTGGACCGTCCGGAGGCCCAGTCCGTGGTCGCAGGCGGTTCCCTCGCGGGCCTGACCCTTCGGACCGTGCTGGAGCGCGACGGCGCCCGTATCATGGGACCCGGATGGCGGCCGTCGGACCCCTTTCCAATCCTCGTCAAGTGGCTGGACTGCCGCGAACGCCTGAGCCTCCAGGTTCATCCGCCCGCGGACGTCGCAAAGCGGCTGCACGGCGAACCCAAGACTGAAAACTGGTACGTCGCACACGCCGCCCAGGGCGCGCAACTGATGGTCGGGCTCAAACCGGGCACGAGCCGGGCGCAGTTCGAGGCGGCCTTCGCCGGAAACACCCTCGAAGGCTGCGTGCGTCATTTCAGCGCGGCAGCCGGGGACTCGATCCTGGTTCCGGCCGGACAGATCCACGCGATTGGCGCGGGGAACCTGATCCTCGAGATACAGCTGAATTCGGACACGACCTACCGGGTGCATGACTGGGGCCGCGCGGGCCTGGACGGAAGGCCGCGCAAGCTCCACGTCGCCGAAACAATTGAGTCGATCGCCTGGGACAACTTCGAGCCGGAGCTCGTGCGCGCCGCTCCGGAATCCGGCGTGATTGCGAAATGCGACGGGTTCCTGATCCGCCGCGTTATGCTGGATTCCGGCGGGCGGCTGACGATCGCCGCCGGCGAGCAACCGCGCCTGCTCAGCGTCGTGAGCGGCTCGGTGACCGCTTCGGCCATTCAACGGGACGACGCAAAGGGCGAATCCGCCGGCCGCGTTTTCGAACTCGGATCGAACGTCCTTATTCCCCATTCGGGCGGGTTCAGGTTTGTTGCGGATTCCCCGGCGATAGTGCTTGTGACCGAAGATTTCGCCGGGCTGGGCGCGCCGCGCGCTTGAAGTATGGAGGAAGGGGTGGTTTAGTCTCCCTCTTTTCCATGACACATGCCGATTCCGACCAAAGTGCCGGCCGCCCGACGGGCGGAACGGCCCAGCCGCGCCATGACCCAAAAGAGGATGGCGCGGGAACGCCTCCCCCAGCGGGGTCCGGCGCCGGGGCGGACCCGGCCGCGGAGCTCGCCGCTGCGCGGACGGAAGCGGCGCACGCCCAGGACCGTTTTCTTCGCGCCGTCGCCGATCTCGAGAATTACCGCAGGCGGGCGATTCGCGAGAAGGAGGAGCTGCGGATTGGCGCGGGACTGCGCATCGTCGAGGATGTCCTTCCCGTGCTGGACAATCTTGCGCTCGGCCTGAATGCGGCGCGCCAGCCCAAGGCCGACGTGAAGACGCTGGTCGGGGGTGTGGAGCTCGTGCTCCAGCAGCTCAAGTCGGCCCTGGCGAAGCACGGCCTTGCGGAAATCGATCCGGTCGGGCGGCCTTTCAATCCGCACGAGCACGAGGCGATCTCCCACCAGCCCAGTTCAGACGTCGCAGCAGAGCACGTGCTCACAGTCGTCAGAAACGGCTTCCTGCTCAATGGCCGGCTGCTCAGGCCGGCGTCCGTGGTCGTTTCCAGCGGCCCGGCCCCCAAGGAGAAGAAAGGCTGACACGGCCCGCCGGAACGCAATGAACCGCGCTGAAACCGGCGCGGCCGGGACCTGACCACAATGGCCAAAGAGGATTACTACGAACTTCTGGGAGTCGAGCGCGGCGCCACCGCGGAAGAGCTGAAGAAGGCCTATCGCAAGAAGGCCGTGCAGCACCACCCGGACAAGAATCCGGGCAACAAGCAGGCCGAGGACATGTTCAAGAAGATCTCCGAAGCCTACGAGGTTTTGCAGGATGCCGACAAGCGCGCAGCCTACGATCGTTACGGCCATGCCGCTTTCCAGGGGCCGGGAGCCGGCGCGGGTGCCCGGGGCCCGGGAGGGGCGGGTGGTTTCCACGACCCGTTTGACATTTTTCGCGAGGTGTTCGGACAGGGCGGCGGCGGCGGAATATTCGAGGAAATGTTCGGAGGGGGGGGCGGCCGCGACCAGGGCAGGGAGGGCGCCGATCTCCGGTACGACCTGGAGATTACCCTCGAGGAGGCCGCGCGCGGCGTCGAAAAGGAGATTTCGTTCAGGAAGCTGGTCGCGTGCGAGCGCTGCGAGGGTTCCGGCGCCGAACCGGGCACGAAGCGGGTGACCTGCCCAACCTGCCGCGGCGCGGGCCAGATCCGGCGCTCCGGCGGAATCATCGTCTTCACCCAGACCTGCCCGAGCTGCGGCGGCACGGGCAAGAAATATGAGAAGGTCTGCTCGGTCTGCCGGGGAGACGGGCGGACCCCAAAGACGACCAAGCTCAACCTGCGCATTCCGGCCGGGGTCGAGACGGGATCGAGGCTGCGTTCCGCGGGCAACGGCGAGGCGGGAACCGCGGGCGGGACGGCGGGAGACCTTTACGTGGTCCTGACCGTCAAGGAGCACGAGCTGTTCGAGCGCCAGGGGGACGATCTTTTCTGCGAGATTCCGATCAAGTTCACTCTCGCGACCCTCGGTGGGTCGATCGAGGTTCCCACCCTGTTCGGCAAGGGCTCCCTCAAGATTCCGGCGGGCACGCAGAGCGGCACGACCTTCAGGCTGCGCGACAAGGGCATGCCGAGCCTCCGCGGCGGCCGGCAGGGCGACCAGCTCGTGCGCGTGCACGTCGAGGTCCCCGATTCACTAACGGGCGAACAGCGCAGGCTTCTCGAGGAATTTGCGCGGGTGAGCGGCGATGCGAACGAGCCGACGTCGCGCAGCTTTTTCGAGAAGGCCAAGAAGTTCTTTTAGCCTCCAGCCGCGATGAAACTGCAGAACCCGAAACTCCTGAGCCTGGCGCAGGCCGTCAGGCTTCGCGCCAGGATCCGGCGCTCCGGACGCAAGCTCGTCCTTACAAACGGCGTCTTCGACCTGCTCCACCCGGGACATCTCCACTTTCTCCAGAAGGCCGGCGAACTCGGCGAACTGGTTGTGGCCCTGAATTCCGATCGAAGCGTAAAGGCCCTGAAGGGCCCGGGCCGGCCCATCCTCGGCGAGCGGGAGCGGGCTTACGCCCTGGCGCAGTTGTCCGCGGTGAAGGGGATCGTGCTCTTCCGGCGCAAGCGCCTTGCGCGCGAGATCCGCGCCCTGAAGCCGGACGTTTATGTCAAAGCCGGCGATTACTCGCTGGCCAGTCTCGATCCGGCCGAGCGCGCCGAACTGGAGAAGGCGGGTGCCGATGTCCGTTTCCTGCCCTTCCTGCCCGGATTCAGCACGACCAAGCTGATCGCCCGGATCCGGGCGGCGGGCTAGCCCCTTGTGCACCGCCTGATCGCTTTCCGACACCATGAACGTCGTCATCCTCGGCTCCGGGCGCGGCAGCAACGCCGAGGCGATACTCCAGGCGCAGGCGGCGGGACGCCTCGGAAAGGCCCGGGTCGTCGCTCTCCTGTCGGACAACCCTGAGGCGGGGATTCTCGCCCTGGGGCCCCGTTTCGGCGTGCCGGCGCGGTTCGTCGACCCCGCCCCTTTCAGGACCAAACTCGAGGGTGAGGGCGAGGCCCGCTTCATTGCCGCCGTGGCTGCGGCGAAGCCCGATCTCGTGGTCCTGGCCGGCTTCATGAGGGTCCTCAAGCCCGGCTTTCTGGGCGCATTCGCCGGCCGGATCGTCAATTTGCACCCGAGCCTCCTTCCGAGCTTTCCCGGGCTCGACGCCATCGGACAGGCGTGGAGGCGCGGCGTGAAGGTCACCGGATGCACGGTTCACTACGTGACGCAGGAGGTCGATGGCGGCCCGATCATCGACCAGGCAGCGGTGCATATCGGAGGGAATGACACTCTCGAGTCGCTGGCGGCCAGGATCCACGAGGCCGAGCACGCCCTCCTGCCGGCCGTGGTTGCGCGGCTGGCAGGCTGAATCAATCCCCAAGGCGGTGCCCCTTTTTGAAATCAGGGCCGAGATGCCCATCGCCTCGACAGAGGCCGCCGAGGAGCTTCTGCTGGAGCTCGGCATCCAGAACTGGAGCATCCTTGAGGACGCCGTCGCCCGCAGGGCCTGGATTGTCGGGATCTTCCCGGCGGAGGGCGAGGCCCGCGCCCGCTGGGGCGAATTGGCTCCCCTCCTTCCGGCTGCGCCGATCGCCGGACCCTCGGTGGAGCCGCTTGCCGACGCCGATTGGCAGGACAGCTACAAGGTACACTTCAAGCCATGGCAGTTCGGACGCCTCCATTGGGTGCCCGTCTGGGAGCGCGGAGCCTTTGAACTGCCGGCAGGCCACGCCGTCCTTTGGCTGGACCCCGGCCTTGCCTTCGGCACGGGCAATCATGAGACGACCCGCCTGTGCATCGAGCGGCTGGTGGAGAAGGAGGCGGCGGTGGCGGGAACGCCGCAAAAGGCGGGCCTGCGGGTGGTCGATGCCGGCTGCGGCTCGGGGATTCTCGCCCTCTCGGCGGCCCTGCTCGGATTCGAAAACGTGGTCGGATTCGACCTGGACCCGGAGGCCGTGCGCGTCAGCCGTGAGAATGCGTCGGCGAACGGACTCGCCGGCCGGGTCGCATTCCTTTCCGCGGACCTGCATTCCGGGCTCGCCGGTCCGCCCGCGGGAATTGTCCTGGCAAACATCCAGGCCGACATCCTCGCCCGCAATGCCGGCGGCCTCGCCGCCGCCGTCGCTCCGGGGGGGACGCTGATCCTGAGCGGCATCCTGGCCATGGAGCTCGATTCCGTCCGGACAGCCTTCGCCGCAGCCACTCCCGGCTGGACTTCGGATTCCCGGACGATGGGCGAATGGTCGGATCTCGTCCTGACCAGGCCTCTTGGGGAGTAATGCCCCAATCCGGGCGACACGACTCCGAAGCGGCCAGTGTTCGCTTCATGCGACCCCTGGGCCCGGCTAACTTGCATTTTGGCGGTCTTCGGGGACCTTTTCCCGATTATGATCGCGCAATTGAACCATGATCCGGCGGACGTCGGGGTCTCCGGTGCGATGGTGGGAATCGGATACGCGTCCGGGGCTGATGGCGGCCTGCTTGACGCCTACTCTTCCGCCGTGTCCGGCGCCGCGGAGCGGGCGCGCGGAGCCGTCGTTCACATCGAGGTCGGCGTTTCCGGGCGAGGCGGAGCGGGGAGTCCGCAGGAGGGCGGCAGCGGATCGGGCTTTTTCATCTCCCCTGACGGTTACCTGCTGACCAACAGCCACGTGGTCCACGGCGCCCGGACGATGAGGGTCTCCCTGGCGGACGGCGGGCGGCTCGATGCCGACCTTGTCGGCGAGGATCCCTTTACGGATCTGGCGGTCCTCCGGGTCAGCCCCGGCGAGGCGGTCGATCACCTGGAATTCGCGGACAGCGACAGAATCAGGCCGGGCCAGATTGCGATTGCGATCGGAAGCCCGATGGGATTCCAGCAGACGGTCACCGCCGGAATCGTGAGCGGCCTCGGGCGCTCGCTGCGCGCGGCATCCGGCCGGCTGATCGACAACATCATCCAGACGGATGCGGCCCTCAATCCCGGCAATTCGGGAGGGCCGCTCGTCGATTCGCGCGGCTGCGTTATTGGGGTGAATACGGCGATCATACGGCCGGCGCAGGGGATCTGCTTTGCGATCGCCAGCAACACGGCCCGTTGGGTGGCCGGCTGGCTCATAAAGGACGGACGGATCGGCCGGAGCATGATAGGCGTGGCCGGGCAGACCGTTCCGCTCCTCAGGAAGCTCGTTTTGCACCATCACGTCGGCCAGGACACGGGGGTTCTCGTCGCCGGAGTCGAGCCGTCGAGCCCGGGCGAGGGGGCGGGGCTCGAAATCGGCGATGTCATCATCGGCCTGGACGGGCACCCGACTCCGACCGTGGATTCGCTGCACAAGCTTCTGACCGGCGAGCGGATCGGAGCCCGGACCGCCGTCAGGATCCTGCGAGGCGTCGCCCTGGTGACGACGACGGTCGTGCCCCGCGACATCGCGGGCGCCGGGTCAGGTTGACAGCAGCGAGCGCAGGTCCGCCAGCGAAAGCCGGGCTGATGCGGCGTCGCTCGCCTCGAATACGTCCTTGAGCAGGGCCTGTTTTTCGGCCTGAAGTCCGAGGACCTTCTCCTCGACCGTGCCGGAGGCGATCAGTTTGTAGCTGGTGACCACGCGGGTCTGCCCGATTCGGTGGGCCCGATCGGTCGCCTGCATTTCGACCGCGGGATTCCACCACGGGTCGAAATGCACCACCATGTCGGCTCCGGTCAGATTGAGCCCCGAGCCCCCCGCCTTGAGCGAGAGAAGAAAGACCGGGATCTCGCGCGAGGACTGGAAGCGGTCCACCTCGGCCTGCCGGGCGCCTACGGGCATCGAGCCGTCGAGGCGGCAATAGCCGATGCCCCGGGAGGATAGGTCTCCTGCCAGCAGGTCGAGAAGGGAAGTGAACTGGGAGAAAACGAGCACGCGGTGTCCGTCGTCCAACGCCTCCTCGAGGAGTTCCCGGAGAGCCTCCAGCTTTGCGGAATCCCCGTACGATGCCGGGGCCGCACCGCCCTGGGCGGGACGCGCGGCCCCCTCGGCCAGCCTCGGGTCGCAGCAGATCTGCCTGAGCCTTAGCAGCTGGGTAAGCGTGGCGAACCGCAGGCGCCCATCGCTCGCGCCACCGGCCGCCAGATCGATCAGATCGCGCTCGGCGCGCTCCTGGGTCGCGCGGTAGAGGGCCGCCTGGACGCCGGTGAGTTCGCACCAGACGGTTTGCTCGATCTTTGCCGGCAGTTCCGGAGCAACAGAGCCCTTTGTTCGACGGAGAATGTAGGGCGCCGCCTGAACTCGGAGCCTCTGATCCAGCCAGGCCCTGTCGCTGCCCTTTGTGCCGGATGGGACCCGATCGAGATAACCGGGCAGCAGGAACTCAAAAAGGGATCTCAAGTCATCGAGGGAGTTCTCGACCGGCGTGCCCGTGAGGACAAACCGGCTGCGGGCCCCCAAGGCCCGCAGGGCCCGTGCGTTTTGGGACTGCCGGTTCTTGATGTGCTGGGCCTCGTCGGCGATCACGCACAGGAAATCGCAGGCTGCGAATACGCCCTCGTCGCGGACGAGGGTCCCGTAGCTTGTCACAATCAGGTCGAATTCCCGGAATTGCGCCGGATCGGAAAGCCGCCGCCCGCCGTGATGAACGACTGTGCGAAGCCCCGGCGCGAAATTCAGCGCCTCCCGGCGCCAGTTTTCGAGGAGCGAAGCCGGGCATACGACGAGGCTGGCGCCGTGCGCCGCCGCGGGCTCGCTTGCGGCGCGCAAAAGGGCAAGCGCCTGGATCGTCTTTCCCAGGCCCATCTCGTCAGCGAGGATCCCGCCCAGCTCGTTGCGGTGAAGGTGCCACAGCCAAGCGGCGCCGAGCCTCTGGTATGGGCGCAGCCTCGCGTCGAATTCCGGCGGGAGAGGGGCGGGTCTGAGGGCGGAGAGATTGCGCAAGGCGGCGCTGCGGGCCCGCCACGTCTCCGGCGGCTGGAATCCGGCCGCCAGGGGCTCTACCAGGGCCTCGATCTCCGTCACCCGCGCGCCGCTGATCCGCTGCGTGCGCCGGGTTGAGACGCCGCCCGCCGGGCCCCCCGCCAGGGCCCGCTGCGCATCGCCAAGCCTTTGGATCTTGTCGGAATCGAGAAGGATGATCATGCCTCCCGATTCCAGGTAGCCGCGGCCGGAAACGAGGGCCGAGCGCATCTCGGCTTCGCTGGCTCCTCCGGCGCGAAGGCCGAGCGTGACCTCAAAATCCTTCCCCGCCTCGGCGGCGGTGCAGACAATTTCCGCGGGCTTCAGGTGGGAGGTGTTTCTTTCGAAATTCGCCGTAAAGCGCGCGGCAAACTCATTGCGGAAGCGCTCTCCGTTAGCCGCGAGAAAACTGAGTGTCTTGTGCCGGTCGCGGAGCCACCATTTGCCGTTCGACGGCTCCGCGAGAAAGCCGCAGCGCCTGAGCAGCTCGAGCACGGCCGGGTAGCTCCTGTGCTCCCGCGAGGGAAGCGTGATCGCAAGATAGTGTTCCGAACCGTCGACCGTCGCGGGGGAAGGGCCGGTGGAGCCGGCGAGACTGGCCGGAATATTTTGACGGAGCATGATCGGCCTGCGGCGGACGGCGCGGAGGAACCGGTTCCCGGCGCCTCAGATGTCGATGGGTGCGGACGGCGCGGGCAGCCAGTCCTTGAGCGCGCTGCTGCGGCCGCATTCGAAGCACGATGTTCCGCCAAACTGGGTGTTGCAGATCGGGCACACGCCCCCCGACGAGAACATGTCGAAGGAATGCCTGCACCGGGGGCACGTCCAGAATTCGCCCACGGGAGGCGCTGTGTGGCAGGAAGGGCAGGCGGCGCCGGCCCGGCGGGGGGCGTCGGCGACCCGGGCCATGCTGCGCGCCCGGGTCAGGCCATTCCAGCACTGCATCAGGAGGAAGAGGCAGACGATTCCCATCCAGATGGACTCGCCCAGCAGCGCATAAATGAAGAGCGCGATTACACCGATGATTCCGACCACGCTTGAGACCAGAAGGCTGCGGGCCCGGCCGAAGGGAAACCACAGGAGCGACCGAAGAATCTGGCCTCCATCCAGCGGATAGACGGGCAGCAGGTTGAAGATCAGGAGTCCTACATCAATGGTCAGCAGGGAGCGGATGAAGATCTGCAGGTCCGGGTGTTCCGAAACAAGCCCCGTCGTCCGGACCACGATTCCGACCGCCAAGAGGATTGGGACAAGGATGACGTTCACGAGCGGCCCTGCCGCGATCGTCCACAGGGTGGCACCCGGCCTGGGCGGAGGGGCCACGTAGGCGACGCCGCCCAGGGGCCAGAGCACGATCTGGTCCGCGTCCCCGCCCACGCTCCGGCACGCCAGCGCATGGCCGAACTCGTGCATCAGCACGATGAGGAAGAGCGAGACGTACTCCAGGACGCCCCAAAAGCGGGACTCGTATTGCCCGATCCCACGAAGGAAGATTTCGTAGTAGGCCACAAGGAACCATGACCAGTGAAGATAGACATCGATTCCGCCGAAGCGGAAGAGTCGGAATGATCCTTTGCGAGTGGGCATGGGTGGACGGTTTGTAACTAGAGGCTATCCGAAAACTGGCAACGGCCATTGTCGATTTCCGGATAGCCTCTTGTCTCCCCTCGCGCGCCCCATGCCAAATGCAAAAACTGGCCGGGGCTGTGAAGATTGCGGCCGACAGCCGCAAGTTTTTCAACCCGAACTCTTAAAGCGAACGCGGATGCGGCTGGACCGGCGCTGAAGAGGGCCAGTCGATCCGCGAGCTGGGCGTTTCCGGCGCGCGGCATTGACCCAGAATCAGGCCGGCAATGAAGGAGACAATGGCTATTGCCAAATATGCGGAATGGCGAGAGGGACCGTCCCTTTGCTGCGTAACCGGGGGGGCGCCGGGATCGCTTGGAATTTGGAGATACTCAACCGACTCTTTCATGCCATTATCATAGTCCCGTCGGGGACACGGATGGAGTAAAAGATGGCAGGGAATCCATCAAAACGGCGTTAACGCGGGGCGTCAAAATGGGGTCAGGTTGAAGAAATTGCGGGAATTCGCGGCCGCAATCCCGCAACCTGACCCCCAACTCCTTACCTCGCAGTCATGCCAAAACGCAGAAATAAAAACAGGAGGACGAAAAACAACAGGGCGCCGACGCCGAGGAGCGAACCCGCAAGGACCGGCGTCGCCTGGAAGCTCAGTTTCCAACGGGGCGGGCGAAGCCTCTGGCTGTAGCCGGTCACCTGCACGCTCCCAGGCGCGTCGAGATCCTCCTTGAACGCCGCCATGCTTGCGTACCGGTCCTGCGGCTTGCGCTGCAGCGCGTGGAGCACAATTTCCTCCGCCTGAAGCGAGAGCCCGGGATTGAGCGTTCGCGGCGCTACCGGATCGCCGGTCGTTCGCTGGAAGGCCGATTGCCACGGATCCTCATTCTTGAACGGAACCGACCCCGTCAGAAGCTCATAGAGGATTGCGCCCAGTCCGTATATGTCGGTGCGTTCGTCGACGGGTCCGTTGTCGACCTGCTCGGGAGCCATGTATTCGGCGGTGCCGAATATCGGCGTCAGCTTGGCCAGGACATTCCGCTGCCTGACCGGAGGGGAAGAGAGCCCAAAATCCATCACCCGCAGCGTCCGGTCGCGGCAGATCATGATGTTCGAAGGCTTGAGATCGCGGTGAATCACCCCCTGCCCGTGCATGTGGCCGACGGCCTCGCAAACGACGCTCACGATCTTCAGCGCGTCGCGTTCGGGAAGGGGACGGTTCCCGTGCTCGATATGGTCGAGCGTGCAGCCCAGCAGAAACTCCGTCACGAGGTATGGCTGGCATTTCCCGCCCGAAACGGGGATGAATTTGAGCAGCAAAGGGTGGTGGAGCCTGAGACCGATCTCCTCCTCGTGGCGGAAGCGCGTGAAGCAGACCGGATCGCTCTCGACGGCCCGCAACGGCAGCTTGACCGCCACGTTTCTCCTATCCTGGAGCATGTCCTCCGCGCGGTAGATTGTCGCCATTCGGGAGCGTCCGATGGCTTCCCGGATCAGGAACCGGCCGTCCAGCAGCTTGTCCGGGCCCAGCAGCGGCTCAGGCGAGGGCTCAAAGCCGCCGCGGCCTTCGGGAAGATCCTGGCAGCACGCGACGTCGGCCAGCGGCGACTCGGCTGCGGTGCCGCCGGTTTCATTCCGGGTCATGCCGCCCATCGGTCTTCGGGCTCCTCTCCAGGCCAGCGGCGAAAACAGTTGAAATGCATGCGCATGTCGACGACGAGGACCCGGCAGGCAGCTTCGGCGACCAGGCTCCGCGCCGTCTCGGCGCATCTCGGGCCGAGGAGCCTTCTCCAGATGGAAGGGGTGAATGTCGGCAACAGGATCAAATCAACGTCGTTGGCCGAGGCTTCAGCAAGTATTTCCTCATGGGGCGTTCCGACGCGCACCCGGACCGACGTCCCCACCGTGGCGCGCACGTATTCATTGCCGATGCGGTCAAGGAGCAGCTCCGCCCGGCGAAAGTTGGTGCCGTTGCCGCGAAACGGCACGGCATTGGTCCGGCGATCCAGAACGTGCAGAAGAACGATCTCTCCCTTGAATGGCGGAACGATGTCGTTGGCCACCGGGAACACTTCAGGCGGGCATTTCGCGAGATCGATCGGAAGCAATAACCGGCCGGCCTTAATCCCGAAACGATTGAGAGACAGTCCAGGGAGCGGTGAATTCATGGTCGGCGGGGTTTTCATGGCGCAGTTCATGTGGCACGGTGCCACAATACGGAATCTCATCCAGCCCAGGTAATAAATCCTGGCGCCAATACCCTCAAAAAAACATCAAAAAAGCCGCAGCATGACGGACGGGTTCTCAGGACTTCTTCCCGTCCGCAGCGTCCAGGGCCAGGTTCAGAAGCAGAACATTGACACGGGGTTCCCCAAGGAATCCCCATTGCGACGGCTCGGTGAACTTCTCTACGAGCGCCTTAACCTGGTCCTCGCCCATCCCGCGTGCCGCAGAGACGCGCGAAACCTGGAAGGCCGCCCCTTCCGGGCTGATGTGCGGGTCGACTCCGCTCGCGGAGGCATAAACCAGGTCCGCTGGCACCGGAGCGTCGGCAGCGAGCTTGGACCCGTCGCGAAGCGCCTTGGCGTTGGTTCTTACATTGGTCTGGAGCTGCGCGCTTGTCGGCCCGAGATTGCTGCCGCTGCCGGCGCTGAAGCCCGAGGGGCCCGTCCCGTAGGACGCCGCGGACGGCCTTGGCCAGAAATACTTCGGGCCCGTGAACTGCTGGGCCATGAGTTCCGATCCGACGACCTTTCCGTCGCGTTCGATCAGGCTGCCGTTGGCCTGGCGCGGAAAGGCGAGCTGCAAAAGCACGGTCATGACCAGGGGATAAAGGATG
>Ga0265313_10003198_pt1 | contig 13484 bp, 13 predicted proteins | sample 4123metaG_FD_203122 | JGI IMG/M metagenome (GOLD analysis project Ga0265313, IMG submission 203122) | Rhizosphere microbial communities from Carex aquatilis grown in University of Washington, Seatle, WA, United States - 4-1-23 metaG | ecosystem: Host-associated > Plants > Roots > Rhizosphere >...
GTAATTGTTACGCTAAAGCCATGCCAACTCGTGGGCATGGAGGTGAAGCCTGGGCTAGCGTTCTATCGGTTGCGAAGAACTTTGCAATGGATTTCTGCCGTAAGAACGCAGCGCAAACAGGCGGAACTCCGAATACCTGCAAAATCGTAGAGGCGAGCTGCAATGGTAAATAACGGAATCGGAATGTAGTGGGGCGTAGCTGCCTCTCCGTGGACATGAGGGAGCCTTTTGGGCTCCACGCGATCCTCTCCGGGGAATACACGGCCCTGCCAAGCTTCGGCCTCTGACAAGCAGGTGACGGAACCCGGGTCGGGTAGGCGGACACAGTTATCGCGAACGTCGGGTGCGTAAAACGACCACGCCGGGGGCAGTGACCGGCACCAAGAACACTACCCAAGATTTCAAACTGAGACGCTTCCCGGCCAGGGAGTCAGCTCTTGGTCGGGCCGTAGCGCAGCACCTGGACTTTTTCCAGGGTGACCAGTCCGTGCTCGCCGATCATCGGCTCGATCACCGGCAGGAAGGCCTCGACCCGTTCGGGGCCGTCGATGATTTCCACCACCATGGGCAGATCTTCGGACAGCCGGAGAATCTTGGCGGTATGCAGGCGGGAGGAGTGGCCGAACCCCATGGGGCCGCGCAGCACGGTGGCGCCGGCCATGTGGTGGTTGCGTGCCGCCAGGACGATGGCCTCGAACAGGGGGGTGCCGTCGTGTTTGGCGTTTTCGTCCATGAAGATGCGCAGCAGCACCGCGTCGCGGGGGATGTGCATTGGCCGTTCTCCTATCTGTTCAGCGCCATGGCGCCGGCATGGCCCAGCCAGACCGCCATCAGGCACAGCACTACCGACAGTGTCACATTCATCCCCGCCGGCAGGATTTCGCCGTCCTGGACCAGATTGAGGGTCTGCAGGCTGAACGACGAGAAGGTGGTGTAGCCGCCGCAAATCCCGACCATGAAGAAGGTTCGCCATTCGCCGGGCACGAAGATCCGCCCGTCGCTGGCGGTCAGGGTGGCGAAGAAGCCGATGGCCAGCGAGCCGGTTACGTTGATCGCCAGGGTTCCCCAGGGAAAGCTGCTGCCCACCGAGGTGGCGATCAGGCCCGAAAGCCAATAGCGGAGCATGCCGCCGATGGCGCTGCCCAGTCCGACCAGTGCATAGGTGAACATTCCCGAAAATTCCCGCCGCCGCTTTCCTTTCGACTATGCCTCAAGCCGGGCTCCGCTCCAATGGGAAGTGCGAGGTGGGGTGTTTCGGTTACTACCGACAGTGTAATATTATCTCGTCTTTTTGGGGCTGAAATGATAGAAAATTACCGGGGGAGGGTTCTTGCGAACCACGGGCGACTCTAGTGGGAGAGGGACGGACATGCGCCTTGTCGTCCGCCGGGTTCCGGCATGACCGAGCTTGATCTCAGCGGCCTTGCCGGTGTGCTCGAGGACAGCCCCATCGGGGTGTCCATCTCGCGCCGCCGCGATGGCATCATCGTCTTCGCCAACCATACCTTCGCCGAGCTGATCGGGGTTCCCCGTGCCCTGGTCAAGGGCTCCTCGGCGCGAGCCTATTATGTGGACGAGCAGCAGCGCTCGGCGGTGGTCAAGCACCTCAAGCGGCACGGCAGCGTCGATCACGCCGAAGTCCAGTTCCGCCGTTCGGACGGCACCCCGTTCTGGACGCTGCTGACCATCCGCGAATCGGTCTATGCCGGCGAGCCGGTGAATCTGGCCTGGGTCTACGATATCACTGAGCGCAAGATCACCGAGGAACGCCTGCAACTGGCGGCAAAGGTGGTGGAAACCGCCAATGAAGGCATCATGATCACCGGTGCCGACGGCACCATCGAGGCGGTCAACACCGCCTTTACCCGCATCACCGGCTATCGGGCGGAGGAGGCCATCGGGCGCAAGCCGGGCATGCTCAAGTCCGGCCGGCACGAACCCGAGTTCTACGGTGATATGTGGCGTGAACTGCTGGGGACCGGCCAATGGCAGGGTGAGGTCTGGAATCGGCGCAAGTCAGGGGAGATTTATATCGAGTGGCTGTCCATCGCCTCGGTGCGCGATGCTCAGGGCGTGGTGTCCCACCTGCTGGGGGTGTTTACCGACATCACCGCCCGCAAGGAGGACGAGGAGCAGGTCTGGCGCCAAGCCAATTTCGATGCGCTGACTGGTCTGCCCAACCGCTCGCTGTTCCTTGACCGCCTCAGTCAGGCCATCAAGGCGGCGCGACGTGACCGGACCCGATTCGCCCTGCTGTTCATTGACCTCGATGGCTTCAAGGCGGTTAACGACACCTTCGGCCATGCTACCGGCGACCTGCTGCTACAGGAGGCGGCGGCGCGGCTGCTGGTGTCGGTGCGCTCGTCCGATACGGTGGCACGGCTGTCGGGCGACGAGTTCACCGTTATTCTGCACGATGTCGAGGGCCGTGACGAAGTGGGCGTGGTCGCCGCCAAGATGGTGACCCGCATGGCGGAGGCCTTCGACCTCGATGGCAATCTCGCCAGCGTTCAGGCCAGTATCGGCATCGCCATGTTCCCCGATGACGCCGACGACGCCGCGGTGCTGATCCGGCTGGCCGATCGCGCCATGTATGGAGTCAAGGGGTCCGGCAAGAACAATTTCGGTTTCCATCAACTGCCGGAACGCCTGGTCTATCCCCTGGATGCCTGAGCGGCTCTGTCGTATCCTTCCGTGACTATATAACGGAGGGACCGGTGTTCGCGCTGACGCCTTTGGAAATCGAGGCCCTGTACCTGTCGCTGCTGGTGTCCTGCTGGGCGGTAGTGGGGTCGTTGCCCTTCGGGGTAGCCTGCGCCTGGATGCTGGCCCGCCTCGACTTTCCCGGCAAGACCGTGGTGGACGGGCTGATCCATCTGCCGCTGGTGCTGCCGCCGGTGGTGGTGGGCTACGCCCTGCTGGTGCTGCTGGGGCGCCGGGGCGTCGTGGGGGGCTGGCTCAACGACTGGTTCGGCATAACCCTGGCCTTCACGTGGAAGGGAGCTGCCATCGCTTCGGCGGTGGTCGCCTTTCCCCTGATGGTCCGGGCGATCCGGCTGGCGCTGGAAGGGGTGGATCGCGGACTGGAACAGGCTGCCCGCACCCTGGGCGCCGGGCCGGTACGGACCTTCTTCTCGGTCACCCTGCCGCTGGTGCTGCCGGGGGTGCTGACCGGGGTGATCCTGGCCTTCGCCCGATCACTGTCGGAATTCGGCGCCACCATCACCTTCGTCTCCAATATTCCGGGCGAGACCCGGACCCTGCCCATCGCGCTTTATGCCCTGACCCAGGTTCCCGGCGGCGACGCGGCGGCGCTCCGGCTTTGCGTTATTTCCGTCGCGGTGGCTTTTGCCGCCCTGCTGGCCTCTGAAATCCTTTCGCGCCGGGTTCAGGCGCGGTTGAAGGCCTGACCGGATGCTGGATCTCTCGCTTCGTCGCCGTCAGGGCGATTTTCATGTCGAGGTGGAGCTTTCGGCCGGATCGGGGGTGACCGCCCTTTACGGCCGCTCCGGCTCGGGCAAGACCTCGGTGGTCAACATGGTGGCGGGGCTGACGCGGCCGGACCAAGGGCGGATCAAGGTGGATGGGCGGGTGCTCTACGACTCCGAGGCCGGTATCGATCTGGCACCGGAGAAGCGGCGGCTGGGCTATGTCTTCCAGGAGCCCCGGCTGTTTCCCCATCTCTCGGTCCGGGGCAACCTGACCTTCGGGCGCAACCGGCTGCCAGCGGCCGAGCGCAGCGTGGATTTCGACAGGGTGGTGGGGGTGCTGGGCATCGGTCATCTGCTGGACCGGCGGCCCAGCCTGCTGTCCGGCGGCGAGAAGCAGCGCGTCGCCATTGGCCGCGCCTTGCTGGCCAGTCCGCGCATCCTGCTGATGGACGAGCCGCTGGCGGCCCTGGACGGGCCGCGCAAGGCCGAGCTGCTGCCCTTCATCGCCGAATTGTCGCGGCAGTTCGCGGTTCCCATCCTCTATGTCAGCCATGCCATGGATGAGGTGCTGCGTCTGGCCGACACTCTCGTCCTGATGGATCAGGGCCGTGCCGTGGCGGTGGGCCCGGTGGAGACCCTGTTGTCCGATCCCGGGTTACGGCCGCTGACCGGGCGCTACGAGGCCGGTGCGGTGGTCTCGGCCCTGGTGGCCAGCCATGATCCTGCCTTCGGAACCTCGCGGCTGTCCTTCGACGGCGGCACCTTGCTGGTGGGGCGCACCGATTTGCCGGTGGGGTCGAAGGTCCGGGTGCGCGTCCATGCCCGTGACATTGCCATCGCCATTGACCCGCCCGAGCGGATCAGTATCCGCAATGTGCTGCCGGCGGTGGTGAAGTCGGTGATGCCGGCGGATTCCTTCCTGGTGGACGTGGTGCTGATGTGCGGCGGCACGCCGCTCTGGGTACAGATTACCAGCCTGGCCCAGGCGCAGTTGGGGCTGACGCCGGGGATGCGGGTTCACGCCCTGGTCAAGGCCCTGACCATTGCCCGGGGCGATGTCGCGGGGCAGGGTTGACCGCGGGCATCACGCCTTGTCGTGACGCGGTAACTTGACAGCCCGTTCGGTGGGGAACCTATATAGCGGCCTGCCGCGCCCGATTTCAGGGTGGGGCGGGCAGACGCCTAATTTCAGGCTTTCGGTCTTCGGGCCATCGCAGGAGAATGCCATGAAGCTCAGTGCTCGGAACGACCTCAAGGGCAAGGTCGTGGACATCACCAAGGGAACCGTGGTCGCCAAGGTCAGGGTCGACATCGGCGGCCAGTTCATCACGTCGCTGGTGTCGGTGGACTCCATTTCCGATCTCGATCTGAAGGTGGGCGACGAGGTTCACGCCATCATCAAGTCGACGGAAGTGCTGCTGGGTAAGTAAAGTGGAAGCCGGGTGGGGCATGCGGCCAAACCCGGCCGTAAGCCCCATCCGGGAAGGATAGCCATGACCCTCTTCACGCTTTCCGACGCCGAGATCGACCGCCTTCTGGCCGAGGACGTGCCGTTCGGCGATCTCACCACCCTATCGTTGGGGATCGGGGCCGAGCCGGGCCTCATGGCGTTTCGCGCCCGTGGTGCCATGACCGTCAGCGCGGTCGAGGAGGCTGTCCGCCTGATCGAGCGGGCCGGGGCCAAGGTGACCGCCGCGGTGGCGAGCGGAGCGAGCCTGGAAGCGGACGCGGTCATTCTCGAGGCGGTCGGGCCGGCCTCGGCGCTGCTGGCCGGCTGGAAGGCGGCCCAGACCCTGGTGGAAGTGGCATCGGGGATCGCCTCTGTCACCCGGGCCATCGTCGATGCCGCGACGGCGGTGGCGCCCGAGGTGGTGGTGGCTTGTACCCGTAAGACCTTCCCCGGCACCAAGGCCATCGCCATCAAGGCGGTGATGGCCGGTGGTGCCATCGTCCACCGCCTGGGACTTTCGGAAACGGTGCTGCTGTTTCCCGAGCATCGTGTCTTTGCCCCCGACACGCCATTGCCGGAGCTGCTGGCGCGGCTGAAATCACGCTGCCCGGAAAAGAAGATCGTGGTCGAGGTCGGCAATGCCGAAGAGGCCCTGCGCGCGGCGGAGGCCGGTGCCGATGTGGTGCAGTTGGAGAAGTTCGCTCCCGCCGCGGTGGCCCGGGTGGTGGCGATGATCGGTTCCTCGACCCTGGTTGCCGCCGCCGGCGGGATCAATCCCGGCAACGCCGCCGCCTATGCCGCCAGCGGCGCGCGGGTCCTGGTGACGTCGGCCCCCTATTGGGCCCCGCCCCGTGACGTGGCGGTGAGCATCGGTCGGCGCGGAATTCATTGACTCCTGCTTTCGATCATGCGAACGACAACGCCGCCGGGTGATCGGTGACGGCTATGGGCCGTTGTCCATGGGGGAGAAAGGTTCATGTCGCGTCGTTTGACCACACTGGCTGCCGTTCTGGCCCTTGCGATGGTTTCAGCCTGCGCCACCATGCCCGAGGATCCCGAGGAGCGGGCCGAGGCCGAGGCCATCAACGATCCGCTGGAGCCGACCAATCGCGTGCTCTACGACGTGAACATGTATCTCGACGACAACATCGCCGCCCCTGTCGCCGAAGGCTATCGCGACAATTTCCCCGACTGGTTCCGCAACGCGGTGCATAACATTCTGGCCAATCTGCAGGAGCCCTATACCGCCGGCAACGACCTGCTGCAGGGCAATACCCATGCGGCGGCGGATGCCTTGGGTCGCTTCGCCATCAATTCCACCTTCGGTCTGTTCGGCTCCAGGGATGCCGTTGCCGATAGCGGCGGGGCCAAGGGGCACAAGACTGATCTGGCCACCACCTTCGCGGTCTGGGGTGTCGAAGAGGGGCCCTATCTGATGCTGCCGTTCTTCGGTCCAAGTTCCCTGCGCGACACTTCCGGCAAGGTGGCCGAGTTCTGGGCCGAGCCCATGGGCGCGGTGTTTTCCTCCCAGGGACTGAACGTCATCAACAATATTCAGATGGGTGCCGATACCCTGGATACCCGGACTCAGTACCTGGACCCGCTCAAGGAAATCCGTCGCACCTCCATCGACGAATACGCCGCTATCCGCAGCCTGTACCGGCAGACCCGCGATTCCGCCATCGCCAATGCCCGCAATGGCCAGACGCAGACCCGCGACACCATGCCCAGCGCGGCGGCCGCCGCCACCAGCGCCGGTGCTCCGGCGAGTTCCGCCCCGGCTGGCGCACCGGCCGCGGCTCCTGCTCCCGCTCCCGCCGTCGCCCCCACGGTGACCGGTGTCACCTCCGGCACCGAAGGGGCCAAGCCCAGCGCCGTCGAGTTCATCGAGACCAAGCATTAAGCCCTTCTCCCGTCCGAACGGAGTGCCACACTTCAAGCCAGCGTCATTTGCGCATGGCCGGGGTGTGGCTATCATTCCGATATCGTCATTTGACCTGTGGGTAATCACGGCGCATGGTTTGCATACCGTGAGCGAAGAACGGATGCTCCTTCGCATTGTCGATAAGGAGGGGTGCGATGAACACTCTCGACGACAATGTCATTTCCCTTTGTCCCGATGACAGCAAAAGCCAGCGCTGGCTTGCCCTTAGTCTTGGCAATGGCGCCCGCATGGCCGGTGGCGCCCTTGAAGATGCCGAGCAGGCTTCGGCCGAATTGTTACAGGCCTGTCAGAACCTGACTGGGCTGGCCACCGATGCCGATAGCCTGTCGGACGAATTCGAGGCCCTGGCGCAAAAACTGGAACACTGCTTGGCCTTGAGTCATCAATTGGCCCAGATGTGAGGGCAAGGCCCGTCCGGATTCCGGGCGGGCCTTTGCTGCGCCGCAGCATCTTCATGGATTCTTAACCCTTCCGGCGAAGCAGACTCTGCACATTGCACGGCGGACGTCTTGGTGCGTGCCGTTCTGTCGTCGCCGGAGGGACCATCATGCTGAGCAATTTGCGCATTGGCGCTCGCCTGTCGATCCTGGTGGCCACCATGATGGTCCTGGTGGTCTTTGTCCTGGCCCTCGGCCATTTCGGTATGGGCCAGATCAATGCAGGCCTGAAAACCGTCTACGAGGATCGTACGGTCTGCCTGGTCCAGTTGGGCAATATCGAGCGGGACCTGTTCCAGATCCGTGTTCGCGGTCAGGCCATGATGCGGGGCCTTTCCGAGGCGGAAAATGTTCGGTTGCGCGGCGAGATGGAGAGCATTGAACGCGATATCGATGCGAATTGGCGTGCCTACATGGGCACCTACCTTGCTCCTGAAGAAAAGGAACTGGCAGCCGAGATCGAAAGAACGCTGGCCGCCTATCGCGACGTGAAGCGGCGGAATCTGGCCTTTCAGGCGGCCGGCGATATGGATAGCGCGCGCGCCCTGGCTGGTGAGGGAGGTGAGGCCTTCACCCGATTGGATGAAGCATTGACCAAGGACATCTCCTTGCAGGACCGTATCGCCAGGGAGGAATACAAAAATGGTCAGGCCACCTTCGACACATTGACATTGGCTAATCTGCTTGCCTCGGCGGCTGGTATGGCACTGTCTCTGGCTTTGGTGGTCGTGATCGCCCGTTCCATTACCCGTTCCATTGCCGCCATGGTCGCGACCATGACCGCGCTGGCCGGTGGCGACCTTGATGTCGAGGTCGCCGGACGTGACCGCAGGGACGAGATCGGCGACATGGCCAAGGCGGTGGACGTGTTCAAATCTAACGCCCTCGAACGTCGGCGGCTGGAGGCCGAGGAGAAGGCCGCGCTGGCCCAGCGCGAGCGGCGCCAGACCCGGATGGAAGACCTGTCCCGCGACTTTGACGCCGTGGTCAGCGATCTGGTCCGGGGCGTGTCGGCGGCGGCCGGCCATATGGAGGAGACGGCGCGGGCCATGACCGCCAATGCCGAGGAAACCCAGCGGCAGAGTGCGGCGGTGTCGGCGGCGACGGAGCAGGCCAGCGCCAATGTGAGCACGATCGCCTCGGCCAGCAACGAGCTGGTAAACTCAATCAACGAAATCAGCCGTCAGGTCACCCGCTCGGCGAATATCTCGTCCGAGGCGGCATCGGAAGCGGTAACCACCAATGCCAAGATGGAAAGCCTGGCCTCCCTGGCCAACCGCATCGGCGAGGTGGTCAACCTGATTACCGATATCGCCAGCCAGACCAATCTGCTGGCGCTCAACGCCACCATCGAGGCTGCGCGGGCGGGCGAATCGGGCAAGGGTTTCGCCGTTGTCGCCAACGAGGTCAAGTCCCTGGCCAACCAGACAGCCAAGGCCACCGACGAGATCGCCCGCCAGATCGGCGCCATCCAGGACGAGACCCTGGCGGCGGTGGAGGCGATCAAGCGCATCACCACGGTGATCGCCGAGATCAGCGAAATGTCGTCGGCCATCGCCGGGGCGGTGGAGGAGCAGGGGGCCGCCATGCAGGAGGTGGTGCACAACGTCGAGCAGGCGGCCGTCGGTACCCGCGAAGTGGCCCAGAACATCGTCCAGGTGGCCGAGGCCGCCGACAGCACCGGCCGGATGGCCGCTGGGGTCCAATCCGCCGCCGGCACCTTGTCGGGTCAGAGCGAGCGGCTGCGCGGCTCGGTGGAAAGCTTCCTCTCCGGGGTCAAGGCCGCCTGAGCACGCCCTGCCATGCCTCCACCTGCCGTGCCAGTTCGGCGGGTTGGTAGGGGCAGGGCGGTACCGCGCCCCAGATCGGCTTGGGCCATGCCGCGTCGGTCGTGAAACGGGCGGCCACGTGAACGTGCAACTGCGGCACCACGTTGCCCAGGGCGGCGATGTTGACCCGTTCGGGATTGGTGTGCGTCCGCAACCGGGTCGAGGCCAGGGCAATCTCCTCCATCAGGATGGCGCGGTCCTCGGGCGAAAGCTCGGTGATCTCGGCCACCTCGGCTCGGCGCGGTACCAGGATCAGCCAGGGATATTGGGCGTCGTTCATCAGCAGCACCCGGCACAGCGGCCAGTCGGCCAGCGGGGCGGTGTCTGCGGCGAGACGGGGATGCAGCGTGAACATGTCGGTGGCTCCGGGTGGGGATGCCCCCCCGAGCTACACCCGCCGCGGGTGAGTGTCCAGCGGTTCAAGCATCCTGCGAGCCGTCGGGATCTTGGGGCCAGTCTGGATATGGAGTATTTCTCATCCTTGCATCGGTGGTCTGCATTTCCTTCTGTTGCAAGCCTTTCTCCCGATGGCCACAATGACGCCAACGAACGGGCCGGGTCTCCCTGGGGAGGAGGATTTGGCACCGTCGAGGAATTTCGGGAGGTGGTATGGCGGCGGGTCGTTCCGGCAAGGTCAGTGCGGGTAAGTCCAAGGACGTGGATGCAGGTGCCCCGCCCGTGGATTTGTCCTGGGATCAGGTTCTGGCCGAGGTGAGCGGGCCGGGCGAGGGATGGCTGAATATCGCCGCCGCCGCCGTGGATCGCCATTTGGCCGACGGTAAAGGTGATCGGGTGGCGGTGCGCTGGCTGGGTCGGCAGGGCCGACGCGAGGTCACCTATGGCGACCTGTCCGACCGCTCCGGGCGCGCGGCCTCGGTCCTCACCCAATTGGGGCTTCAGCCCGGCGAGACCGTGGCGGTGCTGTTGGGCCGGGTCCCCGAACTTTATACCGCCGCTTACGGCATCTGGAAGGCCGGCGGGGTCTATTGCCCGCTCTTCGCCGCCTTTGGCCCCGGCCCCATTCGGGCCCGCCTGGATATCAGCAAAGCACGGATACTGATCACCTCGGACGAGCTGTTCGCCCGCAAGGTTGCCGGCAGTCGCGACGCCCTGCCCGAGTTGCGCCACGTCTTACTGGTGCGCGACGGCGATACCGCTGGCTTGGCTCTGCCCGAGGGATGCCTCGACTTTTCCGCCCTGCTGGAGGCCGCCCGATCAGCGGCGCCGGTGGCGACCTCGGCCGCCAGTCCGGCCTTCGTCCATTTCACCAGCGGTACCAGCGGCACTCCCAAGGGGGCGGTCCATTCCCATTCCGCCGTGCTGGCCCACATGGCCACGGGGCGCGAGGTGTTCGGCCTCGGCGAGGGCGACGTGTTCTGGTGCACCGCCGATCCCGGCTGGGTGACCAGCACCTGTTACGGCGTGATCGCGCCGCTGGTCTGCGGTGCTACCGCCCTGGTGGACGAGGTCGATGTGGAGCCCCGGCGCTGGTACGGTATTCTGGCCGACGAGAAGGTGACCGCCTGGTACACCACCCCCACCGCCATCCGCACCATGATGCGCTATGGCGCGGCGCTGGCTCGATCCTATCGCGACAACAGCCTGCGCATCGTCGCCAGCGTCGGCGAGCCGCTCAATTGCGAGGCGGTGCATTGGGGGCACAAGGCGCTGGGCGTTCCTTTCCTCGATACGTGGTGGCAGACCGAGACCGGCGCCATCATCATCGCCAATGCGGCGGGCGAGGGGCGGCGGCCCGGCAGCATGGGCCGGGTCCTGCCTGGGGTGCGGGCGGCGGTGATGCAGTGCGAGGATGGCAAGCCGGTGGAGATCGAGACCCCCGACACGGTGGGGGAACTGGCCATCCGTCTGGGCTGGCCCTCCATGTTCCTGGGCTATCTCGGCGAGGCGAGGCTCAATGGCGATTGCTTCCGGGATGGCTGGTTCTTCACCGGCGATCTGGTCAAGCGCGATGCAGAAGGCTTCTTCTGGTTTGTCGGCCGCGCCGATGACATGATCAAGTGCGGTGCGCTTCGGATCGGTCCCTTCGAGGTCGAGGGCATGCTGCTGGATCACCCCGCCGTGGCCGAGGTCGGGGTGGTGGGAAAGCCCGATCTGCTGCTGCGCGAGGTGCCGGTGGCCTTCGCCTCGCTCAATCCCGGTTTCGAGGCCGGCGATGCCCTGCGGGCCGAGTTGCTGTCTTTCGCCCGGCAGGAATTGGGAGCGGCCATGGCGCCGCGCGAAATCCACTTCGTCGCCGAATTGCCCAAGACCAGTTCGGGCAAGATCATGCGCCGTGCGCTCAAGGCCAAGGCCTTCGGCGAACCGGAGGAAGGCGACCTGCTGCCGACCCTGCCGCCTTGTCCCGGTCGTTTCGATAAGGAGTGAGGTGTCGGCTCCTCTCCCCGCGCGGGAGGGGGAGCCTGCCCTAGAGCAGCGAGCCTTAAATATGAGGCGCGCTGCTCTTGCGCCCATTGAGGGCGCGGCCAAGGCCGCGGATGCGGCCGCCCGGCGAGGGGAAATGATAAAGGCTAGACCGTGTGCACATTTTGGGCATCACGGTCTAGTTTCGCTTGCCGCAGGGGCAACCTACGGCGGCGTTGCCGCAGGCGTTCTTGCCCTCGTCCACCAGTTCGCGCACGGTAGACACGCATTTGCCGCAGCGCGGCTTGGCGTCGAATTGGCGGAAGACCGCATGGGGGCTGCCAGCACCTTCGGAGATGGCGGCGCGAACCTGACGATCCGTGAAGCCGTGGCAGAGGCAGACATACATGGCGGGGCTCCTCTTCAGGGAAACGCTCAATGTCCGCATATGATAATGATTCTCATTGCCAAAGCCAATAGTTTTTTTGGGTGATACTCAATCGCGTTTGTTGGCCGGGCCGGCTGGTGTAGGGTCGGACCCGAGACGGCAATGAGCAAGCGAAGCGATGGGACGGTGAGATGACTTTGGACCAGACCATGGCCTTCGCCATTCTGATCGGCACCGTCGGTCTGTTCGCCTGGGATCGCATCCGTTACGATCTGGTGGCCATGGTGTCGCTGTCGGTGGGGGTGGTCAGCGGCCTGGTACCGCCGGACCGGGCCTTTCACGGATTTTCCGACCCGGTGGTGGTCGTGGTTGCTGCCGCCTTGGTGGTCAGCGCCGGCATCGAGCGTTCCGGGATCATCGAACGTCTGGCCCGGCCGCTGGGGGTGTTGAAGTCGCCGGCGGTCCTGATCGTCACCCTGTGCGGACTGGTGATGGTGCTGTCGGCCTTCATGAAGAACATCGGGGCGCTGGCCATCTTCATCCCCCTGGCGATCCGGCTGGCCAGGGCCAATGATATGGCGCCGTCGCAGGTGTTGATGCCGCTGTCCTTCGCCTCGCTGGTGGGCGGGCTGATGACCCTGATCGGTACCTCGCCCAACATCATCGTGTCACGGGTGCGGGCGGAACTGCTGGGCAAGCCCTACACCATGTTCGACTTTACTCCGGTGGGGTTGGGCATCTGTCTGGCTGCCATCGTCTTCCTGGCCTTCGGCTGGCGGGTGCTGCCGCGCGACCGACAGGGCACCGCCTCGGCCGAATCCCGCTTCCGCATCGAGGATTATCTCGCCGAGGTTCGTATCCCTCCGCATTCGCCGCTGATCGGGGCCACCGTCACCGACCTGGAGCAATTGTTTTCAGGCGGCACCGTCACCGTCGCCGCCATCATCCGCGATCAGGGGCACCGCTATGTTCCGGGCGGTCACTGGGAGTTCTCCGAAAACGACATCCTGGTGCTGGAGGGCGATCCCCTGGCGATGAAACCACTGCTGGAGGCCGCCGGGCTGGTGATGGTGGGCTCCGCCGCCCTCGGGGGCGGCGATCTGGCGGTGATGGAGGCGGTGGTGATGCCCAGCTCACCGCTGGTTGGGACCACGGCGGCGCAGAACTCCATGCGGCGACGGCACGGCATCGCGGTTCTGGCCATCAGCCGCGGCGGGCGGCACATGGTGGAGCGTCTGCGGCAGACCGAATTTCTGGCCGGCGACGTTCTCGTGGTGGAAGGCGCCGGCGATTCCATATCCGGGACCTTGTCGCAACTGGGCTGCCTGCCGCTGGCCAGCCGCAATATGCGGCTGTCGAGTCCGTCCTCGGCCCTGCTGCCGGCGGTGCTGGCCTTTACCGCCATGGGGTTGGTGGCCTTCGGGCTGCTGCCGGTGGCGCCGGCCTTCTTCATCGCCGCCGTGCTGATGGTGCTGCTGGGCTGTCTGCCGTTGCGCGAGGCCTACGAGGCCATCCATTGGCCGATCATCATCCTGCTGGGCGGGCTGATTCCCATCAGCGACGCCATGAAGAGCACCGGCGCCTCGGACCTGATGGCCAGCGCACTGGCCCTGGCCGCCATGCATGTGCCGGTGGTGGTGGCC
>Ga0265313_10003201_pt1 | contig 13472 bp, 14 predicted proteins | sample 4123metaG_FD_203122 | JGI IMG/M metagenome (GOLD analysis project Ga0265313, IMG submission 203122) | Rhizosphere microbial communities from Carex aquatilis grown in University of Washington, Seatle, WA, United States - 4-1-23 metaG | ecosystem: Host-associated > Plants > Roots > Rhizosphere >...
CTTCCATGATGGCGCGAATTGCTTTCTCCATTTTGAGTCAAGGAGAGGAGCATGAATACGCATGTAAATACGATAAAGCGAACCCTCGGGCTCGTTAAACTGTTCTGGCTCGGCGACCGCAAATGGGTGGCCTGGGGCTGGTTATCGCTGGTGCTGGCAATGCTTGTCGGCATCAACATCTTGAATGTGCAAATCAGTTATGCCGAGCGCTCGGTAATGACGGCTCTGCAAGAAAAGCAGCAGCTGGAATTCTGGCACAGCATTATCAAATATGCACTGATCTTCGCGGTCGGTACTCCCTTGGTCGGTCTTTTCGGCTGGGTGAAAGGCAAAATGCACCTGGCCTGGCGGGACTGGCTCACTAAGCATCTGCTTGCTAAGTACTACGATAACGATCACTTCCACAGCATCAATGCCGACCCGCGCGTCGACAATCCGGATCAGCGTCTCCAGCAGGATGTCGCCATGGTCTGCGATAAGGTGATGACGATTACGCTGGCGCTGATCGACAGCGCTCTGGCGTTTATCTCTTTCATCACCATTCTCTGGCTGATTTCGCCTACCCTTGTGGCAGTGGCGGTCGGCTATGCGGCCTTCGGCACCTTCATCATGCTGTACTTTGGAAAACGGTTGATCGGGCTCAATTTCCAGCAAGAAAAGCTGGAAGCGGACTTCCGGCGCAACCTCATGTACACGCGTGAAAACGCCATGTCGATCGCCAGTTACCGCGGTGCTGAACGCGAACATGGAGGCGTCCTGGAGCGCTTCCGTCAGGTGCTTACCAACTGGAACGGTGTTCTCAGTTGGCAGCGCAATCTGACCCTGTTCAAGGTCGGGTACGACTATGCCATCATTGTCGTGCCGATGGTGCTTACCGCACCCCTGTTCTTTGCAGGACATGCCGATGTGGGCGCCGTCTTCCAGGCCGGTACATCGTTCGGTCGCGTGCTGGGAGCGCTGTCCGTTTTTGTCGGCCAGTTTATGCTGATTGCAGAATTGGCCGCCAGCGTACAGCGTCTGGGAGCATTCAACGAAATCCTCGACCAGCGCAACGATCGCAAGTGTCCCTCTGACGAGGAATGCGAGATCACGCGCGTTTCAAATCTGCAAGGTGGACTGGCGGCGGACAACCTCACGGTCTTGACGCCCGATCGCAAAAGGCGCTTGATGTCGGCAATCAGTTTCCGCATCGCCGCCGGCGACAGGCTGATCATCACAGGCCCTTCCGGCGTCGGCAAGAGCTCTCTGCTCAAAGCCATAGCCGGGCTCTGGAATGCAGGCAGCGGCCGCATTCTGGCTCCTCAGGCGGAAGATGTGCTCTTCCTGCCGCAGAAGCCCTACATGCCGCTGGGCACATTGCGCGACCAGCTCACTTATCCGGGACGCGGTCAAACGCCGACCGATGAGGAGCTGATCGAGCTTTTGCGCATTGTCAATCTGGCGGAATTCGTCGAGCGCTTTGGACTGGATGAAGTTCATCCCTGGTCCGACACGATTTCGCTGGGCGAACAGCAGCGCATCGCCTTTCTGCGCATGCTGATTGCCAGACCAAAGCTGGCAATTCTCGACGAAGCGACCAGTTCGCTGGACTCTGCAAACGAGTCCAGACTGTACGACCTTGTCACCGCTAGCGGTATCACGGTCGTTTCGGTCGCCCACCGCAGCGAATTGCTCAAGCACCACAATCGTGTGCTGGAGCTGGGCGGCGATGGTAATTGGAAGTTTGCGCCGGCGCCCAGGTAACCCACGGACGGGCGGCCGTAATTGAAGATAGAACGATTAAAGAGTCGGGGAGAGGTGTGCGTGGGTTACACCTCTCCCCTTTCTCTCGTTAGGCAATGAGACGATTCCCGACTTAAGAAGTTCCTGGCTGAAAAACGCCAGCTGCAGCAGGTTTCATAACCAGGCTTGAATTTGCTGGATTTGCTAAACTCAGTCGTCGATCAATTGAGGCGTGAGATGAACCGATCTCTATCTGCAGGCATTGCTTTTCTCTTTGCAAGTTTTCTACTATTGCTTGCCCCAGCTTTATCGCAGCCGTCTTTACCTGATCTGCCGGCTCTTAGCGACGATTTAAATCGTTTTGAAGCCGAAATCAAAGCCTTTGAAGCGAAAGACAAGACCAAACCGGTCAAGCCAGGTGAAACACTTTTTGTCGGCAGCTCTACATTCAGGTTGTGGCCCAATCTGGAGAGAGAATTTCAAGACGTTCATGCAGTCAACCGCGCTTTCGGCGGTGCCACTATCAAAGAAGTCAATCACTACGCCAATCGCATCGTCATTCCGTACAAGCCGAGCCGCATTGTCTTTTATGCCGGCAGCAACGATATAGCCGACGGCCATAAAGCCAAGGAATTGTATGGCGACTTCATGGAATTCGAGCGCATCGTCCACAAGAGTCTTCCTGCCACCAAGATTTTTTTCGTCTCGGCCAATCCCGGACCGAGTCGTGTCTACATGCAAAAGCAATATGACGAGACGAACAAACTGATTAGTGCTGAAGCGCAGCGCTCGCACAAATTCAAGTTTGTCGACATTCGACCGGTCATGTACGACGGACAAGGAAAACTGAAAGAGAATCTCTTTGGATTTGACCGCTTGCATATGAATAAAGCTGGTCAGGACGCCTGGGAACCGCTCATCAAGAAGGCGTTGAAGAACGATAACTAGTGGCCGGAGCTTCAATCAAATCAAGCAATTGTTTTTTTGAGAAATAAAAATAGACCGGTCTATTATTTGTTGTGAAAAAAGGACATTAGGCTGTCAGAACTCAGTAAGATGGTCGCGCGCGTTGCGGAAGGAGTTTTGTTTTCTGCCAAAACTCCGGCAGGGCGGACAGGGTTCCGAAGAACGCCTGCCGCCTCTGCCGGTTTGGAGAGAACTGGCTGCTTACTTGAAGTCGTGCGTTTCGGTCGCGCCGTTGTGCGTGATCGTCACGCGCAGAAAGTCAGGCAAGACATATTGGCTGATCACCCGAACACGTGGTGCCTGGTCGATCTTGGCTTCGAAGTTCTGCGGCCGGTATTCCTGTCCGCGGCTGCTTTTGCCGGGCACCGCCGAGAAGGACACCTCATAGGTCCCCGGCTCGTAGAAGGTGAAAGTGAAGCTGTCATCGGAGCCGCCGGTGCGGGTCTGATGATACTCGGCCAGGACGGCGCCGTTGAGATATGACGCTTTCGAGTCGTACTCCGTGCAGCCGCTCAGGGTCAATGCTGTTGCCAGCAAGAGGGCAATGACGAGAATGCGTTTCATCGTTCTTTCCTTATTTCTCGTCTGCTCGGAATTGGTCCGAGTAGAGAAACTCTTTTGCAGCTCCGCCGAAATTAGCGGATCTGTTCGACGACGTAATTGCCGCCAATGATGAGGGCTCTGCTGACGCCCTTCACGGTGAGGATGATTTTGTCGTCGCCAGTGTCATACGAGTCGGCATACCAGGTGCCGATTACGACGCCGTCGTTGTGCACGGTCACCTTGTATTTGGCACTGTCGGACAGGCCTTCCACATTGGCGCCGATATTGGTGAGAATGTAAGTACCGCCGAATATGACTTGTTCGGAGTTGCTCACGCTCAGGTAGACCTTGCCGTCGCCGCCCGAGTATTCGGACGCATTCAGGGTCTCCACTACTTTTCCGCCGCTGTAGAGCTGCGCCACGAACTTGGTGGCGCGGGCGGTGCTGTTGGCTGCGCCTGCGTCGGTGCGGCGCACCGAGAATGTGCCGCCGACAACATGCCGACGTCCGCCGGCGGTATTGGCGTAGACTCTGCCGTCGCCCGTACTGTACGAAGATGCTTCATATGAGGCGACCACCTGCCCACCGCTGTACGCTTTGACGGCGTAAGTCGATGAGGACGAACCGCAGCCGCCCAGGCTGAAGAGCAGGAGCGCGGTGAATCCTGCAAATAGGAATCGTTTCAGAGTGATGTACATATCGGAACTCCTGTTTGAGCTTGCCGGTGCAGGAGGGCTCTCCGTCGAGCCCTCCTGGAAGCCGGCCTTAGCGAATTTGTTCGATCAGATACTGACCGCCGATGGTGAGCGCGTTGTCGATGCCGTTCACCTTCAGCACCAGTCCGCCATTCTGAGAGGTGGAGGTGCTGTCGGCAAACCAGGTGCCGATCAAGGCGCCGTCGTTGTAGAGCGTCACCTTGTAGCGCGCCGAATCCGGAGTGCCGTCGATGTTGGCACCGATGTGGTGCACGACATAGGTGCCGTTGAAGGTGGCACGGGTGGTGCCGTTGATATCCAGATCGACGCGGTCGCGGTAGGCCGTGAGCGTCGAACAGTCGAAGGTCTCCATGGACTTGCCGCCGCTGTAGAGCGTGGCATGATAGACCAGCGGGCTGTTGGAGGGGCTGGTGTCGTCGATGCGGTGCATGGCATAACCGCTGCTGATGACGACCGAGCGGCCGTTCTCGACCAGGTTGAAGTTGGCTGCGCCGACATTGTCCACAGACAGTGAACGGGCCTGGTATTCGGCTACCGAATTACCCTGGCTGTAGGCCTTGACGGTATAGCGGGCTGTGTCGTCACAGCCGGCCAGGACGAGCATCGCCACAAGGGCGAGCCCGGCGACGAAGAACCTTTTCGCTGAATTGAGCATGTATTTTTCCTCAGGGACCGTTGGATTTCCTCACCAGACGGTCCCATTCGCTTGGGTTGCACGACAAGCGAAAGAACGACGCACCCCATTGATGCGTCCATCGATTCGCTTGTGTATTGCGACGTAGACTCGCTCTTAGAGCGGCTCTACCAGAAAAGTGCCACCAATGATGGTCCAATCGTCAGCCCCTTCGGGCATGACATAGATCTTGCCGGTACCGCTGGAAGTCTGGGGTGCAAACCACTCCCGGACGGCCTTGTTGCCGCTGAAGAGTGTCACCTTGTACTTGGACGCCGGAGTGCGCGTGGCGGTTTTGGCGCTGCCTTTCGGCTCGACGACGAAACTGCCGCCGAATGTACTCCACTCGGTATGACCTTCGGCAACGGCATAGCCTTTGGCGTCGCCGGAGCTTATCTGCGCGGAGTAGAACGACTTCACCGCTTCGCCGCCGCTGTAGAGTGTCACCTCATACTGGCGCGGCGGCGGGGGTGCAGCTTCAACTCTTTCGCGCTTGGGGCGAAGAACCTTCACGATGGCGACGATGAGACAGAGCGAGGCAATGGCGATCAGCACCACTGCCGGGATGGGAAGTCCGAACATAGGATGTCCTTATGCGCTGTTGATTCAGGTCTGCTCGACCACGAAGGTGCCGGAGAAGATCACCGTGTCTTCGCTGTCGACAGGGGTGATGGTGACTACGCCGTTGGCGCTCTCATAGCTGGAAGCCATGATTTCGCGCACGACGCGCCCCGCCTGGAAAAGCTGCACCTTGAAGCGCTCTTCGTCATCGGTATCGGTTTGCGCGTAGTGCACATCCGATGCCGGGGAAAGCGTTATGGGTTCGATCACGTAGCAGCCGGCCGCGAGGATTTGGTCGTCCGAGCCGACAATGCTGAGATTGACTTCGTTGTCGCCCATGTCGTAATCGCTGAGGAAGAGTTCCTTGGCGACGGCGCCGTTTTCGAAAAGCGTGAACTTGGAGGATGCATCGGCAGGCGGCGTGGTGGTGCCCTTGGAGAGCGACACCTTAGCCGGACGAATGCGTTCGGCGGTATAAGCGCCGGATACGACAATCTGACGATCGTCGTCAAAGTACAGGGTCAGCTGTCCATCTTCGCAGTCATAGTTGTTGACTTCGAAGACCCGCGTTTCGCCATTGCCCAGATGCAGGGTGATGCGATGACGCTCGGGATCAGACGCGGCAGAGCCGCCCGAATTGAACAAGAGACCCAAGATCGAACCGACAGCCGCAATTGCTGCGATGATGCCGATTATAACTAAAGGGTTGTCGAACATAGGATTTGTCCGTTTTATTTGGGCAGCAGCAAACAGCGAGGAGTCTCGCTTTGCGGCTGCACGTTGGGTGTGATTTCGCCCCGGGAATTCACTGATTCGACTGAGACGTTGCCATTGACGATGACGCAATACCTGGCGCCGGGCGTCTGTAGATATACGTTGCCGTATTGCTGCGAGAACTGCTCGGCGTACCAGACGCGCACTGTCTTGCCGCCGCTGACCAGCGTCACTTTTACCTTCGTGGTGGCAGTCGGGGTGGCTGCCGAAGGGTTGCCGGCGGGCTCAATGGCGAAGCTGAAGCCATTGGTCGGGGAGTAAGCATCCTCGACACTATCGGCCAGCTGGAGTTCGTAGTTTTGCGTGGGAGAGGAGCTGTCTTTCGTGTCATGGAAAGACTTCACCAGCCCCCCCGCCTTGTACAGCGACACCTGGAACTGTTGCGGCGGGCGCAACCACTCCGGCGAACGTGCACAACCAGGAAGCAGGACCGCAACTACAGCGGCCGCTGCCAGCGTGAGAAACAGTCTCATGATTTGGCCTTCTGAACGGGTTGTTGGTGTTACTTCAAAGGCTCGATGGTGAAGCTGCCGGCCACCTTCGTGTAATCGGCAGACTCGTTGGTCTTCAAGTAGCCCATGCCTTCACCGGCAGTGGCATAGGGAACATACCAGATGCGCAGCACCTTGGTGCCGCTGTAGAGCGTCACCTTGTACTTCGAGTCGGCCGCACGTTCGCCGTCCGCAGTGCTGCCTTCGGGCTCGAGCACCCAGGTGCCGACCACCTTTGTGTAGTCGCTGTCACCTTCGACGGTGATGTAGGCAATGCCTTCGCCGGCGGTTCCATTGATGCCGGTGAAGGTGCGCAACGGCTCGACATCATCACCGTAGAGCTTGAGGCTGTACTTGACCGGCGGTGGCGGCGGCGCGTCCGAGCTGCGTTCGCAACCGGCCAATACGACCAGCGCGAACACAGCGATGATGCCCGCAAGGGCAGAGTTGATGCGACGTTTCATTGTCACCTCGTGTTGTTTGGTTGCGCTACCTTATGCCAGCACACTGGGCGAAAACCCAAGCGCAGATGGCAGGTAACTGGGTGCAGGAACGATCTCGACGCCCAGGCTTTTCAGTTGCGGCGCCAAGTTCGACTGGTCCGCGAATTGCAGCACGCTGGCTACTCGCTTGACAGCAAGCAGTGAAAGCGGGTTGCCTTGCGCGTCTTCTTCAGTGGCACGGATGATGCGCCCGAATTCGAAGTCCAGGATCAAGAAGGACGTAGCTTCCTCGACTGTCGCAGCAACGGCAATATTGCCGTCGTTTCGAACAATCGCAATCGCCTGCCGGTGCCGGTGAGGGCTGGGCGGCTGGAAGTTGATGTGCGTCTCTACTTTGTGAAAGTCCTGGGCCAGAACATATCGCTCCACTGCACACTCGATGGCATATTTGATGTGATTGACCTTCTGGGTGGTGCATCTGGTCGTCACCGTCAGGTGGCAGACAGCGATGCGCCCAACCTGGAAAGTCTTTACCGACTCCACCGACATGACGCCTGGTGAAGTGGAGAGAATGCGGCGAATTTCCTGGTCGTGCTCCACACCGATGCTGTGTTGCAGCAGTACATGCCAGGCTTTCAGCCAGAGCTCCTTGCCGGTGCGGAAGATGAGAAACGCGATGACGATGCCGAGCGGATACTCGATCCACGGCGCGTGGAAGAAATACTCGGCCAGCACGCCGACCAGCGCCACAAGTTCAATGCGCCCGTCGCTGGCTGTTTCCTCACCATCGGCAATCAGGCTGTCATGCCCTGTTCTCTTGCCGACACCAATTTGGTAACGGCTGACGAAGTATGACAAAACCACGCTGCCTGCTGTCACCGCCACCACCCACGGGAAGTGGGAAGCGCTCATGACCAAGGGTTCGAAAGCCGGCAAGGGAATGAAACCACGCACAGCAGTGTCGAGATTGGGGAAGCTGGCTAACATGCCCGTCACTGATTTTACGGCAAAGAGCGCCGACATGCCGGTCAGAACCAGTCCAATTGCACCAGCTGAAACGAACTCGATGTTTTTGCGCCCGTAAGCATACTTTTCCGAGGGCGGTCGCATCGAGACTTTGATGACGAGGATAACGGCCAGCGCCTCGAAGATGTCGGCGATGTTGTGCAAACCGTCACCGGTCAACATCGGCGAATTGATGGCGGTGCCGAGCGTCACCTTCACGATCGACTTGATGATGTACATGGCGGCCACAATCACCATCACGAAGATGGGGTTGCCGACATTATTGCGGATGAAGGCGGGCACGATGTGCCAGTCTCCACCTTCCGTCACCACCTGACCGGCAGGAGGCATCGGCTTGCGCAGGGCCGCTGTCGGCTTGGGTAGCGGCTTGCGGGACTGTATCGACGGTGCCGCCACCAGAGTCGGAATGGGCGATTGGTCGAGGAGCTGGTTGACATAGCTGCCAATCAGGGTTCTTCGTCCACGGTCCACGACGATCAAGCTGGCCGCGTTTCTCACCGCACAATGCAGAATGCCTTCGGTGACGTCGGGAGCCATTTCCACTTCGGTCTTGAAGTCCAGACCCAACTCGGTTGCTTTCGCTTCCAGAGCGGTCAGAACAATCTGCGCTCCATCACACATGTGGTCGCGGGCATCGGCAGATGCGATCTCCGCATTGCGCCAGGTGGTGTGGTAGAAGAGGACCGGTCGGCGCAGCTTTTGAGCAAGCGGCAAGCCGACATCGGCAGCGTCGAGATCGGATTCACTGTCGCCGAAGGGAATGAGAAACGGGCCGCTTCCCCTTTCGTCGAGCCTGGGCTCGTCGAAAGGAATCAGGACATTGAAGTCTGAACGCCGCGCCACCAGTCCGTGATCGACGATGATGCTATGGGCGGGAAAAGCGATTGAGGCGGTCGAGTCGAATTCGCTGTATTCGACTTCGTTCTCGGTAAGCCCTGTGAGCGCATGCACGTGCGCAAAGACTCGTTGCCTTTGCTCGTCGTCTGCGTGTCTGTCAGAGCCACCTTGAGCGATGCGACTGCATTGCGCCTTGACTCTAACGCGAAGCAGAAGCTTGCCAGCGCCGGTCATTTTGATTAGATCAGCCGCGAAGGTCAGTGCTTTTGCACCTTCCGGCGTGTCGGAAAAGACAACGCAGATGCGTTGTTCCAGTGTCGGATGCATACATTTGCTCCTTCTGCATACAGGTGAGAACGTTGTCGTTCTTTCTGCAGCCTCAAAGTTTCAAGAGAGCGTTGGATTTCAAGCTCGGTATTAGTTGCAGGAGAGAATCTCCTTGTGCAGAAACTGATAGCGAGAGCTGAGGGCGTCTTGTTTTAGTTAGCGCCTAATCGAAAGATCATGAAAATGGGTACGTGGTGAACCTAGGGATCTGGCTTATATCTGCTCAATAGATATCAAGCGTTGTAAACGCTGACAGTTTCTTAACTTTGCGCGGATCTAAAGCATTGGTGAAACTGAAATAAAACAGCCTGTGTCACTGGCAGTCAGCTTTTAACTGTCTCTTATTGCCGCTTAAGGAAAAGGAGATCCGGGGCGGACGAACAACGAAAAGTGCCGGAAACCCGGCAGGAAAAATGTTTTGCACAGTCGCTGAAGAGCCTCTCATAATCACCTTCTGCGAGGTTAGCGCGAGCGAAGTTTTTTCTCACTATCGCCTTAGCGCTGGCTTGAAAAACTGCATAAATACAAGTCTTAAGTGAAATTCACTGTGTTCGATCAGCTATTCCTGACGGGCGGATCTGTCTTCTGAATGTTCATGACTGAAACAGGTTCAACCCCATGCTGAATACCATTTCATAGTTGTCAGGCTGGTTCATTGCTTGAGTTTTTGAGCAGGAAATTCATAGTGTTTCACTGCTCTTTCACCTCCCTTTCTTTTTGGAAACACGTCCCGGTCATTAAACCCTTGTCCTAACAACAATCTTGACCTCAAGCGTCTTCTGAAAAGGAAGCAGTGAAAAACCATCATTCGCCTGCCGGGACAACACTCCTGTAGGTGTGCTGACGCGCATCTTTTGCTGTCGGCGAATGGTGTCTCGCGTGGTGCCACAGGCATCACTAGACCAAGTCTTTTGGAGAATATATGAACAACGGAACCATCAGCACCAGCCGTGGCGGCCTCTTCAGCAAGATCTCTTTGCTGCTGACGGGCGCCATGTGCCTGAGCGCAGTCGGTAGCTATCTCGGTAGCGGCATCACCTCTTTCGGCGCCATCATCGCTCTGATGATCGCATTCTTCGCCGGCGCCTTCATCGTCCCGTTCGCGGCCAAGTCGAGCAAGGAAGCGGGTATTCTCGCTCTGGCCGGCTGGACCTTCATCACCGGTCTTTTCCTCGGACCGACGCTCAACTTCTACGTGCACGCCCTCGGTTGGCAGACGGTCTTCCTCTCCTTCCTGGGCACTGGCGGCGTCATGGCTGCTTGCGGTGCAATCGGCGCGCTTTCCGGTCGTGACTTCTCGAATATGGGCAAGTGGCTCATGTTTGCATTGCTCGGCTTGATCGTCGTCGGCATCGTCAACATCTTCGTGTCGTTTTCCACCGGCGTGGACATCGTGTACTGCCTGGTAGGCATCGCGATTTTCTCGCTCTTCTTCATCTTCGACTTCTTCCGGCTGTCGAAGGCCGAAGACACCTGGTTCAACGCCATCGTCGGCACGATGGAGATCTTCCTGGACTTCATCAACGTGCTGCTCTTCGTGCTGCGCCTGATCCTCGACATCATGGGCAAGCGCAAGTAACAGCAACGCCGAAGTTCTCAAACCGCTCACGCAAGTGAGCTGAGCTGGATTTAGGGAGAGGCAGGTATATCCAGCCTCTCCCTACTCTCTTGCAAAAACTGACTCTCTAAATCTTTCCTCTCTGGAAAGCGGCTTTTAGCCGTGGAGAAATATCATGAATGAAATGCTCGTCATAGACGTTGGCAATTCCAACGTCAAATATGCTTTATTTCGTGACGGAAAGTTGACGGACACCTGGCGCCATCCCACGGCTCAGGTGAAAGAGTCGGCTGCCGTCATTCTCGCTAAAACGACCTGCACCGTCGCCATCTCTTCGGTGGTGCCGGCGGCAGAACAGCACCTCAAGCAGGTTCTTTCCGCAACCTCGCGGAAAGTGATTTCGGTCAGCGCCGTAACGCAGAAATTGCTCACCGGCATGGACGAAACCATGGGTGCCGACCGCGTCGCCGATGCAGTTGCCGCCTGGCACCTGTACGGAAAAGGTCGCACGCCTGTGGCCGTAATCGGCATGGGCACAGCCACGACAATGCTCGTCATCTCCGGCTCCGGTCACGTCAAAGGTGGCTGGATCGCCCCCGGGCTAAGCGTGACGCTGGAGACTCTTCATCATCGAACGGCGCTTCTGCCGCTCTTGAAGATGGAGGGGCAGACGCTCGAACTCGGCTACGACACCGATACTCACATGCGCAACGGCGTTTTCGCCGGGCACATCGGCCTGGTCCGTGAGTGGCTGGCAATCGCCAATCGCAACCTCACGGGGCAGACGCTGTTTGTGGGCACCGGCGGCGCAAGCGGGTCCGTGCAAGAGCACGGAAACGTGTTCGATGTCTGCGATCCCAATCTCACGCTCAAGGGCATTTACCTGCTGGCCACATCGGCGAAAACCGCTCCCACGCAAAGTTCTCCACGCCAGATTGCTCTCGCCAAAAAGCGCTGGGCCAAACTGATGCAGGAATTGAACGTGCCGGAAGCGCACTGGCAGCCAATCTGGGAAAACCTGGAGCGCTTGTACGGTGAGCGCGGTCGCTACTACCACAACCTCAGGCACATCGTGAAGACGCTGGCTTGGCTGGATCGCTTTTCAGGTGGCTCGGCAAGCGCGCTTCACAGACTGTCTGCGTTTTACCATGACGCCATTTACGATGTGAAGGCGAAGGATAATGAGGAGCTGAGCGCTCTTCTGGCTAAGGCTGATTTGGCAGCGCTCGGGCTTCCCGAGGCTCTCGCCGATGATGTCGCCGCCCTGATCGTCGCCACCAAAGGACACCGTCCTCTCTCTGGACGCCTGGCTAAAGAATCACGTCTCTTCCTCGACGCTGACCTGGCGATTCTCGCCGCGTCGGCAAGCGAATACGGTCGCTACGCGGCCGACATCGCCCTGGAATACGACTGGATGGAACCGGAAGTGTACAAGAAAGGGCGCGCGCATGTGCTCAAGAAGTTCTTGGACCGCAAGCAAATCTTCTACACGCCTTCGGTTCGCGCCAGGCTGCAGAAGAATGCGATTGCGAACCTGGAGCGCGAGTTCCTCCGTTTGAGAAGTTAATCGTTGCCTCTGAACATGTTGGCTGGTCCGGTGAAGTCTGGCTTTAGGTTGGCTTTGAAGCTGCCCTCTAAGCCAACTTCCCGGACCAGCTTTTTCAGGGGCAGGCAATGCCAAACAGTTCTCCGCATGTTGAAGAGACTGCGGAGTGTCGTTTTTTCGTTTCAACTAACCGGAGAAGTCTATGATTCCTTCTAGACAAGAAAACGCTGTGCTTCATCTGCTCACGCTTTTCTTCTCAGTACTGGCGCTGGTGATGTTTGTGCCTCCCGTGGCACAGTCTCAGCACTATCATGACTTTGCTGATGCCCAGACGATGTTTGGCATCGCCAATTTCCTTAATGTCGCCTCCAACCTGGCTATTCTGGTCGCTGGTGTACTTGGTCTGGGCTTCATGTGTCGCTCTGATGTCCGCGATATCGGCGGCCCGCGCCAGACGTTTTCGACTGCTGCTGAGTGGTGGCCTTATTTCGTCTGTTTCATCGGCGTGATCTTGACGGCTTTCGGCTCCGCTTACTACCACTACAATCCCAATAATGAGACGCTCATCTGGGATCGTTTGCCCATGACGATCATGTTCATGGGGCTATTTTGCGCCGTCATTGCCGAGCGTATCAGCCCTCGGGCCGGCTTGCAGCTGACAGTGCCCCTGCTTCTGCTCGGCGCCGGCGCTGTGGTCAATTGGGCGATGACGGAAAAGCTCGGGCTAGGAGACTTGCGTCTCTATGCCATCATTCAATTTTTCCCGATGCTGGCGTTGCCCGTCATTCTCTACCTTTTTCCACCGAGATACACATGCAGCAATGGGCTCTTCGTCTCCATGGGTTGGTATGTTCTGGCAAAAATCTTCGAGGGGACTGACGGTTTCTTCTATCACCTGATTGGTGTCAGCGGCCATACCATCAAGCACTTGCTTTGTGGTGTCAGCTCTTACTGGCTGTACAAGATGCTCAAAGAGCGAGTGGCTGTGCCTGCTGCTGTGAGCGAGTAAACCAAAAGCGGTGCAGGTATTTGCAGGTATGTTTGCGCAAAGGGAAGCCTGAGGATCTGATCTTTTTTCAGGTCAGCGGCTTCCCTTTTGCAACAGGCGGTTTTGAGGAAATTATACTTTTACTGCATTTGTACGAAATTAGATAGTAGAAGCCGGGCGCGCGGCGAATGTGGGGTTCCCCAGTTTCGGTAGACACGGTCTGGACAAAGGTCGCTCCGAGGATCAAACTACAAAGGAGCGAACATCATGGCTAAGAAATCAAAGCAATACACAAGAGAGT
>Ga0265313_10003204_pt1 | contig 13463 bp, 11 predicted proteins | sample 4123metaG_FD_203122 | JGI IMG/M metagenome (GOLD analysis project Ga0265313, IMG submission 203122) | Rhizosphere microbial communities from Carex aquatilis grown in University of Washington, Seatle, WA, United States - 4-1-23 metaG | ecosystem: Host-associated > Plants > Roots > Rhizosphere >...
GCTGACCAGTTGCAGGCCTGACGAGGTGAAGATGCTGAGCTGGTTGTTCGGGCCCTGGACGACGTTGATGTCCATGATCTGCGACAACTGGTCGACATAGCTGTCGCGCTGGTCCATCAGCGTGGCCAGGGACGCATCGTTGCTGCTTGAAAGGCCGATCTGCTTATTCAAGTCGGCGATCTTCTGCATCGCCTGATTGGCGGTGGCGACCGCGCTGGAAATCCCGCTCTCCGTGTTCTCGCGCATCTCTTGGATGCTCGCCGAGATCGTGTTGAGTTGCTGCGTCAGTTGCTGCGCGGTGTTGACCACGCCGATGCGCGCCGAATCGTCATCCGGGCTCGCCGACAGAGCCTGCAAGGCGGTGGTGAAATTGTTGAAGGTCGAATCGAGCGAGGTATCGGAGCCGGGCTGACCGTAGACGTCCTGAAGTTGCTGATAGTATTGCGCGCGCAGATCGGCATAGGCCGCGCCGCCGCTCTCGGTGCGCAATTGGGTCTGGACGTATTGATCGAGCTGGCGCTGCACGTCGCCGACGCGCACGCCGATTCCGGTTTCGCCGCCGGCGATCGCGACCTGGTCGACCGTCTTGCGGACATAACCGGGCGTGTTGGCATTGGCGATGTTGCCGGCAACGATCGACAACGCCGCCTGGTTGGCCCGCAGGCCGGAGGCCGCCGCCGAGAGTGCCTGAGCCAAACCCATGACTGGCTGCCGTCCTTAGCGGTTCGACGCGCGACCCGCGCGCCTCCTAGCGCAACATGTTCAGAAGGTCCTGAACCATTGTGTTACTGGTCGTCACCACGCGCGTATTGGCCGAATAGGCCTGCTGAGTGATGATCAGCTTGGTGAACTCGTCGGCGATGTCAGTATTCGAGCCTTCCAGCGAGGAGCCGACGATCTTGCCCGACGCGTTGTAGATCGCCGGGCCGGAGTCCGCGGTCGCCGCAAACGCGCCGCCATCGAGCGCCTTGAGGTTGTTGGCACCGCTGAAATTCGCCAGCGTGACTTCGGCAAGGTCGAGGGTCCGGCCGTTCGAGTAGGTGCCGGTGATCCGCCCGTTGTCGCTCACCGCGATGCCCTGCAATTGGCCGGCGGCATAGCCGTTCTGCTGCAACAGATTGACCTGAGCCGTGCCATTGGGATCGGCGTATTGCGTGACGCCGCCAATGCCATGAACGAGCTTGATGTTGCCGACTGAAACGCCGTCCACCGTGACGTTTGACAGCGTCACATTGGTGATTGGCGGGTTGAGGCTACCGTCGGGCGCAAAGGTGTAATCGACCCCGGCATTGGTCCAAGCCGGCGTGGCGCCGGTTGCCGTCGAATTTGTCTGATAGAACATATTCCAGGTGTCGGCGTGACCCGCGCCGAGCGAGGCGCTGTCGACCTTGGCCCAGCGCATTTGCACGTTCACGGCCGAGCCCGAGACGTCGTACACGGTGACGGCGCCGCCGCCGACCGATTCGTTGAGGAAGGATGTGACGTCGGCGCCAACCACCGAGCCGTTCGACGGCAGCCCGGTCAGCGTGTGAATGCCGAAGTTAAGCGTCGATGCGGTGCCGCCGATAGTAATCGTGTCGGTCGCATTTGAAGCATTGACGGTGAGATTGCCGTTAAGCGGATCCACCGAGGCGGTGCCGCCGGTGAGGCCGGCCAGCGCGGTATTCAGGTCGCCGATGGTTTCGATATTGCCGACGCCGAAGGTCAAGGTCAGTGCCGCGTTACCGCCGACCTTAATCGTCATGGTCTGCGGCGCGCTGGCCGCACCTTGTGTGATCAGGTTGGTGGCGTTCGTTGTGCCCACCGACATGCCGAGTTCGTTGAGCACCGAGAGCGTGCTGGTATTGTCGATTTTCACATCGGTCTTGGCGTCGGCACTGGTCAGCACCAGCTTGTTGGCAACCACGCTCGCAGTCACGCCCGTCGTGGCGGTTTGGGCGTTGATGTCGGCGAGGATGGCCGTGGCATTGTCGCCGGCCGTGATGGTGATCGGCGTGCCGTTGATGCTCAGCGTGCCGCCGGCTGAGCTTAGTGAGGAAATATCCGCATTGCCGGTATAAACGGCCGCCGCATCCGCCAAGAGCGACGCGCCGCTGCCGATGATCTTCGCTGCTGTGGGCGCACCATTGATCGGATTGGATTCGAAGTTGGACGGATTGAGGAGCTCCGACCCCGGGACATCGACGTCGTGATCGGCGGTCAGCGGATAGCTGGCGAGGTTAACGTGGTAATCAATTTCGCTGGTCGGCACCGCCGGCAGGAAGCCGTTCTGGAATTGCAGGAGCTGCGGAACGCTGCCGACCGGGTTTCCGGTGGCGGTGTCGACCGGAATGCCGGCAAGATAATATCCGGCGCCGTTCACTAGGTAACCGTTCTGGTCGAGCTGGAAGTCGCCGCGGCGGGTATAGTTGTCGACGCCGGTGAAGACCGGCCGGCCGTCATTGATGCTGCTGGGCTTTTCGACAACGAAGAAACCCGAGCCGTTGACGGCCATGTAGGTGCCGATCGAGGCCGATTGGATTTCGCCCTGAACGGTGATCGAGCCGCGCGAGAACCCGACCACACTGCCCGCGATCTGCTGGCTCGGAATGTTGTCGCCGATCAGATCTTCGAAGCTGGTGTCGATCCGTTTGTAACCGGTTGTCTGCGAATTCGCGATGTTGCCCGAAATGTTTTGCAGCGCATATGACTGCGCGCGCATTCCGGCTACCGCCGTCGTTAGCGCGTCGAAAATACCCATGACTTCATCTCCACTGTCGCAACGGCAGCACAAGGCTGCAGACAATCCCGCAACCTGCGCATCGCAAGCCGCGTGCCAGTGCAAAATACTAATTATTTCAATATGTTATAGGGCCGAAGCGTGGCGATCGCCGCGACCTTTTCTGCCGCGCCCGGCAGATTTTGCCCGGAGGCTTGGGACTATGCCGCACCCGGCGAGACCGGGATGAATTTCAAGGCAACCCCGTTCATGCAATAGCGCAGCCCGGTCGGCCGCGGTCCGTCATCGAACACGTGGCCGAGGTGACCGCTGCAGCGTTTGCAGTGAACTTCGGTGCGCGACATGAAAAACGATCGGTCGGTCGTGGTCGCGACCGCGCCCGCCAGCGGCTGATAGAAACTCGGCCAGCCGGTGCCGCTTTCGAACTTCGTGTCGGACGAAAACAGCGGCAGCTCGCAGCCGGCGCAGGCGAAAATGCCCTTGCGCTTTTCGTGGTTGAGCGGGCTGGTGCCTGGCCGCTCGGTGCCGTGCTTGCGCAGAACGTAGAACTGCTGGTCGTTGAGCCGCTTCTTCCAGTCGTCGTCGCTGAGCGTGGCAAAGTCGGTGGTGGCGGGCTCGATCGTCGTGGCAGCCATGGTCTGTGCTTCTCCCTTGTTGCTTTGCACGGCGAACGCGAACAGCGCGGCGCTTCCCATCAGCACATGTCGGCGGTCAAGCATGGTGCATCTCCCTCGGCGCACTAGATATCAGCGTCGAGCGGCAAGCGCGTTCAACTTGCGATCACGGCGCCTCACTTGACCGCGAGCGTCCCACTGTTGCGCTTTCAGCGGGACGTGCGCCCGCTTGGCGCAGAACGCCGAAACGGAGGGCCCGATCACGGCTTGGTGCTGAATACGGTACCGGCATTATCGTCGCCACCGCTCCCCGTGACACCATAGAGCGTTCCCTCGGCATCGGCGGTCAGCCCAAAATTGCCGGGATTGCAGCCGTCGGGCGTGCCTGCGAAATCGTGCAACGTGGTTTTTTTCCACTTCGTGTGTCCAGCCGCCGGCGGCGCAAGCTTGAACAAGACACCGCAATTGATCGACCCGCCGGCAAAGGTCGTTCCATAGAAAACGCCGCCGGTTCCAACCAGCATCGGGCCGGCCGGCAGGCTGCCGTCATCGCCGGTAAAGATCGTGAGCACTGTCTTTTTCCAGGCGTCGCCAGTGTCGGGAACTGTCAACTTGTAGATCGCGCCACCCGGTCCTCCCATATGACCGATTGACGAGGCGCCGTAGAGTTCGTGGTTGACGATTGTGAACGGACTGTTCGGAATGCCCTCACCATCTTTCAGCGCGAAATTGTGCAAAATCTTGTAAGTCCAAACCTTTTTCGGCCCGACCGGTGGCGTCAGGCTATAGGCGACTCCCGCGCCATTCTTGCCGCCGGTTCCGACCACACCATAAAGCACGCCGTCGCTATCCATCGTCGGGGCATAATAGGGACCCGATCCGGACTTGCCGCCGCGGAAGCTATGAATGAGCACACGCTTCCAGGCCTTGCTCGGAGCAACTGGTGGCGTCAGCATGAAAATGGTTCCGCAACCGCCAAAGCATGCTGTCGTCGCGCCGCCTCTGTTGCTCGCGCCGTAGAGCGCACCAGGCGTTCCTCCAACTCCCGTGACGTCCCGGATGATCCCGCCATAAGGCGTCACGGCGTCGGTGCAGCACTTATAGAGGCGCACAAATGACTCGTGCCAAGCCTTCTTCGGGGCGATTGGCGGCGATAACTTGTAAACAAGGCTCGGAGCGAAAACAGTTGTCCCCAGAATGGCGCCATCGTCGTCGAAGGTCAGCAGGCCTTGTGCGCCCTTTCCGTCATTCGTCGTGCCGCCAAAGTCATGCAGGCTTTTCAGGGCCCAGGTCTTTCGAGGCGCCACCGGAGGCGTCAAGCTGAAAAGCGTTCCGCCGTTGAACGCGCCGCCCTGCACGGTCGTCCCGTAAACCACATTGTTGATCCCGATCAGCAGCCCGGTGTCGGGCGAATTCCCGATCGTGCCCGTGGTTCCGAAACTGTGCAGGATTGTTAATTTCGGACCGGACGTCGTTGCGAGTTCGTCCTCGGCGACCGCACCCGTCGTGAATGAGGCCAGAACAAAGAGCGCGGCACCCATGGCCGCAGGCGCCGCGCGCAGCAAATAGCCGCCGCGTGATAATGCGCATGAAATGCAGTTCAACCCCGCCCCCATTTTCGACCCGTCCCAGGCCAGTATTAAATGCGGCTCAGCAGAGGCGCAATCCTAAATTGAAGAGACGCGCGAGTGGAAGATTTCCAACTCGTTTTCGGCTATTGAGAGTTCCCAACCGAGGACAATATGCGTTTTGAAGGCACCAAGAATTACGTCGCCACCGACGATCTCAAGATCGCGGTCAATGCCGCGATCACATTGGAACGGCCATTGCTGGTCAAAGGCGAGCCCGGCACCGGCAAGACCGTGCTGGCGCTCGAAGTTGCCAGAGCGATCGGCGCGCCGCTGATCGAGTGGCACGTCAAATCGACCACCAAGGCGCTGCAGGGCCTCTACGAATATGACGCGGTGTCGCGGCTGCGCGACAGCCAGCTTGGCGACCAGCGCGTGAAGGACATCCGCAACTACATCAAGCGCGGCAAGGTATGGGACGCCTTCGTTTCGGACGAGCGCCCGGTCCTGCTGATCGACGAGATTGACAAGGCCGATATCGAATTCCCCAACGACCTGCTGCTCGAGCTCGATCGCATGGAGTTCTTCGTTTACGAGACCGGCGAGACGGTGAAGGCGCGGCGGCGGCCGATCGTCGTCATCACCTCGAACAACGAAAAGGAATTGCCCGACGCTTTCCTGCGCCGCTGCTTTTTCCACTACATCCGCTTCCCCGATGACGACACGATGCGGGCGATCATCGACGTGCATTTTCCGGGCATCAAGCAGCGCCTGGTCTCGGAGGCACTCAAGCTGTTCTACGAGATCCGCGACGTGCCCGGCATCAAGAAGAAGCCGTCGACCTCCGAGCTGCTCGACTGGCTCAAGCTCCTGATGGTCGAGGACATTGGTCCCGAGCTGTTGCGTGAGCGCGACCCCAAGAAATTGATTCCGCCGCTGCACGGCGCGCTGCTCAAGAACGAGCAGGATGTGCATCTGTTCGAGCGGCTGGCCTTCATGGCGAGACGCGAGGCGCGCTGACGGCGCGACGCGCGTCGGGCGCTTCAGAACAGACTGACGTTGAATGAATAAGTGGCGCCGATGCCGACCTGCATCTGGTTCGGGCTGCCGCGCATCGTCACGATCGGCGAATCCGCGGCCGATCCGGTGAGGCGTTCGTATTCCGCATAAAAATGCGTCGCCCATTGCGGCGACCACTCATAGCGCGCCATGCCACCCAGCCCGACCGAGCGCATGCCGCCGGCCGCGTTATAGGCGGGATAGATCGACGCCGCGGCTTGAGCGGCGGTAATGCCGAAATAAGGCTGCAGCGCACTGGATGTGGCCAGCGTCAGGCGCGGCCCGCCGGACAGCGTCAGGCTTGGGCTCACCGGCACCACCAGATCAGCCGACAGGTCGCCGACCTGGCCGGTATGCCCGCCAATGCCCTGGCGGATTTCGGCGCGGGTGCGCAGCCAATTGACTGGCCAATACTCCGCAAACAGGCCGGGCTCGATCGCCCAATCGACATTGCCGAGACCGGCAAGATCGGAGGAGTCGCTCTGGCGGCGCGGAAGCTGCGCCTTGCCGGTGATGCCGAGGCGGAAGCTGCCGCTGTCGAGGATGCCGACACTCAGCCCGTCATGCGGGCTGGAAAAGCGGCGCGGCGTTCCAGCCGGGCGGAGGTCGAACAGCGGGACCGGGATCAGACGAAAACTATCTGCGCCGGGATAGGTCGGCACCACGCGGCCATCGACGCCAAGCGTCACGGTCCAATCAGTCGCGCTTGCCGCGGTGGCCAGCATCAGCGCCAGACAGGCCGCCAATATTGCCAGAAAGTGCCGGTACGCCGTCGCCATGTGCTGCGTATAGCCTCTCCGCCGCCTGCAAGCGAATCCCACCTATCATGGGCGCGCCGGAATTTTCAACGGCAACGGCATCGCCAAAGTTCCAATGTCAGCCGGATCCGCGGCGGCGTGCGACCTTTACGCCCTAGTCCGGTTGGCGATCCTTCGGCCCGGTGTCGTCCGGCAGCACGGCCGGCACCGGCAACAGCGCTGCGCTGGGCGGCTTGCGCTTGGCGCGGTCTTTCGTCGTCTCGCGGCGCGGCGCCGGTTGCTCACTCGCGGCCACGGCGGCGGTGTCGGCCGGACCCGCCGTCTTCGCCATGGCAACCGCGGCACGGCGTGCCTCTATCCTGGCGTTTCGCCGGTTGCGGCGACGCTCGCGCTGGCGGGCAAGACCGGCCTTGACGGCAGCGACCGAGCGGGACGCCACGTAAATCGTCTGCGCCACCGCGCGAAAAAATTTTCCGCCGGCCCAGACCAGTTCGTATGGCGCAAACAGCCGCCATGTCTGATCGTTCTCGACGATGCCGCGCGCGACCAGTTCGCCGGCGAGCGCCGTGGTGTTGAGACCGTGACGGCCGAAGCCACTCGCGACCCAGACGCCCGGCTGGATCTCGCCGATCTGCGGCATGTGATGCAGCGTGCGTCCGAACGTGCCCGACCATACATGCGCGACCTTGACCGGTGCGAGCTGCGGATAAATGCGGCTCACGCTCGCTGCAAGAGCGCGTGCGAACCGGTGCGGATTGGCCTGCCACACCGTCATGCGGCCGGACCATTGCAGCCGTTCGCCGTTCGCGTCGGCAATGACGCTGTAATGATTGTCGAAGCGGTTGGTGTCGGTGACGGCGCCACGATAGCGGACGATCTCGCTTAAGCCGACGATCGGCTCAGTCACCATCGCATAGGTCGTCATCGGCATCAGTGTCGCGCCGAGCCGAGGCATCAGCGCGCCGAGCTGCACATTCGCGGCCAGCACCACGTGCGCGGCACGCAGGCGCCCGGCGGGGGTCTGGACGCGCTTGCGCACGCCAGCGCTGTCGATCTCGACTGCCGGCGTCTCCTCGAAAATGCGCGCGCCGGCCGCTTCCGCGCTCTGCGCCAAGCCGATGGCGTAATTGAGCTGATGAATATGAAAGGCGCCGGGATAATGCATGGCGCCGAAATAATGCTCGCTCGGCAGCACGCGGCGCACCCGCTCGACCGGCCAGGCCTCGACGTCGCCGCCGATCCAGCGCAGCCGCTCGACATCGGCGCGGATGTCGCGCCAGTTGTCGGTCTTCGAGACATGCAGCCAGCCATCAGCCGGTTCGACGCCGGGCATTGCCGTCTCGGCAATCGTATTGCGCACGTAGTCGACGCCTCGTTGCGACAGCGCCCACAGCTCCTTGGTATGGTCGAGGCCGATACGCTCGAGCATCGGGCCGATATGCTCGGCAAAGCCGGGCATCACGAAGCCGATGCCGCGCCCCGACGCCGCCCAGGCAATGCGGCTCGCTTCCAGCACGGCCACCGACCAGCCGCGCCGCGCCACTTCGCGCGCCGTCGTCAGTCCGGCAAGTCCGCCGCCGACGACGCAGACGTCGACGTCGAGGTCGAAATTGAGCCGCGGACGGCGCCGATCCTCGACCTGCGTCGTTTCGTACCAGCTGGCCGGTTCTGGAATCGCGTTCATATCGATGTTGACGGTGGCACCCTGCCCGCCGGTCATAGCGCAAGAGCGTGCTAGAATGCCATCGCCACTCGATCGTCGGGATTGACCATGCGCCGTCTGCTGCTGTTTCGCCATGCCCATGCCGAGCGCGCGGAATCCGGCCAAAGCGACCTCGATCGCGTGCTGACGGCCGAGGGCAAGCATGATGCGGCGATAATGGGCGCCTATATCGGCCGCCACGGCTTTCAACCGGATCGGGTCGTGGTCTCGCCTGCGGCGCGAACGCGGGAAACCTGGGACGCCGTCGCGGCGGCTCTGCACCCGGCGCCATCTGCAATTTTCAACGAGCGCATCTACGACGCCATCGCCCAGGCGCTGTTGATTGCCCTCAAGGACACCCCCGACAGCGCCCAAACCCTGCTCGTGATCGGCCATAATCCCGGCCTGCACGATCTTGCTTTGATGCTGGTGGCCACCGGCGACATCAACACGCGCGAGCGGCTTGGCGAGAAATTCCCCACCGCGGGGTTGGCGATCCTCGATTTCGCCCTCGATGCCTGGGCGAAATTGCACGCCCGCGCCGCGCGCCTTGAGCGCTTCGTCAGTCCGAAATCGATTGCCCGCGCGACCAATTGAAGCACGCCGTCGCGCTCAAACTTTGCGCCGAAACGTGCCATGATCGAGGCGCCGAGTGAAACCTGAGAGAAAGGACTCTTGTCATGTACAAGAACATCCTGGTCCCGGTTGACCTTGCCGATACGAATTTGGCGAGACCGGCCATCGACGCCGCCCTTTCAATGGCGCGCACGTCGGGCGGCGCCATCCGCCTGGTCAATGTGCTGCCGATGACGCCGGTGATGCTGGCGGAATATGTGCCGCCCGATTTCGACGTCCAGCAGCGCAAATCGGCCGAAGACGCGCTCGCGATCATCACCAGCGAATGTGGTTTGGAACCCGGCCGCGTCAGCGGCATCGTGCGCCAGGGCGGCATCTACCATGAGGTGCTCGAGGAAGCCGCCGCCTTCAAGGCCGACCTGATCGTGATGTCGTCGCACCGTCCGGCGATGCGCACCTATTTCCTCGGCTCGAATGCCGGCCACGTCGTGCGTTACGCCAAATGCTCGGTGCTGGTGGTGCGCAACTAAGGTTGCGCGGGAAGCATGTCGGGCGGCGGCGCGTTCGCACGGTAGCGACCGGGCCGGTTGCGGCGAAAATAATTGCCGGCCTGCCACAGGAACGCGATCAGGAAAAATCCCACCAGCAGTGCGGCGCCCCTTGCCCCGGCCTGCGCCGAGCGGGCGACCAGACCGGCGATTGCAAGCGCGGACGCAACGAAAACCGCAAGCCCGATCCAATAAAGCGGCGGGTTGGTGCCTCTGACGAAATCCGCCCGGCTTGCTGCGGCGGTCAGCCTGCGGTGCAGTTCGCCGATGAAGCCGCGATAGCCGTCGTCGAGCCGCTCCAGCACCACCATGCTCTTCCATGAGGTCGAGGCGATCCGCAGCTTGGTGCCGTCGCGCGACCATATTTCGGTGAGGAAGCGTTGGCTTTGCAGCGTCGCCGGGCGAAACGACATGCGAACGCGTGTCACCTGATCGTAGGGCACGCGGCCGCCGCGTCGGCCGGTATCCCATGTGATCGCCTCGGGCGTCAGCCTGAAATTCCAGGCCGCGCCCAGAACCGAGGGCCGGTACGAGAAGTTCAGTTCGGGCATATCCGGCAAGTCGGCGTCTGTCATCTGTGGATATCTTGTGACACGACCGTGCAACCGGCACACGATTTTTGTCGGCTCGTTGTTCCGGCACGCATTTCCAGCGGTGAGCCGTGTTCCAATCACCGAGGATATGGCATATCGTCATTTCGCTGGAAGCTGGTGGCGCGCGTTCGGCTCGGGGGGCCGGGGGTAATGAGTAAGTTGTCGGATCTGTTCGGCCGCAAAGGCGAGCCCGACACCGCTTCCGCCCGCACCAATGGCAACGGCAAGCACAGCAATGGCGACAGCGGGCGCATCGCGCTCGAAGGCTATTCCGACGCCGGCTCGCGCATGGGCGAGGAAAACGAGGCGCTGCGCAATCTGCTGTTCGACACCGGGCGCAAGATCGGCGAACTCGACGAGCTCAAGGCCGCGTTCGACAAGATCGTCACGCCCTTCAACAATACTTTGCGCGCGCTCGAGCAGGAACGCTCCCAGAATCTGAGCCTCAACGGCCAGCTGGCGGAAAGCCGTACGGCCTATGACTCCCTGCGCACGCAGTTTTATCAAATCGAAAAGAAGGCGACGCAGCTCGACGCCGAAAACAGCCGGCTGCGCGAGGATCTCGAACTGGCCCGCGAGGCGGTGCGCGGACTTGAAAGCCACCGCAACGAGATCAACAGCCAGATTTCGAGCCAGAATGCGCAGATCAACGAGCTCGAACGTCAATTGGCGCAGGAGTCGACCCAGCGTCGCGCCCTGTCGGACAACAAACAGACATTGGCCAGCCAACTCGACGCCGCCGAAAAGCGCGTCGTCGAGCTGGAGGGCGAGCTTGCCGCCGCGCGTGAACGCGTCGTCATGCTCGAAGACGGCAAGCGAACGACCCAGGCTTCGCTCGACCAGGCGCTCAACGAGATCGCCCGGCTCACAAGGCGGCTGACCGAGGCCGAGAATTCACTGGCCTCGACCCGGACCCAGCTCGGCAAGCTGGAAGCGAGCTTTGCTGAGACGCACGCGGAACGCGGCCGGCTCGCCGCCGCACTCGACGAAGCGAAAGAGCAACATCAGACCGAGCGCAACGCCCTCAACATGCGGCTCGACGGCCTGCAATCGCGGACCGCCACAGCGGAAAAGCTGTTGGCCGAGGCCCGGCAGAACCTGGTCGCCCGGACCGAGGAAGTGCGCGCCTTCGACCGCAAGGCGGTCGAGGCCACCATCGCTCGGAACAATGCCGAAAAGCGCATGGCGCAAATCGAGGGCAATCACGAAACGCGCGAGCGCGCGATCAAGGACCTCGAGCAGTCGCGTGCTGCGCTGGTCGAGCGTGCCAATGCGCTGACCAAGACGCTGAAGTCTCGCGAAACCGCACTGGCCCGTGCCGAGGAACGCATCCAGTCGCTGACCGAGCGCACCGGGCACCTGGAAGCGGACATCCAGGTCAGCCGCAGCAATATCGAGAAACGCGTCGAGGATCTCCATGCTTCGCTGCAGCGCGAGCGCATGGAGCGCTCGGTAGTCGAAGGCGCGCTCGAGGCCGCGCGCAAGGATAATTCCCGCCTGCAAAGCGAAGTCGCGTCGCTGCGCTCGACGTTGCGGCGCGGAACGCCGCTCGAAACCGCCTCCCCGGCGCCAGAGGAGGCGCCAAAATCCAAAAAGGCCAAGGCCGGCGAAAACGTCGAGCCGATCGTCAAGTCCTGAGCGCGCCACTCGCACGGCGGGCAGCCCGTCCCTATATCGAGCTCATGCGACGATTATTCCTGTATGTCCCGCTCATTGCCCTGCTCGCGGCCGCGCTTTGGTTCGTCGCCCGCGCCTGGGCCCATTTCGGCGCCGGCGCCATTCCGGCCTACGGCTATTTCGCCATTGCCGGCGGCATTATCCTGTCCTTGATCGTGGGCTGCGGGCTGATGGCGCTGATGTTCTATAGCCACCGCCACGGCTATGACGACCTCAACGAAAAGGACCGCCGCAACGACCGCTAACGCAGCCGAAATCAGCGGTTTTTTCGAGTCCCACCTGCATTCGCCAGGTAATAATCTCCCCGCACGGGCTGGCCTGCAAAAATTATACACAACGCATCTTGCAGTTGAGCGGGTTGCTCCGCAATCTGCGCCCGTCGTTGAGGCAAGAGCCAAAGAATTGGCTCCTATTGCACCCTGGGGAGGGGCCGATGTGGAATCAAGTCTACAATCCGTTCAACAATACCGTGGCGTCCACGATCGCGGCGGCCTTGCCGGTCGTCACGCTGCTGGTTCTGATCGCGTCGAATAAGGTCAAGGCGCACATCGCCGCGGTCATCGCGCTGGTGGTCGCCAACCTGGTCGCGATTTTCATCTTCACGATGCCGGCCGGCATGTCGATCCGCGCGTCGCTGCTCGGCGTCGTCACCGGGTTCTTCCCGATCGGCTGGATCGTGCTCAACGTCATCTTTCTCTACCGGTTGACGGTAGAGAAAGGCGTCTTCGAAACGCTGCAGAACACGATCGGCGGCGTCACCACCGACCGGCGGCTGCAACTTCTGTTGATCGCGTTCTCGTTCGGCGCGTTCTTCGAAGGCGCCTCCGGGTTCGGCACGCCGGTCGCGGTCACCGGCGCGATCCTGATCGGGCTCGGCTTCTCGCCGCTCGCCGCATCCGGCCTGTCGCTGATCGCCAACACCGCGCCGGTCGCCTATGGCGCGCTCGGCACGCCGATCGCCGGTCTCGCCAGCGTCACCGGCATCGATCCTTTCCTGCTCGGCGCGATGGTCGGCCGTCAGTTGCCATTCTTCTCGCTGATCGTGCCGTTCTGGGTGGTGTGGGCGTTCTCCGGATGGAAGGGCGTCAAAGGCGTGTGGCCGGCCGTCCTGGTCACCGGCGTATCGTTCGCGATCCCGCAATACCTGATCTCGAATTTCATCAATCCGTGGATCGTCGATATCGGCGCCTCACTGATCTCGATGGCCTGCCTGATTCTGTTCCTCAGGGTCTGGCAGCCGAAAGAGCTGTGGTTGTCGGCAGCCCTGCGCAGCAAGGATGAATCGGCCGCCACCATGCCGAAGCCGAAGCCGATAAAGGCAGTCGCCTCCGGCGACATGTGGATGGCGCTCCTGCCGTGGATCATCGTCTGCGTGGTGCTGCTGATCTGGGGCACCAACGCCTTCAAGTTCGCCGTCAATCCCTGGGCGACCTGGAACTACGCCGTTCCCGACCTGCACAACATGATCAACAAGGTCGCGCCGATCGCGGCGACTCCGACCAAGGAAGGCGCAGTGTTCTCGTTCACCTGGCTGTCCTACACCGGCTCGGGAATGTTGATCGCCGCGATCATCTCAGGGCTGCTGATGGGCTTCTCCCCGGTCGGGCTGGTGAAATCCTATGCCAACACCATCCGGATCTGCGCCTATT
>Ga0265313_10003211_pt1 | contig 13449 bp, 9 predicted proteins | sample 4123metaG_FD_203122 | JGI IMG/M metagenome (GOLD analysis project Ga0265313, IMG submission 203122) | Rhizosphere microbial communities from Carex aquatilis grown in University of Washington, Seatle, WA, United States - 4-1-23 metaG | ecosystem: Host-associated > Plants > Roots > Rhizosphere >...
GATCATAGAATCCGACGGCGTGAGCCACTTCTCCGCAGTCTTGGCCGTACCGCAGGAGTTGGCGTGCCTGGCCCAGGCGAAGGTGAGTCAGGTAACGGTGCGGCGTGAGTCCGAACGCAACGCGGAAGCTCCGAATCAGCTGTTGCTTCGTAGTGGCCTCGCTCGCCAGCCTGAGATCCTCAAGCGTCACTGACTCGCGGTACCTACTGTGTAGAACGTCTCGCGCGCGAGCGGGGCCTGCCTTGGGGCAGTCGCTGCTTGCTGCTTCTCTCGTGGGTTCGCGCCATTGGGTGATGCAGCTGGCAATGAACCTCGATACGACTGCCTTGGCGGCATGATCGCAGTCGTTGCGAAGCGTGTCGATTGTGGCAAGCAATCCTTCGCTGAGCGGAGATCGTGGCACCATGACTGTCCGCCAGTGAACCGGCTTCACATACCCAAAGTGTTCGAGTGCCACTCGCGACATCAGATTAGGCGAGACGAAAAGAACGATACCGCTTGACGGCCCGGAAATTTTGAAGGTTTCGCCAGGTTCAGACAGCATGACCGCTCCAGGGGGCGCGTCGTGCGCGCGGCCTCGATAGTAGGCGCGAGAAGGAACCGCTGCCGGCTGGAATGCGAACGCATATGTGGCACTGAGCCCTCTGAGCGAAGGGGAATCGCGGTGCTCGAGTACTTCGACGTCCGGCAACGTCGAACGCCGCCAGAGCTGACCTTCCGCGAGGCCGCTTGAGTTAGGTCTGATCGTCGGCGTGGCATCCGTTGCTCGCATCGTCCCGCCGCCTCATGTGCACAATCTGCGCCAGCTGCTTCCGCCGATCGCGGAAGCCGTTAGGCGCAAGACTCGCGCGTTGCGTCTTCGAATCCCCGGCCGCTCGGACGCGGGACTGCCCCAGCACGTTCGCAAAGCGCCACGCCGTGGGCTTTTTGCAACCGCGAGAAAGCGTCTGCAAGGTCGGCTCGGCTACACGCGCGAGTTCTTTCAACTACGGCGTCCCGCTGTCGCTGATCAACGTGCTCGACTTCCTCGCGTCCGAGTGGCCTACAAGGCGGGCAGGCTTCGTGAGCTACGGGGGCGTCTCCGGCGCGCGCCGTCCTGATGGCGAAGCTCGTGCTGACGTCGCTCAAGATCGTGCCGCTGCCCGAGGCCGTGTCCATTTCCCTCTTCGCCGAGCTCATCGACGCCGCGGGCGTGTTCGACGGCTCGGCGCAGGAGGCTGCCGCCAAGACCATGCTCGACGAGCTCGCGCGGTCGGACGCCGGCGCTCGCGCGGCTCCGGAAGTCAGCGAGCCGCAGTCGCCGGCGTGGGACGGGTAGCGTTCCCCGCGCGGCGAGCGGGGGCATCGGAGGTGACGTAGCGCCCCTTTGGTGGAGCAACGCTTAGCGTGAGCGGAACTGCCTACCCATCTGCCGGTCTGGCAGTCGATCATCGGCTTCTTGACTAGCGCGTCGACCTGCGACCGACGAGTACGGCAGCGCTGAGCGCGCCCGCCGCGGCCATCGTCGCGTTCACGAGCATGAGTGTTCTGAAAGCCGCGACGTAGGCTGCGGCGAACGCGCGGCGGAGCGCCTCGGCGAGCGCCGGATCGATCGATGAGAAGTCCGCACCGAGGAGCTTCCCCCGCTCCGCGCTCACCAGGTGTCGGATCTCCGGCGGGAGGGACATCTGGGTGAGCTCCTCGGCGAGCGCGCCGTCGAAACGTGCGAGCAGGACCACGCCAAGCGCCGCAATCGCGAGCAGGCCGGCGGCGCGAGCGACCGCGTTGTTGATGCCCGAGGCGACGCCGGCGTGCCTGACCTCGACAGAGCCCATCACGGCGGTCGTGAGCGGAGCGACGGTGATGCCCATCGCCACGCCGAGAACCACGACGCCCGGAAGGAACGTCGTGACGTAGGAGCCCCCGCTGCCGGGAAGAGCGAGAAGAGCAAAGCCTGTTGAGGCCACGAGCGGACCGGCTATTAGCGGAGCACGGGCCCCGAACCGCGCAGAGGCCGCGCCGGCGAACGGGCTCATCGCCGCGATGAGGACGACGAACGGGAGGAGCGACGCCCCCGCCTCGAGCGGGGTGTAGCCCTGCACCTGAATCAGATCGAAAGGCAGGAAGAACATCGTCGCGCCGAGCGCCGCGTAAAGGAGCAGCGTGAGCAGATTCGTGCCCGCGAACGTCTTCGATCGAAAGAGCGACAGGGGCACCATCGGCGATTGCGTCCTGGCCTCGACCACGAGAAAGCCCACGAGCGAGAGCGCGCCCGCCATGAGGAACGCGGCGAGGCGCGCCCGTCCGGGGACGCGCGCCGAGTCGATCAGACCGCACACGATAAAGCCGAGCCCCGCCGTGGCCATCGCGGCGCCGAGCCAATCGGTGCGGTCCACGGCGTTCTCGTCGCGCGTCTCGTCGACCCGGAGGACCGTAATGCCCACGACGATGATGGCGATTGGCACGTTGAAGAAGAAGAGCCAGCGCCATGAACTGTGGGCGACCACCCATCCACCGGCCACCGGGCCGATGGCGCCCGTGATCGCGCTGAACGCCGACCACGTTCCGATGGCGGCGCCGCGGTCCTTCGCAGTGTTCGCGGCGCTGATGAGCGAAAGGCTTCCGGGCACCAGCAGGGCAGCTCCGGCGCCCTGCAGGGCGCGGGCGGCGATGAGGAACCGTGCGTCCGGCGCGAGACCGCACGCCGCCGACGCGAGCGCGAACACGGCGACGCCGGTCGTGAAGATGCGGCTTCTACCGTACCGATCCCCGAGCGCCCCGCCCACGAGCACGAGCGACGAGAGCAGGAGGGCGTACGCCTCGACGACCCATTGCGCGAGATCCACGGTCATTCGCAGCTCGTGCTGGATCACCGGCAGGGCGACGTTCACAACCGTCGCGTCGAGGAACGCCATGCTCGAACCGAGGATCGCGGCGGCGAGGGTCCAGCGGCGATCGCGCAGCGACACGAGCTTCGGTACATTGGGTGGCGGGCGGACCGCGCATGTCAATGGGCCTGCGAACCCCCGACCTTTCAGGCGAAATTCGGCCCGATCGACTTTCGGGACCATAGTGATGCCTGGAGGTTACCCATGAGTCCATAAGGTGAGAGTCCTGACGCGGCAAAAGATCGAAGCCGCAAAGCTGGGGTGGCGCCGGGGTGGGAAATCCCCGCGGCGAAGCCCACCGACAAGGCCCCGCGAGGCGGGGTCCGCAAGCACATGGGCCGCAACGATGAGTGAACGGCTGGATGATGCCTCGTTACAAAGTAGGTCCGGGTGTCGAGCCGTCTATGGTCCGGCGAAGACAGCAGACTTGTCCGAAAGCGATCCGCGGGCAGGTCACCCGGCGGGGTAGAGGCCGGCGGCACGTGAGCAAGGCTCAGGGTGAAAACAGGGAAGGGCTCCTCGCCCCGGGAGAAAACCCGCGGAAGCAAGGTAACCGCGCGGGGCACGACTTGCGGGCGAACGGTACATCGAGTGGAACCGGGAGAACACGATGACGGCGCGGGGCCTGCGGGCGCTATCGCCGGACTTCCAAGACGAAATCGTGCAACGCCGTACAACTCGGCGTCGTGCCGGCGCTTAGAGTAGGAGCCGGATGAGGCGAGAGTCGACGTGCTACTCCGAGCGATGAGCGCGACCGGCGCGTCATCGTAACTTGAAACAGGGCTACCGCCCCATCAGGGCCGGAGGCGTCGTGACCCCATCCCTTGGTCTCAACCGCGTTGCGGCCTGCACCCTTGATGCGGGGGAACTCCAGGCTGTGTTCTTGCCCAGCGCAGGAATGCTGTGTGCCTCCCTTCGCCATCGTGGAGTCGAGCTCCTCCGGCGCGTGGAGGACCTCGACGGCGCGGCGGAGGAGGCGCGGACCGCGGGGATTGCGCTATTGCACCCGTGGGCGAACCGCCTCTCGGGACTGCGCTATCGGGCGGCGGGACACGAGGTCACGCTCGATCCGAACTCGCGTCTCGTTCACCTGGATGGGCGCGGCTTGCCGATGCACGGCGTGCCCTGGTCCCGCCTGACCTGGGAGGTGACCGAGGTTGCGCGCGAGCGCGTCGCCGCTCGCCTCGATTGGACCGGCGGGGAGCTTCTCACCGTGTTCCCGTACCCCCATCGGCTCGATCTTGTCGCCACGTTGCGATCCGACGGGCTGACCCTGGAAACCACACTCGTCGCCGGCCGAGAGAGCCCGGTGCCCGTGAGCTTCGGCTTCCATCCGTACTTCGGGCTGCCCGGGCAGGCCCGCGCCGACTGGCGGTTGGCGTTGCCGGCGATGCGAAGGCTCGCGCTGGACGCGCGCGGAATACCGACCGGTCGAGACGACCCGTTCGCTGGGCTCGATGCCCCGCTGAACACGCTCGACTTCGACGACGCGTTCGCCGTTCTCGACGGCCGAATGTCGATGTCCATTCGTGGTGCGGATCGCCGGATTAGCGTTGTGTTTCTGGATGGCTTCAGCCATGCCCAGGTGTTTGCGCCCAGAGAAAAGGACTTCATTGCCCTCGAGCCCATGACGGCCCCGACCGACGCTCTCACCAGTGGTCGCGGGCTCCGTCTCGTTCCCCCAGGCGGAACGTTCACCGCCGCTTTCAACATTCACATCGAGGACTTATGACAGGCCGGAGCTACCTCACGTCCAGCGATCTTCCGACGGACCGAGCCTCGATCGAGCGATCGTTTGCGTCGCACGTGGAGTACACCCTCGCCAAGGACGAGTACTCCGTCACGCAGCGCGACTTTTTCTACGCGATTGCGCTCTGCGTGCGCGACCGCATCGCCGACCGCTGGAACAAGACGCAGCAGCAAGCCTTCCGCGCCGCCGAACGGCGCGTTTATTACCTGTCGCTGGAGTTCTTGACCCGGGCGCCTACTCGACGACGCGATGCTCAACCTCGGCGTGACCAGCGAGGCACGCGCTGCGCTCGGCGATCTCGACGTCGACCTCGCCGGCCTGGCGGAGTGCGAGGCCGACGCGGGGCTCGGCAACGGCGGGCTCGGGCGCCTGGCGGCGTGCTTTCTCGACTCGATGGCCACGCTCGGAATCCCGTCGGTCGGCTACGGCATCCGCTACGAGTACGGCATGTTCCGTCAGACCATCGTCGACGGGGCCCAGGTCGAGCAACCGGACAACTGGCTACGCTTCCCGAACCCTTGGGAGATCTGCCGGCCCGAACGCCTCTATCCAGTGCGCTTCGGCGGACGCGTCGAGACTGGCCACGAAGGCGATCGGCAAGTGTTCCGGTGGGTCGAGACCGAGGGCGTGATGGCCATGGCGTACGACACGCCCGTCCCCGGCTACCGCAACGATTTTGTGAACTCTCTGCGCCTCTGGTCCGCGAAGTCGACCCACGAGTTCGACGTCGCGACGTTCAACCGAGGCGACTATATCGCCGCGGTCCACGACAAGACGGCCAGCGAGAACCTCGCTCGTGTTCTCTACCCCGACGATCGGGTGGTATCGGGCCGGGAATTGCGGCTGCGCCAGGAGTACTTCTTGGTCTCTGCGACGCTGCAGGACGCCATCCATCGCCACCTCCAGCGGTGGCCCACGGTCGCAAACCTGCACGAGGCGGCGGTCTTTCAGCTCAACGACACGCATCCCGCTGTCGCCGTGGCGGAGTTGATGCGTCTTTTGGTCGACGAGCACACGATGGGATGGGACGACGCGTGGGGCGTCACGACGCGCGCCTTCGCGTACACGAACCACACCGTGTTGCCCGAGGCGCTCGAGCAGTGGCCCGTTTGGTTGTTCGGGCGCGTCCTGCCGCGTCACCTACAAATCGTCTACGAGATCAACCGCCGCTTCCTCGACGAGGTGCGCGCGCGCTTCCCGGGCGACGATGCCCGACTTGCGCGCATGTCGCTCATCGCGGAAGGATCCGAGCAGCAGGTTCGCATGGCGCATCTGGCCATTCTGGGCAGCTCGTTCGTCAACGGCGTCTCTGCGCTGCACAGCCGCATCCTGCGCGAGCGGTTGTTTCGCGATTTCGCGGAGATGTGGCCGGGCCGGTTCGGCAACCAGACCAACGGGATCACGCCGCGGCGGTGGCTTCGGAACTGCAACGCGCCGCTGTCGGAGCTCCTCACGTCTCGCGTGGGCGAAGGTTGGGTCGTGGATCTACCGAGAATCGCCGCCCTGGGCTCTTCTGTCGACGATCCGGCCGTCCAAGCGGCCTTTCGCGCCGCCAAGCGGGCGTGCAAGGAGCGCCTCGCCGGCTACCTGAAGAGCACCATGAACGTGCGCGTCGACCCGGACGCGTTCTTCGACGTGCAAGTCAAGAGAATCCACGAATACAAGCGGCAGCTACTGCCCATTCTGCATGCAGTGCACCTGCACCAACTCGCCTCAAGGGGGGAACAGCGTGTTGCGCGGGTGGTCATTCTCGCCGGGAAGGCGGCGCCGGGCTACGACATGGCCAAGCGAATCATTCGCCTTGCGAACGACGTCTCGGCCACGCTGGAACGCGACGAGCGCACGCGCGATCGCATCCGGCTCTTATTTGTGCCGAACTACTCGGTCTCGATGGCCGAGATGATCATCCCGGCAGCAGACTTGTCCGAGCAGGTATCGACGGCCGGTACCGAAGCATCGGGCACGGGCAACATGAAGCTCTCTCTGAACGGCGCGCTGACGATCGGTACCCTGGATGGCGCCAACATCGAGATCCGTGACGCGGTCGGGGCCGAGAACTTCTTCGTGTTCGGCATGACCGACGACGAAGTCCAAGCGCGCCGACGAGAGGGCTACGACCCGGGCGCCGCCTGTCGCGCCGATGTCGACCTCGGCAGGGCGATCGAAGCGATCGCCGACGGTGCGTACGCCTTGGGGGATGCCGGGCGGCACCGCGCGGTAGTGGACGCGCTCTTGACCCGCGATCCGTTCCTCGTTTTGGCCGACTACCCCGCTTATGCAGCGGCTCAACAAGAGGTCGAGGCGGCCTACCGCGAACCGGAGCGCTGGGCGCGCATGGCGCTCCGGAACATCGCCGGGATGGGACGCTTCTCGAGCGACGAGACCATTAAGGGTTACGCGCGCGAGATTTGGCGGGTTCCCGTCACGCCACGCACGTGATCTCACCCTGGGGTGGGTGTCTCGATACGGGGCCCGGCCTTGTTCCCGTTTTGGGAGCATGCTAAGGTCTGGCATGTGCGCGTCTTCAACCGCTCGACCGTCATGGCGGTTGCCGGCGAGCACGCCGACGCACGGCAAGCTCTCTTCGCTTGGTTCGCGGAGGTTGAGCGGGCGGACTGGAGCGGTCCCGACGACATCAAAACTCTGTACCCCTCCGCCAGTTTCCTCGCGGGCAACCGCGTGGTGTTCAACATCAAGGGCAACAAGTATCGGGTTGTCGTCGCCGTGAAGTACGAGTTCTTCGTCGTCTACATCCGCTTCATCGGCACGCATGCCGAGTACGACAAGATCGACGCCGCTACCATCTAGGAACAAGTCATGGACATCAAGCCGATCCGCACCCCCGCCGACCACGCGGCAGCCCTGAAGGAGATCGAACGCCTCTGGGAGCGGGCGCAACCGGGCACGCCCGCGGGCGAGAAGTTCGAGGTGCTCTCCACCTTGGTGGACGCCTACGAGCGCGAGCACATTGAGATCCCGACTCCCGACCCCATCGAGGCGATCCGGTTCCGCATGGAGCAGGAGGGGCTAACGACGAAGGATCTGTTGCCCATCTTCAAGACTCGCGCTCGCGCGTCGGAAATCATGGCAAAGAAGCGCCGCCTCAACCTGCCGATGATCCGGCGTCTGCACGCGAAGCTCTCGATCCCCATCGAGTGCCTCGTGAAGGACTATAAGCTGAAGGGGGCCGCCGCAGGACGGTCCAAGCACCGCTGATCATGGCAGCGCTCAACCGGAACGGGTGAAGGAGAACGGGTGAAGGACAAGATGGCGCCGGAGCGAGGAGGCTCGCGGACGCGCCGAAGTCGAACATCGCCTGGAACTCCTCGTCGTTCATGCAGCCATCGAAGCGTGGCTGCGGCGATGTTTTGCAGGTCGCGTAAAACAACGAGCGCCGCCCGTCATGGCTACTTGCCGGATCAGCGAGAAATCCAGGGGCCCCGGCGCTACCTTTGCGCCCATGCTCGAAGCCGTGCTCGTGCTCGCCGCCGCCGTGGCGGATGTCTTTCGCCCGCGCTGGTCGCTGCTCGCCGACATCGCCTTGCTCCGACATCAACTCACCGTGCTGCAACGCTCGGTTGCCAGGCCGCGCGTGACTCGGTTTGACCGGATCGCCTTGGTCGCTCTCGCTGCCGTCACGCCGACCTTGAGGAACGTCCTGCGCATCGTCCAACCCGAGACGCTTCTTCGCTGGCACCGCGCCGGCTTCAGGCTCTCTGGCGGTGGCGGAGCCGAACACGCCCCGCGTCGCGCCTCGCTCCAGAGACGGCCGCTCTGGTCCGGTCCATGGCCTCGGCGAACAGACTCTGGGGTGCCGAGAGGATCCGTGGAGAACTGCTCAAGCTCGGCCTCAAGGTCAGCAAACGCACGGTCCAGAGGTACATGCGCGCGGGGCGGCCCCGCAGGCCGCGCTGGTCAACGTTTCTACGAAACCACGCCCACGAGATCTGGGCTTGCGACTTTCTGCAAGCCTAAGACGTGTTCTTCCGCCCGATCTTCGCGCTCGTGTTCATCGAGCTCGCCAGCCGCAAAATCATGTTCGCCGCGACGACACGCGTCCCATCCCAGGCGTGGGTGACGCAGCAGCTTCGCAACGCGACCCCGTTCGGTGCTGCGCCACGGTTCTTGATTCGCGATCGCGACGACAAGTTCGGGACCGCCTTCGATGCGCTCGCCCGCGCCACCGGCATCCGGATGCTCCGCATCGCCAAGCTCATCGAGCTCTCCGGCGCCCGGGACGCCATCACGCGCGGGGCGTCAGCCCGAAGTGGTGCGCAAGGTGGTGCGAGTGGCCATGGAGACAGAAAAGCCGCACGGCCCTGATTGCCCAAGGCCCTTATTTTCCCCGCTTCTCTTGTAGGCGCGAGAGGTTTCGAACCCCTGCAAGCGACCCTTTCTAACTAGGCGATGTCGCTCGCGTTTCCATCGTAGGGGTTCGATTCCACACTGAAATCGGGGCATATCCGAGTCTCCGACCGCCTCCACCAGTCTCCCGGAATCGACCTGAGTCGTGGAGAGATTTTGGAGACGCGCACTACTGCAAGCCTGCGCTTCGGGGGCCACCACCATGCAAGAAGCTCTTTCCTGACTCCAACACCGGCTCGCATTCAGGGCGTCCTCGCGCAACGGAACCCGAACGGGCCAAGGCGCAAACTAGGGGGACCGTTGGTGCGGAACGGGGGGTACAAGCCCCCCTGGACGCCGAAGTCCATTCCCCGGACCACCCGCTCGGTGTCTTCCGTTGTATCAGCACAATCTGTACATGGATCGGCGTAGGCACCGGACCAATCCAGGTTCCATTCCCATAGCTCGCCGGCCAGATCGAGCTGACCCCACAGTCCAGCGCCCAGTGCTGCGGTTCCTACTGGCGCGATGTACGTCGGGTTGGCCATGTAGTTGTAGTTGTAGATCGCGTATTCGTCGTTCGCGCCCGGATCCGTCGAGCCCCATGGGTATTCACGCTGCTGGCTCCCGCCCGCCGCGGCGTACTCCCACTCCGCCTCGCTGGGCAGAAATCCGCCGTCCCAAATGCAGAACGCGTAGGCCTCGTACCAGTTCACGCAGTTGATCGGTAGCGTCTCCTGGGTGCCTGCCACAGTCGTCCACGTCGCGGACATCGGGTCGCAGAGTAGGTTCGCATCCGTCGGCGAGATATGGCCGTTGTCCGTCGTCGACCATCCCGGCTCGTAGCCTCCCGCCGTTCCGCTCAGACCATTGGCCCCGTTCAAGTGAAGGTGCTTGCCGGACCCCGGTGTCGGCAACCAGCCTGAGCCGCCGTCCGGCGGAAAGACGGCGTTCACGAACTGACGGAACCGCCCGACCGTTACCAAGTACTTGTCCAGACGGAAGCCGCTTACCGTCGCAGGATCGGCGAGGTCCGTCGGGCCGCCGTCGGCCGAGAGGGTCAGCAGGTTCATCGGATCGAGATCGTATGTCCGGTAGTAGGTACCGCCAGTTACCTCTAGGCTCGTACAGCAGGTCTCTCCGCCTGCGCCGCAGTCGGTCAGGCCAGGGCCACCTCCGGCCAGGCAGCTTGCCGCCGCCGTCGTGGAGCCCGTACACGCGCCGCCGCCACACGTGCCTGCCGCGCAAGCCCAGGGCGTGCCCCACCGCCCGGTCACCTCGCAGGTCTGTTCCGCCGAGACGCCCGAGCACCGCGACACGCCAGGCGTGCAGCCGCCCCCGTCAGCGCCGCCGCTGTTGCCACTCCCCGTGCTCGAACCACCGCTGCTTGAGCTTGCCGTGCCCGAACTGCTCGACCCGGAGCTGCCGCCCGACCCAGAGCTACTGCTGCTCGCTGCTGGCGTGGAATTGGCGGAACTCCCGTCGCTAAAGCTGCTACCTGCACCTGACCCGTCAGGGAGCGCGGCTAATGTTGCTGAACTTCCGTCCACACCGCTGGCGGTGCTCGATTCGGGGCTGCCACCGCCCGAGCTGCTACCCCCGCCCGATTCCGATCGGTTGGACGCCGAATCGGGCGGGCCGGGCCCGGGCTGTTCATTGATCTCGCCATCGCAGGCCATGAGAGCGAGAGCAGCGGCCCCAACCAACGAAACGCGGCTCATGATCCAAAGGTACACGACCCGGTCACGCTCGGGCAGGGCCTCAAGGCTGGCATTGATCGATTGGGGTTCAGCGGGCTTTAGATCCCGCGAGCTCCCGCGTGACGGCGAGGGCCGCGTACGCCATCGGTCGAGCCTCGACCTCCGTCCGGAGGACGGCGCTTCCAGGACCTGGGGCATCGTGAGGAGTGTGCTGCACATCACCGAAGCGCAGCGGCCAAAAGATGCGAAAAAGCAGCAAAAGCACCCCGCGATCCCGGGCCGGCGCCGCGATTTTCTTTGGCATATTGATGGCTTAGCTGGTAGTCGGCGTCACAACGACTCCGCGTGACACGGGTTTTGTAGAGTCGAATCCATAACTTGAACACCCCTGACGCCGGCCCTTTATCTTGCCTTCCGCTTTTCGCTCCAGGGTGTTGGTTCTTCCGCGCGGCTTTTCTACACTCTCGACAGCGCTGCCGTTGTGCTGCGCGCGGTGCCGAAGCAAGCGCACTGGAAGCAGTGCGCAGGGCATCAGCGCAACACTGTCGCGCGAATCGGTTGATAGCGGCGTTGAGCACGTCGCGGATCACGACGTACATTGCAGGCGTGTAGCTGCGCGGGCACCGTATTTGCACATCCGGCGGAGCACTGTATGCACTTCTGCCGCGGCGAAGGCATGCTAACGCGGGTACGTGCTTAGCGAACAACTCGGGTGAAGCCGTAGTCGGCACCGCGGTGACGCATTCACGGCAACTCTGAGTTCATCCGGAGCATCGTCGTGGTCGACAAGGCCAATGCCACGATGAGCGCTTTCGCTGCATGGCTGAATGCGCACGGGTTGGCGGTCGCTACTGCGCTCCACCGAGCGCATCGACTGTCATCCTCGCCACCGCCGTGCGCGCCATCGTGGGTCAGCGGCAAAAGCGGGCCGAAGAGGCTGCACGAGGCTGCTGCGCCGGCTATCAGCCAGTAAGCGATCATGACGTGCAGTAGGCGCGAAATCCGAATCGAGACCAGTTGCCGAAGAGGTAGTCTGGGGCCCGTCTGCGCAACCGGGCGGCCATTTCGGAGTTCGTGGCGGGCGATGTCGGCAAGTCGATGCAGACGATCGCGGTAACCGATTACCTTTCTGGCTAGACTTTGGACGTCATGGAGTTCGAAGTGCCACCATGTCGCCCTCGTTATGTGTCGCGCGTGGTCTGTCGCGCTTACGGGAGGTCGTGCCTGCGCGGTAACTGTTGCGGTTTCAATCGGAACCACCGGCCTCGACCAACCACACGGTTACTTGTCCCATCAACGTTCCAAGCGACGCATCGGCAGCTTACGAGACGGCGCGATGAATGGCCTAAGGAGACGCACACTACGAAGCGTATCCATGTTGTATCGGCCGCGTTTCCCAAAACACTTGCCGATGTGAGCCGATGAGGCATAGGGAATATGCTGTGCGGAGTATAGCTTGTCTCCTTGCCCTTGGTGCCTTCGTTTGGATCGTTGTGGCCGCGTGCGTCAACCGTCCGCACCCGCCTTGCGAAGGCGGTTGCCTCTGCGTCGGACCATCGGAGTGCACACCCGAGTCGGGCTGCTACCCATCCTACGCGGCCCTTCCCGACGGGGGCTCCACGTTCTTCTGTTCAAATGGGGTGCCCTACTGCCCGCTGCCGAATGGTTCGCTTTCTGACAACATGGAGGTTCCAACGACTGACGATCTCCCCCCGGGGACCTGCTTGGGGGACCAAGTCTGCTTCGCCTGCGTGGCCCACGTCTCCAACTACTCTTGTACGTGCAGCAAAGGGGCGTGGGTCTGTCAGACTTACACGCCGGATGGAGACTTCGCACATCCGCCGATCTGCGAACCGGCGCGCGACGATGGAGCGGACTGACCGCTGCGACGGCGGCCGATCCGAAGCCACCGGGAATGCGGCGCCTCGTCGAACAGGCGGCAGGAGCGCCGGTTCGCCATCGTCGGTTTCCGTTCAAGGCTGAGGTGCGCCGCCGGAGGAGCTCCGTCGACGCGATCCAGTCTCCTGAAGAGTGACAACACCGTCGCGGGGCTGTATGCGAAGTCGCTAGGCGTCGCGAAAGGAGCGGCGTTTTTTGCGCCTTTCGCCAGCCAGTCGACGCGACCATGGCGGGGTTCTCCGCCGTTGCGACGTCTGAATTGAGCTGGCCTTGCGCCGTGACGTTACATTAATGGCTACTGTGGGCTCATCGATGCTCTGTTAGGCTCTTCGGAACTCCTCGAAAAAGCCATCGACTACCTCGAAGGCCTTGACCTGACGCAGGCCCAGGCTGGCGCGTTCGAACATCGCGACGAGCTTTTCGCCGTCCACCAGTTCGATTGGCGGCACGCCGTCTCGGATGGCTTCCTTACGGGCATCGCTTGTGAATACACCCGTGGTCAAAATGAGACCCTTGTCGGCGCGGCCCTGCATCGCGCCGCGAAAGTCGCGCACTTGGCTCGGCGTGACGGGCCGATCGCCGTACCGCTTGCACTGAAATAGGACCTTGAAGGTGACGAGCGGATTGACCTCGAGTACGCCGTGCCCGTCGATGCCGCCGTCGCCAGAGCTTCCCGTCACGACCACCTGTTGAAACCCGCTCTCGCGTAGGAGTCTCTGGCAGATGCGTTCAAACCCTGAAGGCGGGAGTGCGCGCAGAATTTCGAGCAGGCGGACCTTGTAGTCCTTCACTTCATCCGCGGTTTCGGCGTCCTCTTCTTCATCCTCCTCGACGGAACTTCCTGGATCGGCCGATTCTGTGACCTTGCGCGGGAACTTTTTCCGAACGT
>Ga0265313_10003214_pt1 | contig 13432 bp, 13 predicted proteins | sample 4123metaG_FD_203122 | JGI IMG/M metagenome (GOLD analysis project Ga0265313, IMG submission 203122) | Rhizosphere microbial communities from Carex aquatilis grown in University of Washington, Seatle, WA, United States - 4-1-23 metaG | ecosystem: Host-associated > Plants > Roots > Rhizosphere >...
CGCAGGATCTGCGCGCGGATGAAATCGCGCAGGGCATAGGCGCCATTGCCGTTGCCGGCGCCGCCATCGCCATTGCCGCCGCCGACAGCCAGCGGCGTGTCGGGCGCGCTCAGTTGCGCCAGCGCCCGGAGCCGGGCGCTGAGTTCGTCCTCGGGCTGCCGGGTGGCGTCGGGCTTCACCCCTTCTGTTTGCGGCGCGGCGGCGGGGCGCGGGCGGGGCGCGCCGCTGCGCGGGGCGGGCGGGGCGCCGGACGGGCCGGACACCGGCGCCAGCGTCACCAGCTCCACCGGCAGGGTGAGGGGCGGGGTGATCGGCGGCTGCCCCGCCAGATACCATAGCGCCAGCAGCGCCATTCCCAGATGCAGCACCGCCGACAGGGCCCAGCCGGGCCGGTCGCGGAAATGCTGCAGGGTGGGCGCGAAAACCATGCTCCAGCCTAGACCGAAATGGCGCTATTTGCCCGTTAACCCTGCATGGGTTATGCACCGCTTGTGAAGATCAAACTTTACCAGAACGACCTGCCGGACGGGCTCAACCTCGGCCCCCTGGTCGCCATCGACACCGAGACGCTGGGCCTCAACCCCTTCCGCGACCGGCTCTGCCTGGCGCAATTGTCGTCGGGCGACGGCATCTGCCATGCGGTGCAGTTCGCCGCCGGAAAATACGACGCGCCCAATCTCAAGCGCCTGCTGGCCGATCCCGGCGTCACCAAGCTGTTCCATTTCGCCCGCTTCGATGTCGCCATGTTCCAGCGCTATCTGGGCGTGCGGGTGCAGCCGCTCTACTGCACCAAGATCGCCTCCAAGCTGGTGCGCACCTATACCGACAAGCATGGTCTCAAGGACCTGGTGAAGGAATTGCTGGGCGTCGAACTGTCGAAGGAGCAGCAAAGCTCCGACTGGGGCGCCGCCGAACTCAGCGAGCGCCAGTTGGCCTACGCCGCCAACGATGTCGCCCATCTGCACGATCTCAAGAAGGTGCTGGACGCCATGCTGGCGCGCGAGCACCGCAGCCATCTCGCCCAGGCCTGTTTCGACTTCCTGCCCACCCGCGCCGAGCTGGACCTTGGCGGCTGGGAAGAACTCGACATCTTCGCGCATTAGCGCCCGCCATAATTCAGCCGGTTCCCCTCCCTAGCCTCGCTTGCACCCATCCGGCGAATGCGCCAGATTTGGCATGAAATTCGCGTTGGCGGCGCAGCAGGGCGCCGGGACTAAAAATAAGTTAACCATCCCAAAGGGATAGATGAAAGCCCCAAAACCCGCGCTGAAGGCCGTTGCCGACCCCGCCGGAGGCGATCTGGCGGCGGCGCGGCGTGTGCTCGATCTGGCCAGCGAGGCGCTTGCCACCCTCTCCGCCGGGCTGGACGGGGACTTCAGCAAGGCGGTGGACGCCATCCTCGCCGCCAAGGGCCGGGTGATCGTTTCCGGCATGGGCAAGTCGGGCCATGTCGGGCGCAAGATCGCCGCCACGCTTTCCTCCACCGGCACGCCGGCCTATTTCGTCCATCCCGCCGAAGCCAGCCATGGCGACATGGGCGCCATCACCTCCGGCGATGTTCTGCTGCTGCTTTCCAAGGGCGGCGAGACCGAGGAGCTGGCCAATCTTCTCACCTATGCCAAGCGCTTCCATATCCCGATGATCGCCATCGCCGCGCGCGGCGACTCCACTCTGGCGCGCGCCGCCGAAGTGGCGCTGCTGCTGCCCGACGCGCAGGAAGGCTGCGCCATCGGCATGGCCCCCACCACCTCCACCACCATGATGCTGGCGCTGGGCGACGCGCTGGCGGTGGCGCTGATGGAGCGGCGCGGCTTCGACGCCGCGCGCTATCGCGATTTCCATCCCGGCGGCAGCCTGGGCCGCGCCCTGATCCGGGTGCGCGACCTGATGCATTCCGGCGGCGATGTTCCGCTGGCCGGACCGGCGGCGCCGATGCGCGAATTGCTGCTGAGCATGGCCTCCGGCCGGCTGGGCTGCGTCGGGGTGGTCGATGGGGACGGCAAGCTGATCGGCATCGTCACCGACGGCGATATCCGCCGCCATGCCGAGGGGCTCGGGGCAAGCACCGCCGCCGACGTGATGACGCGCAACCCCAAGCTGGCGGCGGGTGACGATCTGGCGGCGGCGGCGCTGGCGCTGATGACCGAGAAGAAGATCACCCAGCTTTTCGTGCTGGACGGCGAGGGCAGGCCGGAAGGCGTGCTGCACATTCATGACTGCCTGCGCGCGGGGTTGGCATGACCATGGCCGGCGAACCCGCCAGGACAAGACCGCGTTACGACTGGAGCGCCCGGGCCCGCTCCACCGCCTTCGATGCAAGGCGCTACACCAAATTCGTCACCCGCATGAAGCGGGTCACGGCGCTGTCGGCCTTCGCCGTGATCTGCGCCGTGCTGGGCTTCTTCCTCGTCGCCCGCGCCCCCCGCCATCTGCCGCTTTCCTTCGAGATGCTGGGGACGCTGAAGAACGACCTCGCCATGGTCAATCCGCGCCTGTCCGGCGTCGACGCCAGCGGCAATCCCTATGTCATCACCGCCAGGCTGGCGGTGCAGGACGCGAAGAATCCCAAGCACGCCACGCTGCAGGGGATCGAGGCCGACCTCACCGCGCCCAAGAGCTGGCTCAACGCCCGGGCCGGCCATGGCGATATCGACATGAACGCCAACTGGCTGAAGCTGGGCGGCGGCATCGATGTCTTCACCGACACCGGCTACACGCTGCACACCCAAACCGCCGAGGTCGATCTCAAGCGCGATATCGTGCAGGGCGAAAGTGAAGTGAACGGGCAGGGGCCGCGGGGCGCCATGCGGGCCGACCGTTTCCACTACAACCATGTTTCCGGCCTGCTCATCCTGCAAGGCCATGTGCGGACCGTCATCAACGGAAAAGGAAAATGAGAAAGCGTCCCCTTCTGCTTGGATTCCTGCTGCTGGCGGCGCCCGTTCGCGCCGCGTCACCGGACATTCTGGGCCGGCATGACGCCGACAAGCCGATCTCGATCGAGGCCGACAGGAACGAGATCGACACCAAGGCCAAGATCGTCACCTACAGCGGCAACGTCAAAATCGTCCAGGGCGACACCCAGATGCGCGCCGACATGGTGAAGGACGACAGCCCGAACAACAAAATCTATTTCACCGGCAGGGTGGTGGTGGATGCGCCGGCCAGCGGCACCGTCACCGGCGACAACGGCATCTACGATCTGACCAGGAAGCTGGTGACGCTGTCCGGCCATGTCGTGCTGCACAAGCAGGGCCAGGTCACCAGTTCGGGCAGCCTGCTCACCATGAATATGGTCACCGGCATCGCCCAGCTGGTGGCGACGCCGGTGGCGGCGACCGCCAACCAGGCGGCGGCGGCGGGGGTGCCGGGGGGCCGGGTGCACGCCATCATCACCCCGAAATCCCTGCCTTCCGGCGGCCCATGACCGCTTCATGGTTCTTTAAGCACGAACAGGCATGATTTTTGCCATGACATTCGCAGAGCCCGGAAATGCCAGCCAGAACGCCGCCGAAATGAGCGGCGAGAACCATCTGCGCGCCGTCGAAGGCGGCAAGGGCATGGTGGTCAACCGCATCGGCAAGAGCTTCAACAAGCGGCCGGTGGTGCGTTCCGTCAGCCTGACATTGAAGCGGGGCGAAGTGGTCGGGCTGCTCGGCCCCAACGGCGCCGGCAAGACCACCTGCTTCTACATGATCTCCGGCCTGATCGCCGCCGACACCGGCTCGATCGAGGTGGACGGCCATGACGTCACCCGCCTGCCCATGTACCGCCGCGCCCGCCTGGGCATCGGCTATCTGCCGCAGGAGGCGTCGATCTTCCGCGGCCTCACCGCCGAGGAGAATATCCGCGCCACCGCCGAATTGCTGGAGCCGGACGCCGCCCGCCTCGAGGCCATGATCGAGGAGCTGCTGGCCGAGTTCGGCATCAGCCATGTCCGCAACACCCCCGCCATCGCTCTGTCGGGCGGCGAGCGCCGCCGCGTCGAGATCGCCCGCGCCCTGGCGACGCATCCTTCCTATATCCTGCTCGACGAGCCCTTCGCCGGCATCGATCCCATCGCGGTGGGCGACATCCGCGACCTGGTGCGCCATCTCAAGGACCGCGGCATCGGCGTCCTGATCACCGACCATAATGTGCGCGACGCTCTGGATGTGATCGACCGCGCCTATATCCTGCATGACGGCCAGGTGCTGAAGGAAGGCACCCCGGCCGAGATCGTCAGCGACCGCGATGTGCGCCGCGTCTATCTCGGGGAGAAATTCTCCCTTTAGCCATGGCAAGCGTCGGTCAAAGATTGGAAATCCGCCAGGGCCAGTCCCTGGTCATGACGCCCCAGCTGCAGCAGGCGATCAAGCTGCTGCAGCTTTCCAACATCGAGCTGGCCGAATATTGCGAGCAGGAGCTGGAGCGCAATCCGATCCTGGACCGCGACGACAGCGCCCCGGCGCAGCCGGAAGAGGCCGCCCCGCGCGAGGCCGACGTAGCCGGCGAACGCGCCGACGAGGCGCTGAGCCGCGAGGATTTCTCCAAGACCGCCGACATGGACCAGGCGGCGCACGACAATATGTATGACGGCGGCGAACCCGCCGCCCCGCCCGCCGCCTCCGGCCAGGCCTCGCTGACCGACTGGACGCGGGTGGGCTCCTCCGGCGGCTTCGACGAGGAAGGGATGGAATCGTCCGTCGCCGCCGACCTCACCCTCAAGGACCATCTCGAGGCCCAGCTCGCCATCGCGGCGCTGACGCCGGAAGACCGCCTGATCTGCCTGGGCCTGATCGACGGCATCGACGAGGCCGGCTATCTGCGCGCCGACCTGCCCGACCTGGTGCAGAAGCTGGGCTGCGAGATCGAGGACGTCCAGGCCGTGCTGGGCGTGCTGCAGGGCTTCGATCCGGTGGGCGTGGGCGCCCGCGACCTTTCCGAATGCCTCACGCTCCAGCTGCGCGCCCGCGACCGGCTGGATCCGGCCATGGCCATGCTGCTCACCCGCCTGGACCTGGTCGCCCGCCGCGACCTCGCCCAGCTTTCCACGCTTTGCGGCGTGGACGGCGAGGACATCGCCGACATGCTGGCGGAGATCCGCACCCTCAATCCCAAGCCCGGCCTGGCGTTCGGCGCCGAGCAGGTGGCGGCGGTGGTGCCCGACGTCTTTGTCCGCACCGGCCCCGACGGCGGCTGGCTGGTGGAGCTGAACTCCGACACGCTGCCGCGCCTGCTGGTCAATTCCCGCTATTATTCCCAGGTTTCCAAGGGCGCCCGCGACAAGGACTCCAAGACCTATCTGCTGGACTGCCTCAACAACGCCAACTGGCTGGTCAAGAGCCTGGACCAGCGCGCCCGCACCATCCTCAAGGTCGCCAGCGAGATCGTGCGCCAGCAGGATTCCTTCCTCACCTATGGCGTGCGGCACCTCAAGCCGCTCAATCTGCGCACCATCGCCGACGCCATTTCCATGCACGAATCGACCGTCAGCCGCGTCACCTCCAACAAGTACATCGCCACGCCGCGCGGGCTGTTCGAGCTGAAATATTTCTTCACCGCCTCGATCCAGTCGGTGGACGGCGCCGAATCGCACAGCGCCGAAGCGGTGCGCGACCGCATCCGCGAAATGATCGACAAGGAAGAGCCGCGGGAGATTCTTTCCGACGACCGCATCGTCTCGCTGCTCACCGCCGACGGCGTCCACATCGCCCGCCGCACCGTCGCCAAGTACCGGGAAGCGATGCGGATTCCCTCATCGGTGGAACGCCGCCGCCTCAAGGCCGGTTAAGCGAAAAATCCCCTTGTTTCCGGCGTAGAATCCCGTCCGGCGCCGCCTGATTGACTTTAAGAAAATCAAAGCCTATGAACCCGCCGCTTTTCGGGGCGGCCCCGGAACCTGTGTCATATATTTCGTGTTCCCGCGTGTAGCGCGCTTCGTGGCCGGCGGCGTTTTTAGGAAGCCTGATGAATATTTCCGACCTGCTTGCCCCCGACGCGATTCTTCCCGCGCTCAAGGTCCAGAGCAAGAAGCAGCTGCTGCAGGAACTCGCCGCCAGGGCGCACCAGATCGCGCGCCTGCCGGAGCGGCGCATCTTCGAGACCCTGGTGGAACGCGAACGGCTGGGCACCACCGGCGTCGGCGCCGGCATCGCCATTCCGCATGGCCGCATGGCCGAGGCCGGCAGCATCACCGGCGTCTTCGCCCGGCTGGAGACCGCCATTGACTATGAAGCGGTGGACAGCCAGCCGGTGGACCTGGTCTTCATGCTGCTGGCGCCGGAAGAAGCGGGCGCCGATCACCTGAAGGCGCTGGCGCGGGTCTCCCGCCTGCTGCGCAATGCCGCCACCTGCGAGAAGCTGCGCGCCGCGTCATCGGCGGAAGCGCTTTACTCCATACTTACCACCCAGAACGGCGACGCGTCACAAGCAGCGTAAGCTCCCGGGGCGCGGCCTTTTTGCGTCCATACGCTGTCGCTATGGACGGGTTCGTCGGCCGTGCTCACGTATGCTGGATACGCTCCGCGCGGCCTTCTGCCCACGCCGCAAAAATTCTCGCGCCGAGCAGTTTCAGCGCGCCGGCGCTTTCTTGGCGGGCGGGGCCGCGGGTTTGGCGGGGCTCGCGGCAGCGGGCCGGTCGCCCACCACCGAAATCCGCGTGATGACGACCGGCTGCTTCGGCGCCGAGGCGCCGAACGGGCCATAGCCGCCGCCCACCGCGACAGCATTGATTGCGTCCACCACCGGGCGGCTGGCCTCGGTCACCTGGCCGAAGACGGCAAAGCCGCTGCGCGGATCGCCCGGCTTCTGGTCCAGTTCCGGACTGTCCTTCATGTTGATGTAGAAATCGGGGCCGGCGCTGGTGGGGGCGTCGCCGCGCGGCAGCGCCACGCCGTATTTGAGGTTCTTCAGCCCGTTCGCGGCTTCCAGCGGCACCGGCCGCGGCACCCAGCCCTTGCCCTTGCCGTCGGCGCTCCAGCTGCCCAGCTGGATGACGAAATCCTTCTCGACGCGATAGATGGCGCTGCCATTGTAGAAGCCCATCCGCGCCATGCGCAGGATATGCGCCACGCTTTCGGGGGCGCGCGCGGAATCGAGCTGCAGCACGATATCGCCCATTGTCGTCGCGATCAGCAGTTGCGGCCCGGTCATGGCGGGAAGGGACGGCGGCGGCGGCGGGGGCGGATCGCCCACCACCGAGATGCGCTGGATCACCACCGGCGTCGCAGGCGCCGAAGCGCCGAACGGGCCATAGCCGCCGCCCACCGGCGCGTCGTTGATCGCCTGCACGATGGGGCGGCTGGCCTCCGTCACTTCGCCGAAGACGGCAAAACCGCTGCGCGGATCGTCCGGCTTCTGATCCAGCGTCGTGTTGTACCGCATGTTGATGTAGAAGTCGGGACCGGCGCTGCTGGGATCGTCGCCGCGCGGCAGCGCCACCGAGAACTTGAAATTCTTCAGGCCGTTGTTCGCTTCCAGCGGCAGCGGCTTGGGTTCCCAGCCGCGGCCCTTGCCGTCCGCGCCCCAGCTGCCCATCTGGACGACGAAATCCTTCTGCACCCGGTAGACCGCGGTGCCGTTGTAGAAGCCGGCGCGCGCCAGGCGCAGGATATGCGCCACGCTCTGCGGCGCGCGCACCTCATCGAGCTGCAGGACGATATCGCCCAGGCTGGTCTGGATCAGCAATTGCGGCCCGGTCATGGGCGGATTGCCCGTGGGGGGGGCGGCGGGCGCCTGCGCCAGGGCGCTGCCCAGGGTCAGCAGCAGCGAAACGGCGGCGAAAGCTATTCTGCGCATGGCGGTCCTCCCGCCCATACTTTAACCGGAAACGAAAAAGCCGGAAGACGCTCCGTCTCCCGGCTTTCCCGAATCTGTCCTCTCGGCCGGCGCTAGTGCAGGCTGACCGGCGTCAGCTCGTTCTGCAGCGCCGCGCCATAGGCGGTGTCATAGGCGTCGGTAAAGCCCAGCACGCTGCCGTCGAAGGAATGCAGCACATAAAGCTTGGCGCCGTCGGGCAGGTCGACATGGCTCGGCAGCAGGCCAAGGCGGTGCGCCTCATCGGCGCCCGTCGGCTTGATATAGGCGATCCGCGCCCGCTCCAGTTCGTTGCCCAATTCCCGTTCCGTCAACATCCTACGCTCCTGTCCGCCGCTCCTACCGCCTGGCGGTTCTGCCGGCCCGAAAGGCGCCGACAGAACAAACATGGGGTGCAAAACCCGGCTTTCAAGGTAACGCGGAACGCCGCCGCCGGTTGAAGCCTGCCGCAGGGGAAGGCACAACATCACCATGCGGGTCATTCTGGACTTTCCCGGCGGACGCCGGGTTTTTTCGCGGCCGCGGGCGGTGATCGCCGCGCGCCGGGTGGCGGAAGTCCCCGCGGCGCTGGCGGCCGTCAGCCAGGCCCTGGCGGCGGGCAGGCATGTGGCGGGCTGGCTGGGCTATGAGCTGGGCTATGCCCTGGAGCCCCGGCTGGCGCCGCTTCTTGAGTCTTTAGCCCCCTCCACCCTTCGCATCGCAAGCGCTGCTACGGGGGTCGGCTCGCTTGGTCGCGAGCCTCCACCCACCGCCAGCGCTTCGCGCGCGGGGGAGGAGGAAATGCCCCTGCTGCGACTGGGGGTGTTCGATGCCCCCGTCCCGCAGTCGCCCGCCCCCCGGGGCCGCGCCTATGCCGGGCCCTTGGCGCATGACTGGGACGAGGCGGCCTATCTCGCCCGCTTCGTCCAGGTGAAGGAGAAGATCGCCGCCGGCGACATCTACCAAGCCAACCTGTCCTATCGCGCCCGTTTCGCTTTCGCCGGCGACGCCCTGGCGCTGTATGAGCGGCTGCGCGCCGCCGCCCAGGCGCCCTGGTGCGGCTTTGTCGATGATGGCGAACGCCAGATCCTGAGCCTGTCGCCGGAGCTGTTCTTCGAACTGTCGGCGTCCGGCGTCATCGCCGCGCGCCCGATGAAGGGCACGGCCGCGCGCCATGGCGACGATCTGCGGGAAGGGGCGGCGCTGGCGGCCTCGGCCAAGGACCGGGCGGAAAACCTGATGATCGTGGATCTGATCCGCAACGATCTTGGCCGCATCGCCGAGACCGGCAGCGTGGCGGTCAAGGCGCTGTTCGATGTCGAGACCTATCCGACCCTGCACACCATGGTCTCCACCGTGGCGGCGAGGAAGCGCGCGGAAGCGGGCGTCGCCGACATCCTGCGCGCCCTGTTTCCCTGCGGCTCGGTGACCGGCGCGCCCAAGATCCGCGCCATGGAGATTTTGCGCCAGCTGGAAGACACGCCGCGCGGCGCCTATTGCGGCGCGGTCGGTTACTTCGCGCCGGATGGATCGGCGACGTTCAACGTCGCCATCCGCACACTGACAATTACCGGGGCCCTCGCCGGCAGCGAAGGCGTGCTGGGCGTCGGCGGCGGCGTGGTGCAGGATTCGCTGGGTGCGGCGGAATATGCCGAATGCCGCCTCAAGGCCCGCTTCTTCGAGGACGGCCGCCCGCCGCTGCAACTGATCGAAACACTGAAATGGGAAGGCGGCTTCGTGCGGCTGGAAAGCCATCTCGCCCGCATGGCGGCTTCGGCGCTTGTCTTCGGCCTGGGTTTTGACCCGGCGAAGGCCCGCGCCGCGCTGGACGGCGCGGTGGCCGGGCGCGAGGGGCCGCAGCGCGTGCGCCTGACCCTGGACGAGGCGGCCCGCCATGAAGCGAGCGCCGCGCCGCTGCCGCCCAATCCGCCGCACTGGAGCTATGAAATCGCGGCGGAACGCATCGCGAGCGATGATCTGCTGCAGCGTCACAAGACCAGCTGGCGCGAACGCTATGACCGCAGTTCCGGCCTGGCCGACGAAATCCTGTTCTGCAACGAACGCGGCGAACTGGCGGAAGGCGCCCGCAGCAACATCTTCGTCGAACGCGGCGGCGTGCTGCTGACGCCGCCGCTGTCATCCGGCGCGCTGGACGGGCGGCTGCGGGCCGAACTGATCGCCACCGGCCGCGCCCGCGAGGCGGTGCTGACGCCGGACGATCTCAAAGACGCCACCGTCCATTTCGGAAATTCGCTGCGCGGCCTGATCCGGGCCGTCGCGCTGTCCGGAAAAGTGTGAAGCGGTTTTCCGCAAGACAGCGCGACCAGGGATAAGCCGCTTTAATCCGCGCTTTTCGCCAGGGCCGCGATCAGCGCCACGCTTTCCGGCGCCAGCCAGCCGTCCGCCTCCACCAGCCGCCCGGCCTCGGCCTCGCGCAGCGCCACGGCCTGCAAACTGTCATGGGCAAGGCGGGGGCGCAGCGTGGCGGCGGCGTCCGCCGGGGTGAAGCGGGGCAGGGCGGTCCGGGCGGTTTCGCCGAACTTCGCCGCCCATTCGCGGTCGTCCAGCTTTCCCAGCACATCGTCATAGGGGCCGGGCGGATAGCGCTTGCGGAACAGCCGCAGTTTCCATGCCGTTCCGCCCGCCGCCGCCGCCGCGACCAGGACGCCAAGACCCGCAAGAAGAGAACGCCGCTTCATGCCAGCACCGTCTTGAGATGGTCGGCCAGGCGCAGGCTCAGGGCCAGCAGGTTCATGGTCGGGTTGGACGCGCCATAGGTGGGAAATACCGAGCCGCCGGCGACGAACAGGTTTTCGACGCCATGCACCCGGCTGTCGGCATCGACCACGCCCTGTTTCGGATCGGCGCTCATGCGGGTGGTGCCGAGATGATGGTTTCCCCATCCGCCAAGGGCCTGCTTGTCCTTGGTCATGCCGCTCATCCAGCCGGCATGGTCGCGATAGTTCAGTTTGAGCATGCCCAGCCGGGAGGCCAGCAACTGCCGCCCCAGTTCCCGCAGCACCTTGCGGTAGAGCAGGAAGTCGGCTTCGGAAACGGTGACGTTGAGCTGCGGGCGCGGCATGCCCAGCCCGTCGCGCGCGCCCGAAAGGGTGAGGCGGCGGTCGGGATCGGGCAGCAGCTCCATGCCCACGCCCAGGGCATAGGCATGGGCGTCGCCGGCATCGACGCCCAGGGCCTGCGCCGTCGCCACCACCGCGGCGGTGCCGGCCTCGTCCAGCGCCACCGGATTTTCCACCGTGGTCAGCGAGCCCATCAGATGCTGCTCGCGCAGGAAGCCGGGCGTGGGCGAGAACACCGCCCGCACCAGGCTGCCATCGGCGATGGTGGTGGTGGCGTTGATGTCGTTGGTGTTCCAGTAGAGCGAGGAGACCGGCCCCCCGAACAGCACCAGGGTGGCGACATCGCGCGGAATGGGATGGTCGGCGAAGAAGCGCCCCACCATGTCGTTCTGGTTGCCCACGCCCGCCTTCGCCACATCGTTGGAGGCCAGCAGCAGCCGCGCATTCTCCAGCGCGCCGCAGGCCAGCACGGTGAAGCGCGGTTTGATGGTGAAGCGCTTGCCCGCCCCCCCGGCCTCGTTCACGGACGCGACCTCGAGCTGTTCGATGCGCTTGGCGTCATGCGACAGGCGCAGGGAGGTGACCGAGGCATGCAGGCAGGTCTGGATGCGCGGCGCCGATTTGAGGGCGGCGCGGTAGCGCGTCCCGAACCAGGTGGGATGGATGTCGCCTTCGGTCTTGGAGAACTGGAAGAAGCTGGTATAGACGCCGCCGCGCCCCAGCTTCATCACCGCGCCGTCATGGGCGCTGTCGAGATGCCGCCCGGTATCGTCGTATCGCCAGGGTCCGGCCTCGACCAGCGCCTGCGCCCGCGGGAAATAGGGCCTCAGCGCCTCGATGCCGAAAGGCCAGCCGGAATAGGGCACCCAGCTGCGGGTTTCGAAATCATGGGCGTCGAGCGGGCGGCAATAGCCGCCCCAATGGTTGGCGGTGCTGCCGCCCAACATGCGCAGCCGGTTCTGGTCCAGCGCGGTGTAGCGCACGCCGGTCTCTGCGCCCTTGCAGAGATTCTGCACCGGCTGCTCGAAATCCAGCCCGCCGCTTTCCAGCAGGACGATGGAGAAAGGCGAATCCGCGAGCGCCAGCGCCAGGCCGATACCGGCGGGCCCGCCGCCGATGATCGCCAGGTCGGGGGTGAGTTGCGTGCCGTCGGGAAGGGAACGGGCGTCAAGGAATGCGGTCAAAGGCCAAGTCCGGCGTGAACGGACCGCACCTTAGACGTCCGCCCGCGCGCATGTCTTGTTGCAAATCTGCACAGGAAGGCCAAAGCGGCGGAACTTGACGCTGTTCAGATGTCTTCCATGTGGCCGGCGTTGAAGCCGCCATCCACGCCGATGGCCTGGCCGGTGATCCAGGCGGCCTGGTCGCTGAGCAGGAACAGCGCCATCGGCGCGACATCTTCCACCGAGCCGATGCGCCCCAGGGGATGCGCCGAGGCCAGGCGTGCGCGGCGCTCCGGCGGCATCCTGGCGAGCAGCGGCGTGTCGACAAAGCCGGGGCAGAGGCAGTTTACCCGGATGTTGTCGCCGGCGTAGTCCAGCGCCATGTTGCGCGTCAGGGCGATGATGGCGCCCTTGCTGGCGCTGTAGGCGGCGCGGTTGCGCGCGCCGGTGGCGCCGACGCAGGAGGAGAAATGCAGCACCGCCCCGCCATGCGCCTTCATGCGCGGCAAGGCGAGCTTGGAGACCAGGAAGAGGCCGCGCAGATTCACCGCCATCAGCCGGTCGTAGTCGCCCATGTCGGTGTCGGTGACCGAGAGCCGCAGCGCGATGCCGGCGGCGTTCACCAGCCCGTCAATGCGGGGAAGGTGCGCCAGGGCGTCGGCGACCTGGGCCTCGTCGCCGACGTCGCAGGCCGGGGCATCGGCGAAAGGCGCGGGATTGCGGTCCAGGGCGGTGACAAGGGCGCCTTCCGCCTCCGCCGCCCTGGCGATGCCAAGGCCCAGGCCCGAAGCGGCGCCGGTGACGACGATGTGGCGGCCCGAGAAGCGCATGGGTGTTCTTAGCACAGCGGAAGGGTAGGGTCAGGTGCGTTTGCCCGCCTGCGCCCCTTCGCGGCGCTGCTACGCTGTCGCTCGCGCCGCTCGGGCGCTTGGCTCCACCAATTCCCGCCATCGGCGGCGGTGCAGGAGGGTATCGGTGGTGAAGGGCGGGAATTGGTGGAGCCAAGCGGGATCGAACCGCTGACCTCCTGCATGCCATGCAGGCGCTCTCCCAGCTGAGCTATGGCCCCGTGCCAATCCGGGATCGGTCTGGTAGCCGGTCCCGCGTCGCATTGCCAGGAAAAGTGTACTTGCGGTTTTCCGTCCGGCAATGCGACCAAACAAAAAAGTCAAAATGAAAAGACTTAAGGCTCGTCCTTGGAGATGCCGGGATCGATGATGCCGGAGACATCGTCTTCCTCGTCCTCGACCTCGCCGAGCAGGTCGTCGTCTTCCTCGTCCTCGTCGTCCTCGACCTCGATATCCTCGATCTCGACGCCTTCTTCATCGGTCTCGATCACCGACATGCCTTCGGCGGCGCCGGGCTCTTCTTCCTCGGCGGTCTCTTCTTCTTCCTCTTCCTCGCCGGTGGCGG
>Ga0265313_10003216_pt1 | contig 13428 bp, 8 predicted proteins | sample 4123metaG_FD_203122 | JGI IMG/M metagenome (GOLD analysis project Ga0265313, IMG submission 203122) | Rhizosphere microbial communities from Carex aquatilis grown in University of Washington, Seatle, WA, United States - 4-1-23 metaG | ecosystem: Host-associated > Plants > Roots > Rhizosphere >...
AGCGCTTCCTGGCGGCGCCGGGCCTGGAACTGGATACGGGCAAGCTCAAGTTCTATGCCGACGTGGAGTTCCCGCTCTACCAGGACGTGAACGGCAACCAGCTGGTGGCCCGCGAGCTGTACAAGCTGATCGTGGCGTTCAGTTTCTGAACATGCGCGCGCTGCTGCTCTGTCTCGCACTCGTCTGGCTGCCCGCCGCCTCTGCGCTGGACGTGGGCGACACCGCACCGGCGCTCAAGGGCATGACGCTGGACGGCAAGCCCTTCGACCTCGCCGCGCTCAAGGGCAAGGTGGTGGTGCTTAACCTGTGGGCCACCTGGTGCGGGCCCTGTCGCGAGGAGATGCCGGCGCTGGATGCCTTCGCCAAGCGCTATGGGGCGCGCGGCGTGCTGGTGGTGGGCCTGGATGAGAACGACCCCGAGGACGTGGCCGAGGTGCGCAAGGTGATGACCGCCTTCTCCTATCCGGCGCTCATGGCCGAGACCGCGCCCACCAACGACTTCCACCAGCCGCGGGTGCTGCCCATCACTTACGTGATCGATGCGACTGGCGTGATCCGCGCGCGGCTATGGCCGGCGGGCACGCCGGTGACGGAAGCGAACCTCGAAAAGGCCGTCACGCCGCTGCTGCCCGCCACGCCCTAGGTTTCAGCGGAACTCCAGCAAAATGCTGCCGGTGTAAAACCGGGTCGGGCTAGGCGCGCGAGGCGAGCAGGAGGGAGTGCACTCTTCATGTGCATGACCGACTGCGAGACCGAAGCGCAACAACGCCCGGGCCGGTTTTACGCCGGCAGAGGTTCGGGGCGATGCAGGAAGAAGCCTTGACCCAAGTCGACGCCCAGCTTGGCGAGCTGGTTCTTGGTGGCTTCGTTCTCGACGCACTCGGCGATGCATTGGATGCTGCGCATGCGCGCCAGCTCCGACAGCGTGCGCACCACCAGCGGGTTGACCGGATCGCCGCCGAAGTCCTGCACGAACTGGCCGTCGATCTTCACGTACTGCACCGGCAGTTTCTGCAGGTAGCCGAAGCTCGCCACGCCGCTACCGAAGTCGTCCAGCGCGAAGCGGTAGCCGTCGTGGGTGAGCTGGTGCATGGTCTCCACCGCGCGGGTGAGGTTCTCCAGCGCCACGTTCTCGGTGACCTCGAAGCACACGTTCTGGGCATGCACGTCGTGGCGCGCGCGCATCTCGCCCACCACACGACGGAAGTCGGGGCTGTCCAGGGTGCGTGGATCGAGATTGATGCTGAGGCGCACGCCGGGCTTCTCGCCCAGGAAGCGGAAAGCCTGGTCCACCACCCAATGGTCGATGCGGCTCGCCAGGCCGAAGCGCGCGGCCGTGGGGAGGAACGCGGACGGCGGCAGGATCGTGCCGCCCTCGTTGAGGCGCAGCAGCACCTCGTAGAAACGCCCCTCCTCCGCCGCGGCGAGCGGCATGATGCGCTGGCCGTAGAGACGGAAGTGGCCCTCGTCCATGGCGGTCTCGAGTTGCGCCACCCGGGTCAGGGCCGAGTGATGCTGCATCATGGTGCGGTCATCGCTGCGGTAGACGTGGATGCCGTTGCGGCCCATGCCCTTGGCGATGTAGCAGGCGATGTCGGCGCGGCTCAACACGTCGCTGGAGCGCTCGCCGGGCTGGAAGAAGGTGACGCCGATGCTCACGCCCACGCTGAAGATGAGGTCGCGCTCCTTGAAACGGTAGTCCAGCACGCTGCGGCGTAGTTCCTCGGCCAGGAGTTGCACGGTCTGCTCGTGGGCATCCACCACCAGCACGCCGAACTCGTCGCCGCCCAAGCGCGCCACCACGTCGGGGCGGTGCACCAGGCCGCGCAGGCGCTTGGTGAGTTCCACCAGCAACCGGTCGCCCACCTCGTGGCCGCGGGTGTCGTTGATGAGCTTGAACTGGTCCAGGTCCAGGTACAGCAGCGCGTAACGCTGCTTGCGGTCCGCGCCGGCGGTGAGTTCGCGTAGCGCCTTGTCGAAGGCGGCGCGGTTGCGCAGACCCGTGAGTGCATCGTGGGTGGCCTCGAACACCAGCCGCTCGCGCAGGTGCTCGGCCTCGGAGACGTCGCGGAACACCACCACGCCGCCCATGATCTTGCCGTCGCGTCCGCGCGCCAGAGTGATGGCGCCTTCCACGGGGCGCAGCACGCCGGCCCGGTCGCGCAGCAGCCGGCGCGTGAGTATCTCGGAGCCGGCGCCGCGCACCAGGGCATGGCGCACGGTGTGCTCCTCGGTCTCGCCGCTGGCCATGGACAGCGGGAACACATCTTCGATGGGACGGCCTATGGCATCGGCCGCGCGCCAGCCGGTGAGCTTCTCGGCCACGCTGTTCATGAAGTGGACCTTGCCCGTGGCGTGGGTGGAGATCACGCCCTCGCCGATGGCCTGCAGCGTCACCAGGGCGCGGTCCTGCTCGTCGTTGAGCACGGCATCCGCGGCCTGGCGCTCGGCGAAGGCCGCGGCCACCAGGTAGCCGGTGAGCGCGGCGGTGGCCACGAAGGCGATGCGCATGGCGGCCAGGAACGGATCGTGCACGTCCTGCAGGTCGAAGGAGGAGACGTCCTTGAGATCGAACACCAGCACGCACAGCGCCATGAGCAAGGCGGCGCTGCTGGCGCCGGCGGCGCCGGCGCGCGCCGAGATCAGCACCGTGAGTGGCAACAACAGGAAGTAGAAGCTGGGCTGGACCTCGGCCGGCAGCTGCGAGATGCCGAACACCGCACCCAGCATGAGCAGCAGGCAGAACAGCCACTCCAGCAGGGGGCGCGCTGCGGCGAAGGGCCAACGGCGCCAGTGCACCATGAACGGCGTCACCACCAGGATGCCCATGACGTCGCCCAAGGCCCAGTTGCCGGCTGCCAAGCCCACCGCAGAGGCAGGGATGAGGCCGTTGAGCTCCAGACCGAAGGCACCCACCACGCCGCCCAGGATGGCCGCCGGCAGCGCTGCAGCGGACACGAACAACAGCACGTCGCGGGTGCGCGAGAACTGCGCGTCCACTTCCAGGAGGCGCAGCATTCCCACGGCCGCCAGCGCTTCGGCGATCTGCGCCACGGCGTCGCTGGTCGCCACATCCCAGGGCCGGCCGATGAGATGGGTGCTGAGCAGTTCGCCGATGACGATCACCGGCCACCAGCGCAGGCCGTATTGCCATAGCAGCATCACGCCCAAGCCGGCGGTGGGCCAGAACGGCGAGAGTCCAGCGTAGTGGAGCTTGAGATAGAGGCCGAAGTAATTGCACAGGCCATAGAGGCCCGTCAGCGCCACCGCTGCTGCCATGTAGAACAGCGCTTTGAGCAAGGCTCCCATGACGCGCGTAGTACCCCGGCGCGGCGATTTGAGGGAATAATGTCACAAGCTTAACATGGGCCCGCGACGGCCCTGGCGGGCTGCGCGATCCACGTTACATAGACAGTCCGAGAACCCCGGATGTTCCAACTCCACCCCCAATTAGCGAAAGATTGCCGTGATATGGGCCGGCTGGCGCTGTGCCGGCTGCTGCTCATGGACGATTCCCAGTACCCGTGGTTCATCCTGGTACCCGAGCGGCATGACATATCCGAGATCCACCAGTTGGGCGAGGCCGACCGCGCACGCCTGTGGGAGGAGTCCGCGTTGCTGTCGCGCGCCTTGGTGAAGGGCTTCGCGCCTGACAAGCTCAACATCGCGGCGCTGGGCAACGTGGTGCCGCAGCTGCACGTGCACCACATCGCGCGCTACCGCCACGACCCTGCGTGGCCTGCGCCGGTGTGGGGCAAGCATCCGCCCAAGCCCTACTACGGCGCCGAGGTGGAGAAGCTGCGCAAGCTGATGCAGAGCCTGCTTGGTGCCGAACTGCATGCGTGAAGAAATATAATGGGCAGGCTCATGAGCACCGCGCCCGAGATCCCCTTCGTCTTCGCCGCCGAACGCCTCGACGGACGCCGTCAGGACGCGCCGTGGCTCGCGGCAGCGCTGACGGACGCGCAGACGCGTTACGTGCCGGTGCGCGCCGGCCGTGCCGGCATGGAGAACTCCTATATATGGCAGGGCGATGCGCCCCGCGCGTTGCTGCTGGATGCCGCGGCCGCCGCCCCGCTGCGAGCGGCGGCGTTCTGCTGCGTGCTCATGGGCGAACTACAGGGGAAACCTTGCTTCGCACTGGGCCTCTATGAGGGCGCGCCGCTATCGGGCCAGCTCGACGACCTGCGCAGCGTCAGCGGCTTGCTGCCGGCGGACGAACTGGCGCTCCTGGGCTACGCCCGCGCCATGGTGCACTGGCAGCGTCAGCACCGCTTCTGCGGCCACTGCGGCACGCTGATGCAGGATGAGCGCGCCGGCCACGAGCGCAAGTGCGGCAACTGCGGTTCGCAATACTTCCCGCGCATCGATCCCGCCATCATCGTGCTGGTGACCGACGGCACGCGTTGCCTCCTGGGGCGCCAGCCTTCCTGGCCCAAGGGCCGCTACTCCACCATCGCCGGTTTCGTGGAACACGGCGAAACCCTGGAAGCGGCAGTGATCCGCGAGGTGAAGGAAGAGACCAACATCGAGGTGCGCACGCCGCGCTACGTGGCATCGCAGCCCTGGCCTTACCCCGCTTCCCTGATGCTGGGCTTCCGCGCCGACGCCGCGAGCACCGACATCCACAACAACGACGGCGAGCTGGAACATGCCGCCTGGTTCTCGCGGGATGACATCGCGGACTCGGTGGACAGCGGCCTCATGATGCCGCCGAGCCGGTCAATCTCTTACAAGTTGATAAAGGGATGGTTCGAGGAAGAAGCGGGCCGCGACTTCGGCGCGTTGCGCCACGTGGATCCCAACAAGACGGGCAAGCGGTGAACGCATCGGTGAAGTCCGATACGCCCGATCGTTCTGCCATCGCAGCACTGGGGGTACTCACCTTCATCTGGGGTTACAACTGGGTGGTGATGAAGGTAGCGCTGGCTTACTCCGGCCCCTTCGTGTTCGCCGCCATGCGCACCTTCCTGGGCGGCGCATGTCTCCTGGCGCTCTTGCTCGTCGCCCGCAAGCCGTTCTGGCCCAGACGCCCGGCTTGTGCGATGCTGCTCGGCCTGTTCCAGACCACCCTCTTCATCGGCCTGGTGTGCTGGGCACTGGTGTCGGGCCACGCCGGCAAGAGCGCGGTGCTGGCTTACACCATGCCCTTCTGGGTGATCCTGCTGGCGCCGTTCTTCCTGGGTGAACACCTGAAGGGCATCCAGTGGCTGGCGGTGCTCTTGGCCTTCGGCGGCCTGCTGCTCATCTTCTCGCCCTGGCACCACGCGCCGGACCTCTTCAGCAGCGTGCTGGCACTGGCCGCGGGCATGGCCTGGGGCATCTCCGTGGTGGTGGCCAAGAGGACGCCGGTGGACGGCGGCTGGGACCTGCTCTCGCTGACAGGCTGGCAGATGCTGTTCGGTTCGCTGCCGCTGATCGCGGTGGCCTTGTGCGTGCCCGCGCCGGAGACCCATTGGACCCCGGCCTTCGCCTGGGCGCTCTTCTATAACGTGGTGCCGGCCAACGCGCTGGCCTGGGCCCTGTGGCTGTTCGTGGTGGGCCGCCTCTCCGCCACCTTGAGCGGGCTCGCCTCCCTGGCCTCGCCCATCGTGGGCGTGCTCACCGGCTGGCTGCAGCTGGGCGAGGTGCCCAGCGCTTCCGAAACCTGGGGCATGCTCCTGGTATTCGGAGCCTTGGGGCTGCTCGCCGTCGGCGCCCGACCGCGCCGCTAGATCAGGCAGGCACGGCGACATAGTTAACCGAGCGCACGGGCCCCTCTCTATATAATGCAGGCATGTGCCTGCTCGCTCTCGCCTGGCGTACGCACCCAGACTATCAGCTGATCCTCGCCGGTAACCGCGACGAGCGGCATGCGCGCGCCTCGGCGGCGGCGGGTTTCTGGACCGATGCGCCGCAGATACTCGCGGGCCGCGACCTGGAAGCGGGTGGTACGTGGTTGGGGCTAACCACCACGGGTCGCTACGCCGTGGTCACCAACTATAGAGAGGGTTTGCATCCCGCCAAGGCAGCGCGCTCCCGCGGCGCGCTCACGGCTGATTTCCTGAGACAGGACGCCACGCCGGAGGAATACCTGCATGCCGTGCAGGCCCACGCCGGCGAATACGGCGGCTTCAGCCTGGTGGTGGGTGACCGCGATTCCCTCTGGTACTTCTCCAACCGCGGCGGCGTGCCCGCCCCCATCACTCCCGGCGTGCATGCCCTGAGCAACCACCTGCTGGATACGCCCTGGCCCAAGGTGCAGGCCGCCAAGTCGCGCCTGAAGCTGTTGCTGGATACGGATGCATCGAGCGTAGAGAACCTGCTGAAGATGCTGGCGGACCGCACGCCCGCCGAGACCGGCCTGCCGGACACCGGCATCGGTGCCGAACTGGAGCGGCGCATATCGCCGGCCTTCGTGGCGGACCCGGTGTATGGCACCCGCTGCTCGACGGTGCTGATGCTGCATCGGGACGGCAGCCTGCGCTTCAGCGAGCGGCGCTTCGATGCTGGAGCCGAGCCCATCGAGACCCGGCATTTCCAGGTGCAGGCGTGAAACGCGCCCTGCCCTGCGGCAGCTGGCCTTCCCAGCTCTCGGTGGAACAGGCAGCGGGCGCCCAGCGGCGGTTCCTGCAGCCCAAAGTATCCGGCGGCGCAGTGTACTGGCTGGAGGGCCGGCCCGAGGAAGGCGGTCGCGTGGTGCTGATGCGCGAGCAGCAAGGCCAGCGCACAGAACAGACGCCGCGGCCCTTCAGCGTGCGCAGCCGCGCCCATGAATACGGCGGCGGCGCCTACGCACCGACGGCGGATGCCGTGTACTTCTGCAACGACGCAGATCAATGCATATATAAGACAGGTGCCGGCGCGCCGCAGCGCATCACTGCGCCGGGACCCTACCGTTTCGCGGACCTGGTGCCGGATCCTGCACGGCAGCGGTTGATCGCCGTCGCGGAAGATACTTCAGGAACTCCATATAAGGACTTGCTGGTCTCCCTATCGCTCGCCGACGGCAGCGTGACGCCGCTGCGGGAGGATGCGGACTTCTTCAGCACGCCGGCCTTGTCGCCGGACGGCAAGACCCTGGCCTGGCTCTCCTGGGACGATCCGCAGATGCCCTGGGACGGCAGCGAGCTGTGGCTGGCGGAAGTGGGCGCGGACGGCACGCTGCATGGGGCCCACAGCATCGCCGGCGGGAGACAGGAATCGGTGTTCCAGCCACGCTGGTCGCCGGAGGGCGTGCTGTATCTGGTCTCGGACCGCACCGGCTATTGGAACCTGTACCGCTATGCCGGCGGCGATTGCCATGAGGTCTGTCCCGATGCCGCCGACTACGGCTACGCCCAGTGGGTGTTCGGCATGTCGGCTTACGCTTTCCTCTCGGCCGATGAGATCGCGGCAGTGCGGGTGGAGCGCGGCCGCTCCCAGGCGGTGTGCATCCAGCTCAGTACCGGTAAGCGCGCGCCGCTGGATGCGCGTTATAGCCATATCGAGCATCTGGATGCGGCGGAGGGACGTATAGCCATGGTGGCGGGTGCGGCGGATGCATCGACCGGCATCGTGGCCGGTGAGGCGCGGGACCTTGCGTCCCTGAGCGGTGCCGGCTTCGTATGGCCTGCGGAGCATCTGAGCCGCGCCCAAGCCTTCAGCTTCGTCAGCTCCGGCGGCGAGCAGGCGCATCTCTTCTATTACCCGCCCCGCAATGGCTCGCACCAGGCGCTCGGGAGCGAACTGCCGCCGCTGATCCTGCGCTGCCACGGCGGCCCCACCTCCATGAACGGCGATGCACTGGATGCGCGGGTGCAGTTCTGGACCAGCCGCGGTTTCGCTTTCGCCGACCTGAACTACCGTGGCAGCAGCGGTTTCGGCCGCGCCTATCGCCAGAGCCTGGCGGGACAGTGGGGCGTGAAGGACGTGGAGGATTGCGCCCAGGCGCTGCTGCATCTGGCAGCGGCAGGATTGGCGGACCCCAAGCGCGCCGCCGTGAGCGGCTCCAGCGCCGGCGGCTTCACCGCCCTCGCCGCGGTGGCCTTCCGCGACGTGTTCCTGGCCTGCTCGGTGCAGTACGGCATCAGCGAGCTCGAGACCGCCATGCACGATACCCACCGCTTCGAGGCACGCTACGGCGACACGCTGCTGGGGCCTTGGCCCGAGGCGAAGGACGTCTACCACGCCCGTTCGCCGCTCTATGCGGCAGACCGCATAAAGGCGCCGGTGCTGTTCTTCCAAGGCGCCAAGGACAAGGTGGTGTTGCCGGACCAGACCCTGCGCATGCTGCAGGCACTGCGGCAACGCGGCGTGCCCTCGGCCTGCCTGCTGTTCCCGGAAGAGGGCCACGGTTTCCGTCGCGCCGACACCCTGCGCCAGGTACTGGCAGCGGAGCTGGCGTTCTATGGGCGGGTGTTCGGGTTCACACCTGCTGACGCGGTGCCGGCCCTGGACCTGGAAGCGGGCGCTTGATGCGCCGGTGCTTGCTGGCGCTGTTGTGCATGGGGTGGGTCGCGGCTTCCCAGGCGGCAGGCACGCCGCGCATCGCTGTGCAGGTGGACGGCATCAGCGGTCCCCTGCTCAAGAACGTGACGGCGTACTTGAGCGTGATCACCTACCAGGACGCGCCGGACCTGACCGAGAGCCTGGTGGAACACCTGCACGCGCGGGCGCCGGACGAGATCCAGCGCGCCCTGCAACCCTACGGCTACTACGACACCCAGGTGGACGCCAGCCTCACGCCCACCGCGGATGGCTGGACTGCCCACTACAACGTGACCCTGCCGCCGCCGGTGCGCATCCGCCACATAGACGTGGTGCTGAGCGGCGCGGGCCGCGCGGAAGGCATCTACGATGCGTTCATCCAATCGCTGCCTTACCACGTGGGCGACCAGTTGGACCAGAAGGCCTATGAGAACAGCAAGCGCAAGCTGCAGGACCTGGCAGGCCAGCGCGGCTTCGTGGACGCCAAGTTCACCGAGACACGCCTGGCGGTGAACCCGCAGGATCATTGGGCGGACATCACGCTGCGCTTCGACACCGGGCCGCGCTTCTACTTCGGCGGCGTGACTTTCGTGCAGGACACGATGGATCCGGCGTTCCTGCAACGCTACGTGGCATTCAAACCGGGCGATCCCTTCGACAGCTCGGCCCTGCTGAAGCTGCAGTACGCGCTCAACGATTCCGGTTACTTCGGCAGCGTGAACGTGCAGGCGCAGCGCCCGCTCGCCGGAGCCGACCAGCGTATCCCGATACGCATCGTGCTCACGGACCGTCCGCGCAGCGCCTATACCCTGGGCGCGGGCTACGGCACGGACACCGGCCCACGCGCGACCTTGGGCTGGACCGATCGGCGCGTGAACGACGAGGGCCATGTGTTCTCGGCCCAGGCCCAGATATCCCACGTGATGGACACGGTGCTGCTGGCCTACACCGTACCTCTCACCGATCCGGCCAACGACAAGTTCATCTACAGCTTAGGGAATGCGCACCAGACCTCGCTGGGCAGTTTCACCACCTACACCACCCAATTCGGCCTGAGCCGTGCCATCGTGCGCGGCCCCTGGACCGACAACCAGTACCTGCTCATCTCCCACGAGCGCGACGACGTGGCTGCCGTCCCGGCCACGGGCAACACGCCGGCGGTCCCTGCCACTTCCACCAACACCACCCTGGTGATGCCGGGTTTCGCCATCGCGCGCCTGGATTCGGACGACCTGGTGCTGCCCACCAGGGGTTACCGCGCCTCGCTGGACCTGCATGGCGCCAGCAACGCCTTGTTCTCCGACACCACCTTCCTGCAGGCGCACTTCATCTCCAAGCTGATCGTGCCGCTCAGCGACGACACCCGCCTGCTGTTGCGCGGTGAACTGGGCGCCACCGCGGTGAAGAGCTTCGATGAGCTGCCGGCCACCCAACGCTTCTTCGCCGGCGGCGACCAGAGCGTGCGCGGCTTCAGCTACAACAGCCTGGGCGTGCGCGACGCCGAGGGCGACAACGAGGGCGGCAAGGATCTCACCGTGGGCAGCGTGGAGATCGACCACTTCTTCGGTCCCATCTTCGGCGTGGACGGCTTCATCGACGCGGGCGACGCCAACAACAGCTTCACCACCTCCCTGGAGAAGGGTTTCGGCGCCGGCCTGCGCTGGCGCACGCCGGTGGGCATGGTGCGCATCGACGTGGCACACCCGGTGAAGCGCCCGGACCTGGATCGCTTCCGCATCCACATCAGCCTGGGGCCGGACCTGTGAAGTGGCTGCGCCGCTCCCTGCTGATCGTGGCAGCGCTGTTGGTGCTCGCGGTGGCGGGCCTGACCCTGTGGGTGCGCAGCGAGGGCGCACTGGGCTGGATGCTGGGCGAGGCCCAGCGCCACAGCAACGGCACGCTGCGCATCGGCTCCCACGAGGGCGCCTTGGGCAGGCCCATCCTGCTCAAGGACGTGGAGTGGGATGCGGGTGCACTGCATGTGCACGTGGACAGCGCGCGCCTGGAGTGGCGCTCCATGGCGGCGCTGCTGGGCCGCGCGCAACTGAGCGCGCTCTACGTGGACGGCGTGCAGGTGACGGTGCGGCCCGATCCGAAGGATCGCGACAAGCCGCTGTTCCCCATCCACCCGCCCACCCTGCCGCACCTGCCCATCAAACTGGTGTTCGAGGATGTGAAGGTGCAGAACATCCTCATCTCCCCGGGTGCGACGCTGCCGCCTATCCGGATAGATGCACTGGGCTTCGCGGGCCGGGTGGACAACGATTCCATATCGGTGCGGCAACTGGACGCCAAGGGGCCGGATCTTTCGGTGCAGGGCAACCTCAAGCTGTCCATGAACCAGGACTATGCCCTGGATGCCGCGCTGGACTGGAGCTACACCCAGCCCGGTTGGGCCACCTTGCGCGGCCACACCGATGCCAAGGGCGACGCCCACGCGCTGGCGGTACACCAGACCCTGGCCGCGCCCTATGGCATCACGCTGGATGGCGAGTTGCGTGACGCCTTCACCGCGCCCACCTGGCGCGGCCGGGTGCAGGCGGACCGCTTCGACTTGGCGGCAGTGCATGGGGACTGGCCCGCTTATGGCACGGACGCGCGGCTGGATTTCCACGGTGGCCTCACGAGCACCGCCTTCAAGGGTGAGGCCAACGTGCGCGGCCTGCCGGTGGGCCCGGTGGTCTCCAAGCTGGACGTCCAACTCGAACACGCGGCGCTGGACATCCATTCGCTCGCGGTGACGCTGGCGGGCGGCGGCAGGTTCGATACCAAGGGCAGGTTGGACCTCGACGCAGCGGAACACACCAACCTGAGCGGCAGCTGGCAGAACCTGGCTTGGCCTCTGGGCGGCGGGACCCTGAGCTCGCCGCAAGGGCAGTTCAAGTTGACCGGGAACAAGGATTACTGGAACGCTGACATCACGGGCAGCGTGGCACCCCATGCCACGGTGCAGGCGCAGGTGAAGCTCGCGGTCCACGGCACGCACGCCTGGAGCGTCACCGCCACGGCGCAGGGCCTCAAGGGCGAACTGGCATTGCCGAAAGCCTGGATGACGGCCTTGCAGCCGGCAGGTGACTGGCGGCTCGCGGCCCACGGCGATATCGACACGGTGCAGCTGGATCGCTTGCAGGGCGTCTGGCTGGACGGCGGACTCACCGCCAGCGGACTCTACCGGCGCGGCACGCGCCAGCACTGGCAAGCACGCGCCGTGGTGCAACAGGCGCACGTGGCGGAGTTGCTGAAGGGCTGGGGCGGCAAGGTGAACGCGGTGGTGACGGCCCATGGCGACTTCGGCGCCGGACCCGCGCCCCACACCGAGGTGCAGTTGCAATCCCTCACCGGCACGCTGCGCGGCAGCGACCTGGATGCGCAGGGCCATGCGGTGTTCGACGGCACTGCCTGGCAGCAGGTGATGCTGGATGCGAAGCTGGGTGACGACACGCTGCATCTCGACACCGACAGCGAGACCGGCGGCAAGCTGCACTGGCAGGTGAGCGCACCCAGCCTCGCCGAAGCGTGGCCCGACGCCGAAGGCTCACTGCAGAGCCAGGGCGTGCTGGAGGCCGGCAGCCATCTCTCGCTGCTGGACATGCAGCTGGACCTGGACAAGTTCGCCTGGCGGAACTATCAGGCGGATACCTTGCATCTCTCGGCCCGTGCCGGTGACGATTCCCACGGCGAGGTGGAGCTGCACGGCGTGAACGTGATCGTACCCGGCGTGCGCGTGAAGCAGGTGGATGCCCATGCCTCGGGCGCAATCGGCCGCCACGACATCCTGCTGGACGTGGACTCGGATCGCGGCGCGGCGCACATCGCCGGCACCGGCAGCTACGCCGCCGGACGCTGGCAGGCGAGCCTCGCCAAGGTAGACGTGACGCCTGCTGGCGGTGGTCTGTGGCAGGCAGTGGCACCCTGGTCACTCGTCATCGCCACCCATGACCTGGAACTCCCCTCCGCCTGCCTCGCCCGCGAGAAAGCCCAGGCCTGCGCCACCCTGCACGTGGATGCGCAGGGTTGGCGCTTGCGGGGCGACATCCATGCCCTGCCCCTGAGTTCAGCGCAGGCGGTGCTGCCCAAAGGCCTCGAGTACAAAGGCACGCTGGATGCCAAGCTGGACGTTGCCGGCGATGGCGACGGGCATGCCATGACCGTGGACGCGAAGCTCTCGCCTGGCTCGGTGCGCGACCTCACCAAGGGCAAGCCGCTCACGCTACTGGCCTACACCGGCGGCGAGGCGCACATGCGATCCGACCCCAAGCTCACGGTGGGCCACGTGGCCTGGGACCTGGCGGATGGCGGCAAGCTCGCGGTGGATACGCGCATGAACTGGGGCGACTCCCCCAGCTTGAGCGGCCGCATCACCGGCGACATCCACGACTTCGCGCTGGTGCCGGCGCTGATCCCGGAGGTGAGCAAGGCCAGTGGCCGGCTGGACCTCGACATCACGCTGGCCGGCACGCCGCTGGATCCGGAATTCGATGGCACCAGCACCTTCAGCCAGGGTGAAGTGAGCATCCCGCGCCTGGGCCTGAATCTGAGCGACCTGCAGTTCACGCTGGTGGGCAACGGCGATCACATGGACCTGGCCGGCAGCCTGCACTCAGGCTCGGGCGACTTGAGCTTCACCGCCACCGGCAGCCGCGAGAAGGGCGTGTTCCGCGCCCAGGGCAAGCTGCAGGGCAAGGGCGTGCGCGTCCTGGATGTGCCGGAGGCGCAGGTGGACGTGAGCCCGGACTTGGCCTTCACGCTGCAGAACCGCGACCTGCACGTGGACGGCAGCGTCAGCGTGCCCCATGCGACGATCCAGCCCAAGGACCTCTCCGCCGCGACCCAGGTCTCGCCGGACCAGGTGATCGTGGGCGAAGAAGGCGGCCCGCCGGAGGAACGCTGGCACCTCTACTCCCGCATCGCGGTGACGCTGGGCAACGACGTGCACTTCGACGGCTTCGGCCTCACGGGCGGGGTCACCGGCCAGGTGGT
>Ga0265313_10003217_pt1 | contig 13428 bp, 1 predicted proteins | sample 4123metaG_FD_203122 | JGI IMG/M metagenome (GOLD analysis project Ga0265313, IMG submission 203122) | Rhizosphere microbial communities from Carex aquatilis grown in University of Washington, Seatle, WA, United States - 4-1-23 metaG | ecosystem: Host-associated > Plants > Roots > Rhizosphere >...
ATAAATCCTCAGTTGTGCATTGAAAATTCAATAGTGCTGATTGGGGCTCTTTACCAATCAGATACATTGCCAGATGGTGTAGCGGCGACGAGTGCTGCTGGTAGTAATCCGCTATTGCAGAAGACTGCAGAGGCAGATGTGTTTGCTCTGTTGCAAACGCAGCGGCGCGGTAGAGCCAGAAAAGTTGATCTTCATTTTGCTGTCCTGTGACTTTGAGAGGTATATCCCACAAAAGTTCAAATTGTCCGGTATAAAAAGCAAATGGAGCAACGATTACTCGCTCGGTTTCGGGAAGTTGCATTTCCAGCCAGGTGCGAGCTTTCTTCTTGCCCTGCCAGTCTTTCAAAAATCTATACCCGAGAGTAATAATTTCTGCTTTGTCTTGCTCTTCATGCAGCTTGGAGAGAATCTCAAATCCAATCTGGCTATAACCCAGCCAATCGGCGGCAATGGCTATCTGTCCCAGACAGTCCGGACTCATGCGAGCATAATCCAGCATCTCATTGATCGCCAGTGCAGCTGCACGAGGATTAGCACCAAAAATTCTCAAAAACAGAGGCGCAATTGTAGCTCTCCAAATGCTGGGACTCAGTCGGCTGGTATTTGCTCCGAGCAACTCAGCTGCTTTCTTATAGTGAGAATTAGTCCAGTAGATCTCCATCGCCGCAGCGATAGCATTCATCGAGTCCGGATAGCGTTTCAAGATTTCCACAACCCACGCTTCGGCTTCATCTGTCTGATGCAGCAATTCTCTGGTGCGTGCGTTAAGTATCATTGGCGTAAGTTTTTCGGAGCGCAACAAGGGAGTAAGCGTCGATAATGCTTCTTTGGGCAGATTGAGGCTGAGATAGAGCTCTGCCAGGCTGCAGCGCGCATTCTCCTGTTCTATGGATTGAAGCTTGCGGTTTGCATCCAGCCAGGACTTTATTAGCAGAACTGCCTGGGTCTGTTCGGCGTGACTGGCAAGAAAGTCTTTAGTAGCATCAACCACACGCCAATCGTTGCCGCTTGCTTTAAGAAGAGCAATATACGCGGTTTTTATTTGCTTTATATCGGTACTGTTTGCTGCAATAAAACGCAGAAGCTCCAGTTTTTCAGTCAGTGAAAGCCCCTTATTGGAATTCAAACGCCAGGCACTAGCGATGTCTCTGTTGGCAAAAACGATTTTCATCTGGTCGGCGATGCCATACTCAAATGCAGCGTTTTTGTCTGCTTCCATCAGTGTTATTGAGAGTTTTGGAAGTAGCAGTTGTCTTTTGCTCAATATGGCCAGCCGTGCTCGCAAGTTTGGCCGGCAATCGCATTTCGAGAGTAAAAACCGAATCACAGGCAAGAGCTCTAAGGCAGTCTTGGATTCATAATAGTTACCGGCGCTTTCAATCATTGTCAAAAGAGCCGAGCCCCCGAGGTTGTCCATTGATTGAATTGCCGCATGCAGCCGATCAACCGAAATTCCCGATTTGTGCACTGCAAGCAGAGTGATTAGCCAGGGAGTCAGTTGAGCATCTACACCTTGTTTTTTCGCCTGAAGAGTCTGTGCGAATCTTTCCATCAAACTGCGGCCTTCCGGAAAGTTCAAATAACTGAGAGACAACGCGTCTACAGCAGAAAAGAGATAGCCTCGGTAAAGCGCTCCTACGGTCGCTCTGTCAATTATTGGCCCGTCGGTAATTTGACGTTGCGCAAGCGCTTTTTCGAATTGCTCCATCAATCCACTCATCATCCACTGCGGAGATTCAATGAATTTGTCTGACGTATATGAAAGTTCTTCCTGAGAAAGTCTTTCATCTCTTGTCTTGCCTCCTTCAACTTCGCGCAAAGATGCGCCGATCACTCGAAAGCAAATAGGAAGCAGGGTATCCTCAGGTGAGCCGGATATCAATGTGGCCAGTTCGGGAAGTCCTATGGCTGCAGCCTTGCTTGTCGAATTGCTGTTGATAAGGGTTTTCCACTCTTTTGTGCTGCGCTGGGTGGCCAACCTTTTCAAAAGAAGAAATCGCGCCAACCGGCTATTGTCATTGCCTCTAACCAGGCCGGATGTTCCATCGGTTTTCTGGGTTAGATAATTCTTGAGGGGATCGTCGGCCTTTAAGCAGGTCAGGTGGCGGCGTCCGTCTGCAATGTAGCCCAGTGCAAAGCACAGCAGGAGTCTGTCACGTTCAAAAGAATCGACCTTAACCGAAAGCAGCGCCGCCATGCAAATAGCTTTGGCCGGTATTGAATCTGCAATCTCCAGTGAGTCCACTTGTTGCAGCGTTAAATTTGTAAAGGCGCGGCTGATGCCAGACAAATGCTTGAGGTCGATCGGCTTTGTGCTCCATGTGCGGTTTTCGGCAAGGAGCGCGTCGACGCTGGCCGAAAGTGATGCAAATGTTGCTTGTGCATCATCTTCAGTTGCCCCGTTGATGAAAGACACATTGTTTGTTGCTGAGAGTTTCTTCGCCCATTGAGAGACAAGCGCAAACTGCTCATCAAATGTGGCGAAATCTGTCAGTGTTCCTGCGTCCAGTCCTTTGTATGTCAGCCTCCATTTTGACCCGTCGAACGATGCCCTGACCCGCTCTGCCGGCGTGCGGGTCAGGAGTTGGTGGACCTCGGCAATGGCCTCAAGAAATCTGCGATCGGGTGGCACTTTGTAGGCCCGCCGCCAACGAGATCTCAGCGATGAAATTGTATTGTCGTTGTTTCTTTTAAAACCGGAGCTCAGGCGCGCAGCAGCCTCTGAAGGAGTATCTGCCGACTTCTGATTTTGGCCTGTCTTGTCTTGCTTCTCTGAGTATTCTGAGCGATCTAAGAAAGTGCATCCATTCAAAACAACGACAATGCAGATCAAGCAAAGTATCCGATCCAGAGTGAGACTGAGCTTGGAGTTCATTTAATGCTTTAAGCGGCGATTCTAGTGTCGCGACAACAAACACGATTCATCTATATGCCTGGCCAGGCGATCGATATGACGCCGTCAAAGTGATCTTTGACACGGACTGATATTTGCAGTGCCTCTCCAGTCAAATGGGTTGGCGACAGTACTTGGGCGCTGTAGTGGTCCTTTTCCTTTATCAAATTTTGCACCGTCCATTTTGTAGGATTGCCACCAATTCCGGTGCCGGTTGATTTGGCTGATGCTTCTTTGGCCGCCCAGATTCTGGTCAAAATCTGGTTGCGCTCATCGGCGCTTACACCATCCAAATAGTGTTTTTCATTGTCGTTCAAAATCAGCCTTTCGATACCTTCTTCGCGAGCGCAATATGGCTCATAGTCGATGCCATAGCCGAATGGCGATGTATTGCCTTTGGCAAATCGGGCCAGCGCTACTGCGTATCCGTCTTTATGGGTGATCGAGATTTGCGTTGTCATTCCCTGGCTCTGAAGAAGATGTGATTGAACCAGCGGTGCGCCGTTTTGTCCCGGTAATACACTCAATTCCAGTGGCGGAAGGGCTGTTCCGAAAGACTGTCCATACAAACGGCGAATAGCATCTTTGGCCGCAATTCTGCCCAGCAGCCATTCGCGTTTGCGTTCTCTGCGCGTAATTGCATCGCTCATGTATTGCTGTTCGACGCCGGTCAAGAAATAATCGGACAACCAGGTGGCCACTGTTTCATCGTCAGGAATGTCGCTGGATTTTATGAAGGCGATCCCCAATTCGGAAGCCAATTCGGCAGGCAGCGAAAGATTATCGATTGAGGCGGCTACCAGGCTTGTGGCCGGTGTGCGGACAAAATCTTTGAGCGTATTAGACAGAGCGATGCGGCGGCTGGAAATAGATTCAAATTCGGCAATTAGTTGACCGTCGAGAGTGGAGATTTCGACATCGGCTTCGGTGCCTCTGTCGCTGATCGAGCGCAGTCTGGCAAAAACGCGCACATCGCCTGTCACGGTGCTAAGCGGTTTGTAGAGCGAGAGAGACTGAACGTGGAATGGCAAGAGCGCGGTGCAGTTTTCTTTGTGTTCGTATAAATGGAACAGAACCAGTTGTGTGGAATTGTCCAACAACAGCGGGTCGGCGATAAAATAGGGAGTTGTGCGCGTCGCGTAAGGAAGCATTGGTCCGAACCAGTCCTGGGCAGTTCTTGCAGAAACTATTCCGGTAATTTCGCGTTTGCCGACTGACTCAATACGCATCACTGATTGCATGCGCGGGCCATGGAACATGTTTCCTTCGACATACAACTGATTGTCCGCAATGGTAGGGGCGCGACCGTCAGCCGGTGCGGTATTTTTGGAAGCTTTCTCCTTGCGCTCTTTTCCCACTGATATTTGGGCGGTCATGTCGGCCAGGTCCAGCCTGTGCTGGCCGCTGTAATGTTCTCCGCCGCCTGCCAGACTGAGCCATTCGTCCTGGCGCACTACCTTGAGACCGGCAGTTGTACCTTTCGGTTCGCGTTTTGCAAATATCAACAGCCAGACACCTTCTTGCCCGACTCGGATGCGCCGCATTGCTCTGATGTTTTCCACCGCCGTGATAATCTGTCCGGAGTTGACCAGTGAAGCCGCTTCGCACATCAATTCTATGGCTACCGTCAGGGGCAGAAGATGAACGCGTTCGTCCTCGCACTGCGGCGTATTCAGAGTCGGACCTGCTCCAAAGCGCACGGCGCCGCCAATGGCGTGGTCTTTCAGATAGCGATGAGAGTCGAGAGTGAGCGGCAGGAGTATCTCGATTTCGTCGGGAGAGCAATTGACGATGAAGGATGATTCCATGAAAGCAGGCAGGCGGGAAAACATGTTGCTGGTGCGCTGGTAAGAACCAGGCATCAGGGGCGGTGTATTCTCAAAACCAGCCGGCTGAGTCGGTGCCGGAGCATTGTCAGAGCCTGTGGCATCGGCGTTGTAACCAATCAAATTAGGATCCTGATTGTCCACAGGGTGTACGTTGAAAAATTGCGAGAAAATCTGCGCCTGCACAGCCATTATGTTGGTGTGAAAACTCTCCAGAGTTTTTATGTAGTTGTCCATGACCGCGTCGATGACAGCAAATGGATCTTCCTCGGGTATCTGACTGGGAAGGGCGTCAATTTGCTCGTACTGCTGCGTTTCATCGGCATGGGGAAAGGGCAAATCGGGATCGCTCGATTCGTTGACTGATCTATTTTCGGTTTTATTATCTGTGAAATAATCAGGCGCGCGCACTGTGTCGTGCTGAATGGACGGCAGATTGGGGCGCTCTGAAAGCGCAATTTCCGGATATTTGAGTGAAAGGCGCATGTTTGTCGTGCGGGCCGGCTTGGCGTCGGGATTCAAATCGATGATTAGGGCGCGTCGCTCGAAGAGATAGTCAAGTTTGAGGTCAACGGCGTGGCAAAACAGGCTCGCTAAAGTGCGGTTAAGTTGCGTGATGCCGGATTCGCTTTGCAGATTCGAGGCGATGGCGAGATATTCTTTTCCGGCTAAAACTTCGTCTATAACCGGCGTCATGCCGCCGCGCGGACCAACTTCGATGAAGATGCGCGTGCCTTCTGCATACATCGCTTCGATTGTTTTCTTGAAATGAATCGGATGGGTGAAAAGTTCGGTCGTGATTTTGCGAATTGCTTCGGTATCATCCGGATATTTGTCGATGAGCGAACATGCCCAGGTGGTGATCTTCGGTTTTGAAACCGTTACCGCTTGCACTGCCTCATCGCCTGCGTCAACCTTTCCTTCCACCAGCGGTGTGTGATAGGGAATGGCCACAGGCAGGGGGAGAACTTCAAAGCCGGCCGCGTCTATCGCTTTCTTAGCGGCAGTGATTGCCTCTACTGTGCCGGAAAGAAGTATCTGTTTGGGCGACAAGTCAGCGCCCAGATAGACGGTGTGAGGAAGTTTTTTGACGATAGGCTCGATCACTTCCCAGTCGCCGGTCACTTTGATCGTTCTCAGTTTCGCCAGTTCTGCAATCGATACGGCATTGGCGACTCCGGTGCTGAGCTTGTAGAAAACAGGCGCTGTCTCCAAAACATCGGCAGCACCGTTTATGAGCAGTGCTGCAAATTCGCCTGTGCTGACACCGACGATCGATGACGGTTCCACCCCGAGGTTTTTCAATAATTGATAGAGCGACCATTCGGCAAGCAACACGGTGACGACCGCGGAGTCCATGCTGGCGAGCAGAGCGGCGGTGGTTTGTGGACCTGGTCTGCCGGGCTTGGGTGTGCCGAACAATTTGGTGCTGGGAAGAATTTGATGAAGTTCGCTAAAGGGCCTGCTTTGTTTGTTTTCATGCGAATAAGTAAGAGCCATTTGATCGATGTAATCAAATGCCATTCTCACATCGGGAAAGTGCATGCAGAGGTCTTTCAGCATATTGGGATAGGCCGCGCCCAGCCCGGGAAGAACAAAAGAGAGCTGGCCTTTAGAGATGGATTCCTTGCCGGTCAAAAAGATGTTGTCGGTGATTTGTCCGCACGAATCAGTGCGAACATGTTCGCCGGCGGTCAGCAGGTCTTCTCTCAAACTTTGCAGTGACTGGGCAACGATGGCCAGGCGAGAGGCTTTCTGCCCGGCACCTGCGGCTTTGCTCAAGCTATAGGCAAGGTCTCGCAGAAGCAAATCTTGTCGATTGTCAATCAAGCGAATTGTATTTTGGATCTGTTTCGCCAGATCCTGGTTCGAATCAGCGGATAAAACAATCAGCTCTGTTTCCCATTCTTTGAATAACGCCGGCCGTTTGCTTTCATCACTGTCTTCGAATTCTTCCAGAATGACGTGCGCGTTTACACCGCCAAAGCCAAAAGCGCTGACGGCGGCGCGCCTTGGCTCAACAGTTGTTTTCAAGCCTTCGCTTTGCTCGACGCTCGGATGGACTTTCGGATGAATCCAGGGCCGGGTCTGCGTGCTGATGCGGCAGGGATGTTTGTTCCAATCGGCTGATTTGCTTTCGGCCGTGACATTCAAGGTGGGAGGCAAAACCCGGTGGTAAAGCGAGAGCGCTGCCTTGATCAAACCGGCCATGCCGCTGGCAGCTTGAGTGTGCCCGATCATTGATTTGACTGAGCCGAGCGCAATCCAACCGGATTCTTTACTGTCTGCGCCATATGTTTCTTGGACTGCCTGCAATTCTGCGGCGTCGCCTGCCGGTGTCCCAGTGCCGTGAGCTTCCAGCAGTCCGACTGATTTTGGAGAAACGCCTGCGTCTTCGAAAGCTCGTCTGATCGCCAGACTTTCGCCTTCATGCGAAGGAGCAAGCAAGCTGGTGCCGTGCCCGTCGCTGGAGGATCCCACACCACGGATGATGGCATAGATGCGATCGTTATTTTCCAGCGCTTCCGAATAGCGTTTTAAAACGACTGCGCCAATACCCTCGCCGAGTATGGTGCCGTCGGCAGCCTGATCGAAGGGGCGAATATCCTGATTGGGCGAAAGTGCCGTCAGAGCGCAGAACATTTGGTAGAAGCAAGCGAAAGAATTGATATGGATACCGCCGGCCAGGGCCACATCGCAAGCGCCCAGGCGCAGGTCGCGAACGGCAGTCTCTACGGCGATTAATGAGGACGCGCAGGCGGCATCCATGAGCATATTTCTGCCTTTGAATCCTAAGCGCTGAGCAATGCGACCGGCCAGCAAATTGGGCATGACGCCCGGAACAGTGTCGGAATTTGTCGGTGCAAGAGAGCCGTGCAACAGCTCAGCAAGATGCCGAATGTCATCATGAGAAATTTCCGGGTGCAGTTTTTGCACGAGAGCCAGCATCTGATCTACTGTCTGACCCTGCTGAATCATCGTCATGGCGCCCTGCCCGGGTGCCGATGTTCTGCCCAGAATCACTTCGCCTTTGTCTATGGACGTGGGCAAATTGTTGTAACCGGCATCGGCCATGGCCTCGACGGCAACTCTCAGCGCCAGGAATTGATCGGGGTCGGCGCCGTTGACGGCGCGCGGCATGACGCCGTATTTAAGCGGGTCGAAGTCAGCCAATTCACTGACAAAACCGCCGCGCACGCAATAGATTTTTTTGAAATCGGAGCCGGCCGGATGTTGATATTTGATCGTGTCCCATTCTTGTTCGTTGGGTTCGCGCAAGCAATCACGCCCGGCCAGAATATTGCCGAAGAAGGGCGCCAATCCCGGTGCCATGGGAAACAAGCAAGACATGCCGACGATTGCAATTGGTTCTTGCCCGTCGGTCTTAATTTGCTGGTGGGGCATTCTCAGCTCCGAGTGCCACTCATATTAGTGGACTGATTAGATTGTCCGGCCTGATTTGATAATCTATTGAGGGATTTGCTGCCGATGCCGCCTAAACCTTCGATGACAAAGGCGAGGATCCCAGCTTTAGTATAAACTGCCACGTCGCAAGTCAGCTCGCGAGCGGTGGTGCCGGGCGTGATGAAAACGCGAGCGAAATAGCTGTCTTGCATCATCAGATCGCGGTCGCCCAGGTGCAGCTTTTTGAAGCCGGTCGGCAGGACAGTAATATCGAGGAATTGCCGCGCCCAGACACCAGCTAATTGCATGGCACTGTCCAAAAGAATCGGATCGATTGTCCACTCATTGTTGCCGGTGCTTCTGCTCAGACAGGCTTGCGGCTTGGGTGATTTGAGCTCGCCGACGATGCCGTCTTCGCCCAGGGCTGTGACACCTGTGATGCCCTGGAAGAGCGGTCCGTGGAACATGTAATCTTTGTATACCGACTGACGAGTAGGCAGCGTACCGGTGGTCTTAATATCCTGACCGATACTGGCCAGCGTAGCTGTGGTCGGGACAAATGATGGAATCGAAACCAGCCCGCTGATGCGGTGGGCAACAGTATTACCGCTGGCGCCCGACTGGGGCAAACCGCTCAGCTCAAAAGAGGTCTTGAAGTGCTGGCGCTTATTGCCTGTCAGAACGACTGTTTCCACAACCGCATTGTGGCCGGGTGCCTCGCTCCGGCGCGCACTCACCGTAAGCGTTTTTGAGGCGCTGTCGAAAACAATTCCGGCTGGAATTTCAAGGCGATTGACATTGGTCATCTTCATATCAGGGCAGAGAGCTTGAGCCGCTTCCGCCATCATTTCCAATGCCATTGCCATGGGCATGACCGGCACGCCGTCGAAGGTATGGTCGTTGAGGTAGAGGTCGACATCAGAGCTAAGGACAGATTCGAATTCGACTGTTCCATCTTCAGTTTGACGGCTGTAAGCGTCCTGCAATCTGACCGTCTTGTCGGTAGGAATTCCCTTTGCGGCAGGCAACTGTGCGACGATGACCAGTTCGGCTTCTTCCTTTCGTCCATAGAGAATTTCGTCGACGAAAGCCTTGCGTCCTGCAGCCGGAGCAATCATAGCCCAGCCGTATTTAGCAAAGAGCGATTCCAATTCGGGCTGGGCCATGCCGGCGTTCCACGGACCCCACATCATCGAAGCGACGCGGGCGCCGGACGATTTATTGAGAGTGACCGCCAGCTTGTTGAGCACTTCATTAGCGCTCACGTAGTCGCATTGACCGGCATTGCCTGTGCGTCCAACCACCGACGAGAAGAGGATGAGGAACTTCAAATCAGGGCTGGATGCCAGTTTGCTCAAGGTGCGAGCGCTGTTGATCTTGGTTGTGAAAACTCGTTCAAATGATGCTTGTGCCTTTTCTTTTACGAAGGCATCTTCAATAACTCCTGCACCGTGGATGATGCCGTCGATTTTGCCGAATTCGGCAACGATCAATTCAATCGCCGCTTCAAAGGCAGCGTCGTCACGCACGTCTACCGGCAGATACTCAACTTTTGAGCCGGCTTGCCGCATCGCTTGCAAATTGTCTCTGATTTCGCGGTCGCGCAAAAGTTTTTGATACTGCCCCTCGACCAAGGCGATGCTGATAGCCTGCCCGCTCTGTTTGAGCTGCTCCATGATGGCGGCCTTTAAGTCGCGCATCGAAGTCAAACCTGCTGTGTAATCAGGCTCTTGAGCCGGTTCTGGCGTGCGTCCGATCAATACCAATTGAGGTTGGAATTTCTCCGCCAGATCGAGAGCGATCTCGGCGGTGATTCCACGCGCACCACCGGTGATGACAATTACTGACGAGGAATCAATCGAAATGTTTGTGTTTGCGTCGCCGGATTCATTGATCGATGCTTTCGCCGATTCGATGTCGGCCAGTTTTACATCCAGCCCGACTCGCGTCTTACCGTTGTCTGTATAGCCGATTTCTACGCGCTTATTGGCGGCAACAGCAGCGTTTGATTCTCCGCCGTCATTGGCTTCGAATTCTTCCTGAGCGTCCATCTCGGCAACGACAAGGGCGGCAATTTGAGTGGAGATCAATGTTTGCTCGAAGTCGACGGCTTTGCAGCGTACGCCAGGCCATTCTTTGGCCAGGCACTTCATGAATCCGGAAATGCCTGCGCCCCAGACTCGGTTCAGTCCGGCCACTGTCTGGCTGGATGAGCCAGAGCCGAAGGCTCCGCCCAATTTGCTGGCGCTGGTGATCGTGGCGATTCCTTTGTGAGCGGGATCGTTCAAATCTGCATAGGCAGCCTTGGCGAAATTGAGAAGTGTGAGAAGCGATGCCGGAGGCGCATTGCCAGTCATCGCAGAGTCGGCTTTGTTGAGAGGCTGCAGATCGATGATACGGGCTATTTTGCCGTGGCTTTTTCTAATTGATTGAAGTACGGATTGCACCGCTTCGTAGGACGTGGCATCCAATTCGCAGGCGCCGTTGTTGATTTTCAGTCCTTCTTTAGTGCTGGCGACGTGGCGAATGACTACGCATTTTTCACCGCGTGCCGTCAGGGACTTTCCCACTTCCTGCCAGGCGTCTCCTTCATCGGCGATGATCAAGTCAATGCTGCCCTGAGGGACTTTCGTCGGTTGCAGGACCGGCAGACTGAGCTGGGAAACCTCGACAGTGGCACGTTTGATATTGTGCCCGCTGGCGCTTTCTTTGCGGGTGGAAAAACCCGTTTGTGCGGCTACTATTGCTGCGCTGGCCGGTGCTTTTTCCAGCGTGCCGTGTCCGTTGCCGTTTCCATTTCCGCCATTTCCGTTGCCCCCTGCCGACAAATCTGCCGTCAGGACCGGAAGGATTTCGTGGTTTTGACCGTGTCCGTTGCCGTTGGATCCATTTGATCCGTTTGATCCGTTTGATCCGTTTGAACCGTTTGATCCATTTAGACCGTTCGTCCCGTTGGTTTCAAGAGAAATGGTCGAGCCAACTGATCCGTTAGATCCGTTCGATCCGTTAGAGCCATTTGATCCATTTGATCCATTTGATGCATTAGAACCATTAGATCCGTTGTCGCTGTGAATTTCAGCCGGCAATGTCGCTGCTGTGCCACTTGCGTCAGCCACAGCGCCGTTTTCACCGGCGTCGGCAGAAGCATCGCCGCCGGAGGCATCACCGCCGGAGGCATCAGTATTGATCCAATCAATGATGCCTTTGAGAGTCTTGGTGCCGGCCAGTTGTTCCAGTCCGCCTTCCAATTCGCGCTGTTTGCTTTCCGGCAGTATCTTGCGGAAGCTGTTGAGGATTTCGACTCGTTTAATCGAATCGATGCCCAGATCGGCTTCCAGGTCGAGTTCGGGATCGAGCATTTCGGGCGGATAGCCGGTGCGCTGGCTGACAATTTCGAGCAGCTCTTCGACGAGCTTTTCATTGGATATTGTCGGCTGAGCTGGTGCTGCTGCTGCGCTCTGAACGACAGTTGGCGTAGGCTCGGCTTGTGAGAGGTCGGCGCTTGCTGGTTCTGGAGCAGGGATTGAAGGAGCGGCAGCAATCACGTCGACAATTTGTGCGACTGGCTCGTGACCGTTGCCTTGAATCAATTCAGGTGGCGCAAATTGCGGCTGAGCAAATTGTGGCTGGGCAAATTGTGGTTGCGCAAATTGCTGAGGTGCCATTTGTGGCTGAACAAACGGTTGCGGCGGCTGGGGAATCCAGTGTCCCGGTTGGGGAACTGCGCCAGTCTTTGCTTGCAGGTACGCGCCCATGACTTGCTGCTGCGTGCGCAGGAAGCTGTTTGTCATCTCCAGCATAGTTTGCTGGAATTGAATCATCACCTGGTCGACATTGCCGCCTGCGGCTTGTCTGGGCAAGTGTTGAGGCTGCTGGTACGCTGCTGGAGCCGGGTTGGCTGGTGTCGCCTGTGCTGCCCTGGGAGCTGGATTGCTTGTAGATGCGGTCATCTTGGTTGCGGATTCCTTCGCCGGGTTTGTCCTTTCTAATTGAGACTGCCCAAAATTGTTTTGAGCAGGTTGAATCGGTGCTTGCGCACTGTTGGTGGTCCCCATTTGAGAACCGGAAATAACTTCTCTGGCGGCGCCTGTAGTGGGTGCCTGCGTCTGCATTTGTGCTTGTCCTTGCGGCTTGAGCTGAGCGGCTGGGGCGACGGATTTTGCCTGGGTCGGGGCTGCAGCAGTGACTACGCCGTTTACAACAGTCGCCTTGGTGATGTTGGCGCTGTCCATCAAGTAGAGCAGTTTTGGTTTGCCGTTTGCGGCCAAGAACGATTGTTCTGCCGGTTGAGGAATCTGCTCGATGCGACCCTCATAGAGTGCACGAGCGTCGAAATCGACACCATGAGCCCACAATTGAGCAAGAGCATTGAGCAATTGCGTGATGCCGTTCTTGCCGGCCCGGTCGATGGACACAGCCATATGCGGGCTGCCCTGCAAAATAGAAGAGGCCAGGTTTGTCAAAACCGAGCCGGGACCGACTTCAATAAAGAAGTAGGCGCCGTCTGCCTGCATGCGTTTGATTTGCGAGACGAAGTCAACCGGTCTGACGATGTGCTCGGCCAGGCGATCGACGATTTCCTCTGGTGATGAGGAATACTGGTTGGCGTCGGTATTCGAATAAGTGGGAATCTTAGGAGCCGAAATGCTCACTGCTTGCAGAGCTTTTTTGAGCGGCTCTCTGGCGTGTTCCATATATTGCGAGTGGAATGCCTGCGAAACAGCAATAGTGCGCGCGGCGATCTTTTGATTGTTGAATGCGGAGACTGCATCTTTGACGGCATCTGTGGTGCCGGAGATGACGCATTGATTAGGCGCATTGATATTGGCGAGCGTAATACCGGCCATGGTGCTGAGCAGTTTTTCTACTTCCTGTCTTTCGGCACTTACTGCTGCCATTGTGCCGTCGTTTTCAACTTTGGCGGTGAGCAGGCGTCCGCGCAATTCCGAAATACTAATCAAGTCTTTCAGGCTCATGGCGCCCGCGGCTGAGAGCGCTACATATTCACCATAGCTGTGACCGGCTGTGCAGTCGGCTTTGATACCCAGCTGACTGAGCAATTGGAAGGCAGCCATGCCGGCGGCACCAATTGCCGGTTGAGCGATTCTTGTATCGGTCAGTTCCTTTAAGTGCTGCTCTTCTGTTTCCTGGTTAAAGGCTGGCGGCGGGAAAATGTAGGAGTTGAGTGAGCGTGGCAGGATGTCCTTGAGAGCCTCGCTGGATTGCTCGAAGGACTTGCGCACCGAGGGGAAAGCAATGGAGAGGTCGCTGAGCATATTGATTTGCTGGGAGCCCTGTCCGGGG
>Ga0265313_10003218_pt1 | contig 13427 bp, 17 predicted proteins | sample 4123metaG_FD_203122 | JGI IMG/M metagenome (GOLD analysis project Ga0265313, IMG submission 203122) | Rhizosphere microbial communities from Carex aquatilis grown in University of Washington, Seatle, WA, United States - 4-1-23 metaG | ecosystem: Host-associated > Plants > Roots > Rhizosphere >...
TTCTGCGCCGCCTCGGCGGTGAGGACGAAGATACCGGTGCCGATCACTGCGCCGATGCCCAGCAGGGTGAGCTGGAACGGTCCCAGCGAACGGTGCAGGCCCTTCTTCGCCGCCGTTGCCAGGATGGCGTCCAGCGGCTTGATGCGATCGAACAGCATGCTTGTTCCCCCAACGCTGACAGAGGCCACTGTGACAGAGGGTTTTCGGATCGCCTAGCCCTTGCCAGCAGGCAAAAGCGCATAAACCCCGGTGTCGCGAATCTCCCGGTCTTCCAGATCGCGCGTCGTCTGCACTTTGTATTCGGCCAGTTTCTTCACGCCATCCTTCGGGAAATAGCTGCGCCCCGGATCGCCCATCAGCACCGGAATGGCGAGCGGTGTAAGCCAGGCCAGCAGCCGTTCCGCCAGCGGGCGTTCATAGAAAAGGTCGCCCACCAGGATCAGGTCGAAAGGCGCCGCGCCGCCGATCAAATCCTCGCCGGTCGCATGCAGCGTCACGCCATTGGCCTCGGCGTTGAGGGCGATGGCGGCCAGCGAGAAGGCGTCGATGTCGGCGGCCAGCACGGAAGCGGCGCCTGCCTTCGCCGCAGCGATGCCGACCAGGCCGGAACCGGAACCGATATCCAGCACCCGCTTGCCCGCCGCGATGGCCGGAATGTCCAGCAGATAGCGCGCCAGCGCCTGCCCGCCCGCCCAGGCGAAGGCCCAGTAGGGCGGCGGAACGCCCATTTCCGCCAGCTCCTCCTCGGTCTTCTTCCATAGCGGCACCACTTCGGCAGCCAGGCGCAGGATGATCTCCGGCACCAGCGGCGGCGCCATCGCCACCGTGTTGTCGCGTACGAATTGCCGGGCTTCAGTCATCTGGTCTCCGCTTGCGGCGCGGGTGTAGCATGAGGCACGGGCAGGGAGGGATAAATGCAAAGACGGCAATTTCTCGCGAGCGTAGCGGCGGCAGCGGCGCTGCCCGGCATGGCGGCGGCGCAGGGTCTCGATCCACGGGATGGCGATCTCCGCTTCGGCACCACCGGCTCGGTCTTCGGTCATTGGAACAAGAACGCGCAAGGGGTTTCCGCCCTGCAGATGTCCACCGACATGCGCACGATCATGGCCGACGTAAAGCATTTCGGCCTGGAAGGCTTCGAGCCCTATGCCGCCCAGATCACGCAATATCGCGACGATCCGCTGGCGCTGAAACGCATCGCCGACGAAACCGGAGTCGCGCTCGCCAGCGTCGGCGACCTGGTGGCGCGCAAGGGCGCGGTCCCGATTCCGGCGGCGCAGGTTCCCTGGCTTGGCGGCGAAGGCCGCGACGCCCTGATCGCCGAGATGGAAGCCTGCGCCCGCGATTTCCTGCAGCCGCTGGGCATCGATCATTGGAAGAACAATATGGGCATGCGCCCGGCGGGCGGCCCCAGCGACGATCAGCTCAAGCGCCTGGCCGACACCGCCAACGAGATTGGCCGTCGCACCATCAAGTATGGCGTGCGTCTGTCGCTGCATCCCCATCTGTGGGGGCCGATGGAGCGCGAGCATGAATTTCGCCGGGTGATGGAACTGACCGATCCGGCTGCCGTCCATCTCATCCTCGACACCGGCCACAATGTGCTGGGCGGTATGGACGTGGTGAAGATGGCGGATGAGTTCTTTCCCCGCATCACCGAATTCCATCTCAAGGATACCTTCGCCAAATTCCGCGGCAACAGCGCGACGCCGTCGCAGGACGCGCATTATCGCGGCCCCAGCGTCTATGCCGCGGTCGGCCAGGGCGGCGGCGTCGATTTTCCCGGCATCTTCGCGGTGATGCGACGCAGGCGCTTCAAGGGCTGGGCGGTGTTCGACATCGACGCGCCGCGCGAAGGCGACGGCAGCGGCACGGTGGACGACAATGTCGCGGCCAGCGTCAATTACCTGCGCCAGACGCTGGGCGTGAAGCTGCCGCTGGCCAAGGGCGGCGACGCATTCAAGGGCTGAAGCGATGACGCGGCGCTTCGCCAGTTTCGCGGAGTTCTATCCCTTCTATCTGGGAGAACATGCCGATCGGCGCACGCGGCGGATTCATTTTGCCGGCTCGTTGCTTGTGCTGGTCTGTTTCGCACTGGCAGTGGCGAGGGGCGATGGCTGGTGGCTGGCGGCGATGCCGCTCTGCGGCTATGGTTTTGCCTGGTTCGGCCATATCGCCTTCGAGAAGAACCGCCCGGCAACCTTCAGCCATCCGCTCTACAGCCTGATGGGCGACTGGGTGATGTTCTGGCAGATATTGACTGGCAAGATCGCGTTCTAGCTGAACCAGCTTGCCGCCACGAACGCCAGCACCATCAGCGCGCCCGCCTCGCGGTTGGAGCGGAACAGCCACAGCGCGCTGGCGCCGTCGGCAATGTCCAGCCGATTCACCTGCCAATAAAGATGCGCCCCCGCCAGCAGCATGAAGGGCGTGAACAGCCAGCCGGCATGGGCGGCATAGCCGGAGGCCAGCACCAGCACGAAGGCGAGGGTGTAGAAGCGCGCGATCCAGGTTTTGGAGCCCGAGCCGAACAGCAGGGCGGTGGATTTCACCCCGATCAGCTCGTCGTCATCCTTGTCTTGCAGGGCGTAGATGGTGTCATAGCCCAGGGTCCAGAACAGCAATCCGGCATAGAGCATGAAGGCGGGCCAATCGAGCCGCCCGGTCTCGGCCGCGAACCCCAGCAGCGCCCCCCAGTTGAAGGTCAGGCCCAGCCAGGCCTGTGGCCACCAGGTGATGCGTTTCATGAAGGGATAGGCCGCGACCAGCAGCAGCGAGGCCGCGCCCAGGATGATGGCGAAGCGATTGAACTGCAGCAGGATCGCCAGTCCGATCAGGCACAACACCGCCAGGAAAATCGCTGCCGCCTGCACGCCGACCGCGCCGGAGGGGATGGGCCTGCCGCGCGTGCGCGCCACGCTGGCGTCGTATTTGCGGTCGACAATGTCGTTGAAGGTGCAGCCGGCGCCGCGCATCACGATGGCGCCGAGGCCGAACAGGAACAGATAGAAATAATCCGTCCAGCCGATCAGCAACCGGTCCTCGGCCGCCGCGCCCAGCGTCTGTCCCATCACGCAAGGCCAGAACAGCAGCCAGATGCCGATGGGCCGGTCCAGCCGCATCAGTTGCGCATAGGGCTTGATCCGGCGTGGCATGTGCTCGACCCAGCTGGCGGGCAGGGCGTCGGCGGGTTGCGAATTCGGCGTCATCGGGCTCAATTGTGGCATGGCTGATGAGCTAACAGAAGCGGGCGGGCGTATCCGTCTTTATATTGCCGCCGATCTGGGCGATGGCGCGGCGGTGGCGCTGTCGGACGGCCAGTCGCATTATTTGCTGCACGTGATGCGGGCCAAGGCGGGCGACCGGCTGCGCCTGTTCAATGGCCGTAACGGCGAATGGGCGGCGGAAATCACCGCCGCCACCAAACGCGGCATCACCGTCACCGCGCGCGCGCGCACCGCGCCGCAGATCGCGGTTCCCGACCTCTGGCTCTGCTTCGCGCCGGTGAAGAAGACGCCCGCCGACTATCTGGCGCAGAAGGCGACGGAATTGGGGGCGGCGAAACTACAGCCGGTCTTCACCCGCCGCACCATCGTCAGCCGCGTCAATCAGGAACGCCTGCTGGCCAATGCCATCGAGGCGGCGGAACAGTCCGACAGGCTTTCGGTGCCGCAGATCGCCGAACCGGTGACGCTGGAAAAGCTGCTGGCGTCATGGCCGCGCGAACGAAAATTGTATTTCTGCGACGAGGGCGGTGACGCCAAGCCGCTGTTGCAGGCAGTGCAGCCCGCACCCGCCGCCATCCTCACGGGCCCGGAAGGCGGCTTCGATCCCGCCGAGCGCGCTCTGCTGCGGGCGCAGGCCTTCGTCATCCCGGTGACGCTAGGCCCGCGCATTCTGCGCGCCGACACCGCCGCTCTGGCGGCGCTGGCGGTATGGCAGAGCGCGGCAGGCGACTGGGCTCAAACGTAACGCTTGTCGTAAACGCCGTCATAGCGGCGCCAGATGTCCCAGAATGCGGGCGGTGTCTCGTTCCTGAGCTTGTATTCCAGCACATCCAGATGGGCATGCCAGCCGCCCGATACGCCCAGCGCATAACCGCGATCGGGCACTTTGCTGTGGGTCAGCGTCAGCCGTACCTTGTCGCCTTCCGGCTTCAGCACGAATTCCACTTCCGAATGTTGGCCAGGCGGCAGCTTGGTTTCGCCAAAGGTGTAAGCCAGGCGCGTGGGCGGCTCATAGGCGAGCAGGGTGAAAGTGGAGTGGTGGCCCTTCTCGTCCATCTCCTTCATCTTTTCCGGCGGCGTCGCCTGGTGCGGAGAATATTCCTTGTGCTGCCAATGCATCTCGAAGCGCTCGCCCACCCTGGTCGGCATGACGCCGGAGGTGAACCATTGCCGGCGCTTGTCTTCCTCCACCAGGAAGGCAAAGACCCGCTCGATGGGGCCGGGCAGCAGGCGCTCGAACACCACCGTCTGCGGATTTACCAGCGTGCCGAAATTGTTCATCGCCATCACCTTTCTTCGTTTTCCTTTTTCAGCGCCGCTTCCAGCGCGTCCAGTTTCGGATTCCAGAAGGCGCGGATGCGTGCCACCCATTCCGCCAGCTCCGCCACGCCCTCCGGGTTCAACTCATAGATGCGCTTCTGCTTTTCGGCATGGACCAGCACCAGCTTCGCCGTCCGCAGGGTCTTGAGATGCTGAGAGACGGCGGGCGCGCTGAGCGTGAAGCGTCCGGCGATCTCGCCCGCCGAAAGCGCGCCGCCGGCCAGCATCTCAACGATGCGCTGGCGGGTGGGATCAGCGAGGGCGGCCAAAGCTGTCATGGTTCTTTATTTCCATATTTACTTAATTAAGTCAATACGAAAATATAGCGGCAAAACACCGGCCCCGCCTTGCCGATATTCAGGCGGACGCCTAACTACCGCCGGCAGTTTTCCGCGTCCGTCTTTCCTTCAGGGGCCTTATGTCCATTCCGCAGTCCGCCGGTGGCCCGATCGAGAGCCGCGACGACCTGGTTCGCCACCTCTCCAGGGGCTGCAAGCCGAAGGCCGACTGGCGCATCGGCACCGAGCACGAAAAATTCGTCTACGATCTGCGCACCCACAAGCCGGTCAGCTATGAGGGCCGTCCCGGCATCCGCCAGCTGCTGGAAGGCATGGCCCGCTTCGGCTGGCAGCCGATGAAGGAAGGCGACAACATCATCGGCCTGACCAAGGCCGGCGCCTCGCTGTCGCTGGAGCCGGGCGGCCAGTTCGAACTGTCCGGCGCGCCGCTGAAATCGGTGCATGAGACCTGCGCCGAGGTCGACACCCATCTGGTGGAAACCCGCGAAGTCGCCAGCGAGCTTGGCGTCGGCATGCTGGGCTTCGGCTTCGCCCCCAACTGGACCCTGGCGGAAACGCCGATGATGCCCAAGGGCCGCTACAAGATCATGCGCGACTATATGCCGAAGGTCGGCGGCTATGGCCTGGACATGATGTTCCGCTCCTGCACCGTGCAGGTGAATCTGGATTTCGCCTCCGAAGCCGACATGGTGAAGAAATTCCGCGTCGGCCTGGCGCTGCAGCCGGTCACCACCGCGCTGTTCGCCAACTCGCCCTTCCGCGAAGGCCGTCCGTCGGGCTTTCTCTCCTACCGCTCGCAGGTCTGGACCGACGTGGACAATGCCCGTTCCGGCATGCTGCCCTGGGTTTTCGAGGACGGCATGGGCTTCGAGCGCTATGTCGATTACGCCCTCGACGTGCCGATGTATTTCCTCTACCGCGACGGCAAATATACCGACATGGCGGGCAGGAGCTTCCGCAAATTCCTCGCCCGCGAGATTCCCGAAGTCGCCCACATCACCCCGATGATGAGCGACTGGGCCGACCATCTCACCACCATTTTCCCCGAAGTGCGGCTCAAGTCGTTCCTGGAAATGCGCGGCACCGATGGCGGGCTGTGGCGGCGCATCTGCGGCATGCCGGCGCTGTGGGTGGGACTGCTTTATGACGATGTCGCGCTCGACGCCTGCTGGGACCTGGTCAAGGACTGGACGGCGGCGGAACGCCAGGCGATGCGCGATGGCGTGCCGCGCCAGGGCTTCAAGGTGCCGTTCCGCAAGGCCACGGTGCATGAGCTGGCGCACCGCATGCTGGAGATTTCCGCCGCGGGCCTCAAGCGCCGGGCCGCCCTGGACGGCGGCGGCATGAGCGAGGACGGGTTCCTCAATCCCCTGCGCGAACTGGTCAATCGCGGCTACACCCGCGCCGAGGAGATGCTGAAGAATTATTACGGTGTCTGGAACAGGGACCTGACGCCGCTGTTTACCGAGTATAATTTTCTGTGAGGCGCGGAAGCGTCACAATCGCCGCGCAGACTTGAGTTCCAGCCCGCAAGGAGAAACGCTATGGCCGATAATTTTCTTGCCGTTTTCACCGGCAGCAAGACCAACCCGCGCATGCAGGCCTGGATGGCGCTGCCGGAAGCCGAACGGAAAGCCCGCATGGCGGAAGGCATCGCCGCCTGGCATGGCTGGATGGAAAAGCACAAGGCCGCCATCGTCTTCGCCGGCGGCCCGCTGGGCAAGACCAAGAAGACCGGCCCGGGCGGCATCGAGGACATCAGCAACCATCTGGGCGGCTTCTGCATCATCAAGGCCGACAGCCATGAGGCGGCGGCGAAGCTGTTCGAGAACCATCCGCATTTCACCATCTTCCCCGGCGAAGGCGTCGAAGTGATGCCGGTGATGCCGATTCCGGGCGGCGGTTAAACCTTCGGGCTCGGTATCCCGCCGATCTTCACCGGCTCGCCGGCGTAGAGGCGGGTGGAGTTGTTGCGTATCCGCATCCAGTGCGGATATTGCGGCCGGTCGGCGCTGATCTCGTCCAGCGCCGCCATCTCCGCCGCCGTCAGCGTCAGGCTCACCGCTTCCAGATTGTCGTTGAGCTGCGCCATGGTCTTGGCGCCGATGATGGTGGAGGTGACGAACGGCTTGGCCCGCACCCAGGCCAGCGCCACCCGCGCCACCGAAACGCCATGCGCCTTGGCGATGGGCCGCATCGCCAGCACGATCCTGTCGGCCTTGTCCTTGTCGATCGGCGGGAAGTCGAAGGCGGCGCGGCGGCCCGGCTCCTGCGCTTCGCCGCCGGGCGTGTATTTGCCCGCCAGATAGCCGCCCGCCAGGGGACTCCAGACCAGGCAGGCGATCTGCTGGTCTTCCATCAGCGGCACCAGTTCCTGTTCCAGATCGCGCCCGGCGAGGGAATAATAGACCTGATTGGTTTCGATCCGGGTCCAGCCGCGCCTGTCGGCGATGCCGTTGGCTTTCATGATCCGCCAGGCTTCCCAGTTGGAAACGCCGACATAGCGGATCATGCGCTGGGAGACGAGATCGTCCAGCGCCCGCATGGTTTCCTCGACGCCGGTGGCGATGTCGGCCTGGTGGATCTGGTAAAGGTCGATGGTATCGGTCTGCAGCCGCTCCAGGCTGCGGCTGACGGCGTCCATGATGTGGCCGCGGCTGGCGCCGATATCGTTGGGGCCGGGGCCCATGCGGGCGAAGACCTTGGTCGCCAGCACGACGTCACTGCGCTTGACGCCCAGTTCCTTCAGCGCCTGGCCGGTCATGGTCTCGGATTCTCCCAGGGAATAGACGTCGGCGGTGTCGATAAAATTGATCCGCGCTTCCAGCGCCCGCCCGATCAGCTGGGTGGCTTCCTTCTGGCCCTGTTTGCCGATGACGCCGCCCAGGAAATTGGCGCCGGAAAAGGTCATGGTGCCGAAACAGAGTTCGGAAACCTGCAGTCCGGTACTGCCGAGACGATTATATTTCATGGCTCAGCCTTGTCTTATTTTGCGCGCCGTCAGCATCAGGCCGACGCCGATGAGGGCGATGACGATGCCGTATTCGATCCACATGCGGGCGCCGATCATGAAGCTCTCCGCCGGCCAGTGGACAATACCGGCGCCCTGCAGGGCGAACAGTACGCCCGCCGCCGTCACCAGCACGCCAAGTATCAGGATGATTGCAGATTTCATTGGTTCTTCCAGTCCGTTTGTTGCCCGGCCCTTCGCTTTCGCTCAGGGCGTTGTCCATACGCTGTCGCTATGGACCTCTCGCAGGTCCTGCTCGCGCGCTTATGCGCGCCGCTCCTCACCCTCCGGAAGCGGAATGAACTCCTGGTCGTCGCCGGGAATGGTGCCGAACGTCATGTCGCGCCATTCCTGCTTGGCGCGTTCGATGCGGTCGCGGTCGGAGGAGACGAAGTTCCACCAGATATGGCGCTCGCCGTCCAGCTTCGCTCCGCCCAGCAGCATCACCCGCGCCGGGCCATGGGCGAAAAGCGTCACGTCCTCGTCCGGGTAGAGCAGCATCATGGCGCCGGGCCTGGCGGTTTCGGCGCCATGGAGGTCGCCGCCGCTCTGCACTTCGCCCTCGATTACCAGGAAGGCGCGTTCCTCATGCTCCGGCGCGATGGTCAGCCGGCCGCCCGGGGCGAACTTCGCATCGGCATAGAAGATGGGAGAAAAAGTCCTGACCGGGGCGGTGAGGCCGAAGGCGCTGCCGGCGATCAGCTTGAGGATGACGCCGTTCTCCTCCTTCTCGGGCAGGTCGGCGGCTGCGGCATGCTGGAAGCTGGGCAGGGTTTCCTCGTCCGCCATCGGCAAACCGATCCAGCTCTGGATGCCATGCAGGCGATGACCATTGGCGCGGGTCTGCGGCCCGGTGCGTTCGGAATGGACAATGCCGCGCCCGGCGGTCATCCAGTTGACGTCGCCGGGGCGGATCTCCTGCACCGAACCCAGGCTGTCGCGGTGCATCTGCGCCCCGTCGAACAGATAGGTGATGGTGGCTAGGCCAATATGCGGGTGCGGCCGCACATCGATGCCCCGGCCGGGCGGAAAATCCACCGGGCCGAAATAGTCGAAGAAGACGAAAGGGCCGACGCTGCGCCGCCCCGCCTGCGGCAGGATCCGGGTGACGGTGAAGCCGCCGCCCAGGTCATGGCTCTTGCCTTGAATGGGGATCATGACAAGAGCGTAGCGGGGGACGGCGGGGATTTCCACCGCGCGGCTTTGCGGCTAGGGTTCAAGTCAGACAATTGCCGGCGGGCCAAACCCGCCCGGCTTCAGAGGGAGAAAAGCATGATCCGCAAGTCCGTTCTGGCGCTGCTGGCCGGCGCCGCCATCGTTGCGCCGCTGCCGGTGCTGGCCGCCGACGACGCCCTGCAGATGGTCTCGATCGATGTCGAAGGCGGCGGCGGCACCCTGTTCGTCACCCCCCACGGCAAATCGGTGCTGATCGATACCGCCAATCCCGACCGCGGCGATCATCCCAATTCCGAGAATATCGAAAAGACCGCCCGGATGCTGGGGCTGAAGAAGATCGACTACCTGATCACCACCCACTATCACAGCGACCATATCGGCGGCCTGGAAGGCGTGCTCAAGCGCATTCCCATCGGCACCTTCATCGATCATGGCCCCAACCGCGAGTTGCCGGGCACCCAGGGCCCGGGCGGCATGATCGGGCCGGACTGGCGCACCGTCGGTCCCGACGGCAAGCCCCGCCCCGGCCGCGGCGGCGAGATTCCCGCTCCGCCCACCGTGATTCCGCCGCCCGGTTCCACCGCCGCGGCCTATGCCCATTACATCAGCCTGATCGGCAAGAGCCCGCACCGGGTGGTCAAGCCCGGCGATCATCTGGATGTGGACGGGATGCATATCCTGTTCGTGGATTCCGACGGCGTGCCGCTGGTCAAGCCGCTGCCGGGTGCGGGCGAGAAGCCCGCCGCCTGCGCGTCCATGCAGCCGATGGACCCCAATGGCGGCGAGGAGAATTCCCGCTCCACCTCCTCGCTGATCACCTATGGCAAGGCCAAGATCGCCGCCTTCGGCGACCTGACCTGGAACAGCGAGATGAAGCTGTTCTGCCCGGTGGACAAGGTCGGCAAGGTCGATGTGCTGCTCGCCAGCCATCACGGCCTGCAATTCTCCAACAGCCCGGCCCAGGTGGAATCGCTGCAGCCCAAGGTCGTGATCATCGGCAACGCCATCCGCAAGGGCGACGATCCCGACCGGGTGAAGAGCTACATGGCCAATCCGCGCTTCCAGGGCATCTGGCACCTGCATGTCTCGGCCGGGCATGACGAGCTGGACGGCGACAAGAACATGATCGCCAATCCCGATCCCGACCAGGCCAAGGACAAGACCTACAATCTGCGCCTGCGCATCAAGAAGAATGGCGACATCACCGTCATCAACGAGCGCAACGGGTACAACAAAACCTACAAGGCTGGTTAAGGACGCAGACTGTGGTGTTATACGGCGATGGTCAGGCGCGGCCAAAGCGCTTGCCATCGCTGCGCCTTTTCCAGAAGGCGCGCCTGGCTGTAGTTGGCGACGGAATTGGGCCGTATCAGCATGGCCGCAATATCCTGGAGCCCGTTGGGGGCATAAAGCTTGCCGGTCGCTGCACAAATTCCGACCTGCGCGCAGGGCGTCAGGAAGCGGTCGATGCCGTCGGTGGCGCAGGTCAGCGGCGGGTAGGGTGTGCCGAATTTTTCCGCGTACCAGAGATGGACGCGGGCTTGGTTTCGTATTTCCAGAGTGATCGCCAGGTCGGCAAAAGCTGCGCGGCCGCGCGCGATGGCGGCATTCTCCGCTTCCCAGGATGTGTCGGGATCAAAGTAGAAAACGTCATAGTCTTTTATGCCGTGTGTTGACGGCAGTCCGCTTTGGAAGTTCCAGACCGTCTGGAACAGCGCGCCCGATACAAGCCAGCAATCGGGCAGGCCCAACGCCGGTAGCCGATTGAGCAGTTCCGCATTGAAGGGATTGCACTGGACGACGGAAAGAAATTCCGCCTCGGTCATAGGGGTATGATGAAATTGCCGTCCGCGCCCTTGGCGATCGGCCGCGCCCACTTCATCGCATCGCAGGGCAGCACGCCATACAGGTGCGGGAAATCCTCGCCGCGCGAGGGCGCGTGTTCCCATTTCAGCGCCGCACCCAGCCTGTCGGTTTCCACCGCCAGCAGCACCAGATCGTCGCGGCCGGCATAGTAAAGCCTGAGCGTGGTCGCCAACTGCGCGGCGGTGGAGAAATGCAGGAAACCATCGGCCTGGTCGTGCGCCGAGCCGCGATAGTCCTCGCCCGCTGCTTCCCATTCCGCGCGCGGCACGACCTTGAAGATCAGCACGTCGTCCTCCCACCTAGCCGCGCCAGCGCCAGCCACCCTCGGTCTTGTGCCAGGCGAGGAAGCTGGCGGCCCCGATCACCAGTCCAAGTCCCAGCACCACGAACAGCGGGCGCAGCAGATTGTCCCTGATGCCCGGTCCGACCAGGACGATGCCGGCGCAGAGCAGCATGGTCAGCACGGTCAGCGCCCAACCCTCCCAGGTGGAGGGCGTGGCGCCATAGCCGAAGCGTTTCTGCTTGAACCAGTAGCGAGGCATCGGGTGGACCTTCACGCCGCCGCCGCCGTCCCGCCCACGGTGAGGCCATCCAGCCGCAGCGTCGGCTGGCCCACGCCCACCGGCACGCTCTGGCCGTTCTTGCCGCAGGTGCCGATGCCGGTATCCAGTTTCATGTCGTTGCCGATCATCGTCACCCGGGTCAACGCCTCCGGACCGTTGCCGATCAGGGTGGCGCCCTTGATGGCGGCTCCCAGCTTGCCGTTCTCCACCAGATAGGCCTCGGTGCAGGAAAAGACGAACTTGCCCGAGGTGATGTCCACCTGGCCGCCGCCGAAATTCACCGCATAGATGCCCTTGTTGACGCTGGCGATGATCTCGCGCGGGTCCGCGGTCCCGCCCAGCATGTAGGTGTTGGTCATGCGCGGCATCACCGGCGCGGCATAGGACTGGCGGCGGCCATTGCCGGTGGGCCGGGCGCCCATCAGCCGGGCATTCTGCCGGTCCTGCATATAGCCCTTGAGGATGCCGTCCTCGATCAGCACGGTGCGGCTGCTGGGCGTGCCTTCATCGTCGATGGTCAGCGAGCCGCGCCGCCCGTCAATGGTGCCGTCATCCACCACCGTCACGCCTTTGGCGGCGACGCGCTCGCCCAGCAGGCCCGCGAAGGCCGATGTCTTCTTGCGGTTGAAGTCGCCTTCCAGACCGTGGCCGATGGCTTCGTGCAGCAGGATGCCCGGCCAGCCCGGTCCCAGCACCACCGTCATCTCGCCGGCGGGCGCGGGCACCGCGTCGAGATTGACCAGCGCCTGGCGCAGCGCTTCGTCCACCGCGCCTTGCCAGTATTCGGGATCGAGATAGGTCTCATAACCGCTGCGGCCGCCGCCGCCGAAGCTGCCGCTTTCCTGGCGGCCATTCTCCTCGGCCACCACCGAGACATTGAGCCGGACCAGGGGACGGATATCGGAATAGCGCTCGCCCCCGGCGCGGATGATCTCGATCCGCTGCCATTCTCCCGCCAGCGAGGCGGAAACCTGCCGCACCCGCGAATCCTTCGCCCGGGCATAGGCGTTGATCTCTTCCAGGAGTTTCACCTTCTTCTCGAAACCCGCGGTCTCGAGCGGATCGATGTCGCGATAGAGCTTGATGTTGGTGCGGGCAGGGCCTTGCGCCGCGGTGCCGGAGTAGCCCTTCGCCACCGCCTGCACGGCATTGGCCGCCCGCCCGATGGCGGCTTCGGAGATTTCGCTGGCATGGGCGTAGCCGGTGGCTTCCCCCGCCACGGCGCGCAGGCCGAATCCCTGGCTGGTGTCGAACGTGGCCGCCTTCAGCCGCCCATCGTCCCAGGCGAACGATTCGGACTGGCTGTATTCCAGGAACAGTTCCCCGTCGTCGGCCCCTTTCAAGGCCTGGTCCACCGTGCGCTGCACCGCCTGTGGGTCCATGCCGGTGCGGGAGAAGAAAAGATCACGGTCGGACATTACGGTTTTCCCGGAAAAAGAGGCAAAATGGGCCGCGCGGCCCGGATATTCCCAAGATATCGGGTGATTGGCCCGATCCGGCAAGCGGCGTGGTGGCGGGGCCGCTGGCCAGGAAGGGGACCGTGCTATAAGGTCGCAATGACTTTAAGGGCTTAACCCCTCTAAATCCCTCGCAAGAATCTGAAAACGGGCGGGGGGACCCCGCCCCGCATGCGAGGTTGCACATGTTCTTCCGCAAAGCCGGCGTCAGCGCCGTCCTGGCATCCCTGGCCGCGAGCCTGGCCGCCAGCCCCGCTATGGCCGAGATCAAGCCGTTCCAGTACGGCTTCCAGGAACCGGCCTCGCCGGTGATGGAGCAGATCGCATCCTTCCATATCGAGCTTTTCTACATCATCACCTTCGTTTCGCTGTTCGTGCTGGCGCTGCTGGTCTGGATCGTCTGGAAGTACCGCGCCAGCACCAATCCGGTGCCCTCCAAGGTGCATCACAACACCCTGCTGGAAGTGGCCTGGACGGTGATCCCGATCATCATCCTGGTGGTGATCGCC
>Ga0265313_10003219_pt1 | contig 13423 bp, 18 predicted proteins | sample 4123metaG_FD_203122 | JGI IMG/M metagenome (GOLD analysis project Ga0265313, IMG submission 203122) | Rhizosphere microbial communities from Carex aquatilis grown in University of Washington, Seatle, WA, United States - 4-1-23 metaG | ecosystem: Host-associated > Plants > Roots > Rhizosphere >...
CGGCGCACCGTTGGAAAACCGCGGTAATCCTAGGAATTCGTGACAACGATCTGGCGCATAAAACTCACTACGGCCGCACGGAAATCTTACGCTCAAGTATCTGTAATCAAATGCATTTCTATGGTGCCGGCAACAGGATTTGAACCCGTGACCCCCTGATTACAAATCAGGTGCTCTACCAACTGAGCTATACCGGCGCCGAAGTCCTGCTAGCACCGGGTCCGGCAGCCGGGCAAGTCAGTGCGGCAGCGCCGCTGCGCCCTGTTCGGCGACGGCCGCGGGCCTCGCCTCGCGGTGCTGCTTGGTGATGACGGTCTGGTTGCGGCCGAAGCGCTTGGCCTCGTAGAGGGCGACATCGGCTTCGGCAAACCAGCCGGCCGCTCCGCGACCCGCCGGGGGCAATGGCGCCACGCCGCAGCTGATGGTGGCGCGGACGTCGACGCCGTGGACCTCGATGATTGTCCCCTCGACGGTGCGGCGGATACGCTCGGCGGCCTCGAAGGCGTCGCCGCCATCGGTCTCGGGGAGCAGCAGGCCGAACTCTTCGCCGCCGATGCGGCCGAAGACGTCGGTCTTGCGCATCGTCGCCATGCAGGCGTTGGCGATGGCCACGAGCACGGCGTCGCCGGCGGGGTGACCGTAGCGGTCGTTGACCTGCTTGAAGTTGTCGACGTCGATGACGACCAGCGCCGACGGCCGGTCGTAGCGGGCGGCGCGGACCACTTCGCGCTCGACTTCGGCGAAGAAGCCGCGGCGGGTGAGCGCACCGGTGAGGCCGTCCTGGCGCGCGATCTGGCGCAATTCGAGCTGCTCGACGACGATCTCGGCAAGGGATTTGAGGATACCGGCATCGCGGGCATCGAAGGGCCGCGGCTCGCTGTCGATGGCGCAAAGCGTGCCGACATTGTAGCCGTCGGGCGTGGTCAGGGGCACGCCAAGGTAACTGCGGATATACGGGGCGCCGGTGACCAGGGGGTTGTCGGCAAAGCGCTGATCCGCCCTCGCATCGGTGACGGCCAGAGGGAGCCGCTGCTTGATCGCCTCGTTGCAGAAGGCGATGTCGCGCGGGATTTCCTTGTCGAGCGGGCCGGCCGCAGCCTTCATCCACTGCCGGTTGGCATCGATCAGCGAGACGGCGGCCATCGGCACGCCGAGGACCGTGCGCACCAGCTCGACGATGCGGCGGAATGGCTCTTCGGGGGCCGTATCGAGGATTTCGTAGCGCCGCAGCGCGGCAAGCCGTCCGTCTTCGTCGCTGAGCTTCTGGTCGTTCATGACGCCACCCGGTTGAGGAGCTCCATTCCGGCATCGTGACAGGGCCGCGTTAGGGGATGCCGAGCAGTTGCGCTTGCATTTGGGGGGCGGCGCTCATCAACCGTTAACGCATCGCTCGCTGGCCCTGCCTGCGGGGTCGTGCTAGGAGGCGCCCGTTCCCACCGAGCCACGCCGCGTGCCGGATTTTGCCCCCGAAAAACTGACCTTCGTGTCGAGCGGCACGCCCGAGGCGCAGGCTGCGCAAGCAGCGCTGGCGAGCCGTTATGGCGACGTCGGTCCGGCTGAGGCGGAGGTCGTCGTCGCGCTTGGCGGCGACGGGCTCATGTTGCAGACGCTGCACGAAATGATGGCCCGGCGCATTCCGGTCTACGGGATGAATTGCGGCTCGGTCGGCTTCCTGATGAACGAGTTCAACCTGGACCGGCTGGTCGAGCGCGTCGCCTCCGCCAAGCCGACGCGGATCACGCCGCTGCGGATGCGGGCGACCGATATGAACGGGACGGAGTCCGAGGCGCTGGCGCTCAACGAGGTGTCGCTGTTCCGGACGACGTACCAGGCGGTGAAGGTCGAAATCCTGATCGATGGCCGCACGCAGATGCCGGAGCTGATCTGCGATGGGGTGCTGATCGCCACCCCGGCCGGATCGACCGCGTATAACCTCTCGGCGCACGGGCCGATCCTGCCGATCGACTCGCCGCTGCTGGCGCTGACGCCGATCTCGCCGTTCCGGCCGCGGCGCTGGCGCGGGGCGATCCTGCCCAACAGCGCCGTGGTGACGTTCCGCACGCGCGAAACCGAGAAGCGTCCGGTGAGCGCGGTGGCCGACAACCGGGAATTCGTCAACGTCACGGAAGTGGTGGTCAGCGAGGATCCGGCGCATCAGGTGACGCTGCTGTTCGATCCGGGCACCGAGCTCGAGGAACGCGTGCTCGCCGAGCAGTTCAGCTACTGACGGTCACGCCGCGGGGAGCGCCATCAGCCGCTCGTCTTCCTCGAGCGGCGGCATGTCGCGTTCGCCGCGCGTATCGCCGGCGAAGGCCGACATCACGCCGCGGGCGGCGCGCCGGGCCAGAATGACGTTCTGCTCGCTGAGATAGGCGAAAGCGTCCTCGAGCTCCGGCGGGATGACGCCCGCGTGCTCGACGATCAGCTCCTCGGTGAGCGCCGTGACAACGAAATGCCGGGCGGTGGCGTCGTCTGCCAGATCGGCGGCGCGGGCGTGGAAGATCAGCCGGGCGATGAGGTTGCGGACGGACTCGCCGAGCCCGCAGCGGGCGAGCAGCGCGTTGAGCGCCGGGCGACTGCCGGTCTCCAGCATGCTGAACACCTTGTCGCGCGGCGTTTCGGCCAATGTCGCAAGGCAATCGGCAAAGAACAGCACGTGGCCGTTGACCACGGCGTGGAGCATCACCCGGGCCGACAGCTTCTCGCGCGCAACCAGCGCCTGGGCGAAGGGCTTGGCATCGGACTCGGCCTCCCCCTCCCCGATCGCGGTCAGCGCCGTGTCCATGCCGTGGCGCAGCAGTCGATCCAGCCGGTCGGGAGCGACGGCGCCGGCGACCATGCGTGCGCCCTTGAGGGCTGCGACAGAAGCCTCGACGAGGTGAAGGCGCGCCGTGGCGGGAAGATCGGCGCGGGCGAGGAGCACACCCCGCAGCTCGGCGTCGAGCTCGCCCTGCTCGGTGGCGAGCGCGCTCATGATTTCCTGCGGTACCGGCACGTCGTCACGCTGGAGAAGCTTCAGGGTGACGGGGCGCTCGCCGCGACCAATCAGCGCCTCGGCGAGCCGACCGCTGATCCGTTCGCGCAGCGCAACCGCCAGCAGCATGCTGAGGCCGGACCGGCGCACCAGCCCGACCAGGTCGGCGTCGATCAGCGCAGGGGAATACTGTGCGACTGCGCGGGAGATGATCTCGCTGTCCTGCAGAAGCGCCAGCAGCAGCAGCCGCGGCGCCTCGATGGCGTGCAGCAAGCCGTAGGCGAGCGCCGCGCGCACGCGCACGGACGGATCATCGAGAAAGCCGATCATCGAGGCGTAGAGAGCGGCGTGCTCATCGGCGGGGCCGGTGTGGGCGAGATAGGCCTTCGCGGCGAGATGGGCGGCGCGGCCACGATCCTCGCTGTCGCCCGACTGGCTGAGGGCGACGAAGTCCTGATACGCAACCATCCCGGTCTCCGGAGCTTCGGGGACGCTAGCGGCCAAGCCTTAAGGAACGGTTCACCACGTTCGTTGACGTCCGATTAGGGAGCTTCGCCATCCTGCCAGAGCAGCTGGGTGAAGAACGCCGGATTGGGCACGACGCCGGGCGAGATCTCGACCCGTGCCCTTGGCGCAGCGGGAGGCGGGGCAACGGGCACGACAGGGGCGGCAGTCGTCGAGGGATCCAACAGTGACGTCGGGGCTGCCTGATCTGCGGGGGCCGCCGTGTCGGCCAGCGCAAGCGGGGCGACGAGCGGCGCCGGTGCAGGAAGCGGATTGGCGAGGTTGGGCCCCGACTCACCCGTTGCGGCGTCGATGGCGGCCAGAGGCGAGCCTGCTTGCGCGGTATCGAACTGAGTTGCAGGCACCGGGCTGGCCGGAGACTGCGCTGCCGCGATTGGCGCCGCCGCTTCGGCGCCGATCAGAGGCGTTCCCGGCGGCGCAAGCTGGCCGTTCGCGAAGAGGGCAGTGAACGACATGTCCTTGGGCGTGATCGCGGGCTCGGTGGACGCCGCGTCCGGCGTTGAAGTGCCTGGAGCACCCGTCGCGGCATTCGCCAACTGCTGGGTAGCAAAGGCCGGGTCGGCGGCGGGCAGCGGCGCGCCCTGGATGGCGTTGTGCTGCGCAACGAGCGCCTTGTAGACCTCGCGGATCGTGCGGGCGTGCTTGCCGTCATAGAAGATCTGCGGATTGGCCTTGGCGGCAGATGGGAACAGCGTCGCTGCGACCTGATCCGGGTTCTTGAGGCCGGCGTCGAACATCTTCTCGGCACCCTGCGGTCCGAGGAAGTGCGCGATGTAGAGCTCGCCGGGGCTCGGCATGCGGCCGAACTTCGCCTGAAGATACTGGCCGTTCGACTCGGTGAACGCGGCGGCCATGTCGGCGGCGACCTGCGGGTCCTTGCGCAGGTCAAGAATCTCGGTGCGCAGCGCCTTGTTCTTGACCTCGTAATTGCCGTCCGCACCCTTGGTAATCGCGTCGGCATATTTCTGGTAGCCGAGCCGCGGGCCCTCTTCCTTCATCACCTGCAGCCAGGTGGTGTCGAGGAACTGGAACAACCCTACGGCTGACGAGCTGGGCGCCTTCGCGTCGGGATCGAGACTCGACTCGCGCATCGCGGTCTTGAGGAGATAGCTGAAGTCGACATTGCTCTTGTCGCCCGCCGTGTTGAGCACGTAGGCGAGACTCTGCGGCACCGTGATCGGCTGGGCGTCCATGGCGAATCCGGGCTGTCGGCTGGTGTTAGCAAAGCGCTAACATTCGTTAACGCGACGTTAACCCTCGAAGCGGCTCACAACTTTGGCGAGGTCCGGCCGCTCGCGATCGTCGATCACCATGGTCGGCGTGCCGATGTGGATGAAGCCCACGAAGCGCTCGCCGCCTTTGGCCCCGAGCATCTGCTGCGCCTCGGGGTCCCAGCCATACCATTTGTTGGTCCAGCTCGCCGCATAGCCGAGCGCGAAGGCGGCATGGCTCAGGTTGAAGCAGACGTTCCCGGCCGACAGCAATTGTTCGATCTCGGGCGCCTTGGGGTTCTGCCGCGGGCAAAAGATCACGCCGATGGTGACCGGAGCCGGCAGGAACTGGCGGCGTTCGTTCTCGAGCGACTGGGCGTCGATCGAGGGATTGCGCGCCTGCTGGATGGCCGCGAGCCGGGCACCTGCGGCAAGGCGAGCGTCGCCCTCGATTACCAGGAGGCGCCAGGGCACGACCTTGCCGTGGTCGGGCACGCGCGTGCCGATGGTCAGGATTTCGCGCAGCTCGTCGGTCGACGGGCCGGGGTCCTTGAGGAAGCCGATGCCGACGGAACGGCGGGTCTTGAGATAGTCGAGCAGCGCGGGATTGGCAGGCATCGTGGTCGTCCTTGCGGGGCAGGCTGTGCTTATGACACAGCTTTTCCCCAATCCAAGGGTAGCGCGTCCGGCGGCGTTCGGACGGGGTTGCGGGGGTAGCGTTGGCTTTCTGGCGGATCACGGCTTTGCTCCTCTTGCTGGGCAGCGGGCCAGCCCTGGCGCAGGACGATTCATCGGCGCCGCCGATGCCGATGCCGCTGCCGGAATTCCATGCCCCGGTGGCGAGCGACGCGGCCGGGGGCACCGATGCAGGTGGGAGCACGACGCCCGCCGGGGCCCAGAGCGCTGCATCCACCCAACAGCCACCGCCGGCGCAAAAGGCTCCGCCAGCTCCTGCCGCCCCCGTGGGACCACCGCAACCGGTGAAGCTGACGGCGACGGTGACCGATGGCGGCCAGCCGATCAGTGCCGGCCTCGTCTGGCGGGTCTACAATGCCAAGCCGGATGTTTCGGGCAAGCTGATCCTCGCTGCCAAGTCAGATGACCCGGTTGCGCAGGTCTCGCTCGCACCCGGGGCGTATGTGGTCGACGTTGCCTATGGCCGCGCGCAGGCGAGCGACGCCCTGACGGTCACAACCGGCGCCAACTCCAAATCGATCGTGCTCAACGCGGGCGGCCTGCGCCTCAATGCGGCGATCACGGGCGACATTGCCATCCCGATCAACCAGCTGCACTTCGACATCTTCACGCCCGGGCCGAGCGACGCCGACCGGCAGGTGGTCGAACAGAACCTCGCCGCCAACGACATCCTGACGCTCAATGCCGGGACCTATCACGTGGTCTCGTATTTCGGCGATGTGAATGCAGTGGTGCGTGCCGACCTCAAGGTGGAAGCGGGCCAGCTCACGGACGCGACGCTTTATCATCGGGCGGCGCAGGTCTCGTTCAAGCTGGTCACCGAGACCGGCGGCGAGGCCATCGCCGACGTCGACTGGACGGTGCGATCGAAGGACGGGACGATCATCTTCGCCAACACCGGCACCTTCCCATCAGTGGTTCTGCAGGAGGGCGACTACACGGTGTTCGCCAAGCGCGGCGACACCGTCTACAACCGCGACTTCGAAGTGCAGCCCAGCCAGCCAAAAGATATCGAAGTGCTGACGACCGTCGATCAGCCCAGCCAGGGCTAGGTCGGGCAGGCTTTTCGCTTTTCAGACCGCAGACAGACCCAACCATCAGTTGCGCGATTGCGCGCAATTTAACGGGTTGCGTTGCCGGGATATCAAAACCCATCCCCCATGTTGGCCCCGACTTGAATATGGTTCGGGGTTCCGAAGTGGATGTCCGGCTCGAAAAGCGGCTGCAGCCGCGCCGCAACACTATGATCGTCGCCACCATCGTTTTCGATGGCGGCAACAGCCGGATGGACTGCGTCATCCGCAACCTGTCGGAAGGCGGCGCCAAGCTCGAAGTGGCCTCTGCGCGCTCCGTGCCCGGCTCGTTCGACCTGATGGTTCCGGGTCATCGCACGCAACACTGCCGGGTGGCCTGGCGAGCGCTGCGCGAGCTCGGCATACAGTTCATGCAGGCGGCCTGAGCGTTCAAGCCCGGTTCATCTGCTGGCCCCTAACCTCTTTCCGAGGGTCAGGAGGGGCCGATGAGCAATGTTGCCTTTGTCATCGCAGACGACCACGCAGCTGTCATCGCCAACGACGATTGCGATTTCCGCTACCGGGCCAGCCGCGAGTGCGTCCCGGTGGGTGTGCAGGTTGCCGCCCGGGTCGTTGCTGACCGCGAAGTCCAGATCCTGGTCGAGGACGGATACATCGAGTTCATGATCGGCGGTGCGACGGCGATTGCGCTGCCTGGCGATTTCGTGCGGGTGCCGGCCGGCGTCGTCCACGCGTGGCGCAATGCCGCTGATACCGACGCGCACCTTCTGAAGCGGACGGTCAGCCCAAGTCCGGCACGGCGCGCCTTGCGCGTCGGCTTTGCCGCCTAGGTCAGGTCACGCCTGGCCGGCGGCGCGCTGCAACAGCAGCTCGCGCTCGCGGGCGTTTTGCGTCATCGCCGCCGCGCGCGTGAACTCGGCGCGGGCCTCGTCGAAGCGCCCCAGCTTCCAGAGGAAATCTCCGCGGACGCTAGGCAGCAGGTGATAGCGGCTGAGCGCCGATACGCTGCAGAGGGGCTCGACGATGCGCAGCCCCGCTTCCGGGCCGAACGCCATTCCATGGGCGACAGCGCGGTTGAGCTCGATGACGGGAGACGGGGTCAGCTCCGCCAGCTCGTCGTAGAGCCCGGCGATCGCCCGCCAATCGGTGTCCGCGGCCTTGGCCGCGCGGGCATGGCACGCGGCGATGGCTGCCTGCAATGCGTAGGGACCGTGCGCGCCGCCGAGTTGACCGGCCTCGGCGAGTGCGTCGAGTCCGCGCTGGATGAGGATGCTGTTCCACAGACCGCGATCCTGATCGAGCAGCAGGATCGGGGTGCCGTCTCCAGCGGTCCGCGCGCCGGCGCGCGAGGACTGGATCTCCATCAGCGCCGCGAGGCCGTGCACCTCGGGCTCGTCCGGCATCAGGCGGGCGAGGACACGACCGACCCGCACCGCCTCGTCGCAGAGCTCGGTCCGCATCCAATCCTCGCCGGCGGTTGCCGAATAACCCTCATTGAAAATCAGGTAGAGCACCTCGAGCACCGAGCCCAGCCGGGCCCGCCGCTCATCGCCGCGCGGCACCTCGAAGGGCACGTGCGCCTGGGCAAGGGTCTTCTTGGCCCGCACGATCCGCTGCTGGATCGTCGGCTCGGGGACGAGGAAAGCGCGCGCGATTTCGGCCGTGCTCAAGCCGCCGACGAGCCGCAGGGTCAACGCGCTGCGCGCTTCCGGCGACAGCACGGGATGGCAGGCGGTGAAGATCAGGCTCAGCAAATTGTCCTTCACATCATCGTCGAGGCGCGTGTCGTAGTCGGGTGCCTCGAGCTCCCGCAGCTCGGCTTCGTAGGTCAGGGCCGGCATGGCCTTCTGGTCCAGCACGCGCTGTCGCCGAAAGCCGTCGATGGCGCGGCGCTTGGCGGTCTGCATCAGCCACGCGCCGGGATTGGCCGGAATGCCGTTCTTGGGCCAGTCGGACAGCGCGGTGACCAGCGCATCCTGCGCCAGCTCCTCGGCGAGGCCGACATTGCGCGTCATCTTGGCGAGCCCGGCGATCAGCCGGGCTGCCTCGATGCGCCAGACGGCTTCGACTGCGCGGTGGGTTTCATCAGCCATAGGCAGCGGAGTGGATCAAATCCGCCCCGCCGCCGCAAGCCGCGCGGCCTATTGCTGCTGCGCGGCTTCCTGCTCGATGGTGTGGTAGCGCTGCTTCTGCTCGTCGCTGAACTCGAGATCATCCATGGTGACGACCTGACGGATCTCGAGCTGGACGTTGCCGTGGCCATCCTCGACCGGCCAGCCCTTCAGCACCTCGATCACCTCGGCGAGCGAGCCCGCCTCCATGATCAGGAAGCCGCCGACGAGTTCCTTGGCTTCGGCGAACGGACCGTCGATCACGCTCGGCTTGCCGTCCTTGAAGCTAACCCGGGCGCCGCGGGACGAGGGCAAGAGCCCCTGCCCGTCCTTGAGCGCGCCGGACTTGGCCAGCTTCTCGTTGAAGCTCTGCATCGCGTCGATCAGCCCGGGGCTGGGCAGCACGCCGGCTTCCGTTTCTGCGTCCGCCTTGCGGATCACCATGAAATGCATCGTGTTTCTCTCAGTCCAGGATCAGTTGCGCATCGGCTTTTGGTTGGCGTCGCGCCATTCGCGCTCCTTGCGGAGGGTTTCGGTCGAAACTTCGTCTTCGGTGAAGTCAGAGACGTCATGGGCGCGGCGCACTTCGAGCTCGGCGCCGTCACCCATCGGCGCCTTGCGTGCCCAGGCGACGGCTTCGGCCTTGTCCTTGACGTCGAGCAGCCAGAAGCCGGCGATCAGCTCCTTGGCTTCGGCGAACGGGCCATCGACCACCGTCGTCTTGCCGCCCTGGAAGCGCACCTTGGCGCCCTGCGAGGAGGCTGCGAGGCCTTCGCCGCCGAGCATGACTCCTGCCTTGATCAGCTCCTCGTTGAACTTGCCCATCTCCACCATCGCGTCGGGCGACGGCATCACGCCGGCCTCGCTGTCCGCGTTGGCTTTGACGATGATCATGAAGCGCATTCGGTCTCTCCGTTTCGGCGTGTGGCTCGGCGGCACTCAGTTGGACTTGCCGTACATCTCGGTTTCCAGCGCCTTGCGACGCTCCAGATGGTCGGGCTCCATCCTGTCGGCGAAGTCGGCGACCTCCGCCAGCCGGCGGATTTCGACGGATTCCCCATTCATGAACGGGATGCGCTTGGCCCATTCGATGGCCTCGTCCATGTTGCGGACCTGGATGATCCAGAAGCCGCCGACGAGTTCGGTGGATTCGGTGAAGGGCCCGTCCTTCACGGTGGGCTTGCTGCCACCGAAGGTGACGCGGGCGCCCTCACTGGACGGCGCAAGGCCGTCGAGCGCCAGCAGCACGCCGGCATCGCGCAGCGACTGGTTGTACTTGCCCATCACGGCAAAGGCTTCGCGGCTCGGCTTCACGCGCTGCTCGAAGCCGCCGTCGTATTTCACGATCATCATCGCACGCATCTGAAGTCTCCCTGTTGCGGCTGGGCGATCCGCCCGCTCTGACCACACGACGAAGGCGATTTTCCGGAATCGACACGGGTCGCCAAAAATATATTCAACCGTTCGGTTGACAATGCTCTCCGTGCTGGTTATTCAACCATCAGGTTTAGCACTCTTTCAGGTCCACGACATGGCCGCCGACCCTCTGAGCGTCACGCTCGCCGCTCTTGCCGATCCCACCCGGCGAGGAATTCTGGCACGTCTGTCGACCGGCGAAGCGACGGTCAATGAACTCGCGGCGCCCTACGACATGTCGCTGGCCGCAGTCAGCAAGCACCTCAAGGTGCTGGAACATGCCGGTCTCATTTCGCGCGGGCGGGACGCCCAGTATCGGCCGTGCCGGCTCGAAGCGGCCCCGATGCGCGACGTGGCGGGCTGGCTCGAGGATTATCGCCGGTTCTGGGAGGCGAGCCTCGACCGCCTCGAGGACTATCTGGCCGCGCTGCAGAAGGGAGACCCCGATGGTCGCAAGAACTGATGATGAGCAATGTCTTCCCATTCCGACGCCGCCGCCCGAGCTGGCTCGCGCTCTACCGGAGCCATCTGCAGCAGAGCCTCGACCGGCTCGAACTCTATCTCGTCGCAATCCGTAAGGGAGACCCGCCAATGCCAGCCAGCCTCAAACTCGTTGCCCCAAAAGACCAGCCGATCATCACCGGGACCGAACCGCGCGTCCTCGACGCGCCGGCCGCCCTCGTCTGGAAGTGCCTCAGCGAACCGCAACACGTGGCGCGCTGGTGGGGACCGGCCAGCATCGGGACGCTGACAGTGAAGGAGCTCGATTTTCGCGTTGGTGGCCGCTGGCGCTTCGAGCATGCGCTGAAGCGCGGTCCGGTCATCGCCTTCACCGGGACCTACCTCGTCATCGAGCCGATCACGAGGCTGGTCAACACCTTCAGCGTCGAGGGCATGTTCGATGGCAAGCAGGTGGAGGAGACGCATCTGTTGGAGGAGCGCGATGGAAAGACGCTCTACACCCAGATCATGCGCTTCCCCGACATCGCGAGCCGCGACGGCATGATCGCCTCCGGCATGGAAAAGGGCGCGCTCGAATCCATGGCGCAGCTCGAGGCGCTGCTGGCCGAGCTTCAGGGGGATGGCAAATGAGCAAGGTCCTCATCGATAGCCGGCGGGGTTGCCGACGCCTGGCCACCGGCGCGCCGACAGTCATCCTCACGCGCAAGCCTGAGAGCATCCGCCTCGAAAAGCTCTGGATCAGCGACGGCCCGCTCGCGACCCAAATCCGATACGGAGTGTTGAAATGAGTACGTCCATCGTCACCGCGCCGGCGGGCGAAACATGGTTCAGCATCGTGCGCGAGTTCGATGCGCCGCGCCGACTGATCTATCGCTGCTACACCACGCCAGAGCACATGGCACATTTCTGGGGACCGCACGGGACCACGCTGACGGTCTGCGATATCGACCTCAGGGTCGGCGGCGTCTGGCGCGTGCGCTGGGCATACCCGGACGGTCGCTCGTGGGGCTATTCCAGCGTCTACACGGCGATCGTTCCCGATGAGGCGGTGCACTATCGCGACGCGCCCTACGATTGGCCCGGTGGCTTCGACGGCCTGCCGCCGGTGGAACTCGACTCCACCATCGCCCTCGCGGGAGACGACCGCCGGACGACCGTTACGGTCACGGTGCGGTGGACATCGGTGGCGGCACGCGATGCCGCTGTCCAGCAGGGCTTTACCGGCATGGTCGACATCGGCCACGAGCGCCTCACCGCCTATCTCGCAACTCTCCCGGAGTAACTCGCATGCCCTTCGTCACCTCCAAGGACGGCACCCGCATCGGCTATAGCAGCGTTGGATCGGGGCCAGCGCTTGTCCTCGTCGACGGCGCTCTCTGCTGGCGCGCCTCGGGCCCGTCCGGTCCCCTCGCCGCGCAGCTCAAGGACAAATTCACGGTCTATACCTACGACCGGCGGGGTCGCGGCGAGAGCGGGGATACCAGGCCTTATGCGGTCGAACGGGAGGTCGACGATCTCGCGGCGGTGATCGACGCCGCCGGCGGGTCGGCGGCGGTCTACGGCATCTCCTCGGGGGCCGGCGTCGCCCTCGCGGCGGCGGAAAGCCTCGGCCCGCAGAAGGTCACCAAAATGGTGCTCTACGAATTTCCCATCTTCACCGACGGCTCCCGCCACGTCGACCCGTCTTATGCGAGCGTCATGGACGAGCTGATCGCGAGCGGCGATGGCGCCGGAGCGGTCAAGCATTTCATGAAGAACGGGGTCGGCGTTCCCGGCTTTGCAATTTTCATGATGCAGCTGATGGGCGTGATGAAGAAGATGGCGCCGGTCGCGCCGACCCTCGCCTACGACACACGTGTCGTGACGCCGTTTTGGACCTACACCCCGCCGCCACGCAGCCGCTGGTCACACGCAACGATGCCGGTGCTCGATATCGGCGGCGGGAAATCGCCGACGTGGATGCAGAACGCTCAGGTCGCCGTGGCCGCTGCCCTGCCCAATGCGACGCACAAGACATTGCCTGGGCAGAACCATATGGTCTCGCCGGTCGCAATCGCGCCGATGATCAAGGACTTCGTGCTGGCATAGTCGCCCTCAGGCGGCGAAACCGAGCCGCTCCGCAGCCAGGCGCTTTTCCCGCGCGGTCTTGAGCGTCAGCAGCGCCTCAAGCTGATCGAGCTGCTGCAGCTCGACGAAGGCGACGCCGAAGCCGCCTTCGAAATGCCGCGCGACGCGAGCGGGGACCGCGCCGACCGCGAGCAGCTGGCCGATGGGAGGCTGGATCTCGGCCTCGATAGCAGCGCCGGATCGGGACATGTCGCGGACGCGGCATTTTACGAAGCTATCGAGACCAAGGACCAGAAAGCTCTGCGCGTCGCGGGGGAGAACCCGGGGATGCCGCCGGCGGTTCTCTGCACGGCCGAGGCTCTTCTGCTTGAGCCAGCCGATGCGCGCGTCGACATCGCTGCCGTTCGTTTCATCGGCGACAAGGTTGGCGACGAAGCCGTTCTTGAGCGGCCGCTCGACGGTGCCATAGCGGATGCCGACGCCGTCGAAGCGCAGCGCGACGCGCTCGCCGCGTTCGACCTGAACCTCGGCGGTGACGACGGTGCGACCGGTCGAGACGCTGCGGGCGCGGAAGGGCAGACTGCGCGTTTCCCAATCCCCGCCCGTTCGGTCGAGCAGCACGAAGCTGCCCGGAACGTCGCCGATGAAGCGCGCGTCGCCGCGCGATGCAGCAGGTTTGCGGTTCGCCTCAGCCATGCCCCAACCGATCCAAAGCTACGGCCGCGAAACTAGCGCAGGATGATGAACGGAGTTTTAGGATGGTGCTCCACCGCCGTTCGCCTCTCAGGCGAAAAACAGCGCCACGCTCAAGCTGCCCAGGACAAGGGCGCGCGGTGCACGAAGGTGGGCAAGCCGGTACGCGAGACCAACAAATCCGGCCTGCCGCCACCCCAGGCGGAAGAACTTAGGGAGCCCCGACGGCGGGCG
>Ga0265313_10003221_pt1 | contig 13422 bp, 12 predicted proteins | sample 4123metaG_FD_203122 | JGI IMG/M metagenome (GOLD analysis project Ga0265313, IMG submission 203122) | Rhizosphere microbial communities from Carex aquatilis grown in University of Washington, Seatle, WA, United States - 4-1-23 metaG | ecosystem: Host-associated > Plants > Roots > Rhizosphere >...
TATTGCGAGAGACGTTGCAGATGTCGCAGTCGCATTGCAGGTCACGGCCGGCTTTGATCCCGCCGACCCCGCCTCGGCCAATGTTGATGTTCCGGACTTCAGCTCTCTCATTCCAATGGCGAAGCCACCAATATTCGGGCGGGTACGTCACGCATTTTTTGATGACGCAGATGCTGAGGTGCTGGTGGCTTTGGAGGAGGCCACAACGCGGCTTTCACGATCCGGCGCGACAATTCGTGAGGTTCGCCTACCGGAAAGCTTCGCCGCGATTCACGCGGCCCAGCATGTCGCAGGCGATGTCGAGACTGCAGAGGTCCATAGCGACCTGTATGCGCTCTACTCCGAGCTCTATCGACCCAAGGCGCGCGAAGCGATCGAAGTTGGCTCCCTCGTTCCGGCCGAGCTCTACCTTCGGGCCCAGAGAATTCGACGGCAGTTCCGAAGCAATATGAACGAATTGCTGGGTCCCTTCGATGCACTGATTCTTCCAACGGCTAATGCTCCGGCACCGAAACACCTCGTCTCGGTCGGCGACTGGAAGTTCCAGTCGCCGTGGAGTTCGGCTGGATTGCCCAGCATTTCCCTACCGTGCGGCCTTTCCAGCGCGCGGCTGCCCTTGGCGATCCAACTGGTTGGTGCGTCTTTCTCAGAGCCCACCCTGTTAGCAGCCGCAGCATGGTGCGAGTCCGTCCTGGGCCAGCTGCCTGCACCCCCCTTGCTTGCCCGCCCGCAATAGCTTGGGCTCATCTCCAGCCAAGGTTCGGCCGGGGGTCCATTGTCCACTGATCAGATTTAGTGTGGCGAGTCGGTCCGACCAAGCGATGGTCACCGGTCCCACTTTGCTTCGGGAGCCGAACAACAAGGCGAAGAATGCCTCCGCCGTACCGATGCAATCCCAAGACTTTGTCCGACACCCCAGAAGCCCGAACCGGTGCACGACATAGCTCCGCCCTCAGCATCTTGCTGGCCTGTGCCGTCGATTGGGACTTCGTCGATCTCAACGTGGTGAAGACGTTCCGGAAACGGATGCTGAAGGAAGCGCCGCCCCGGCTAATATACCCGACCGACCAGGAGGTGACCCTGCTGACCTCCACCACCAATGTCATGGTCCAGAAGTTGATCTGGTTCCTTGCCCAGATCGGCATGCGCCAAGGGGAGGTATGTTCTCTTCAGTGGTCCCAGGTCGATCTCGATCGGCGGGAGGTCCGGCTAGATAAGACGAAGACCTCAACTCCAAGAATCGTGCCGCTCTCCGATGAGGCCCTGGGAATCATCAGGACCACGCCTCGGCACCCATTCGGAACCCACGTCTTCTGGCACGGCGAGGGCGACCGATATAACCAGTTCTCCAGCCAGTTCCGGAAAGTTGCCCGACGGGTCGGATTCACCCACACCTGCCACAGCCTGCGGCACAAGTTCGCCAGCGAGTTCCTCCAACGTGGTGGTGATATCGCCTCGCTCCAGATGATCCTCGGGCACAAGACCATCGGCATGACGATGCGGTATTCGCACCTTCAAACGGACCGATTGCACGAGGTCATCCGGGGTCTTCGTCCAAAATCCGCGTCAGATTATATGGCGGGAAACGCACCCGCCGGATGAACGATGCCGAAGATGAGAAGTTATAACACTATTATATATCAATAGCTTATGGCGGAGGGGGAGGGATTCGAACCCCCGATGCCCTTGCAGGCATAACGGTTTTCGAGACCGCCGCGATCGACCACTCTGCCACCCCTCCGACGGGATCCGCTGACGGCGTCAAAGAATGCCGCCGGGTCGAAAACGGGGCCGGACAGTAGCCGACGGGCGCGACGCCATCAAGCTCGGCAACCCGACGCGGCAATGCCGCTCACCGCATCAGGAACCCAGCGGCCGAGGCGGAGTCCAGCCCCGCCGCCACAACGGCCGGCGTTTCCTCCACCGCGTCGAAGCCGCCTGACTGCCGGCGCCAGAGCTGGGCATAGGTGCCGCCGGCGGCCAGCAGGGCCGCATGGCCGCCTTGTTCCACGATCCGGCCATGGTCGAGCACGACCAGCCGGTCCATCCGCGCGATGGTCGAGAGCCGGTGGGCGATCGCGATGACCGTCCGGCCCTTCATCAGGTCCTCGAGCTGCTCCTGGATCGCCGCCTCGACCTCGGAATCGAGCGCCGAGGTCGCCTCGTCCAGGACCAGGATCGGCGCGTTCTTCAGGATCACCCGGGCGATGGCGATGCGCTGGCGCTGGCCGCCGGAAAGCTTGACCCCCCGCTCGCCGACATGAGCCTCGAAGCCGCGCCGGCCATTCCAGTCCTCGAGACCCTCGATGAATTCGAGGGCATGGGCGCGCATCGCGGCGTCGCGCACCTCGGCGTCGCTGGCGGCCGGCCGGCCATAGGCGATGTTGTCCCGGATCGAGCGATGGAGCAGCGAGGTGTCTTGCGTCACCATGGCGATGTGCATGCGCAGGGATTCTTGCGTCACCTGGGCGATGTCCTGGCCGTCGATCAGGATGCGTCCCCCCTCGAGGTCGTAGAACCGCAGCAGCAGATTCACCAGGGTCGATTTGCCGGCGCCCGATGGCCCGACGAGACCGACGCGCTCGCCCGGCTCGATGGCGAGGTCGATGCCCTTCAGCACCCCGCGCTCGGTGCCGTAGCCGAAGCGCAGGTTCTCGAACCTGACCTCCGCGCGCCTGACCTGAAGGGTCACCGCACCCGGCCGGTCCGGCATCTGGCGCGGCACGGCAATGGAGCGCATGCCGTCCTGGACCACGCCGACGTTTTCGAAGATAGCAGTCACGTTCTGGGCGACCCAGCCGGCGATATTGGCGATCTGCCAGGAGAGCGGCAGCGCCATGGCGACGCTGCCGACGCTGATCCGCCCCAGGCTCCAGAGCCAGATGGCGGTGGCGCCCGTGCCCACCACCAGGCTCGCGTTGAGCCCGGTCAGGCTGAGCGCCAGCAGGGTGATGAGGCGGAGCTGCTTGTGGAAGGTCTCAGTATGCTCGTCCACCGCGGCGCGCACAAAGGCGTCCTCGTCCCGCGGCCTGGCGAACAGCTTCACCGTCAGGATGTTGGTATAGCTGTCGACGACGCGGCCAGTGAGCGCCGAGCGCACTTCGGACATCTCCCGCGACCGGTTGCGCAGGCGGGGCACGAAAAAGCGCAGCATGACTGCGTAGCCGGCGAACCACAGCAGCATGGGAATGGCGAGGCGCAGGTCGCTGGACGCCATCAGAAGCACCGCGCCGCCGCCATAGACCAGGATGTACCAGACGGCGTTGGTGCCGCCGACGACGCTTTCGCGCAAGGCCGGGCCGGTCTGCATGATCCGGTTGGCGATGCGGCCGGCGAAATCGTTCTGGAAGAAGGTCCAGCTCTGGCGCACCACATGCCAATGGCTCTGCCAGCGGATCAGGTTGGTGAGGCCCGCTGCGATGGCCTGGTTGGTAATCAGGTTCTGCAGCAGCAGGGCGGACGGCCGCAGCAGCAGCAGGACCAGCGCCATGCCGAGCAGCTGGAGCCCGGCCGAGCGGAACAGCGTCTCGGGCCGATGGCTGGAGATGAGGGCGACGAGCCGGCCGATGAAGACCGGGATGGTGGTGTCGAGCGCCGCCACGGCGAAGCCGGCGACGAACAGCGCGATCACCAGCCCCCGGGCCTGGCCGGCATAGTGCCAATAAAAGGCGCCGAGCCCCGCCGGCGGCGGCCGCTCGGGCGAGATCTCCGTCGGCTCCAACAAATGCTCGAAAGTCCGGAACAGGCCCATGGCTTCAGATCCCGTCTTGCAGGTCAGCACAACGCCGGCTTGGCCATCGGATCATCCGACGCCCTCGGAAGCCTGCCCATTCTCGAGATTGCAGAACGCCGGGCGGCCCTCGGACATGCTTCCGCTCTGGCCCCCGCGCCGGGCGAGTCTTACACCGTCACGGCGTGCCCTCGCAAACTTCCGGCCTTGTCAGGGGTTTGGCGCCGGCGTCCCGGCCCGACTCGGGTGCCCGCCAGCGTGGGCGATCGGCTAGGATCGCCACCGAACATGATGCCGGGCGATCCATCCAAATCGGCGCATTACCCAAGTCTCGACGGCCTGCGCGGATTGGCGGCCTGCATGGTCGTCTATGGCCATGCCGGCTATTTCGGCTGGGTGCCGCTGGTAGGGGGCATGGCTACCATCGGCGTGCTCCTGTTCTTCTTCTTGAGCGGCTTTCTGATGGGCCATCACTACCTGCCGGACGCTTCGTCGGGCCGCCTTGGCAGGACAGCCCTCAACTACTGGGCCGCGTTCCTGTTCCGAAGGTTCATGCGGGTCTATCCGCCCTTCGTCCTCGCGCCGATCCTGGGCTACCTGTTGTTGATGCCGCGTCTGCCGCCGGACTTCCGGGAGGCGATGCAGTCCCAGGCACCTTCGATCGCTCACACGCTGGCTAGGCTTGCCGTGTTCAGGGGGCAACTCGGGATCTACTGGACGATCGAGGTGGAGCTTTTCTTCTACCTGCTCTATCCGCTCATCATCACCTTGTGCTTGTGCTGGCGAAACACGGCCGCGGCATTGCTTTTGGTGTTCGCCGCCCTGACGCTGTTCAAACAACAGATTCCGCTGCCGGGTCAGTGGGCTGGGTTCACCTCCCTCTTCGTCGCCGGGGTCCTTGCCGCCGTGGTGGCGAAGCAAAACCGGGACTTCCTCGATCGCCAGCTGACGCACCCCAATGCGCTGACCTTGGCCAGTTTCCTGGTTCTTGCCCTGGCCGTCGCCCGGATCAGCCACGACAACCCAACCCAGAAATTCATATGGACACTGGACTGGCTGTTCGCCGCGCTGTTTTTCGTCATGTTCACCAGCCTGCTGCGTTCGAACGGGGCCATCAGCAAAGTCTTGTCGAGCCGGATCGGGGCCGCACTAGGTGGCGCGAGCTACTCGCTCTACCTGGTTCACATCATCGCCTTCACTGTCGTCGTCACCCAGGTCGGCCGGCACTATCAAGGGATGCTCGCGGCCATCGTCGTTCTCTTTGTCCTGACAGCGCTTTACCACCGGCTGGTCGAATGGCCGTTCATTGGGTTGGGTCGGAAAATCATCATCGGCGACAGGGTCGGCCGGACGGCGCCGGCCGGGCCTGGCTGACGCAGCCGCGCCGGCCTTTCCCCAGGAGCCTGGCCCCCGAATCCCGTTGACAGGCGGCCGCTCGCGGCTATAGTCCGCGGCTTCCGGCGGGGCCCCCTCGTGAATTGCGATTGGGGGGCGCCTGCGCAATTCCTTATGTGCGTTGACATCATGTTCGCAGTGCTGAAGACCGGCGGCAAGCAATACAGGGTCGCCAAGGACGATGTGATCCGCGTCGAGCGCCTGCCCGGCGAAACGGGCGGGCGCGTCGTGTTCGACCAGGTGCTGATGCTGGGCGAGGGCGACCAGGCGACGGCCGGCAAGCCCTTCGTCGAGGGCGCCACCGTTTCCGGTACCCTGGTGGAGCAGGTCCTGGCGGACAAAGTGATCATCTTCAAGAAGCGCCGGCGCCACAATTATCGGCGCAAGCGCGGCCATCGCCAGCAGCTGTCGGTCATCCGCATCGACGAGATCCTGGCCGGCAAATAGATTCGTCAAGGAGCACGGCATGGCACATAAAAAAGCAGGCGGCAGTTCCCGCAACGGGCGCGACAGCGCCGGCAAGCGCCTGGGCGTGAAGCGCTACGGCGGCGAGATCGTGATCCCCGGCAACATCATCCTGCGCCAGCGCGGCACCCAGTATCATGCGGGCCGCAACACCGGCATCGGCAGGGACCACACCATCTTCGCCACCGCCGAAGGCAAGGTCTCCTTCCGCCGGTCGACCGGCGAGCGCATCTTCGTTTCGGTGGAGCCGCAGGCCTAAGCCCCCTCGCATTGCCGATTTTGGCAGAGGGGGAATGGCGCGCCATTCCCCCTCTTCGTTTTCGGGCCCTGCTTTGATAGTCGTTCAGTCTGTCCCCCCCATGCTTCGACAAGCTCAGCATGAGGGTCAGAAAAATCGACCTCATCCTGAGCCTGTCGAAGGATGGGGCCACCGAATCGATCCACTGGCGCTGCTTTGCCTTTCCCGTATCTCTCGCCTATAGACCGTTGCCATGAAATTCCTCGACCAGGCCAAGATCTATATTTCGAGCGGCCATGGTGGCGCCGGGTCGGTCTCGTTCCGGCGCGAGAAATTCATCGAGCATGGCGGGCCTGACGGCGGCGACGGCGGGCGGGGCGGCGACGTCATTGCCGAGACCGTGGATAACCTCAACACGCTCATCGACTACCGCTACCAGCAGCATTTCCGGGCCGGGCGCGGCCATCACGGCATGGGCAAGAACCGGAGCGGAGCGGCCGGCAAGACGATCGTCCTGAAGCTTCCCGTGGGCACCGAGATTCTGGACGAGGATCGCCAGACCGTCCTCTATGACCTGACCCGGCCGGGCATGCGCATCCGGCTCGCCCGCGGCGGCGACGGCGGGCGCGGCAACGCCCATTTCAAGTCCTCCACCAACCGCGCGCCGCGCCAGTCGGAGCCGGGTTGGCCGGGGGAGGAGCGTTGGCTCTGGCTGCGCCTGAAGCTGATCGCCGATGCGGGCCTCATCGGCCTGCCCAATGCGGGCAAGTCGACCCTGCTCGCCGCCTTGAGCCGCGCCAAACCCAAGATCGCCGACTACCCCTTCACCACCCTTACCCCTCAGCTGGGCGTGGTCCGCCATGGCGCCCGGGAGTTCGTGCTGGCCGACATCCCCGGCCTCATCGAGGGCGCTCATGAGGGGGCAGGCCTGGGCGACCGGTTCCTCGGCCATGTCGAGCGCTGCGGCGTTCTGATCCATCTCGTGGACGGCACGGCCGAGAAGGTGGGGGAAGCCTATCGCAGCATCCGGACCGAACTCGCGGCCTACAGTCCGAAGCTGGTGGAGAAGCCGGAGCTCGTCTGCCTCAACAAGATCGACGCCCTCGATCCCGAGGCGGTCGCACGCAAATCGCGCCAGCTGGCCCGCGCCGTGAAGGCCGCCGGCACCGGCGGCAAGCTGCTCAAGATCTCCGGCGTCAGCGGCGCCGGCATGGCCGATCTGCTGGAGATGACCTTCGCCATCATCGAGGTCCACCGCGCCAAGGAGGCGGCGGCGAGCGCATCGGCTGAGGCCGCCGCGGCGGAGCTGGTGGATTGAGCGTGGAATGAGCATCAGGGCGCTCAGCACTGCCAGGCGTCTGGTGGTGAAGATCGGCTCGGCCCTCCTGGTGGAAGAATCGACCGGCGGCTTGAAGCGGCGCTGGCTCGAGGCCCTGGCGGAGGACGTGGCCGGGCTCCGAAAGAACGGCCAGGACGTGATCCTGGTCTCCTCGGGCGCCATCGCGGTCGGCCGGCGTCATCTCGGACTGGCGGAAGGAACCCTGCGCCTGGAGGAGAAACAGGCAGCGGCGGCCACTGGCCAGATCCGGCTCGCCCATGCCTATCAGGAAGCCCTCGCCCGCCACGGCATCACCGTGGCCCAGGTGCTCTTGACCCTCGAAGATACCGAAGACCGGCGCCGGCATCTGAATGCGCGCGCGACCCTCGCCGCACTCATCAAGTTCGACGCCGTGCCGGTGATCAACGAGAACGACACCGTGGCCACGGCTGAGATCCGGTTCGGCGACAACGACCGCCTGGCCGCCCGGGTCGCCGCCATGATCGGTGCCGACGCCCTCGTCCTGCTCTCCGATATCGACGGGCTCTACAGCGCCGATCCCAAGCGCGACGAGGGCGCCCGTCACATCCCGGAAGTGGCCGAGCTGACGCCGGAGATCGAAGCGATGGCCGGCGAGGCACTGCCGGGCTACAGCTCGGGCGGCATGGTGACCAAGCTCGCCGCCGCGCGCATCGCCATTGGCGCCGGCTGCCGCATGGCGATCGCCGACGGGCGCCGGCCCCATCCGCTGGCCGCCATCGCCGGCGGCGCGCGCTGCACATGGTTCCTGCCGACCGCCTCGCCGCGCACGGCGCGAAAGCGCTGGATCGCCGGCGCGCTCAAGCCCGTCGGCAGCCTGACCGTCGACGAGGGCGCCCTCAAGGCCCTGGCCCAGGGCAAGAGCCTGCTGCCCGCCGGCGTCACAGCCGTCGAAGGAAGGTTCGAGCGCGGCGATGCCTTGCGCGTCCTCGACCGGGCCGGCCGTGAGGTGGCGCGCGGGCTCTCGGCCTATTCCGCCGGCGACGCCAGGCGCATCATGGGCCACAGGAGCCGTGAAATCGAAGCCCTCCTCGGCTACCGTGGCCGGGACGAAATGATCCATCGCGACGACCTGGTGTTCGAACCATGAACCTGCCGGAAGCCGCAGAGATGCAGGGCGATGCCGCGCTGGAGTGCGCGGTCCGCGCCGTCGGCCTGGCGGCACGGGAAGCGGCCGGCCTGATCGCCCGGGCGCCGGCCGCGAGCCGGACGGCAGCGCTCCAGGCCGCCGCCGGCGCCATCCGTGCCGCTGCTCCTGCAATCCTTGCCGCCAACGATGAGGACATGGCAAGCGCGAGGGATGCGGGCCTGTCGCCCGCCATGCTGGATCGCCTGAAGCTGGATCCCGCCCGCATCGAGGCCATGGCCGCGGGCGTCGAGACCGTCGCCGCCCTGCCCGATCCGCTCGGCCGAACCCTCGCGCAGTGGACCAGGCCCAACGGCCTCGACATCGCCCGGGTCAGCGTGCCCCTTGGCGTCATCGGCATCATCTATGAATCCCGCCCCAACGTGACCGCCGATGCCGCCGCGCTCTGCCTGCGCGCCGGCAACGCCTCGATCCTGCGCGGCGGATCGGAGAGCAAGCGCTCCTCGGCCGCCATCCTCGATTGCTTCACCGCGGCCTTGCGCCATGCCGGGCTGCCCGAAGCGTCGGTCCAGCGCCTGCCGACCAGCGATCGCCGCGCGGTCGGGATTTTGCTCTCCATGAGCGACCTGGTCGACGTCATCGTGCCCCGTGGCGGGCGCGGGCTCATCGAGCGGGTGCAGCGCGAAAGCCGCATCCCCGTGCTCGCCCATCTCGACGGGCTCTGCCACACCTACGTGGATGCCAGCGCCGATCCGGCCGCGGCCCGCCGGATCGTGCTCAATGCCAAGATGCGGCGCACCGGCGTCTGCGGTGCTACCGAAACCCTGCTCGTGGATCGCGCCGCTGCCGCCAGGCTCCTGCCCGGCATCGTCGATGACCTGGTGAGCGCCGGTTGCGAGCTGCGCGGCGATGAAGCGGCGCGCGCCCTCGATCGGCGCATCGGCAGGGCGAGCGCGGCCGACTGGGATACCGAATATCTCGACGCCATCCTGGCCATCGCGCTCGTCGACGGCGTCGAGGGCGCGCTCGCTCACATCGCGCGCCACGGCTCGCGCCACACCGAGGCCATCGTCGCCGAGGACAGGGCCGTGGCCGAGCGGTTCCTCGCCGAGGTGGACGCGGCCATCGTGCTGGTCAATGCCTCGACCCAGTTCGCCGACGGCGGCGAGTTCGGCATGGGGGCGGAGATCGGCATCGCCACCGGCAAGCTCCACGCCCGAGGTCCCGTGGGCGCCGAGCAGCTCACCAGCTACAAATACGTCGTCCGCGGCACCGGCCAGATCAGGCCCTAAGGCGGAAGGGTCGCCACGTGGTGTTGGGCCGCCGCGCAGTAACGGGAGAGCTGGGCCTCGCTGGCGCGCGCTGCGCCCATTCGAAAAACCGGGAAATCGAACCATTCGTCGCCAATGGGCGACGGGCGGCCATGACCTTCATCGAGCGCTTCGCCATGGAGCGCCGGCGGCAATCTGAAAGAGAGATCGAGCATTCCGCCGGCGAAGGCGAAGATTCTGTTGTCGGCATCATGCAGCACCACATAGGCGCAGATCTTGTGATTCGGGCAATATATGCCGGCCCTGGGCAGTGCGCGTCCGAGCCCGATCAACATTTCGCCCAGATCCGAATGGGCGGAGGGGTTCGCTTGCCGGATATAGTCGATCACGGCCACATTGACCGGAATCCAGAAGCGCCGGTCTGTCATGTCGATGAGCCGGCTCATGCCCGTCTCCCTGGACGCTATACTGCGGGCAGCAGGCGGGAGCGGTAAAGGCGGGCATGGCGCGGCGCATCGGCATTCTCGGCGGATCGTTCAATCCCGCCCATGGCGGGCATCTCGACATCTCCCGCGCCGCCATCCAGCGTCTGGGCCTGGACGAGGTCTGGTGGATGGTGAGCCCGCAGAACCCGCTGAAGCCAGTGGCCGGCATGGCGCCCTTCGCCGAGCGCCTGGCGAAGGCCCGGGCCGCGGCGGCGAAGGACCGGCGCATCAAGGTGACCGACATCGAAGCCCGCCTTGGCACCCGCTACACCGCGGAGACCTTGCGCCTGCTCCTCAGGCGCTATCGCGACGTCCGTTTCATCTGGCTCATGGGGGCCGACAACCTGTCCCAGATCGACGCCTGGCGAAGCTGGCAACAAATCTTTCACCTCCTTCCCATTGCGGTTTTCGCCCGCCCTTCCTATTGTTTTGAGGCACTGGCCGCCAAGGCGGCGCGGCGCTTCGCCCGGCACCGGTTGAAGGAAGGTGCTGGTCGAAGCCTGGCGAAGGCCGACCCGCCCGCTTGGCTGTTCGTGCATAGCCGGCTCAACCGGACCTCGGCCACCGAGATCCGGCGCGGTCGGACAAGAGGCACAACAGTGAAAGGGTGATCGCCATAGCACGCAAAACCAAGGCCGGCCCGTCCAAGGCGCCGGCTGCATCGAAGAAGCTCCTCGGCCTGGTCGAGAGATCCCTCGAAGACGACAAGGCCGAAAATGTGGTCGCCATCGACCTCAGCCGCAAATCCTCCATCGCCGACTTCATGGTCATTGCTACCGGCAGATCCGCCCGACAGTTGGGCGCCATGGCCGAGCATCTCATGGTCAAGTTCAAGGCCTCGGGCGTGAAGAGCGCCGGGGTCGAGGGCGCGGCGACGGGAGATTGGCTGCTCATCGACGGCGGCGACATCGTCGTCCACCTGTTCCGCCCCGAGATCCGCTCTCTCTACAATCTCGAGAAGATGTGGGGCCTGGAACTGCCCGAGCCGGATCGCGCGCTCGCCGTGGGTTAGCCGGAGGTTTTCACGCCAACCTGTCCTCTGCGCCGCGCGCCGACGCGCGCGACGAAGGGAACGAATGCGCCGCGGGCTACCTCAGCAGCCCGCTGGTCAGCTGTACGATCGCCAGATTTCGGTCGAGATAGAGGCGCTGCGCGGCGAGCTGTCCGCGCTTGTCGAACGAAAATACCGCACAGACCGGAAGGCTGAGAGAACGTCCGCGGGGCGCCATGCCGAGCCATTGCTGGCGATGAGTGCCCTGCATCACGTACTCGACGATCACGCTGTCGGGTGACTCGTGTTCCGCGGTGACCTCGAGCTGCAGATCGGGAAAGGCCCGGAAGAGGTCGCTGAAGATCTGGCTGACCCGCTCGACGCCCACATGGCGCGGGCCGCCGGCGGATTCCAGCATCGGCTCGGGCCCGAAGCAGGCAAGCACCGCGGGGAGGTCGTGCTGACGCTGGGCCTCCAGCATCGCGCGCACCGCCGCCAGTTTCGGTGATGCCGCCGGGGCCTTGGTGGCAGGCCGGGTCGGCTTGCGCGCCGCCGGTTTATGCGCCGGGCTAGGCCGGAGAGTCGCCTCCGGCGTCCGCCGGGGCGCAGCCTTTTTCACCGGCGAAACCTTCTTCGTTCCGGTTTTATTCCCCTTGCTCGCCTTTGGCGCGGCCTTCTTTGCCGATTTCGCCATGCTTGCCCCCAATTAGGGGGCGGTCAGCTGCGCCGCCGCCTTCGGCGCGGACCCCCCTCTTCACCAGCCTGCAACAACTGCTTGGGGGCTGGCAAGCGGACAACGGCCGAAAGATGGGGGTAGGGGCGAGTTTTGTGCGGAATCGCCATCGCTTCCACGAAATGTTCCTGAAACTTTGGCTCGACCGCCGTCTCCACCTTCTCTACCTGCTTCACGACCCGGGCGATCTCTTCCCTGGATTTCAGGTTGAGGAGAGCGATTCGGGCCCCTGTTCCTGCTGCGTTCCCGGCCGAGCCGACCTTGGCCAGGTCGCAATCGGGAATCATGCCCAGGATCATCGCGTACTTGACGTCGATGTGGCTGCCGAAGGCCCCGGCAAGGGTAATCCGGTCCACCTGCTCCACCCCGAGATGATCCATGAGCAGCCTTGCGCCGGCATAGAGGGCGGCCTTGGCGAGCTGGATCGCCCGGACGTCGTTCTGGGTAATGCGCAGCACCGGCGGCCCCTGATGCAGCAGATAGGAGAAGGTGCGGCCCTCGGGCTGGATGCGCGGGCTGCGGGCGGCGAGGCCGCCGTCGATGATGCCGTCCTCGGTGATGATGCCGGCGAGGAACATCTCGGCCAGCGCCTCGATGATGCCTGAGCCGCAGACCCCAGTGATGCCGATGGTCTCGATCGCCTCGGCGAATCCCGGCTCGTCCGACCATTTGTCGCTGCCGATCACCTTGAACCGCGGCTCCAGGGTCTCCGGATCGACGCGCACCCGTTCGATGGCGCCGGGTGCGGCACGCTGGCCGCAGGAGATTTGCGCCCCTTCGAAGGCCGGGCCGGTCGGGCTCGACGCCGCCAGCAACCGGTGCCGGTTGCCCAGCACGATCTCGGCATTGGTGCCGACATCGACGATGAGCGTCACCTCGTCCGTCTGATGCGGAGCCTCCGACAGGATGACGCCGGCGGTGTCGGCGCCGACATGGCCCGCTATGCAGGGCAGCACATAAATCCGCGCGTTGGGGTGGATTCGGAGATCCACCTCCGAGGCCCAGATGGCGATCGGCCCGTCCGTCGCCAGCGCGAAGGGCGCGCCGCCCAGCTCCGTCGGATCGATGCCGAGGAACAGGTGATGCATGATCGGATTGCCGACGAAGGTGACCTCCAGGATGTCGCGGGGGCCGACGCCCGCCTCCTTGCAGACACTGCCGACGAGCTGGTTCAAGGCCTCGCGCACGACCTTGGTCATCTCCGCATCGCCGCCCGGGTTCATCATGACGTAGCTGACCCGGCTCATCAGATCCTCGCCGAACCGGATCTGGGGATTCATCAGCCCTGCCGATCCGACCACTTCGCCGCTCGCCAGATCGCAAAGATGCCCGGCGATGGTGGTCGAGCCGATGTCGAAGGCAAGGCCGTAGATCTTGTCGTGGAAGCCCGGCCAGACGGCGGTGATCTGCCTGCCCTGATGGACGGCGACGGTCACCTTCCACTCGCCCTTGCGCAGCGCCTTCTGCAGCCCCTGGATGACCCGGAGGTCGGTGTCGAGGCCCTTCAGGCCCCATTGTTCGCGCAGCGCCTTTTCCAGGCGCTGCAGATCGCCGGCCGGATCATGCATGTCCGGCTCGGCCACCTCGACATAGTGCAGGCGCACCACGGGATCGAGTTCGATCGCCCGCATCTCGGCCCGCTTGCGCACGACCTGCTTGTGGACCTGGCT
>Ga0265313_10003225_pt1 | contig 13419 bp, 5 predicted proteins | sample 4123metaG_FD_203122 | JGI IMG/M metagenome (GOLD analysis project Ga0265313, IMG submission 203122) | Rhizosphere microbial communities from Carex aquatilis grown in University of Washington, Seatle, WA, United States - 4-1-23 metaG | ecosystem: Host-associated > Plants > Roots > Rhizosphere >...
ATGCGGTGATCCATTCGCCTGCCGATATTGCGGCGGCATGCCCCACAACAGTGACGAGGTCGCGGTGGCTCTGCGCCTTAACGCGAATGACACAAAAGCCGTTCTCGGCGTTCTGGTAGGTGACGCGTTCGACCAGCCCCGCTAGAACTTCTCGATCGGATGGATGGGGCTGCGTCTTCATCATAACCGGCGCCGTTCGCGCCATCATAGCCGTCCTGGGCGGCACCATCTTGGATTTACAGCGTCGCGCCGGTATCTTTCGCCATCAGGACAGGAGAATGCACGATGGCGACCGGTACCGTGAAGTGGTTCAACACGACCAAGGGATACGGATTTATTCAGCCGCAGGGCGGTGGCAAGGACGTGTTCGTCCATATTTCGGCGGTCGAGAGGGCCGGATTGACCACCCTGAATGAGGGCCAGCAGATTGAGTACGAGGAAGTAGCGAACAAGGGCAAGACCTCGGCCGAAAACCTCAAGGTGAAGCGATAACTGCAGCTCTCGAGCGGGGGACGCGAAGGCGCGAATGCGCTGAGAATTGTCGATTAGAAGAAGTTGCTGCTCGCGGGGGTCGCGCCTCGTGATCATTGGCGACCAACATAGTCAGGCTGCAGGCCGCCCGCGTTCGCGATTAACACGCGCCCGTTCGACCGGCGAGGGGCTTTTGTTGGAGAGAGCAGCGGAAACCGGCAGGGAGGGTGTTTAAAATAGGTTCACACCCAACGCCGGAAGCAACCGCTGCAGTATTGCGAGAATGCAGATCAGCACCACTAAAATCTTCAGAAGATTTGCGAGCCGCCCGTCGCGGACAAATTTTTCGATGGCCCAGAAGCAGATCGCGCCAACGACACAGATGATCAAGACATTTAGTAGGACTATTAACATGGACGCCTCCGCCACATTGCGAGTTTAGTGTTCTCGATGATGATTCGCCCACTTATAGCGCCAAGCGGGATCCTTGCGCAGCGGCATCCGGCTGAGAGCCGATCCATTGATCGGCAAGTCGTCGCCATCGGACCCGATCAACCGTCGAACTAACGATCTGCACTTGCTCGGCAGGCGGCCTAGCTCGGTCTTAATACTCGCTCGCCTATCCATGACGCCAAACTCTGCTTTCACGGCGCGATGGTCATCCGCCAAACGCTGTCGGGTCAAATTGAGGAATGCCCGGTTGTGGATAAGTGGCCGGGTGGAGTAGGCCCGGCAGTCTCGCAATGCGACTCGCCGCCGCTATTGGCGCGCTAACGCCACGAAGGTCGCAATGGCCAATATTCCGATGATACTGAGCGCGGCCCAGTGCATGCCAATTGCAACGGGTGTGCGCCGGGGCCAATTGGGCTGCCGTGATTCCGCCGGTGCCCAAAAGACAACCCGGGAATTCGAGTACACGGCCTCTTTGGTTTGCCATGCTATACGAATGCTGAAACTAGCCTAAACGCACCCGCGGAGTTGGGGCGACCACGACTGGGGAGTAACAGCGAATGAGTGAAACCGACGGCCAGCTGCCGCCGGCCCAGGCGGCGCACCCCCTCACGTGGTTAGTCCGAGGGGATTTCGTAAACGTTCTTGATCGGCTTGGTTTGTCTCTTATTCTAAGCACCCGGCCAAATCATATTGTGTTTCTCGGTGCAGCTGACGGCCAGTTGACCTTTTCGGCAACTCCGATGATCCAGCCTTTGGGCCTGGCTGCCGAACCGGGCCGCATCGCCGTCGCGACCGCCCGCTCGATTGCGGTCTTTGCCAATGTCGCTCGCCTCGCGGCGCATTACCCGGGTCAGCGTGATTACTACGATGCGTTCTTCGCGCCCCGCATGATCCATTTCACCGGTGATTGTCATATGCACGATATGATCTTCGCTGGCGGCGCTATCATCGGTGCCAACACGAATTTCTCCTGCATCTGCCGGGTCGACGGCGTCCACAGTTTCACACCGCTTTGGCTTCCCCCCTTTATCACCCAGCTCCGCGCCGAAGACCGCTGCCACCTGAATGGATTTGCGGCCGAGGGCGGCGAGCTGCGTTATGTGACGGCGATGTCGGTAAGCGATGTCGAGGCGGGTTGGCGCGATTTGTCCGACTCGGAAGGTATTCTCATTGATACCAAAGCCAACGCGGTACTGCGATCCGACCTCTGCATGCCACATTCGCCACGGCTCTTCGGCGGCATGCTCTATGTGCTAAACGGAGGGCAAGGCGAGGTATTGCAGGTCGATGGCTCAAGCGGACGCAGTAAGGTCGTCACCGCCCTGCCGGCGTTCACGCACGGGCTTGCGGCTCACGCCGGTATTCTGTTCGTCGGTATGTCACAGGATCGGGTGACACGAAAGAAGGGGCCGCCGCCCGTCACGGGAAGGGCAAGAGCAATGGTCGCCGGCGTCGCGGCAATCGACATGAAGAGCGGCCGGATTCTGGGCGGTCTCGATTTCACCGCGGGCGTCACCGAAGTCTACGACGTGCAGACGTTGCCGGGAATCCGCCGCGCCGGCATGCAGAATTTACTTGCGTCTGACGGCTACGTAGCCGTGGATACGCCGAATGCCGCGTTCTGGGCGAAGCGGCCGGAGGATGGAATGCATCACGTGCAGGATGTCGCCGGTTCCGGAAATTACCACATCAAGATCAGGACCGTCTCCGTCGACCCGAAGTAACCACGTGGTCCACGAGGCGGGTTTCATTCACATTTCCAGCTAGGCGCGTCAAGCCAACCCGGATAGGGTCCCGCCGGCGCGCGAGAAGAAGAACGTGGCGTGGCCAGCGCCGCCGTGGAGATTGTAATGCCCTTTACTGAGTCGACGCCGGTCACGATCCACACGCACGGCACTGCCCCCGGGGCGTCGAGTACCGTTTCTTATCATCCGCCGGTAGGTCCGCCCAGCAATTATGCGGCTTACGATTCGATCACCAGTCTGGGATCGGACCAGTTCGGTGACGCGGTTCTCGGTACGGCGGTTCTTTCTGGCGGCAAGGAGGTCGTCATCTCCGCCTCCATCGCCAGCAACCTCAATTACAACGGGTTTTCGACGTATCCCGGCTACCCCGCCGTATACGAGACGATCATCGACAATGGGGTGGCCGTAACGCAGCAGCTCGCCCTCCCGAGCAGCTTCCTGAACGCGCCGACGGGCGAGGATCTGCTTAGGGTCGTGCCCCTGACAGGTGGAGATTTTGTAGTCGCTGAGGAGGCGCGTGAGGAGCAGGTGGGGACCAAGACGGATCCCAATCTCTATTTCGAATTATTCGACAGTTCGGGAAACGAGATCGGGTCCGTGACCAGGGTGAATGCGTCTGGATCGACCCACGCCATAGGGATCAACGACACCTTCAATTTGGTACCGACGTCCAGCAATGGATTCGTGATCGAGTGGGACGAAGGCAACGATTATACGGGTCATTTCGAGACGTTCAATGTGTCGGGAACAACCGATGCCAACACCACGGTGACCGGTCAGGGTAGCGTCCAATTTCATGATGGCACCAATGATGGCACCGACGGGCTCACCGGCAACGTCGCGGTGGCTACCAACGGCAATGTCATCGTCGCGACGAATCCCATCGGAGAGGGCGATTTCGCTTCCGCGAATTTCGCGATTTACACGGCCAGCGGCACGACCGTCATTGGGCCCGAGTCGTTTGCGACGGCCGAGGGCAGCCTACTGCCAAACGAGTCGAGCACGATTACCGGCGATACCGGGAACCCGCTCGAGAACAGCTTCGTCCAGCCCCAATTCGTCGCGCTGCCCACCGGCGGGTTCCTCGCCGTCATCGCCAACCCGACCGGGCCTTACGTGCTGAACACCGGCTTCCCCGGCTTCAACATGTATCTCCAGACCATCAGCGCGACCGGCGTCTTCGGGAAGCCGGAACTGGTGGAGACGACGACGAATGGAAGTGCCGACAATTTCTTGGATCCCGTCGTTCTGTCCAACGGCGACGTCGTCATAGATCTCGGAGGACACTACGACGTCGATAGTGTCTTTAACCCCGGCACGTTTGAGGTCATCGATCCCTCGAAGGTGCCGGCAAACATTTCGACGCTGGTAGCGATGACGCCGCTGTTTCCCAACGCGGTGGCGCCGACGACGGGAGTTGTATCGCCGACCGGAGCGGACTCGCCAATTCAGGTCGCCATACCAAACGGGCCTGGCGCTAACACCGACAACTCCTTCCGCTTTGGCGTAGCAAGCACGTATTTCTCGGCTGACAATAACGGGGGCGTCTTCGCCGCGCTGCAAAGCGGTATCTTTACCGGCTTCTTCGGCTACGGCACGCTGGATGCCAATCTCTACGCGGCAAATTTCGATCCCGTAGCGCCGCCGGTTGTCAGCGCGGCGCACATTGCAGTATCCGGTGCCACCGGCACCGGCGGCGATTACAAGATCGGCGATACCGTCACCGCCACCTGGAACGACAGCGCAGCCGGCGACAACAATAGTGCGACGATCACCGGCGTGACCTTCGACTTCTCGCAATTCGGCGGGGGCACGGCCGTTGCCGCGACGAATGTCGCGAACGTCTGGACCGCGACCTACACCATTACCTCAGGCTCGATCGATTCGACCAATCGCAACGTTGAAGTCACGGCAAGTGACTCCGCCGGTCCAACCACCACCAGCGGCACCAACAACGTCACGGTTGACGACAAGCAGCCGGTCGTGACCACGGGCCACATTAGCGTATCGGGTGCCACGGGCACCGGCGGGGCCTTCAAGATCGGTGACACCGTCACCGCCATCTGGAACGACAGCGCAACGGGCGACAACAATACCGATACGATCAACGCCGGCGGCGTGACCGTGAATTTCTCCCAGTTCGGTGGAGGGGCGGCTGTCGCCGCGACCAATAGCGGCGGTATGTGGACCGCGACCTACACGGTCACCGCTGGCAGCATCGACACCACCACGGCCCATGTCGCGGTGACCGCAGCTGACCACGCTGGCAACGCGACTACGGCCAGCGGAAACAACGTGACCTTCGACGACGAGCGGCCAATTGTCACCGCGGGGAACATCAGCGTGTCCGGTGCCACGGGCGCGGGCGGCGCATTCAAGGCCGGCGATACCGTCACCGCCACCTGGAACGACAGCGGGACAGGCGACAACAATACCGATACGATCAACGCGGGCGTAACCTTCAACTTCTCGCAGTTTGGCGGGTCGGCCGTCGTCGCGACGGATGTCTCGAACGTCTGGACCGCGACCTATACGGTCACCGCTGGCAGCATCGACACCACCACGGCCCATGTCGCGGTCACTGCGACCGACCACGCTGGCAATGCGACTACGACATCAGGCAGCGCCGTCGCCGTCGACAACGAGCAACCCATCGTGACCGCCGGCCCCAATCTCAGCGGCACTGTGGGCGTTCCGATCAACGGAACACTTGTGACCTTCACGGACCCGGCCATCATGAATCCAACGGCCGGCGACTTCAGCGTGGGCATTAATTGGGGTGACGGAACTCCGCTGGATAACACGGGGACAATCGTCGCGGAGAATGGCGGCGTCTTTGCCGTCGAGGACGCGCATACTTATACGGAAAAAGGCTCGTACCAAATCAGTGTAACGGTCACCGATGGTAATCAGGCGGCGGGGACGGCTATCGACAGCGCGACAGTTTCGGCCGCCAGCCCAACTCTGACGACTACTCAACAGCCCACTTCAGCTACGGTCGGTGCCGCGGTCAGCGACGAGGCGATCCTTGCCGGAGGGTTTAACCCAACCGGAACGATCACCTTCGACCTGTACAATAATGCGAATGGCACTGGCATCCCGCTGTTCACCGACACAGAAGCGCTTGTCGGTGGCATCGCCGCCAGCGGCAGCTACATAACCACGGTGACGGGCACCGACTACTGGGTCGCAACCTATAGCGGCGATTCCAATAACAACTCGGTCAGCTCCGGTGCCGCGGATGAGCCGATCACGATCACCCCGGCCACCCCAACTCTTGCGACTCAACAACAGCCTATTATCGCTACTGTCGGCACCGGGATTGCCGACCAGGCGATCGTTTCGGGATGGGATAACCCCACGGGAACGGTCACTTTTAACCTGTACAATAATGCGAATGGCACCGGCATCCCACTGTTCACCAGCACAGAAGCGCTTATGGGTGGCAGCGCCACCAGCGCCTCCTACACGGCCACGGCGACGGGCACTGACTACTGGGTCGCAACCTATAGCGGCGACTCCAACAACAGCTCGGTCAGCTCCGGTGCCGCGGATGAGCCGATCACGATCACCCCGGCCACCCCAACTGTCACGACTTCTCAACAGCCTTCTTCTGCCACTGTCGGCACCTTGATCGCCGATTGGTCGACCGTTTCGGGAGGCGACAACCCCACGGGAACAGTCACCTTCAACCTGTACAATAATGCGAATGGCAGCGGCGTCCCGCTATTTACCGACACAGAAGCGCTTGTCGCTGGTACGGCTACCAGCGGCAGCTACATAGCCACAACAACCGGTATCGATTATTGGGTCGCCACTTACAACGGCGACTCCAACAACAACTCCGTCAGCTCCGCAACCGACGTTGAGCCGGTTACGGTTACGCCGGGCACCCCAAACATTACGACTTCTCAACAGCCTGCTTCCGATACGATCGGAGGCGCGATCGCCGACCAGGCGACCGTTTCGGGAGGGTTCAACCCAACGGGGACGGTCACGTTCAATCTCTACAATAATCCGAATGGCTCTGGCACTGCGCTGTTCACCGATGCAAATGTGCTGCTGATCAACGGCGTTGGCACGAGCTCCGGCTACTTACCTACGGCCACCGGCACCGACTACTGGGTTGCAACCTACAACGGCGACTCCAACAACAACTCCGTCAGCTCCGCAGCCAACGTTGAGCCGGTCACGGTCGTGCCGGCCACCCCGAATATTGCGACTTCTCAACAGCCCGCTTCCGATACCGTCGGCGCCGAGATCGCCGACCAGGCGACCGTTTCGGGTGGGTTCAACCCGACGGGAACGGTCACCTTCGACCTGTATAATAATCCGAATGGCACTGGCACCCCGCTGTTCACCGACGCAAACGTGGCGCTCATCAATGGCGTCGCCACCAGCACGGGCTACTCAACCACGGCAATCGGCACTGACTACTGGATCGCTACCTACAACGGCGATTCCAACAACAACTCCGTCACATCCGGTATCGGCATTGAGCCGGTTACGGTCGACTCGGCGACCCCCGCGCTTAGCACGCCCAACGTAACTGGTGTCACGCTGGGTCCGAGCTCAGTGACGCTGACTGACACGGCGAACTTAGAGAGCGGCTACAACCCGACCGGCACGATAACCTTCGCGCTGTATTATAATGGCGACCCCACCGCGGTGGACACCGAGACAGTCTCGGTGAGCGCCAACGGGACCTACACCACGCCGACCGGCTATACGTTGCCGAACAGCGGGACGGTCACCGGCACCTACCAGTGGGACGTCAGTTACACCAGCGGCAGCCCCAACAACAATAACGTCAGTCACAGCAATGATCCCGCCGAAAAGGTGGCGGTCACCGCAGCCACCCCAACACTGGCGCCTTCTATTACGGGCGTTACCCTTTCGAACGGAGGTGTCACGCTTAGCGACAGTGCGACCCTTGCTGGAGGGTACGACCCCACCGGCACGATCATCTTCATGCTAACAAGCCCTAGCGGCGCAACCCTCGACACCGAGAGCGTCACCGCGAATAACAACGGGACCTACAGCACGCCTAGCGGCTACACACTGCCCTTCGGCGGGGCGATCGCCGGTGCGTATTCCTGGGTTGCGACCTATAGCGGCGACACGAACAACGGTGCGGAAACTGCGTCCCCTGCGCAAACGACGCCGACGCCGACGATGACGGCGGTATCCTCCAACATCAACGCGACGGCGAGCCAGACATTCGGAGTGTCATCGCTGTTCACCGCCAGCGCCAACCTCCCCATTCTCTCCTACGAGGTGGAGGACGAAAGCACCAACCCGAATAACGGCTTCTGGGTGCTCAACGGAGCGGTGCTGCCGAACGGCCAGATCACAACGCTTTCCCCCGCGCAGCTATCCGAACTGAGCTTCGTGGCCGGGTTTGCCGGCACGCCGGTGTTGGACACGCTGGAAGTGGCTGCCTCGGATGCGGCAGGTCTGGGCCTGTTCACCATCTTCACGGTTGCCGCATCGGCTCACGCCTCGACAACGGCGCCGACGGTGACGACGGCAAACGAGTTGCAAGCCCCCAACCAGACGCTGACGCCTGCGAACCTGTTTTCCGCCACCGCGTTTGGCGGCAATAGCGTCGCGAGTTACGAGGTCGAGGACACCACCACCGACAGCGGCCACTGGGTGTTCAACGGCATCGTCGAGCCCACCAACCAGCTCATCGACGTGACCGCGGCGCAACTGTCGGAGCTGAGCTTTTCGACCGGCTACGGCGCCGACGCCCTGAAGGTGCGCGCCAATGACGGCAGCCAGTGGAGCAACGTCGCCTCGCTCACGGTGACGCCGCCGCCCAATGCGGCACCGCCGGCTGCTACCGCGAGCACGTTGATCATGGAGCGCCAAGCCGACGGCGCCCTTGAGCTTTACAACATTGGCCGCAGCACCATCCAGCTCGACGGTCCGCTTGGCCAGATCAATCCAACTCTGCAAGTCTCCGGCGTCGGCGGCTTTGACGGCAGCGACACCACCGATCTGCTGATGCGTGACCCCGCGACCGGCGCGTTCACACTCTACGACGTGAGCAACAACAACATCACCGGCAATGTGGCGCTTGGCCAAGTCGGAACCGAATGGCAGGTGGCGGGCTTTGGGGATTTCTCCGGCAATGCCGGCGAGACCGACATGCTGATGCGCAGCGGCAATACCGGCGCATTCGAAGCCTACGACATCGCCAACAACGCCATCACGCACTCAACCGGCATGGGCCAGGTCGGGCTGGAATGGCAGGTGGCGGGCTTCGGCGACTTTTCCGGAAACGCCAACGAGACCGACATGCTGATGCGTAACTCGAATACCGGCGGGTTCGAAGTCTACGACATCAGCAACAACGCGATCACGTTCGCGGCGCCAATGGGGCAAGTCGGCCTGGAATGGCAGGTCGCGGGCTTTGGCGATTTCTCCGGCCGTGCCGGCGAAACCGATATGCTGATGCGCAGCAGGAATACCGGCGCATTCGAAGTCTACGACATCAGCCACAATGCGATCACTTCGTCCGCCGCCATGGGGCAGGTCGGCCTGGAATGGCAAATCGCGGGCCTCGGCGATTTCTCCGGCAACACCGATGAAACCGACATGCTGATGCGCAATTCAGATACCGGCGCATTCGAACTTTACGACATCAGCAACAATACGATCACGCTGACGACCGGGATGGGCCAGGTCGGCCTGGAATGGTCAGTCGCTGGAAGTTCGAACGGTGGCACCAACTCACCTCCGCGCGCGCAACTCAGCGGTATCGCGGTCGATCCGGCCGCCACCACGCCCAGCAGCGCAACCAACCAGCTCACCCAGGCGATGGCGTCGTTCGCGCCGAGTGCCGGCACTACTGCCACCGCGTCGCTCGCTCAGGCGCCGGGGCCGGAAGCCTCAAACACGATAAGCCTTTTGGCTGCGACCGATCACCCGCAGCCGATTTCATAGCAGAGGTCGGTTCCTGTGGCCGGTGTTGGCGCGTCCGGAACACGGCCGCTAGTGGACCGATCACTGCCGCATCGAAATTCCGCTGTTCATAGCGGCTTTGGCCATAAGCGGACATCAGCCCTGATGCCCGTGGCTTAACTGTTCGATTTTCGATGGCTGAAGTTACCACCGGCGCCTTCGGTTTGGTTCGGTCTCAGCGAGAGTTCTCGTCCCGTGTTTTTCGCCACTGTGCAAGGAACGGTCATTTTCCGAACAGTGCCACGCGAGGTCGTCGAGCGGGCTGACCAGGTCGGTTGCGTGGAAAAAGAACTGGACCAGCGGCGAGGAGCAATGCCGTTGTCGAAGACCAAATCGGTTGCTACTGCAACGCGATCGCCGGACGGAGCGTGTAAAAGGCCTAAGGTCCTTGAATGTCCGCTTTGTCGGTCGCTATCGGGGGGATTGTGTTGCAAAACTCGAGTGGTTTTTGCGGCTATGGTGACCTTTTGAGTTTTGGTCAGGTATTGGCACTCTGGGCTGAGAGCATCTGACGGTGTTATTTGCTGCTGCCGGCCCGCTACGCAGCACAGGGGAGTGCGGTCGATGGTGGCGGGCGGCAAAGGAATTTGACGAGGCGGCGCAGGTTCTGAGCGGTTGCAGTCAGTAGCACCTCATCTTTAGCCCCACTCAAGCCGCGCAGCCGCAGCCGATCGAGCCTAAAGATGCGCTTCATGTGCGCAAACCGCATCTCAACCTTTTTGCGTTCGCGACGTGATTGTTCGTAAGCCTCGGTCTTGGCCAGTGCGCGGGCGACATCGCGAGCGTCTTCATGAAGATCACGGGGAATCTGCCGCATAGGCGTGTTGGGGGAGCACTGCATTTTGAGCACGCAACCATCGCAATCGCGCTTTGAGGCACGATAGCGAAGCGTACCGCCGTCGATGACTGTTCCGGTGGTGTGCAGCAGCTTCCCACCTGGACAGATATAGACGTTGCGCTCACGGTCGAAGACAAAATCGGCACGGCTGAGGGTACCGTCGGAGCGTGCCGACTTGTCCCAGACCGGGATGTGCGGGGCTATGTTACGGTCCACCAACCACTTGAGCAGCCTGACCGCACCATAAGCAGTGTCGGCTGCGAGCCGCTGTGGTTGAAGCTGGAAGCGCCGCCCGACCCGGTCGAGCATGGTCCTCGTAATGGCGATCTCAACAATCCGGTTGGCGCGCGTGCCCTCGGCGTCGACGATAATGCCGGCTTTGTTGTCGATGAGATAGTTGGCGTCGTAAGCGAAAAATGGATCGGTGTTCTTCCTCGCAACCCATGCCGCCTGCGGATCGGTCAGCGACACCTCTTTAGGAGGCTTGCGTCTGCTGCCCCCATCGAACTTGTCGTCGTCTTCGCTGTTCTCCGCATGGTTTTGAGCGGCATCTAAGGCCGCCAGATACTCGCGGACGGCGCGGGACGCTTCCTCAGCCTTCGGCCAACTTATTGGCTGATCACCCGGTAGCCGCTTCTTCTTGCCGGCATCAGCCCTGATCAGGCTCGCATCGATCGAAAATCCCTCGCCACCAACCAGGCCAGCGGCAATGCACTTCGAAACGACGCTCTCAAATACCCGGCGTAACGCCTCGCTCTGGCGAAAGCGCTTGTGCCGGGCACGGCTGAACACCGAATGGTCGGGTATCCCATCTTCAATGCCAAGCTGGCAAAACCACCGATATGCGAGATTGACCTGCACCTCAGAGCACAACTGCCGCTCCGAGCGGATCGCAAACACGTAGCCTACAATCAGCATCCGGATCATCAGCACCGGATCAATCGACGGCCGACCAGTGTGCGAGTAGTGCGGCGCAAGCTCCTTGTGCACCCAATCCAGGTCGAGAACGCCGTTAATCTGTCGAACCAGATGATCCGCCGGCACCACCTTGTCGAGATCGAACGCGTAGAACAATTGACCTTGTCCGCGCTCTCGCCGTCCCATCATCGACCGCTCCCGCGAATCACATCTCGATCCACGGAATCACGGCTTAAACGCCGTCTCAACAAGAGTTTTGCAACACAATCGGGGGTAAAGCCGACATCCCATTAAACCATCGTCATTTCGCATTTTGACCCAACTCTGCCATCTGAATGAACCGCGTCACGCGCTTGGCCAGCGCACACCAGTTCGAATGTGGCCGGCAGGTCACATCGCTTTTAATTCGCCTGGGTCGCACGCAGCGTTTCTTGCCGGCCGGGTGCGCGCCCGATAGTTTGCAACCAGCAGTCAAGACGCCGCCCAGCATCCGGTTTGACGCCAGACGCAAAGCGAGCCCGTAACCGGCAGTCCGTTGAGGGGAGGTCTGGGGAGTGAGCTGCGTTGCCCTGAGCCGATGTATCGCGGAAAGTATGCGGCCGACCTCCCGGCAAGCGCGTCGTGCGCCTGTCCGAGGATTGTTGTTTGCATGCGTGACACTGACTGTCGCGACATGTCCGGCGGCGGCGCAGAATGCGACGTGGCTCGCTAATCCCGGCAGCAGTGACTTCGATACTGCCGCCAACTGGAACCCAGCCATTGTGCCGACCGGCACGGCCTTTTTCGGGACGTCCAGCACCACCGGGGTCACCTTCTCGGCCGCCAACAATAACATCGGCGGCTGGACCTTTAATGCCGGAGCGTCGAACTACACCTTCACCAGCACCGGGAACATCTTCTTCAACAGCGCCGGCATCATCGTCAACGGCGGCAGCGCCACCATAACCCTGGGATTCCTCAACGATCTCGCTTTTTACAATACCAGCACTGCGGGTAGGGCCAAAATCACCAGCAATGAGGGGCTTACTGATTTCTATGGCAGCAGCAATGCCGGCAGCGCCACGATCAATGGCGGCGCGATCCGGTTCTGGGGGAGCAGCAACGCCGGCAGCGCCATCATCGATGGCAGTGGCGTCGGGTTTCACGACACAAGCACTGCCGGCACCGCCACGATTAGCAGCGACAACGGCTCTATTCAGTTCACGAACAACAGCACTGCCGGCACCGCCACGATTAGCAGTTACGGCACCATTACCCAGTTCATGAACAACAGCACTGCCGGCAGTGCGATGATCACCGTCAATGGCGGCGCTACCACACAGTTTACCAACAACAGTACGGGCGGCCAGGCGCAGTTCATCACCAACGCGGGCAGCGAAACCGATTTCACCGGCACAACCGGGCCAAACGGCGACGGCAAGATCACCGCGGGCTCGATTGCGGGTGCGGGCCGCTATTTTCTTGGCTCGAACGAACTCACGGTCGGCGGCAACGACCTGAACACTACAGTAAGCGGTGTCGTCAGCGACTGCGGTGGCAATTGCCTCAACCCTGGCGCTACAGGCGGCTCGCTGGTCAAGGTGGGCACCGGCACACTAACGCTGACCGGCGCTAATATCTATACGGGCGGCACCACTATCTCGGGCGGCACGCTTGTCCTGACTAACAATTCGGGCGCCGGCATCGCCGGTATCGCGATGCGAGCGGGCACAACGCTCGGGCTCGACAATGCCGCGATCGCAAACACCGTAAGTGGCGGCGGTGATCCGAACATCGCTGTGATTGGCGCGAGCTCGATGCCGACCTATACGGGCAATACGAGCACGACATTCAACATTCTTGGCACGGACAACAACGCAAAGACGGATGTTCTCACGCTGACCACGGCGAACGCGACTTTCAGCGGCAGCACCCTTGTCGGGGGGTCGGCAGCGGGTAGTTCGGTCACGCTCAAAGGTGGCGCGACGAACGCCTTCGGCAGCGCGTCTGAAGTGGCGGTATTCGCCAGCAGCGTGCTTGACCTCG
>Ga0265313_10003227_pt1 | contig 13413 bp, 8 predicted proteins | sample 4123metaG_FD_203122 | JGI IMG/M metagenome (GOLD analysis project Ga0265313, IMG submission 203122) | Rhizosphere microbial communities from Carex aquatilis grown in University of Washington, Seatle, WA, United States - 4-1-23 metaG | ecosystem: Host-associated > Plants > Roots > Rhizosphere >...
ACGTCCTGGTCTGGAACGACCAGAACGAGGACGGGCTCGTCCAGTTACCCGAGATCCAGGTTATTTCCGGGCGAGCAGCGACGCCCTCGCAGAACTTCTCGCGTTTTGCCGTTGGGGGTGACGGCCGAATCGGCGCCTCCATTCCTCGCTTGGGGCAGTTGATGCTTTTCGGTGAAGTCGTGTGGGCCGCCAACCTGGATCGAGGTTTGGTTCCCGCCGATCCTGTTGCGTCTGGCCGAGACCTGCGCGAATTCGGCTGGGTGGTCGGGGGCAGCCAGGAATTGACCTCGCACGCCGCCTTCGGGGTTCGCTACGACTTCTACAATCCCGACGTGGATGGCTTTCGCCAGACTCCCATCGCCCTCGCGCCCAAGGACATGTCCTTTCGGACCTGGACCTTCACACTGTCGTGGGGCGGTGTTGCCCGGGATCGATTGCTGCTTGAATACCAGCACAACCACAACGCGCTGGCAATAGTTGCCGATGGATCGCCCACGACACTGGCCGCGGACACCTTGACCCTGCGCGGGCAGATGGTCTTCCAATGAGATGTCGACCGGCCTTGGCGATAGTGCTGGCGCTGGCCGGGTGTGGAGGCGTTGCCAGCGACACCGGCCAGGAAGCCCTCGTGCGCGTCAGCGACGGACAGTTTTATCGAGGCGCCGTCGACAAGCTCGATAGCGCGAGTGCTCCCACGGTGGTTGATGTACTCAATAGCCAGACCGTCATCACGCCCGGTCTGCAGAACAAGAAAATCTCTGGCCGCATGGATCCGGGCACCACGGCGGTGGCCATCGGATTCGCGGGCGATGTCGGCTACTGGATTCTTCCTGCGGACGTGCCCGACTCGAATAGCCCAACGCAACCAACCTTCCACGCCAGTCTGTCCTTTTCGCCCTCGCTGCCAGGCAGGTCCTACGATTTGCTTGTGCGTGCCGTTTCGCCACCCAATGTTTTCGGACCCGCGGTACATGTGTCGCTGGAGGTCGAACAGCCCCTGCCTCCCACAGGAGCTTTGGTGGTTTCGCTTTGGTGGGACACAGAGTCCGATCTCGACCTGCACGTCATCGATGCCTATGGCGACGAGATTTGGGCTGGCCAAATCAATTCGTACGATCCCTATGCCTCCACCCCAACTACCGACGCCGGCGCGTGGAACGAAGGCGGCATCTTGGACTTCGATTCCAACGCCGGTTGTGTCATCGACGGCCGCCGCAACGAAAATGTGGTCTGGTCGGTGGGCCCACCGCCCGGCAGTTACCTCGTGCGTGTCGACACCTTTTCGCTCTGTGGAAACTCAGCCGCACGCTGGACAGTGGAGGCCCTGCTAGGCGGAGTCTCGCTCGGAAAGGCAGAGGGCGAGGCTGTCGCGTCGGACCAGCGCTTCACCAAGGGCAAGGGTGGTGGGCTGACGGCATTGTCCTTCACTATTCCACCGCCATGAGCGCGTGGTCGAGATTCGTTCTGTTGGCGATGCTCGCAACTATGGACGCGAGAATGGCAACCGCAGCCGAAGCCTACGAGACCATCGTGATCGCGCCAATCTCGAAAGAAGCCGGCGAAGCAGATCTAGGAATGGAGGAACTTCGTCAAGCACCAGGCGCACAGGGCGACGCGGGCAAGGCTTTGGAAAACTTGCCTGGCGTTGCGCGCCCCGCGCTCGCGGGAGGGGAACTGGTTGTGTGGGGCGCAACGCCAGATGAGACGCGGGTCGTGTTCGATGGCATGGAGATCCCGGCGCTGTACCATCTGGGGGGACTGCGCTCGACGGTTCCTTCCAGCTTTGTGCGCTCGCTCGCACTCGTGCCAGGGGGCTACGGGGCCACCTTCGGCCGCGGTCTTGGGGGACTGGTTCGCATCGTCAGTCAAGATCCGTCCCTCGAACACTACGCAGGCGAAGTGAACGTGGATGTCCTCGATACGTCCTTCGAAGCCAGCACTGCCTTGGGTAACGGGAGCGGTGTTCTGGCCGCGGGCCGCGTCGGCTATCTCGACCGCATTCTCGACGGAGTACTCTCTTCGGACACTCGCCGACTCTTTCCGCTCCCGCGCTATCACGACTTCCAGGGCAAGCTGTCGTTTCCTTTGCGCGACGACGAGAAGGCCGACGTGCTCTTTCTTACCTCGTCCGACTCTAGTGCCCTCACCAGCACGAGAGCATCCTCCGCGGCCGACCAAAACCAGGATCGATCGTTCACACGCCTCGGGATTCACTATGTGCGCTTCCTTGCCGACGGCTCGGGGGAGTCGCTGACACCCTTCGTGGGTTGGGATCACACGAGCCGTCGCCAAAGCGTCGGACTTGACGTGGCGAGCGAGACGATAGATTCCACTGTGCTCGGGTTACGTGGGGACTACGTTGCCCCTCTGTCGTGGGCCGTATTGACTCTTGGCTTCGATGGGATGATGACGTGGTCGACCGTGCAACGGGCAGGGCCCGCCACATTGCCCGCTCGCGAAGGCGACATCACGGCCTTTGGACAGCCGATGGCAGCCGGTGGCAACGCGGACACCTGGACCACGGCGATTGGCAATCTGGCACCCTACGCGACGTTGGAGATCACGCACGGGCGCTGGCGGGTAGTTCCGTCGTTTCGCTTCGACGGCTATGCCCTATCCACAAGTCGCAGTACTCCACCAACTGCGATCACGCCCCAAATTGGAACTGCGCGATTGTCATGGTCGCCAGCACCGCGATTTGCTGTGGCACACCAGACCCGACCGTGGTTGCGCGAGGACGTTGCACTCGGCCTCTATCACCAAGCACCTTCACCCAGCGACTTGAGCGCGGTTTTCGGCACACCCACGCTGGGTGCCATGCACGCGCTCCACGCGGTTATTGGGGCGGACGCGGATGTCGGTCACAGGTTAAACGTGGAGCCCACGCTGTTCTATCGGCGCACGTGGGGGCTGGTGATGCGCAACTCCGACCCGAGTCCGCCCCTTGCGCACGCGCTCGTGCAAGATGGAGTGGGGCGCGCCTACGGTGCCCAGCTCCTGCTGCGCTTCCGACCCTATCCCGCTTTCTCCGGCTGGGTGGCCTACACGCTCAGTCGCAGCGAGCGTCGGCACGAGGGCGATGCTTCCTACCGACTGCTCGACCAGGACCAAACCCACCTTCTGACGGCTGTCGAGAACGTGACTTTTCGTGGCCTCGTCCTAGGTCTGCGATTTCGCCTGGCGACCGGCATGCCGCGAACACCGGTTGTTGGCAGCTATCTCGACACGACAACGGGCCAGTATCAACCCATCTTCGGGCAGCAGAACTCGATCCGTCTCCCGTTTTTCTATGCAATCGACCTGCGCATAGAGAAGCGCTTTCGCCGTCGCACCGTGGATGTTGTTCCCTATCTCGAAGTCCTCAATCTCACGAATCATGCCAACGTCGAGGAATTTGCGTACGATGAGCAGTTCAACTCGCGTTCCAACATCACGGGTCTTCCAATCCTGGCGGTAGCCGGACTGTCGGTGAGGTTCTGATGCGCTTCTGGGGACTCGTGGCGCTGCAAATCTTGCTTGGCTGCTCGCCTGACATGGGCCATCCCGCGTCGCTGATAACCAGCGAGCGGATCATTGGGGTGCGTGCCGTGCCCGCCGAGGCTGGCCCGAGCGACACGGTCCAATACACGAGCCTCGTGGCTTCGCCATCCGGAACCCTGAGCGAGCCATCTTTGTTGTGGTGCCTGTGCAAGCTGCGCAGGCCGGTGGACGAGAACACACCGGTCAGCCAGGCCTGTCTGACCGATGATTTGACGGCCTCGGCTCAGGGTGATCAAGTCTCCATCCGAACGCCCAGCGCCGCGTGCGTGAACTTCGGGCCGCTCGCGCCACCATCGAGCAGTGGAACCTTGCGTCCCACGGACCCGGACATCACCGGGGGCTACTACCAGCCCGTGCGTTTGGATCTGAATGGTCAGCAGGCCATCGTGCGCGAACGCCTGCGCTGCGATCTTGCGGGGGCGTCCCTCCTCCTTTCGCAGGAGTTCCGAGCCCGCTACACCCCAAACCAGAACCCGGTCCTGGTGTCGCTGTCCGCCTTGGTGGGCGACACGCCCGTCGCTCTCGATGGTCTTCCCGCTGGGCAACGCATCCGGTTGGTCGCGGCCTGGTCGCCCGAGTCCGCGGAGACCTTCCCCGTCTTCGATGCGGTTTCGCAGACACTCACTGAGCAGCGCGAGTCGCTCTGGTTGTCATGGTTCACTACTGACGGAAAATTCGATGATTTCACTACCGGACGCGCAGAGGACGACCCCAGTGCCTGGTCGGTAAATACGTGGCAAGCGCCCGCGCAGGCCGGCACAGTCTTCCTGTGGCTCGTGCTGCATGATAGCCGCGGTGGCTCCGACTTCGCGGCCTATACGCTAACGGTTGCGCCGTGAAGTCAGCGGAGACCTCGCTGGGCCCCGATCGCCCAGCGTGGATACAAGATTTGCGCTCTTAGCGACATGGCTGCGAAATGCACCGGCAACACACTCATTACCTGCCATATGCAGCGGTAAAATAGAGTCCTTTTGCCTCTTCCATCCTTGACCCATGCGTAGTCTGAGGGTACCAATGTTCCCTAATGTTACCCATTGCACCCGATTATGGTGTTGCAGTGGCCAAGGGACCAACAGAAAGAGGTTGTTCGCATGAGACATTGCTCGCGCGCTCCACTGCCGATCATTGCGTATTTCATTCTCGGCTCACTCGCTTGCAGTTCGGGTAGCACAACGGGGACGATCTCCGTGCCGGACGCGACCACGCCCGTGCAAGACTCGGGAACCAAAGACGCCACGCCTGTGCAAGACCTGGCAGGTAAGGACGTCACGCCTGACGTGGCGATTGATTCGGCTTCGGCTTCGGCGACTGTGGCACTGGATGCCGCGTCGCCGCTCGACGTGGCGCTAAGTTCGGACAAATTCATTGGCATGACAGAGGGCCAGCCTGCCAGTCTGTGGTGGGAGGCCAGCAATTCGACGTTGTACATCGCCGACAATCAGAACAATCAGGTCTGGAGTTGGACCGAGGCCGCGGGTCTGACGAAGTACGGGACCACGGCCGCCACGGCAGGTGAGATCGACGCCGGCGCTACCCTTGTCGGCCAGCTAGTCCGGCAGAGTGACGGGACGATCGTTGTCGCCCGCTTCGGATCGCCCAGGGGATCCTTTGCAGCCGTGTCGTACATTCTCCCTGATGGCGGAGCGGGATTGGTTCCGGGTGTCGACCCCGGCCAACACCACCTCGGCCTTGGCCTCAACGCGGGAGACAAACTCTTCGGTAGCTACTTTGGCGGTACGCCAGGCGGCGCCATGACAGGGGCCGTGACCCGCATCGATCTGCAGACTGGCGAAACCATCTATGCCAGCGGCTTCGCGAAAATCGTCGGCGTGTTGGTTGCCAATGGCAAGCTCTACGTCTCGGACCAAGGCAACAGCACCATCTACATTCTTCCCCTCGAAGGCGGACCTGTCGACGGTGGAGTCTACGACGGCGGCGCCAGCTACCAGGTGCTCGCGACACTGCCCGTCCCTGACCAAATCTGTGCGGGTCCAGACGGCACCATCTTCACCGGGCAATTCCAAGCCGCGCCCAATTCCGCCGATCCCATTTCCGTGCGTCAGATCAAGCCTGACGGGACCGTGACGCTGTTCCGCAGCGATCCCGACGTGGCCAAGCCAAGCGGTTGCGCCTACGACGTTGCCCACCGTCGCCTCTTCGTCGCGGACAGCAGCACGCTCCTGAATGGCGTCCACATCTTCGTCGTTCCCTAGCGAGGCGCCATGACTCTCCGTCACCACCACCTCCACGTCTTCAGTCTGGCGATTGGTGTTCCGCTTGCGCTTGCGTCCTGTTCCGGAAGCAGCACGTCCCCTAGGGGTGACGCGTCCGTGGACAGCGTGCCACTGTTTGTATCGGCTGATGGAGGCATCGCTTGCGATGCCTCGTCCGTCAGCCCAGGCACCATGCTTGCCTTGGGTACCCCCCTGCCGGCGCTGACCTTCGCAGGCAGCACCGGCAGCGTCTCCGTCCAATCCTTCGCCGAGCCGTGCGCCACACAAGCCAAGTTACTTGTGCTGCGTACGGTGGCGAGCTGGTGCGGGACGTGTCGCTGGCATGCCTCGAACACCGCGACACTGGTCCCGCCGGCTCTGGCGTCCAGTGTAGGCATCGTCGACCTGCTCCTGGCCAACGACGACAACCAGCTCGCCGCTGCGTCGGATCTGGCCTCGTACGGCGCGCATGGCGACGGCCGCGTTGTAGCCCTTGCCGATCCGTCGTTCACCTTGGCGCCGTTCTTCGATGCGCGTCCGGCGCTGCCGCTCTACCTGGTTGTCGATGCGCGGACCCTCACGCCCGTGGCTGCGCTGTCGAATCCAACCCCAGACATCGTAACAGCTACGCTTCGACAAAGCCTGTCGCGACTCAATGGCCAGCCCGCGCCATCGCCGGTCGTACCCGTGACGTACGATGACCGCTTTACTCGCGACCAGTGGGACATGATCCACGACATGAAGCTCGTGCAACCACCACCACCCGATCCGACGAATCGCGTGGCCGACGATCCAAGCGCGGCGGCGCTCGGACTGACCCTGTTCGAAACGGGCAAGCTCTCCCCGCAACTGGTTGGGTGCCGGAGCTGCCACAATCCCGCGCTTCTGCTCACCGATGGCAAGGAGGTCCCGCCCGAGGGGACGAGCTTCGGCACGCGCAACGTTCCCAGCATCGTGCTAGCCGGCTACCGACCGGTACTATCGTGGGCTGGTGTGGCGGATTCGCTGTGGATGCTCTCGGTTCTCCCAGTCGAGCTCGACTTCGAATACGGATCGACCCGTCTCTTTGCCGCGCACGCCATTTTTACCAACTACAAGGCCGAGTATGAGGCCATCTTCGGCCCCATGCCTCCCCTCGACGACCCCACCCGTTTTCCCGCCACTGGCATGCCCGGAATGCCGTCGTGGGCAAGCATGACACTCGCAGATCAGGACGCCGTCACGCGCGTACTGGTGAACATGGGTAAGGCCATTGCGGCCTACCTGCGCAGCCTTCGCGTCGCACCGAGCGCCCTTGATGCCTACGCCAGCGGTCAACTCGACGCCCTAACCAGCAAGCAGAAGGACGGTCTGCTCGCCTTCTTCTCGGCGGGATGTGCTCAGTGCCACTATGGTCCGCGCCTCAGCAATGATTCGTTCCACAACTTGCGCTTCCCCAGTGGAAAGCCCGACCACACTGCGGACACGGGCCGCTCGGACGGCATTCCGTTCTACCTAGCGAGCGAATTCCGTCGCACCGGCAAGTTCAGCGACGCCCCTACCTCGACGCCAGCCATCGACCCTATCGTCACACCCAACCTGGTCGGTGCTTTCAAGACCCCAGATCTGCGCGGCGTGGCCTTCACGCTTCCCTACGGGCACGGCGGGACCTACGGCGGGCTCACCTCCGTGATCGAAGCACATCGCACGTCCGGAATGCCCGCGGGCAGCACGCTCACCACCGGCGACGCTGAGCGATTCCTTATTCCCTTTGACGCCGCCCTCACGCCCGCCATTGTCGACTTCCTCAGTGCTCTGCGGCTGGACATGACCAACCCGCCGCCGTGACTCGATCTACAGTCTTGCCCACAGGGAGCACGGAGAACACTCTCTCCATTTGACATCGCGTGCTCCGGGCTCTCTGTGGTTTTATTCCGGCAAACTAGAGGATGTTGCCAGGCGAATCTCGCCTGCGCGACTAGCCACATACCCGGTTTCGGCGACAAGCCGCTTCCTGAAAGCCGCGCTATGCGCGACCTCGCAAAGGCCGATGATCGCTCGGTCGCCGAGGCTCTTGCCTCGAAGCAAGAGGCCATAGGGCTCGGACGCAAGCGCCAGGAATCCCAGACCCGCGCGCGCCGCCCACGCCTGCGATGCAAGCCCCACTTCGGCTTCACCACGTACCACGGCCATCACCACGTCTCGATGCGAATCGAGGAGTACCGCGTTCTTGTAGATCCGATCCGCTTCTACGCCCTCCTTCGCCAAGGCGGTATCGAGATGCGTGCGAATCCCGGCCGTGAGCGGTCGTCCTGCGAGTCGGCGTCCAACAATCGCGGAGGCACGTCGCACACGCAAGCCACGCGGAAACACCAAGCCTACCTCTCGTTCGACGAGTTGGATACGAGCCAGACCCGCCGAGGAAAAGCCTGGGGGCATGTCTTCGCCGTGAAAGCCTGAGACCAGCACGGCGTTCCTGCGCAAAAGCGCCAGCCCGGTCTCGTGATCCGCTGGGATGTGACCCAAGCACGGGCCGCACGATCGCCGAACAGTCTCTAGGAGTAGCTCGACCGCGACGTCACCGTTGGCCGCGACAAACGAAGGCGGAGCATCGCCCGAGGGCGAGCAGGGAGCGTTCTCAGCCCTCGGCGCTGTGCCACGCTGCCGGCAGAAGTGTCGCACTTCCTCCTCGTCAAAACGCCACTCGTCACCCACCCGATGCGCCGGCAGACCTCGCTTGAGCAGGCGGTAGACGTGCTTGGGGTGAACCTTCAAAAGGGTCGCGACTTCTTTGGTCGTGATGAGCATCGAGAATTGTGGCCTCAGCCTACAGGATAGCCCTTTCCAAGGCGCCGGCGACTCTAGCTTGAAGAGTCGAATCACGGTGGGGCGGGCTGGACGATGGTGCGCAGTCCATCGGCGACAAGGACCATGTCTGCTCGCGTCCCTAACTCAACGATCGTGCGCGAGGCCACGTCCAGAAGCAGGTCCACGGAAAAGGGTTCGCGTCAGACAATTTTTGCGCCTCCGTCGCCGAGCACCTGGCGAACCATGGCCGCAAGATCCTTGGCAGAGAATGGCTTCTGGATGAAGAACACGCCCTCGTCCAGAACTCCTTGATGGGCAATGACGTCAGCGGTGTAGCCCGACATGAACAAGCGCTTGGCTTGGGGATGGAGCGATAGGAAGTTCTTGGCCAGGTCGCGGCCGTTCATCTCGGGCATGACCACGTCGGTGATGAGCAAATCGATTTTTCCCGGGTGCTCTCGCGCGATCTGGATGGCTTGCCCGGGCGTGCTTGCGGTGAGCACGTTGTAGCCACACTTTTCCATCATTCTATGCGTGACCGCCAAAAGGGGGGCCTCGTCCTCCACCAGCAAGATGGTCTCCTGGCCTGGTTGAATCGTCAAAGCCGTCGCGTCGGTCTGCTCGCGAACGCTCTTTTCCACATGTCTTGGCAAATAAATCGTGAAGACCGTTCCCTGTCCGGGTTCGCTGCGCAGATCGATGAACCCGTTGTTTTGCTTGACGATGCCGTACACGGTGGCCAGGCCCAAGCCGGTTCCCTTGCCGACTTCTTTGGTGGTGAAGAAGGGTTCGAAGACGTGCGTAAGCGTGGCCTGATCCATGCCGCAACCGTCGTCGGTCACCGAAAGCCAAACGTAGTGTCCGGGCGCCGCGCCCGCCGGAGCGTCGGTACTCTCGGCCGTCCTGACTTTGGTTCCGGTCTCGATGGCGATCTTGCCGACATTGGCGATGGCGTCGCGGGCGTTGACACACAGGTTGGCCAAAATCTGATCGATCTGCGTCGGGTCGATCTTGACCGGCCACAGGTTCTTCCCCGGCCGCCATTCGAGCTCGACGTCCTCGCCAAGGAGCCTCTTCACCATCTTCAGCATGCCCGAGACGGTATCGTTCAGGCTGAGCACCTTGGGCGCAACGGTCTGCTTGCGTGCAAACGCCAGAAGCTGCCGCGTCAGATCGGCGGATCGCTGCGCCGCCGCCTGAATGTTCACCAGGTCGCCATGGAGTGAGTCCGAGGCATTGACTTTCTCCAAGGCCAATTCGCAATGCCCGAGAATCACGCCCAGCATGTTGTTGAAGTCGTGGGCCACGCCACCCGCCAGTCGGCCCACGGATTCCATCTTTTGCGCCTGCTGAAGCTGGCTCGTGAGTCTGGCTGTCTCTTCCTCGGCGAGCTTACGCTCGGTGATGTCTCTGGCCATCCCGAAGAGGAACTGCTGGCTTGAGCTCAGCACCAGGCTGGCGGAAAAAGACACGGTGACGATCTGTCCGCCCTTTTGTCTGATTTTGAATTCCAGGTCTCTGACAAAGCCCTTCTCTCTGACCTCGGAAACCATTCTCGAACGATCGCCGGGGTCGCAATAAAGTCCAAGCTCGTGCGCAGTCCTACCGATGGCCTCCGCGCGTGAGTAGCCGGAAAGAATCTCAAAGACTCGGTTGACTTCCAGAATCTGCCCGTTCTCCAGTCTGGCCCAAAAGACAGCGTCCAGACCCGTCATGAAAGAGGCGCGGAATTTCTCCTCGCTCTCGCGCAGCGCCGCCTCGGCCCGCCTGCGCTCACTGATGTCGCGGGCGAATCCACAACTGTACTCTTTCCCGTCGAAGCGCACGTGCGAGGTTTGGATCTCCACGGGGAATTCACTGCCGTCCTTGCGGCGGTGGGCGGATTCAACCCGGTACGCTCCTTCCGCGCGCAGAATTTCCCAGGTCTTCTTTAGCCGATCGGGTGTGGACTTGGGGTTTACATCCAAGAGCGTCTTCCCAATCAGCTCGCCATGCTCAAAGCCTAGCGCCTTGTGGCCAGCCTGATTGACATAGAGGATCCTACCTTCACTGTCGGTCCAATAGGCTGCGTCGAAGTGAACGTCGATGGAATGCTTCAGCAGCGCGATCTCCTGGTCGGCCCGCTTCCGCTCTGTAATGTCGCGGAGCTCCCACAGCAGGAATCGGCCGAGGCGCAGGTTCACGAATTCGACATTGAATGCGAAGTGCCGCTCCACGCCTCGGCACAAAAGGGTTGCCTCGTATTCAAGCAGACGCCCTTCGCGAAAGAGTGTTGCGTAGAACGCATCGCGCTTGTCCTTGCTCGGCCACAGCCCCAGCTCAAAGGCAGTCTTGCCGATGGCATCGGAGCGGCAAATGCCAGTCTGTCGAACCCACGTGTCGTTCACGTTCAGGAGCTTGCCGCTCTCCGGCTCGGAAAACGCCATGCCGTTGCTGGCGCTGTTGAAGATCTGGTCCAGCCGCTCCTCGCTGTCGCGCAAAGTCTCCTCGACCCGTTTGCGCTCGCTGATGTCGCGCACTACGCTCATCAGCGTGCGGACCCTGCCAATCGTCGCGCCCGCAGCGCTGACCTCTACCGGAAATGTGCTGCCGTCTTTGCGTTGATGGACCGTTTCGAAGCGCAGGCCGACAGAGTCGGCGAGCGCCATTTGTGCTTCGGTCAGTGGCTGCATGTCGGGAGCGCGAAGATCGCGAATCGAGAGTGACAGCATCTCGTCGCGTGTGTATCCATAGGCGGCGAAGGCAGCATCGTTGGCGTCCAGGATGCGCCCGTCGTGGCGCCGCACGAAGAACAAGGTGTCCCGGCTATGGCGCGCCAGCATCTCGTAGCGGCGTAGAGCTTCGTCGGCCCGCTTCCGTTCGGTGATGTCCATGAGCATCCCGGCGGCCCTGGTTGGGCGCCGCACGCCAGGCGAGCTGTCGAACGCCGTTCGCCCTCGCGCCATCAACCAGCGGATGGAACCGTCAGGCCTGCGGATGCGAAATTCCGCCTCCATCACCCCGTCGCTCCGAGGATCGTTGCCGGCTGCCATGGCCGCCTGGAAAATCGGGCGATCCTCGTCGAGCACCACCACGGGGATCAGATCCGGCCCCAAGGGCAAGGTGCCATTGGGAGGTAAATCGTACAGGGCCAAGAATTCCGGTGAATAGTCGATCTTTCCGGTCGAGTGGTCCCAGTGGTAGGTGCCCATGCCCGTCGCCTCGACAGCAAGGCGCAACCGCTCCTCGCTGTCGCGCAACGCGGACAGGGCGAGCTCCGTGGGGCTCATGTCGCGTATGGTTGCCTGCACCAAGCGCTGGCCCGCGAACTCCAGGCGCGTGAGCAGAACCGAGGCAGGGAACTCGCGGCCGTCGAGTCTGCTGTGCCGCCATTCGAAACCATGGGAGCCCTCGCGCATGGCGACGTCAATCATCTCGCGTGCCTTGTCCGCGGAGGGCCGACCATCGGGTTGCGTGGCGGGGGAGAGAGCCCAGGGCGTGAGCGCTGTGAAGGTGGCCTCGTCTTTCGCTCCGAATAGTTCCAGCGTTGCAGCATTGGCCGAGACGAAATTGCCTGCGGGCATGGCGAGAACCATCATGGCGTCGCGGGAAGTCTCGAAAAGGGCGCGGTACCGATCCTCTCGCTCTCGCCGAGCCACTTCGGCTCTCTTCCGCGCGCTCAGGTCGACAAAGGTTTCGACCAGCTTCTCCTTGCCGTCGATCAGGATGCGCTTCACGGACTTCATGACGGGCAGCTCGCGCCCGTCGTGGCGACGGAGAACTTGTTCCGCGTGGTCGGCGTCCTTGCCCTGGTCCAAGATGGGACAAGTGCTGGAGTCGGCCGGGCAAAGGAAGCGCTGGCACGGCTGTCCGATGATCTGGTCTGTCGTCGCGCCGAAAAGCTCGGCCGCAGCGGGATTGACCCACTCGAGGATTCGGTTGTGAGGATCCACGAGTGCAACGCCAGCACCGATCCGGTTGAGGACATCGCGAGGGAATTCGGTCTTCCCGTTCACGGTTTTCCTACACATTCAGACACGAGCGTCATGGCTAGGCGAGTTCTCGTGCCGTGGATGGACATGCGGGAAGGACCAACGGCACATAACCCGACGTTCTTGAGAGCGCTTTTGTCCTTGATGCTACACACGAACGTCTCAAGTCGCACACCCTTTCGGTCGATAGCTTGGCTCGCGCTAGAGTGCGTTGCCTTCGAAATTAAGGTGCACGAGAAAGGCTCCTTGGAAAAGCGAAAAGCACTGGTCGTCGACGACATGCCGGACCTTCGAGGACTGACCAAGATGATGCTAACGATGCGCGGTTTTGTGGTCGACGAGGCCGTGGATGGTGTCGACGCCCTCACGCGGATCGAGAGTGGCCAGCACTACGATGTCGTCTTCTCGGACGTGAGCATGCCGAACATGAACGGCTTCGAGCTGCTCAAGCGCGTGCGCCGTCACCCCAAGTTCAAGAGCCTCCCCGTAGTCATGCTGACCTCCGAGCGCAAACAGCAGGACATTGACACTGGGAAGCGACTGGGATGCACGTACTACATGCTCAAACCCTTTAGCAAGGAAGAGATTCACAAGGCACTCGTAGCCGCGCAGTTGGAGTAAGCGATGCCGGCCATTCCCAACTCCGAGTCGGATCTGGAGCTTTTGCGCTCCGAGCTCAAGGACAGAACCTCGGAGCTCGAGCAGCAGTTCATGGCGCTCGAGCAGGCCCACAGCGAGGGCAAGGCAACCATCGAGGCGTTGCACCTGATCTTGCGCCAAGCCCACTCGCTCAAGGGCTCCCTATCTATGGCCGATCGGACCGAAGCTGCGCAGGCGGTGCACGCCATGGAAACGGCCTTCGTCGCCCTTCGTGAGGGGCGACTGACCATATCCTCTGAGCT
>Ga0265313_10003231_pt1 | contig 13395 bp, 11 predicted proteins | sample 4123metaG_FD_203122 | JGI IMG/M metagenome (GOLD analysis project Ga0265313, IMG submission 203122) | Rhizosphere microbial communities from Carex aquatilis grown in University of Washington, Seatle, WA, United States - 4-1-23 metaG | ecosystem: Host-associated > Plants > Roots > Rhizosphere >...
CGAAGGCGAACTCAATTCGGGCAATTCCAAACCAGTGGTGGGCAATTCCGCGTCGGCGCCGCCGCGCATGTCGCCCGCGACCCCGGCTCAAATCAACGTGCCTTTCGCCGATACGGAGCCGCACAGGTTTCGGCTTGAATACAGTCACGCCGGCAATCGCGCCGGTGGCGGCGTGACGCTGGAATGGGAGCCGCCACCCGGCGCGCAGCTCAACGAGGCACTTGCTGCCATCAACGACAGCGATGTGATCATCGCGTTCGTCGGTCTGTCGCCGGACCTCGAGGGCGAGGAGATGCCAATCCGCATCGCGGGCTTCGACGGGGGCGATCGAACGCAGATCGACCTGCCGGCGCCGCAAATCAGACTGCTGGAGGGCGCTGGCGCAAGCGGCAAACCCATCATCGTCGTGAGTCTGAGCGGCAGCGCTCTGGCGCTGGGCTGGGCGCATTCGCACGCCGCTGCGGTTCTGCAGGCATGGTATCCCGGCGTGGAAGGCGGCACCGCGATCGCGCGCACGCTGGCCGGGGCCTATAACCCGGCCGGCCGGCTGCCGGTGACGTTTTATGCGGGCTTGAAGGACCTGCCGGCATTCACTGACTATTCAATGAAAGGTCGGACCTATCGCTACTATCGGGGCAAGGCATTGTGGGGCTTCGGCCATGGGCTCAGCTACTCTACGTTTCGCTATGGCGCGGCGACTCTGTCGTCGAAAATACTGGCGGCCGGCGAGTCCTTGCATGCGGCGGTGGCCGTGACCAACAGCAGCAACCGCGCCGGCGATGAAGTCGTCGAGGCCTACCTGAAGACACCCCAGAAGGAAGGCCCGGTCTACGCGCTCGCGGGCTTCAGACGCGTGCATCTGGCTGCCGGCGAGAGCCGCAGGGTCGAGTTCGATTTCGACGCTCGTGCCATGTCGTCAGTAGACGCAACCGGCCAGCGCGCAGTGCTGGCAGGAAATTACCGCTTGAACCTCGGGCCCGCGCAACCGATCGAGTCTCCAGCCGGCGCCACCGCAGGTTTTGCCGTGCGCGGCACGAAGCTGCTCGGGAAATAGCGGGCAATAGCCGGGAGCCGACCCCGGCGTCGGCGCCGAGCCGGGCGAAGGCCAGGTGCTGATCCGGGTGTAGCCGCCAAGGCCAGAGGCGCCCATGTGATTGGTACCGCGACCGCACAGCACAATGCCTACCTGAAATCCATCGGTGTCGACGAAGTGATTGACTATACTCAAGGTCGATTCGAGGATCAGGTGAAGAATGTGGACGTCGTCATCGACACGGTGGGCGGGGACACTGCAGAGCGCGCGCTGACTACCATCAGGAAGGACGGACGGTATGTCAGCGTTGCGGCACGTGACCTCGAGGAGAAATGCGCTGCCGCCGGGATACGCTGCCTGGCCCGCGGCACGGCATTCGAGACGCCGCGCGCCGTATTCGACGAGGTAGGGGCGCTCGCGACCATGGGCAAGCTCCGGATAAAGGTGGAAAAGACCTTCCCGCTGGCGGAGGCGGCCGAGGCACAGCAGCTCGGCGCGCAGGGCCACACGGAAGGCAAGATCATCCTGGTCGTGAATGCCGCGAAGGCCAATCGGAAGTGGCCGCCAACAGCAGCCGAGGCAAGGGGGACGCGAGTGCCGTACCGGACTGCCAGACTCCTTGTGCTACGGCTGCTCTGCATGCTTGCGCTGGCGCGCGGCTGCGAGCCCGGGGTGCTGCAGGCGCAGACGACTTGTGAGAGCCTGCGCAAGCCGGACTCATCGACCGTATCGATCACTGTCGCGAAGACTGTCGAGCCTGACAGCTTTCGGCCTCCGGGAATGCCGGATCCGCTGTCCGGGCTTCCGCGCTTCTGCGAGGTCGTCGTTCACCTGCGTCCGAGCGCTGATTCGAGCATCGGCGCCGAGGTCTGGCTCCCCGCATCCGGCTGGAACGGCAAGCTGCTGGCAGTGGGAAGCGGGGGGTGGGGCGGTTCCATCAACTATGAAGGCATGGCCGAGGCATTACGCCGTGGTTACGCGACCAGCGCCACCGATGACGGCCACACCAGCCCGGGCGCGAGCTTCATCATGGGGCATCCGGAAAAGTTTGTTGACTATGCCTACCGGGCACAGCATGAGATGACGCTGGCGGCCAGGAGACTCATCCATGCGTTCTATGGCCGCATGCCCAGGCACTCCTATTGGAACGGTTGCTCAGCTGGCGGTCGCGAAGGACTGCTGCAGGCCTACCGGTACCCGGAGGAATTCGATGGGATCATCGCTGGTGATCCGGCAAACGTGCGCCGCAACGCGTGGGCGCTGTGGCTCGCGATCCAGACCTTCAAGGATCCTGCGGCCGCGATCCCGCCAGCCAAGTACCCCATGATTCACCGCGCGGTGCTCGCCGCCTGCGATGCGAACGATGGACTCCGAGACGGACTCATCGACAATCCAGCGAGCTGCACCGTGGACTTCACCGTCCTGCAGTGCACGGGTGCCGACGGCCCTGACTGCCTGACGGCGCACCAGGTTAAGACCGCGCAGACCATCATCAGCCCGGCGACGACGCCTGCGGGCCAGGTGGAGTTCCCGCGACTGGAGCCTGGAACAGAGCTGCGCTGGGATCGTCTCGCCGGCGGCCCGCGCCCCGCAGACCTGTTCCTGGATCAGTTTCGCTACGTCGTGTACCAGGATCCCGACTGGGATTGGCGGACCTTTGATCTGGAGCGGGACTCAGCCAGGGAGAACGCCGTTGACAGAGACGTCGACGAACTCGATCCCCACCTCGGTCGATTTGCGATGCACGGCGGCAAGCTGCTCATCTACCAGGGCTGGGCCGATCAGCAGGTCGCCCCTGGTTCCACCATCGATTTCTACAATTCGGTGCTCGCTCTCAGCAAGGATGCGGTACCGGGGCCGGACTGGGTACGCCTTTTCATGGTACCCGGCATGGGGCATTGCAGTGGCGGGGAAGGTCCCGACACGTTCGACAAGATCGGCCTGATTGAGCGTTGGGTCGAGAAGGGCGTAGCCCCGGTCCGGATCATTGCCGCCCACCGCGTCGCGGGCACCGTCGCTCGCACTCGCCCGCTGTGTCCTTACCCGCAGGTCGCGCGCTACGACGGCGCTGGCAGTACCGACGAGGCGTCGAACTTCAGCTGTCGATCTGCGCCATGACCGCCATCGCACCCCCGGTTGCTTGATTCGCCTGACTTGATTCGCTTGAATGGATGCGTCAAAACTGACACGCTGCCGGCGCGATTGCGTGCAGGGGTTTTCAATCCGATTGCATAGGGAGGCCTTATCATGCCGATCCGATTCAAAGTGTCGTTGGCAATTGCCGTGGCGCTCGCGGTTGTTGCGGATCCTGCGCTGGCCGATGACAAGTTCATGGGGTACCTGTGCTGCAACATGCGTACGGACGGCTCATGGATCAGTGACATCAATTATGACGAGAGTGGCAAGACCGTCATTCCAGTCGGCACGCCCATTCAGGTCCTGGGCTATGGCAGGCAGCGGGTTCGCATCGAGATAGCCGGCAAGAAGCAGGCAATTGGCAACGACTATAGTCGGGATCTGAAGCTCGACGCTTTCGCGCGACGCTACGTCACAGCGGACAATCCGTCCGACAAGCTGGCGCACTTTCCAAAGCAGATTCAGGACGCCATCACCTCAATGCGTCTGACCAAAGGAATGACCCGTGAACAGGTCCTGATGGCCGTGGGCTACCCGGTGAGTAGCGAGAATCCGAATCTCGATGCGAAGGTCTGGCGCTATTGGCTGTCGAGCTTTGCCGAGTTCCGCGTAAGCTTCGACGATCGGGGCCTCGTCACCGACATCGACGGCGATCCGGATACGCGCGCGAAGGTGATGCTGCCCTAGCCGGTCCGCGACGCCCGCAACCGGGGCACCCTCTCGGGAACGCGCAATGGGATTCAGGCTCAAGGCGTTGGCGCTGCACCTGCTCGCGAGCGCCAGCGTACTGACGCTGGTGCTCGGCATGCTCTATCTTGGATGGTATCGCTGGCCGGGCTGGTACCTGAGCGATTCCCTGGGCGTCGTGATGGTCCTTGCCGGAGTCGACGTCGCAGTCGGTCCTCTGCTCACCTCCGTAGTTGCCCGTCCGGACAAGCCGCAGCGGGAACTGCGGCGGGATATCGCGATCATCGTCGCGGTGCAGATCTGCGCACTCCTCTACGGCACGGTATCGCTCTGGCGCGGGCGCCCGCTGTACTACGCGTTTTCCGAGAACGTGCTGCAGCTGGTGCAGGCCTACGACATCAATCACGACGAACTGACGCTTGCGCGACAGCAGAACGCGGTGCTGGTACCCCACTGGTACAGCCTGCCGCGATGGATATGGGCGCCGCTGCCGCTGGATCCGCAGGAGCGCGCACGCATCTTCCAGGCGGCTATTTCTGGCGGCGACGATGTGATCGCCATGCCGCGCTACTACAGGCCGTGGGAACAGGGCCTGCCGGCGCTGCGCAGGCAGTTGAAGCCGGTCGATGATGTCCCGTACTTCTCGCGCCCACAGAAAAATGCATTCAAGCAGGCCATGCGGGCGTGGGGTCTGGCCGCGGATCAGTCGAATGCCATTGCATTCACCGGCCGAGGGACGCCTCTGCTCGCAGTATTCGATCCCGGGAACCAGCGGCTGCGCGCCGTCTGCAGGCTCACCGCCACGTTCGGTCGCGGACCGTCTTGCCAGGCCACCGGCGACTGAGCAGTCGCGCGCGCCGCGCGCCGCGCGCCGGGCGCTATTCCGCGGTCTCTGGTTCGATGACGCTCACCACGCGGGAAATCTTGTTGGCCGGGAATCCTCCGAGCTCCGCGTGCCGTCGCACCAGCGATTCATCCGCGGCACGGTACACACAGTAGATCTTGTCCCCGGTCACGTAGCTGTGGAGCCATTGCACGCTGGGGCCCATGCTGCTGAGTACGCCGCAGGATTTCTTCGAGATCGTCTTGAGCTCGGCGGGACTCAACTTGCCTGCGCCAGGGATCTCTCTTTCAATCACAAATTTCGGCATGTTCCTCTCCTTTGGTTTCCGTTGGCTAGTCTTCCGCACGCTGACGCCGGTGTCCTGAAATGCGGATAAATTGTTTCTGAAAATTGCGCGAGCACGGGCTAGGAGGATTATATATATAATTATCAATGGCTTATATCCACGCTGGCCCCAGCCGCGCAATCCGGTGGTCACTTATTGCTGGCAATCCTGATCGTGATATCCGCCGGGAGCATTCCATGGGCGGCGGCATACGCGGTCACGGCAGGGCGATTGATCGTTGCAATCGCGTCGCCGAGCGCCTGATGAACGCACTGCGCATGGAGCTGCAGCAGACTCAGGTCGCGCCGCGAATTCAGATCCTCGCAGACGCCTTCAGAGGCGTGTTTGACGCGCGCATAGAGCGCCGCTGCGCCCTGGACGCTGACCGTGTTGAGATCTGCGAAACTGACGGTGACGGAGCGCGGCTCGACGGCGTCGGCTTGGGCAATTTGGACGACGCAGACGGCGAAGCTCGCAACGGCGACGAGGGCGGTCAGGTTCTTCATGGCATTCTCCCATTGGTTGTCAGGCGATGTGCGCTTCGGCCTTGGACGTCGGTTTCGGCGCAGGTGCACGATCTCGCATGTCGTTTCTTGGGTCTTGAATTGCCTCTGAAGCTATTCTGAAACGTCGCGAGGATCGGAAGCTCCATGGACCTGCTGCGCGTCGGGACGTTTGATCTGTATCCTTCCGAGCGGCTGCTGTGCGCCGCCGGCAAACCCGTGGAACTCGGTTCGCGCGCCTTCGACGTCTTGCTGGTCCTCGTCGAGTACCGCGGTCGACTGGTCACCAAGTCCACCCTGCTCGAGCGCGTGTGGCCTCGGCTCGTGGTCGACGAGAACAATATTCCTGCCCAGATTGCGAGCCTCCGTCGCGTGCTGGGCGCTGGTGCCATACGCACCGTTCAGGGATTCGGCTACCGTCTGGAGCTCGAAGTATCGAGCTACGGGTCCACCGGGCGCGCGTCGCCTCATGCGGAGACGTCACGCGGGCAGGAAACGCCCCGATTCTCCGTGCCGCGTCGCGCATGGCCCGATCGCCTGGGTTCCCTGATCGGGCGCGAAGATGATCTGCGTGCTGTCCAGGAGGCGCTCCAGCGCTCGTCCCTGGTGACAGTGGTCGGTGTTGCGGGGGTCGGCAAGACGCGGCTCGCGCAGGAGGTACTGGTACGCGAGGCCGAGCAGCCCGACGCGATCGTCGCATGGGTGTCGCTCGCGCCTCTCGATTCCATGCATCACGTGCCGTCGGCCATCGCCGTCGCACTCGGGCTCTCTCTGCCAGATGGCATCGACGGCTTTGCGGCTCTGGCCCAGGCGGTTGAGAACGTGCCTTTGTTGCTTATCCTGGACTGTGCTGAGCGCCTGGGCGATGCGCTTGCGATGCCGCTGGCCTCGCTGATCGTGCAAACGCGGGCGGTCCGCGTGCTCGTGACGAGCCAGGCCCCGCTCGGCATCCCCGGGGAGACTGTCTATCGCCTGTCGGCCCTGCCGGTGCCCAAGGCAGGCCACGGTCCCATCGATCCCGCACGGTTCGCGGCGATCGCACTGTTCGCCCAGCGTGCGAGCGCCGCGGATCAGCGCTTCGAATTGACGGCATCGAACGTCTCGCTGGTCGCCGATATCTGCCGTCGGCTCGACGGGGTTCCGCTCGCAATCGAACTTGCGGCCGCTCGCGTGCCCGCACTTGGGCTCGCCAGCCTGCTCGCGAGGCTCGATGACCGGTTCCGGTTGCTGAGAGTCGCCGGCCGCCCCGTCGATGAGCGTCGTGGCGCGCTGTATGCTGCGTTCGACTGGAGCTACAGCCTGCTGTCGCCTTCTGAGCAGAAGGCATTCATCCGTCTCGGCTGCTTCACCGGCAGCTTCTCGATGGCGGCAGGCGGGCACTGTGTGGCCGATGGGACCATCGATATGTCCGAGGCCATGGACCTGATCGGGCGGTTGGTCGATCGCTCACTGGTGACGGCGCTGAAGCTCGACCCGCCTCGCTACCTGCTGCTCGAGACGGCCCGCTACTTTGCGCTCGAGAAACTTGGCGCCAGCGGAGAGCTGGACCTGGCGCTGCGCCGCATGGCCGCCGCGACCCTGGATCTGCTCGATCTGGCGTACCAGGAATACTGGTCGCTGGACGAGGCCATCTGGCTGCATCGCTACGAGCAGGAGCTGGACAATGTGCGCACAGCCATGGAATGGGCCATGCAGCATGACCCCGGGCTGTGCGTCGCTCTGTACGGCTCAGCGTGGCCACTACTGGTCGAATCCGACCTTCAGATGCAGGGTCGTGCCCAGTACGAACACGTGCTTGCGCTGCTCACTGACGCGCTGCCGCGCGCCCGCGTCGGCCGCTTCTGGGAGGCTATCGCGTCCTACGACTCTGCGCGACAGTGTGATCGCGCGCGCTACGCAGCGGAGCTCGCCGCAGCAATGCACGCGTCGGTCGGCGACGAGCGCTCGCGCTACTACGCATTGATGCAGCTCGCGATCAACGGGCCGGTCGACATCAGTACGGCACGTACGGTGTTGGAAAGCGCTCGCGCGCTCGAGGACCCGGCGTGGCCGGCGCGCCTGCTCGCCCATGGGGCCCTGACCGAAGGCGCACTGCTTACCGGCGCCGGACTGCTGGCCGCCGCTCGCACCGCGTACCAACGCGCGCTCCGGCTCGCATTGACGACCAGCGAGCGTCAGGCGCTCGCAGCAACCGTCCACATCGTAGAGCTGGACGTCGCGTGTGACGATGTCGCCGCCGCGCTGCAGCTCGGCCGCCCGCTGGCGCTCAGCCTGCGGCACCTGGGGCGACGTGACACGCGCATCGAACTGCTGGTAGTGACCTTCAGCGCGCTGCTGATCGCCGGCGAGACCGACGAGGCCCGTGCTGCGGGGGCGGAGCTTTACGAGCTGGCGGCTCGCTTCGATAGCGGCAAGCTCTATCTGGCACTCGACGCGATGGCTCTGCTCGCGTGCCGGGAACGGCACTATGAGACGGCGGCGCGGATAGCCGCATGCGCCGATGCAGCTCTGGAGGTTCACGGACGGGCGCGCCGAAGACCGGCGGCACAGCGCGTCCGCGGCGTCGTTGACATGGTTCTCGATGAAAACCTGGGGCCGGAGTGGCGCACCGGCCGACCGCCCGGCGAGGAACGGCTGGACGAGGCGCGGGCTTGTGCGCTGGCGCTCGGCATCTGCGACTGAACGGGATTGCGGTGTGGTCGATGCTTTGCGACGCAATACCGCCGAACTTGCGGTTTCTACGCATCCCGTCGCGGGTCCGGTGGCCGATAGCCATCCCAGACATCAGGTAATGGGAGCCGTTATGGAACACGATGATCAGCCGCTACAGGTTGGCGAGACCGTGCAGTACGACAATCATGGTGCCGGAACCAGTGCCAGCGGCGTGGTCGTCGAGCGACTCGGTGAGGACTACCTGCGCGTCTTCTGGAGTGACTTGTCGGTCACGATGACGCACCGCTGCTACAGTCTCAAGCGAGTGGCCCACACGAGGTGGCAGCGCCACTAGACGGCTGAACGCACGCCTCCACCGGCGCGAACGGTCCATCGGTCACCTTTCCGTCTGTAAGTTGTTGATCTGACGACATGAGCGCGGGTAGTGCCGGCAGACGTCGGGGCGTCGCTGGCAGGTCCTGGACCGGATCATAGATAGAACCTATCAGTACGATCATATCCATCGAATACCAATCAGGACGATCCGGGCGCATGATGCCCTCCTGTCGCATCGTCGCTTCCAGGAGAGAGTCCATGTCCCTGATCAACACTGAAATCAAGCCGTTCAAGGCGACCGCATATCACGACGGCAAGTTCGTTCCAGTCAGCAACGAGACCATCAAGGGAAAATGGTCCGTGTTCGTGTTCTATCCGGCCGATTTCACCTTCGTTTGCCCCACCGAACTCGGAGATCTCGCCGATCACTATGCGGAATTCAAGCGGCTTGGCGTCGAGATCTATGGCGTATCCACCGACACGCATTTCACCCACAAGGCCTGGCACGATACGTCCGCGACCATCGCCAAGGTCCAGTATCCGCTGGTGGCGGATCCGACGCTGGCGCTGTCGCGCAACTTCGAAGTACTGATCGAATCCGAAGGGCTGGCCTACCGGGGCACCTTCGTGATCGATCCGGCCGGCCTGATCAAGATCATCGAAGTGCACGACAACGGCATCGGTCGCGACGCGAAGGAACTGCTGCGCAAGGTCCAGGCCGCCCAGTACGTCGCCTCGCACCCCGGCGAGGTATGTCCGGCGAAGTGGACGCCAGGCGCCAAGACGCTCGCCCCGTCGCTCGATCTGGTCGGCAAGATCTGAAGACGCAGCCATGCTCAGTGAGGAGATCAAGACCCAGCTGCAGGGCTACCTCGGGCGCATCGCGCAGCCTGTAGTGCTTCGCGCTTCGCTCGGCGACGGCGCAGGCGAGGACGACAGCTCGCGCGAGATGCTCGGGCTGCTGCGGGATATCGCCTCGCTGTGTGAGCTGGTATCCGTCGAGGTCGAGCGTACAGATGTGCCACTCACGGCAGCCCGACTCGCACCGTCGTTCACGGTGGCGCCCGCGGGCAGCGAGGCGCGCGTCCGCTTCGCAGGCCTGCCGATGGGTCATGAGTTCACCTCGCTGGTGCTCGCGCTGCTGCAGGCTGGCGGCCATGCACCGAAGGTGGATGCGGCGGTGCTCGACCAGATCCGCGCACTCGATGGCGAGTTCGAGTTCGAGACCTTCGTGTCGCTGAGCTGCCAGCTGTGCCCCGACGTGGTCCAGGCGCTCAACCTGATGGCGATCACGAATCCGAAGATCCGGCACACGATGATCGACGGCGCGCTGTTCCCGGAGCAGGTCGAGCGCCGGCAGGTCATGGCGGTCCCGACTGTGTTCCTGAACGGTCAGCCGTTCGGCCAGGGCCGGCTCGCGCTCGAGGAGATCATGGCCAGGCTCGACGCAGGAGCCGACGGGCGCCGCGCGGCGCAGATCAGCGAGCGGCCTCCGTTCGACGTGCTGGTCGTGGGCGGCGGCCCCGCCGGCGCCGCGGCCGCGATCTACGCTGCGCGCAAGGGCATCCGCACCGGCATCGTCGCGGAACGTTTCGGAGGCCAGCTGCTGGATACCCTCGGAGTCGAGAATTTCATTTCGCTCAAGGAGACCGATGGCGCAAAGCTGGCCGCCGGGCTCGAGTCCCACGTGCAGCACTATGACGTCGATGTGATGAACCTGCAGCGTGCGGAGCGGCTGACCCCCGGCACGCTGATAGAGCTTCGGACGGCCAGCGGTGCCACGCTCCGGGCGCGCACGGTGATCATCGCCACCGGCGCACGCTGGCGCGAAATCAAGGTTCCGGGAGAGCACGAGTACCGCAACCGGGGTGTCGCCTATTGTCCGCACTGCGATGGCCCGCTGTTTCGTAACAAGGCCGTGGCCGTGATAGGCGGCGGCAACTCCGGCGTCGAGGCCGCCATCGACCTGGCCGGCATCGCCAGCCACGTGACGCTGATCGAGTACGACCCGCAGCTGCGCGCCGATGCGGTGCTCACTCAGCGGCTCCACAGCCTGTCGAATGTCGCGGTGATCACGAACGCGCAGACCACCGAGGTGACTGGGGACGGTCAGCGGGTGAATGGACTGCGGTACCGGGACCGGGCGCAGGGCGCCGTGCACGCCGTGCCGGTCGCGGGCGTTTTCGTCCAGATCGGGCTGGTCCCGAATACAGACTGGCTCGCAGGCGTGGTCAGGCTGTCGGCCCGTGGTGAAATCGAAGTCGACGCGCGCGGCCAGACGTCCGTGCCGGGCGTGTTCGCGGCTGGTGACTGTACGACGGTGCCCTACAAGCAGATCGTGATCGCCGTCGGCGAGGGCGCCAAGGCCTCGCTGAGCGCGTTTGATCACCTGATCCGCGCGCCGCTGGCCGTCGCCGCATAACCGCACCGGCTACCGTGGATCCCACGCATGCGTCGCGAACGTCACGTCAAGATCCTCGCCACCCTGGGCCCCTCGAGCTCAGACCTGCCGTCTATCCAGGCGCTGTTCGAGGCGGGCGCCGATGTGTTTCGGCTCAACTTCAGTCACGGCACACAGCAGCAGCACAAGGAGCGCGTCGAGCTCATACGGCGCATCGAGCAGGAGCACGGACGGCCGATCGCCATCCTGCTCGACCTGCAGGGCCCAAAGCTCCGTGTCGGCAGCTTCGCGAACGGTCCAGTCATGCTCGAGTCCGGCGCCGGCTTCCGCCTCGACCTGGACTCGACGCCTGGCAGCAGCGCGCGCGCGCCGCTGCCGCACCCCGAGATCTTCGCGGCTCTGAAGCCGGGCGCCGATCTGCTGCTCGATGACGGCAAGCTCCGCCTGCGGGTCGAGGAGTGCGGACCGGATTTCGCACGCACCTGCGTCGTCAACGGCGGTCCGCTGTCGGATCGCAAGGGCGTCAACGTCCCGGGCGTAATCCTGCCGCTTTCGGCCCTGACTCCGAAGGATCGCCAGGACCTTGATTTCGGCCTGGAACTTGGCATCGACTGGCTCGCCCTGTCGTTCGTGCAGCGCCCCGAGGACGTCGCGGAGGTGCGGAACCTGGCGCGCGGCCGTGCGGCGATCATGTCCAAGCTGGAGAAGCCGGCCGCTCTGCAGTGCCTGGAAGAGATCGTCGCGCTTTCGGATGGCATCATGGTGGCGCGCGGCGATCTGGGCGTGGAACTGCCTGCCGAACAGGTCCCCAGGATTCAGAAGCGCATCGTGCGTTGCTGCCGTTCGGCCGGCATCCCGGTTGTGATTGCGACTCAGATGCTGGAATCGATGATCGCCGCCCCGATACCGACGCGCGCGGAGGCCTCGGATGTCGCGACCGCTGTTTACGATGGAGCCGACGCCGTGATGCTGTCGGCGGAGTCCGCATCGGGGCGGTATCCGGTCGAGGCGGTCTCGATGATGAACCGCATCATCATCCAGGTCGAAGGCGATCCGTATTACCGGACGGTGATCGATGCCTCGCACAGCGAGCCACAGCACACGATCGCGGATGCGATCAGTTGCGCGCTGCGCGAGACGACGCGTCTGCTGCACGTGACAGCGATCGTGACGTTCACGCGCTCGGGATTCACGAGCCTGCGTGCCGCACGCGAGCGTCCGGCGGCGACGATCGTGAGCCTCACACCCAGCGCCGGAACCGCACGGCGGCTGGCGCTGGTGTGGGGTGTGCACTCGGTGCAAACGGAAGGGATCCACGACATCACCGAAATGATCGCGAAAGCACTCGCCACGGCACGCTCGGAACAGTTCGCAAAGCCGGGAGACTGCATCGCGATCGCCGCCGGCCTGCCCTTCGGCAGCGCGCGTACGACGAACCTGCTGCACGTCGTGGAAGTGCAGGCCTGAATCAGGCCTGGTCCGCGTCGCGGCGGCGGCGCTCCCGCTCCAGCGCAGCCTCTCGTTCCGCCTCGATCTGGTCGAGCACCGCCGCCACGTCCGGCGCTGCGAGATCCTCGGCGAAGCGGCCCGTGGTCGCGGTCTCCGGCTTGAGTGTGCCGTTCTCGTAGATCCCCCAGATCTCGCGCGCGTACTGCGTCTCGAGCAGCTCCGGCGCGGCCTGCCCGAAAGTGTCGCGCAGGTTGTTGACGTCTCGCTCGAGCATCGCGCAGGCGTTGTTGTTGCCGGCGGCGTCGACTGCCTGGGGCAGGTCGATGATGACCGGTCCATTCGCGTCCAGCAGTACGTTGAAGCCCGACAAGTCGCCGTGGATCAGACCGGCACACAGCATGCGCACGACCTGCGTGATCATGAAGGCGTGCCAGGCGCGGGCCTGCTCGGCAGTGAATGCGACGTCGTTGAGGCGCGGCGCCGGATCCCCATGCGCGTCCCGGACCAGCTCCATCAGCAGCACGCCCTCGTGGACCAGGTACGGCGCCGGGACGCGCACGCCTGCACGTACCAGTCGGTACAGTGCCTCGACCTCGGCATTCTTCCATTCCGCTTCCTGCACGCTGCGGCCGTGCCGCCCGCGCCTGGCTGTCGAGCGAGCGTCGCGGCTGTTGCGGGTACGTCGACCCTCCTGATACTGGGCGAGCCGGTGGAATCCTCTTTGCTGGGCGTCCTTGTACACCTTGGCGCAGCGCAGCTCGCCGGCGCAATCGACGATGTACACCGAGGCCTCTTTGCCGCTCTTGAGGCGTCGCACCACCGAGTCGACGATGCCATCGTCGATCAGCGGCTGCAGTCCGGTGGGGGTCTTCATTGGCGCAGCTTAGTCGAAGGGACCGCCCGACACACGTTCACAGCGTGCGGGCGACTCCGTATCATCGGCAGCCATGAAAAGGATCCTGATTACCGGCGCGAGCCGCGGCATCGGACGCGCGACGGCGATCCTGTGCGGTGCACGCGCCTGGTCCG